>Oklahoma_p2__coassemble_323_pt1 | contig 46972 bp, 40 predicted proteins | sample Oklahoma_p2__metabat2_low_PE_035 | metagenome-assembled genome bin Oklahoma_p2
TAACTTTTATAATCTCTACCCATTTATTTTCAATCTCTGGATTTAGATACTCATCGTTTTCTTTGTACCAATCAGTTAAAAGAACAGATTCTCTGTCTTTTAATACTTCTGGTAAAGTTTCCCAAATTTCCTCTGCTGTAAATGATAGGATTGGAGCTATCATCTTAGTTAAAGTCACTAAAATTTCTGTCATAACTGTTTGAGCAGATCTTCTCTCTATTGAGTTAGTTCCTTCAGTATAAAGTCTATCTTTTATGATATCAAGATAGAAAGCTGACATATCTACTCCTGCAAAGTAATGAATATCTTGGAATAAGTTATAAAACTCATATTTATCATAGTTTTCTGTAACTTTTCTCTTTAATACTTCAAGTTTATGTAATGCCCATTTATCAATTTCCATTAATTGCTCATATGGAACTCTATCTGTATTAGGGTTGAAGTCATTACTATTTCCTAAAATATATCTTGCTGTATTTCTTACTCTTCTATAAGCTTCAGCCATTTGTTTAAGGATATTATCAGAAATTTTAACATCTTCTCTATAATCTACAGATGCACACCATAATCTTAAAATATCAGCTCCATAAACTTTTATAACATCTGCTGGTACTACTGTATTTCCAACAGATTTTGACATTTTCTTACCTTCTCCGTCATTTACAAATCCATGAGTAAGGATATTTTTAAATGGAGCATCGTGAGTTGATCCTATTGAAGTAAGAAGTGATGTTTGGAACCATCCTCTATGTTGATCAGATCCTTCTAAGTATAGATCTGCTGGTCTATGTAATAGATCTCCTCTTGTTTCTAGTACTGCTCTATGAGAAACTCCAGAGTCAAACCAAACGTCCATTATATTTGTTTCTTTTCTTAATTCTACCCCTTTTAGATTGTATTTTTCAAGAAGTTCCTCTCCTATTAGTTCTTCAGCACTATATTTTACCCAAGCAATAGTTCCCTCTTTTTTTACAATCTCAATTATTCTATTTAAAATATCTCTATTAAAGATCTCTTTTCCTGTTGCAACATTATAGAATACTGGAATAGGTACTCCCCATACTCTTTGTCTTGAGATACACCAGTCAGGTCTTGTTTCTAGCATTGATCCAATTCTATTTCTTCCCCAAGCTGGAATGAATGTTACATCATCTAAAGCTTTTAAAGCTCTTTCTCTTATATCTGAACCTTCTACATTAACAAACCATTGCTCTGTAGCTCTGAATATTACTGGAGTTTTAGATCTCCAATCGTGAGGATATGAGTGTTCTATCATCTTTAATTTTAGAAGATCTCCTGTTCCCTCTAAGTAAGCACAGATCTCTTTATTTGCTTTTGCATAGAATAGTCCTGCAAATTGCCCTGCATCTTCAGTTAATACTCCTTTATGGTTAATTGGAGAGATTACAGGAAGTCCATATCTTGTTCCAACAACATAGTCATCTTGTCCATGTCCAGGTGCTGTATGTACACAACCTGTTCCTGCATCAGCAGTAACATGAGTTCCTAAAATAACTAATCCTGTTCTATCTAAGAATGGATGTTGATAAGTAGTTCTTTCAATATCTCTACCTACAAACTCTTTTATCAATTCATAGTTTTCAATCTCCATAGCTGAGAATGCTTGTTCAGCTAAATCTTTTCCTAAAATTAAGTTTCCTTTTTCTGTTCTGTATACTCCATATTCAAAATCAGGGTTTAAAGATATAGCTACGTTTGCTGGAAGTGTCCAAGGAGTTGTTGTCCAAATTACAACCCAAGTTTCCTCTGCCATACCAATTTTATCTAATAGATCTTGGTTAGCTTTCATCTTTACATAGATTGAAGGTGAAGATACATTTTTATACTCTATTTCAGCTTCTGCTAAGGCTGTTTCAGTAACTGGTGACCAGTAAATAGGTTTTAATCCTTTGAAAATATATCCATTTTCATAAAGCTCTCCAAATACCTCTAATTGCTTAGCTTCATATTCTGGTTTTAAAGTTAGGTAAGGGTTTTCCCAATCTCCTAAAACTCCTAATCTTACAAATCCTTCTCTTTGAATTCCTACCCATTTTTTAGCATATTCTGCACAAAGTTCTCTGATCTCTGCTGGAGTCATCTCCTTAGCTTTTGATCCAAGTTTTTCTGTTACTTTTAATTCAATAGGAAGTCCATGAGTATCCCAACCTGGAATATATGGTGCATTATATCCTCTTAATCTCTTATATTTCAAGATAATATCTTTTAGTATTTTATTAAGTGCATGTCCTATATGAATCTCACCATTTGCATATGGTGGTCCATCATGTAATATGAAAGAAGGTTTATCTTTATCTATTCCTTTAAAATAAATCTCCTGCTCTTGCCACATCTTTATAAATTTAGGCTCTTTATTTGGAAGATTAGCTTTCATTTGAAAACTTGTCTTCGGAAGGTTTAGAGTGGCTCCATAATCTTTATCACTCATTATAAAATTTCCTCCTTATATATATTTAATGTTATTTTTATATCTGTTCCCTCGTCTACTTTAGAATAAAACTTAATTACTCCATGATGATCTTTGATTACTCTATCAACAATAGCAAGTCCCAATCCTGGAGTTCCATCAGTATAACTTACAAATGGATCTAAAATATTTATCATCTGTTCCTCTGTCATTCCCATTCCATTATCTATTATATTGATTCTTATTTTATCTATATTTTTATCCTTAGAAACAACTATATTAATTTTTTTATCCTTATTCTTTTGATCTCTTAATGCCATTTTAGCATTTTTTATAAGCTCATAGAATACTCTACTTAATTTTTTTCTATCTCCTAATATTCTACCACTACAATTCATAAATACAGAGATAGTTATTCCCTCTTTATCTAACTCAGGCTGTATCTCATCTACAACATCATAGATTATTTGATCAAATTCTATTGGCTTCATCTCATTTTCATCAATTTTTGAGTACTCTTTTAGGATAAGATTTTCCTGTTTAATTTTTACAATTTCATCTCTTGCCTTTAAAATCTCATCTACAATACAACTATCATTATAATCATATTCTGCCATTCTTTCAATAATAGAAATTATTTTTTTCAGTGAAACTTCCCTTCTACCAAAGAATCTATTTGCCAATCTAGCTAAAGTCGCTGTTCTTTCATAGTCAATTTTAGCCTCTTCCATTGTTTTATTTTCCAATCTAATAGCTGTATTTATTGATAACAGTGTCATCAATTCAGCTTCCTCTTCAGAGATCTTTCTATTTTTTCCAAAGTAATCTACTAAAATACACCCATAATTTCTGTTATTATTGTATACAGGGAATAATAAAAAGTTATTTATTCCAAAACTTTTAAAAAGATCATTTCCCAAATTATATTTATACCCTTTATCATTGTGATAGATAACTCTCTTTTCTCTCAGGGATTTTACCAACATACTATCTTCTTTAAATGGTATCTTAATCAAGTGTACTAATTTATTTAAGTTCATCAATTGAAACTCAAATCCATCTCCTTGAGTTTTTTCATCTTTTTTAGTAATCTCTGCTTTTACCATACTGTTAACACTTGACATCTCTCCTACAAGAGTATCAATTTCACGGCTATATCTAAAATACATAGCTCTGCTGTATCCCAATCCCATTTCAGAGGTAAAAGCTGATAAAAGACTTTTTACTGTTACAGTTATATCATCTTCAATTTGTAACCCCATTAATATTTTTTCTATAGCATCTATTCGATTAATATTTTCTAAAAGCTTATTATTCTTTTCTTTTAAGATTTTCTCTTTATCTCTTACACTTTTGGCCATATGTTCAAAAGATTTAGAAAGAGATCTTATCTCCTCAACCTCTTCATCATTAAAAGAAAGATCATAATTTCCCTTACTAATTCCATCAGCTGCCTCAATCAACTTATTTAGTGGGGCTAAAAGTTCATAGAATATTCTAGCACAAATAGTTGTGCTTGTTATAATAAGTCCCAAAACTATTAAGAGAATTGAAAATGAAACTTTTACTTTATCTCTTACTATTTCATCTCCAACTAATCCTATTCCTATATTACCTATATATTTTTTATTATAATCTTGTAAGTTATACAAAGACATATAGTATACTGTATTATCTATTGTTTTCTTTCTATAGAAGTACTCATATTCCCAATTCTCTTTTTTTCTAAAAAATTTACTTCCCTTTTCTAATCCTAGATCTCCAAACTGATAGGTATTATCAACTACAAAGAATATCTTATCATTTTCATCTAATCCTACAAATTTTCTTAGATTATCTAATACATTTTGATTAATTGGCAATGTTAAGACTAGAAATTCCTTTGCTCTTTCTGACCCAGAATTATATGGTATAACTACTCTAGCATAAACAGTATCCCCTAATTTTCCAAAATATATACTATCCATATCTTCCTCACTACGAGAAAGATTTTTTTCTAAAATATATCTACTTGCTTCTCCATTTATTAAAGTTTTTCTATTGTCGCTAGCTTCTCCTAGTGGCATTCCATCTGCCGATACAATACAAACAATACTATCAGAATATAGTTTAAGATTTTTCTTTGTCAACTGATTTCTAATCAACTTAGCAACAGTATTGTAGGTAAATTTATTATTAATATTTTTTCCTGAAAGGATATTTATATTTCTCGAAACTTGAAACAGATCATCTTTCGCTTTTAAAATTACTGCATTATATCCTTTATTTAATAGAGTTATCTTATCTCTACCTGCATCTACAATTCTATTTTCAAGGCTTTGAAAAGAAATTAGAATCAGAAAAAGAGCAATAGTCACAGATGTGATTATTATTGCTATATCATTATAGAATATTATTTTTATAAGAAGAGAATTCTTCTTTATTTTCATTCTATTTCTCCTTTTTAGTCAATGCTACTCTTTCTCTCTCTTTATCTATATCTTTTATTCTTACTTTTATAATTTGTCCAACTGATAAAACTTTACTTGGATCATCTACAAATTTATTAGAGATCTCTGAAATGTGTAGTAGAGCATCATTTTTTAATCCAATATCTATAAAAGCTCCAAATTTAACTACATTTCTTACTGTTCCCTCAATCTCCATTCCAATTTGAAGATTTTCTATTTTTAATATATCTGATTTTAAAAGAGGTTTTTCAAAGCTATCTCTTGGGTCTCTTCTGTCTCTAATTAAAGCTTGATAGATATCCTTAACTGTTTCCTCTCCATAGCCATTTTCTTTAGCAAATTTTTCAGCTTTAAAGTTCTTTAATTGCTCTCTAGCTCCTGTTAAATCTTCTCCATATTTTTCAACAGTAAATCCAACAGTTTCTAAGATCTCCTTAGCTATATGATATGATTCAGGGTGGATTATTGTATTATCTAAAACATTTTCTCCCTCTGGAATTACTAAGAATCCAGCCATTTGTTCATATGCTTTAGCTCCAATTCCTTTTACCTTCATCAATTCTTTTCTATTTTTAAAGTTTCCATTTTCTTTTCTATACTCTACTATATTTTTAGCTATGTTCTTTTTAATTCCTGAAATATGTGAAAGTAATGCCCATGATGCTGTATTTAAGTTAGCTCCTACACTATTTACAACATAGTTAATTACAGAGTCTAATGATTCATCTAAACGTCCTTGGTTTACATCATGTTGATACATTCCAACACCAATAGATTTAGGATCAATTTTTACTAATTCAGCCAATGGATCTTGTACTCTTCTTCCAATAGAGATAGCTCCTCTGACTGTTACATCTAAATCTGGAAACTCCTCTGCTGCTATCTTCGATGCTGAATAGATTGATGCTCCTGCTTCATTTGCTATAAGATATTTTACATCTAATTTATTCTTTTTAATTACATCTGCAACAAAGCTTTCTGTCTCTCTTGAAGCAGTCCCATTTCCCATTACTATTATATCAATTTTATACTTATTTACATAATCAATTATTTTCTTCTCTGCTTCAGCTAATTGTTTTGGTGAGTGCATCTCTCCAACTAGGAAAAACACATCATTTTCTCTATAGAATCCATTTTTATCAATTACTGCTACCTTACAACCAGTTCTGTACCCTGGGTCAAGTGCTAATATACTTTTTTCTTTTAGTGGTGCTTGTAATAAAAGATTCTTCAAATTATCTTTAAATACTGCAATAGCTTCTAACTCAGCTTTATCAGTTAAAATATTTCTAACCTCTCTCTCAATAGATGGTAAAATTAATCTATCTAAAGAGTCTACAACTATTTTCAGATAAATATCCTTTAAGTTTTTATTTAAAAAATCTTTTAATATAAGATTTTCCACTCTAGCTCTAGTTTTTTCATCTAAAGTGATATTAACAGATAGTATATCTTCCTTTTCTCCTCTATTTACTGCTAAAATTCTATGAGGCGGCATCTTTGTAACTGGTTCACTATAATCATAATAGTCTCCATAAACTTTTTTAACATCTAATTCCTTAGCTTTTTTACTCTCTTTAGTTACAAGAATACCATATTTAAGCATAATTTCTCTTATTTGCTCTCTATAAGCAGGAGTTTCAGAGATATTTTGAGCTATAATCAGCATAGCTCCATCAAGGGCTTCATCAACTGTTTTTATATCATCACTTAAAAATCCTTGTGCTTTTTCTATTAACTCTTCCACTGATTTTGCTTTTAACATAATATCAGCAAGTGGCTCAAGTCCTCTTTCTTTTGCAATATCAGCTTTTGTTTTTCTTTTTTTTCTATAAGGGAAATAGATATCCTCTACCTCTTGAAGTTTCTCTGCATCTTCAATGCTCTTTTTAAGCTCCTCTGTAAGTTTCCCTTGTTCCTCTATTAATCTAATTACCTCTTCTTTTCTCTTTTCAAGATTTCTAAGATATGTTACAGATTCTAATATTTTCCCAATTTCTATTTCATCAAGATTTCCTGTTACCTCTTTTCTATATCTTGAAACAAATGGTACAGTTGCACCTTCATCTAAAAGTTGCATTGTATTTGTAACTTGATTAACTTTTAACTTTAATTCTTTTGCTACTGTCTCAAATATCTTTTCCATAACTCACCTTTCTAAACTTCTCAATTTTAAAATTAAATTTTTATAGTATATCAAATTATATCAAATCTTTTAATAGTTGTCTAATTAAAGTATTAGAAAAAGAGGCTCTACACTATCGTATAAAGCCTCTCTTAAAAACTTTTTTAATTATTTTCTTTTTGATTCTTCAAATTTTGCCCATACTCCAGCTTTAACTAGGATTGATTTAACTGTTCTTGTAGGTTGAGCTCCATTTGCTAAGAAGTTTAAGATTTCTTCTTCTTTTAAAACAACTTTAGAATCTTCTAGCGGGAAGTAGTTTCCTAAGTAAGCAACTGCTTGTCCATCTCTTTTTGTTAAAGCTTCCATAGCAACGATTCTATAAGAAGGTCTTTTTTTGTCTCCAAGTCTTGTAAGTCTTAATTTTAACATTTTTTCACGTCTCCTTTTATTATTACTTAAATTTTTTATTTATTTTTTAAAAAGGGAATCTTCCTCCCTTTCCACCTTTCATACCAGGAAAGCCAGGGAATGACGGCATCTTTCCACCACTGAACATTTTCATCATCTCTTTCATCTGTTCAAATTGTTTCAATAGCCTATTTACATCTGATACATCAGTACCACTACCCATTGCTATTCTCTTCTTTCTACTTGCTTTTAATATCTCTGGTTTCTTTCTCTCTTCAAAAGTCATAGATTGTATTATTGCTTCTACTTTCTTCATCTCTTTTTCAGCAGGAGCTAAGTCACCAATTTGCCCCATACCAGGTATTAATTTTAAAATGCTTCCTAATGAACCTAATTTTTTAATATTTTGAAGTTGTTTTAAGAAGTCATTTAAGTCAAATTTTTGTGTTCTTATCTTTTCTTCTAAAGATTTTGCATCTTCTTCATCTATTGCACTTTGAGCCTTTTCAACAAGTGAAACTACATCTCCCATTCCTAAAATTCTTGAAACAAGTCTTTCTGGATGGAAAAGTTCAATATCATCTATTCTTTCTCCTACTCCAACAAATTTAATAGGTTTACCAACAACAGATTTTATTGAAAGTGCAGCTCCCCCTCTTGTATCTCCATCTAGTTTTGTTAAAACTACTCCATCTATGCTTAAAACATTATTAAATGATTCTGCCAAGTTAACAGCATCTTGCCCTATCATAGCATCTACAACTAATAATATCTCTTGAGGTCTAACAGCTTTTTTAATATTTCTAAGCTCATCCATTAACTTCTCATCTATGTGAAGTCTTCCTGCAGTATCTATTATCATATATGTAGATTTTAACTCTTTAGCTTTTTCAAGCCCTCTTTCACAAATTGCCACAGCATCTTTTGTTTCTTCCTCAGCATACACAGGAACATTAATTTGTTCTCCTAAAACTTGTAATTGTTTTATTGCTGCTGGTCTATATATATCTGCTCCTACCATTAAAACAGATTCTCCCTGTTTCTTTAAGTAATTAGCTAATTTTGCTGCAAAAGTTGTTTTCCCTGCCCCTTGAAGCCCTGAAAGCATTAGAACAGTTGGATTTTTTACCCCTTTAGTCAGTCTTGAATTTGTTCCTCCTAAAAGTTCTACCAATTCATCATTAACTATCTTTATAAATTGTTGTCCAGGATTTATTCCTTTTAAAACATCTGTTCCAACAGATTTTTCAAGTATCTTATTTGTAAAATCTTTTACAACTTTATAGTTTACGTCAGCTTCAAGTAGAGACATTCTTACTTCTCTCAATGCTTCTTTTATATTGCTTTCACTTAGCTTTCCATGTCCTCTTACTTTTTTAAAAATCTCTTGAAATCTAGAACCTAAATTATCTAACATATCCACCTCTAACTAAAATAGCTATCCAATATATCATCTAGTTTTTCTACTTTAAAGTTATCTCTCAAATCTTTCAATTTTCCATATAACTCTCTATCTTTTTCGTAGAAACCTAGTTTTTCCTCATACTCTTTTAATAATTTTATTCCCCTTTTAATATTATCATATACAGCTTGTCTACTCACATTATTGTTTTTTGCTATCTCAGAAAGAGAAAGATCCTCTTCAAAGTGATTCACTAAATACTCTCTCTGCTTGTCACTTAACAAGTTCTTATAATAATCTAAAAGTGTTGAAACTTCTAAAAATTCACTTAATTCCATTATATCTCCTAAGTATTATATAAGATTTTATAAACTATGTCAAGGTTTTTTTCTTTACATATATATTAATTTATTTACTATTTTAACTTTTATTTTTAATATTGTCAAAATAAAAATAGAGGTGAACTAAATGTTCCCTCTATTCTTAATTTTCTTTTTCTAGTACAAGTTTTATTCCCTCAATTTTTAATATTTTAGCTTTATCTCCAACATTTAAAAGTGTTTCAGATTTTCCTAACCAATGCTTTCCATCAAGATAGATAATATAATTTCCTCTTTCATCAATCTCTTTAATTTCAACAACAGTTCCTGTTATTCTATCTACTTTATCATTTTTTTGAGAGCGGATCTTTTTACAATAGTTCCTTGTAATTAATAGTAAAAGTACTGAAACTACTACAAAAAAATATCCTTGATAAAGAACTTTCTCAACTATCATTGAAAAAAATATTGTAATAACTGCTGAAATAGCAAACCAAATGGAAATAAGCCCCGGAACTATAAACTCTATCACTGCAAAAATAATTGCACCTACTAACCATACTATTTCCATAATTATCACCTTTTACTCTTCTACTTTCTTTTCATCTTTCACTTCATTTTCACTTTTCTCTGTTATTAAAGCTTTTTCTATCTTTCTCAATCTTTTATCAACTTCATTGATCCTATACTCTAATGAATTCATTATCCAAAATTGAAAATGATTAGCTCTCTGTGCCTCATAAAACATCCAAATTAGTTTAAAGATACCTAATAAAACTGCTACTTCCAATGTCAAAAATAGTGATATTTTTTGCAATACTATTCCCAATATGAGTAATGCTACTATCAATACAATAAAAATAAAGTTGATAATCATATGTTCTGAATTATGTGTTCCACCTATCTGCCCAACAATATTTCTAATACGTTCCTTTTCTTTCTGAAACTCATTTAATTCCTCTAGTAGTTGCTCATCTTTTCTTGGCATTGAAACCACTCCTTCTGTTTATAAGTATTATACTCCCCAATCTCTTGGATATCTAAAATCTATTCCCGAAGTTCTTTTTGATATTTTAGCTATAACAGGAAGTTTTCTCTTATATTGAGAAAATCTTATTTTTCTTTGAATTTTCTCTACAATCTCTTTTGAAAATCCTTCTTCAACTACCTCTTCCGCTGTCATTCTCTCATCAATTAATCTGTATAATATTTCATCTGCCATTTTATATGAAAATCCTAATTCTTGCTCATCTGTTTGTCCTTCCCAAAGATCAGCACTAGGCTTTTTATCAATTAACTCATGTGGAACCCCTATATGTCTTGAAAGATTCCATACATGTGCTTTATATAGATCTCCTATTGGATTTACTGCTGATGCTGAATCACCAAATTGTGTACTATATCCTAATAAGATCTCTGTTTTATTTGAAGTTCCTAATACTAAAGCATTTTCCTTAGCAGCATTGTCAAAAAGAATGTTCATTCTTTGTCTTGCCATCATATTTCCTCTTCTCAAGCTGCTCATATCTGGATTCATTTGGAAATAAGGCTCTATCATAGGAGTTATCTCAACTTGAATACTTCTTATTCCTGATGCTTCAACTACTAATTTAGCATGTTCTACACTCTCTTTACTTGAACTTTTATAAGGCATCATCACACCTAATACATTTTCTGGACCAAAAGCTTTAGCTGCTAAAAATGCTACTAGAGCTGAATCAATTCCTCCAGATAAACCTAAAACAACCTTTTTAAATCCTGTCTTTTCAACTTCATCTTTCAAAAATGCTACTAAAGTTTCTTCTAAACTATTCAAATCAATGTTTAACTTTTCCATAATTATATCCTCCAATTATCTGTCTAGTCCAAATTTTCCTAATCTACAATTTCTATAATCTCTCAAAACTGTATAAGCTGCTTGTTGTATATTTAGACTTTCACCTTTATTAAACATCTTATTTCTAAGAGCAACCTTCTCAAGAATTTCACCTAAAATTTCACTCTTATCTTCTGGTTCAAGTTTATATCTCTCTGCAAAAACATTCCACATGTTATATTTAATCATCTTTCCTATAAGTATACATGCAATATCCTCTATAGGTAAAATTTCATCTCTTATTGCTCCTGTAATTGCTAGATTTTGTCCTACTTCATCACTTTCAAATTTAGGCCATAGGATTCCCGGAGTATCTAAAAGCTCTAAACCATCTTTTATTCTAATCCATTGTTTCCCTTTAGTAAATCCTGGCTTATTTCCTACTCCTGCACTATTTTTTCCTACTATTCTATTGATCAATCTAGATTTACCAACATTTGGTATCCCTGCAACCATAAGACGTACATTTACTTTTCTAAGTCCTTTAGCCATAAGTTTCTCTTTTTTCTCAGCGGAAACCTTATCTATTATGCTATATAAAGCTTTTATATTAAATCCTGTTTCAGCACTTATCTCCAATACTTCATCTGCAAAGTTATTATCTTTAAAATATTTTTTCCAGTATTGAATCTCTGATTTTTCAACAAGATCTGACTTATTTAAAACAATTACTCTTTTTTTATTTTTAGCAAAAACTGATATATCAGGATTTTTACTTGATAAAGGTATTCTTGCATCTACAACTTCAAGAACAATATCTATTAGTTGCATATTTTCCTTTATCAAATCTTTTGTTTTTTTCATATGTCCTGGATACCAGTTTATCTTTGTCATTGACATAATTTTTCTCCTTAGTCTTCCTGTCCTTTTATTAGAAGAACTATCTCTCCTTTAATAGGATTTTTAGCTAATTTTTCAATTAACTCAGTAGTAGTTCCTCTTAATATCTCTTCATAAATTTTAGTAATCTCTCTAACTATAACAACTTCTCTTACACCAATAAACTCTTCAATATCTCTTAAAGTTTTCTCTATTCTAAATGGTGATTCATATATAACTATTGTTCTTTCCTCTTGAGCTAGTGATTTCAAAAGAGTTTGTCTCCCCTTTTTCTTAGGAAGAAAACCTTCAAAACAAAATCTTCTCATGCTGATTCCTGCTGCTGAAGCTGAAGCTGTTAAAGCACTTGCTCCAGGAATCGGAACAACTTTTATTCCCTCTTTATGGGCAGCATCTACTAACTCATATCCTGGATCTGATATACATGGTGTTCCTGCATCTGTTACTAGAGCAATATCTTTTCCTTCTTTTAATAGATTTATTACATTAGCTATTTGATGCATCTTTGTATGTTCATCATATCTATATACTGTATTTTCTATTTCAAAGTGATTTAAAAGTTTCTTTGTCACTCTTGTATCTTCAGCAAAAATATAATTTACCTCTTTTAAAATACGAATTCCTCTCAAAGTCATATCTTCAAGATTTCCTATTGGAGTTGCAACTATATAAAGCATTTTTTCACCTTTCTCCTCAATTTATTTATTATTACTATTTATAAGTAATCCTTTAAGAATTCCAACTGCTGTATCTAATTGAATATCTTTGTGATTTTCAAACTCTTTAGCAGCCTCTTCTCCCTTTATCTCTTTTATTAACTCTTTCTTATTTTCTTTACTTTCATTTTCATCTATATTTGTTACCATACTATCAAAAAGTAGATATCCTTCTTTTTCTACAACTTTTACATCTGGCTCAATTCCTATTCCATGAATACAGATTCCACTTGGAGTATAATATTTAGCAATAGTAAGTTTCATTCCATCTCCATCTGGAAGAGGTATTAATGTTTGAACACTTCCCTTTCCAAAAGTCTTCTCTCCAACAAGTATTCCTCTTTTATTATCTTTAATTGCACCTGATACAATCTCAGAAGCTGATGCACTTCCACCATTTATAAGTACAACTAATGGGAAATCTCCATAATATTTCCCTTCTCTATTTGAAACTTGTTCATTTCCATCTTTAGATTTTACACTTACTACTTTTCCCTCTTTTAAAAACATTGAAGCAATTTTTATAGATTGATCTAAGGCTCCTCCTGGATTACTTCTCAAGTCAAAAATTAAACCTTTCATTCCACTCTTTTGAAGCTCTTCTAAAGCTTTTTTTACATCTGGATATACATTTTCTCCAAATTGTGTAAGTCTTAAATATCCTATATTTTTATCAATCATTCTTTGTTTTACATATTTTAATTCCACTATAGCTCTAGTTATTTCTATATCCTTTGTCTCTTTTGCTTTTTCTCTAAGTACAGTAACCTTTACTTTAGTATTTGGTTCCCCTTTTAATTTTTTTACACTTTCTTCACTTGTAAGTTTATATACAGATTCACCATCAATAGCTATAATTTTATCTTTAGGTTTTACCCCAGCCTTAAATGCTGGACCATCTTCTATAGGAGATACAACTGTCAATGCTTCATTAGGTCTTTTTTGAACAACCATTCCTACTCCAACGTAAGTCCCTTTAATATCCTCTTTAAAACTTTCTAGTTCAGTTTTAGTAAAGTAATTTGAGTGAGGATCATCTAAAGATTCAATCATCCCTTTTATTGCCCCTTGCATTAACTCTTTTTTCTCAACTTGTTTTTCCCCTACATAATTTTCATTAATTATATCCATAATATCAGATAATTCTTTTAATTCCCTTATATTTGAAAGAAATCCATTCTTATCTTCATTTCCATTTGAAAAACAATTAGCAAAAATCACAATGGAAAATAGTAGTACAAATACTTTTGTTCTAAATAATTTTCTCATACAGCCCCTCCTAAGTTTTTACCACTATTAACTACACTTTCTATATCAATCTCTCTTTTATTTGCTCTATTCAAACTAAAAAGCGATATATACTCAACATTTCCCTTTGTTCCAGTTATTGGTGAGAAATCTAAATTTTCTATATAAAATCCAACTTCTTCTCCACTTGCTATCACTTTTTTTATTGCCTCAATATGTTGCTCTGTATCTTTAACAATTCCGCCCTTTGCTATAAATTCTTTATCTGTTTCAAATTGAGGTTTTATAAGAGCCATTAGTTTAGTATTTTCATGGCAAAACTTCACTAGATGTTCTATAACTTTAGTAATCGATATAAATGAAACATCCATCACTATATAATCTACTTTTTTATTATCCAATTCCTTTTCAGTTAAATCTTTTATATGAATATTCTCTAATGATTTCACTCTATTATCATTTCTTAATTTCCAATCCAATTGATTAGTTCCAACATCAACTGCATAAACAAAGGATGCTCCATTTTGTAATGAACAATCTGTAAAACCACCTGTAGATGCTCCTACATCAAGGATAATCTTATCTTGAAAATCTAGATCAAATACTTTTAAAGCTTTTTCAAGTTTTAATCCTCCTCTGCTCACATATTTTGACATTTCTCCTTTTATTCTAATCACAGGTTCTTTATCTATTTTAATAAGAGTTCCACTCTTATCTATTTTCTTCTCATCAACAATTACTAATCCTGCCATTATCGCTCTTTGTGCCTTTTCTTTATTTTCAAAGAACCCTCTTTTTACCAAGAGAATGTCCAGTCTCTCTCTCATTTCCCACCTCTATTTTTTCCCACTAGGTTCTGTTTTTTCTAATTCCTTTTTCTTAAAAATTTCATCATCTCTAAAATATGGAATCAAAGGATTCTCAAGCATAATATTTTTAAATCCTTTTCTATCTACCATTCTTTTTAATTTTTCTGTCTCTCTAACTCTTTGAATAAAAAAGTTATCCCCTATTGGTATTTTCTTATTCTTCTTATAGTAGTTTATCAACTGCTTTGTATTTTTAAAATTTAATTCTTGTTTAGCTCTTTTAAGTCTATCTTTTATAACTCCTTGAGTACAGTTTAACTTTATACTTATCTCTTCTAATTGCATTCCTTGAGCCATAAGCTCCAATATTTTATCTGCACCAATAGGATTTATTCTATGATACTTAGCTGAATACATATCTGCTCTATGAACTATATGAGCCTCTTTACTATTAGGTTGAATTTTTCCCCATTTTCCATGATGTGATAAAACTATATGAATAATGTTTTTTCTAATAGCCTCATTTATTTCAACATCTAACTTTTCCTCTATCTCTTTTAAAACTCTATCAGCTTCTTTAGTTATATATTCTGGCTTTTTTAACATCATTTGAGAGTGTGAAAATTTCTCCTCTGTCTTTCTTATACTTCCTTTACTCAAATCATGAATAATTATTCCAATAGTCATTGCAAAGAAATCTACTCTCTGTTTTGCCTCTGTAAAACTTCTATAATCTCTTTTTAATTCATCTATTGATATTTTTAAAACATCATAAGTATGAGTAGATACTTTTACTCCCTGATCATCAAAAAGTTCTAAATCTTTTACCATTTCTAAATCTAAAAGATTTTCAACAAAAGCTAATGCTTTTTTATTTTTTAACTGCATCTATTTTTTCCTCAATTCTCTTAATTAAATTTTCTCCTCTTAAACCAAATTCTTTTAAAAGTTCATCTCTTTTTCCATGTGGAATTATAGGTGTTGCAATTCCTATTTTATATATTTTTTTATCAATTCCATTGTTATTCACAAAATCTAATATACTACTTCCAAAAGAATTAATTTCATAAGCTTCTTCCAATACAAATATATTATCATATTTTTCTAAATTATCTATCAAATATTTTTCATCAAAAGGCTTAATAGAACCAGCACTAACTATAGTTCCATCAATTCCTCTTTCTTTTAGCTTTTCATCTATATTTAAGATCTCCTTTAGCATACTTCCAGTTGCTATAAAAAGATTTTTCTTTCCTTTTTTTATCTCTTTCCATTTTCCTATTTGGAATTTTTCATCGTTTTCAATAAAAAACTCATTCTCTCTAGGTATTCTTATAACTAATGGTCCTGAATTAAAGTTTTTAGATATCTCTAAAGCATCTACTAATTCTTGTGAAGTTGTAGGAGCTATCACTGTATAATTTGGTATTGTTGTAAACATTGAAATATCATAAAGTCCATTGTGAGTTTTTCCGTCTTCACCTACAATTCCAGCTCTATCTACTATAAATCTCACTGGTAATTTTTGAATAGAGATATCGTGAATAAGCTGACTGAACCCTCTTTGTATAAAAGTAGAATAGATTGCTACATATGGCTTTTTCCCCATTGATGCCAATCCTCCAGCAAAAGTTACTGCATGTCCCTCTGCTATTCCAACATCTATAGCTCTATTTTCAAATTTTTGGAAAAATTCACCCAATCCTGTTCCTTTTACCATTCCAGCAGAGATTGTATAAATATTTTCATCCTTTTCTCCAAGCTTAACCATCTCTTCACCAAAAATACTAGAATATGTTTTTAATTTAGAAGTTGTTGCTCCCGTTTCCATATTAAATGGAGCTATTCCATGAAATTTTTCTTTGTCTTTTTCTGCAAATGAATATCCTTTTCCTTTTTGAGTTTTTATATGGATAAAGATCGGTCCCTCCATCTCTTTAACCTTTTCAAAAGTCTCTAATAGTTCATTTATATTATGTCCATCTAGCACACCTAAAAACTTCAATCCAAAACTTTCTAATATACTTAAAGGTAAAAAGAAATTTTTTACAGAAAACTCTACTCTTTCTAGTGTTGAAGAAACTCTATTTACTATTCTTAATTTGCTGATGATATTTTTTATATCATCTCTAAGATTCATATATTTTTCACTTACCATTAATTTTCCAAAAAATTTAGAAAGAGAGCCTACATTTTTTCCTATAGACATCTCATTATCATTTAATATAATAATTAAATTTTTTAGTTTTCCACTCATATTATTTAAAGCTTCTAATGAATGTCCATTAGAAATAGAGGCATCTCCTACTACAACTACAACTTTTCTATCCGAATCAGCCATAGCTATTCCTGCCCCAGCTGATAAAGCTGTTCCAGCATGTCCAGATATATAAGGATCATATGAGCTCTCTTTAGGGTCCATAAATGGTCCTATCCCATGTCTTTGCCTTAAAGTTGAGAATCTTTCTCCTCTATCTGTTAAAATTTTATGTACATACGCTTGGTGTCCTACATCAAAAAGTAGTTTGTCTTTTGTAAAATCAAAAACTTTATGTAAACATAAAGTAAGTTCTACAACTCCTAGATTAGGTGCTAAATGTCCTCCATTTTTACTTACTGTTTCTATTAAAATTTTTCTTATCTCTTCAGCTTTTTTTTCTAGTTCTTCTACACTTGCTTTTTTCAAATCTTCCATATTCCATCCTTATCCCTGTAGATACGTTTTAAAGAGCAATCCAATAACTATTCCTAAAATACAACCTACCATCACTTCAAATGGTGTGTGTCCTAAAAGCTCCTTCAATTTAGCTTCTTTCTCTTTGCTAAAATGCTTATCATACTGTGCCCTTCCAATAAATAATGGTATCTTTTCTATAAGTGAATTTATGACTCCAGCTTGTTTTCCTGCTGCCCTTCTAATTCCAGCAGCATCATACATTACTATTCCTGCAAAAATTATTGTAATAGCAAAAAGATCACTACTAATTCCATATTTTATAGCTATACTTGTTACTAAACATGATACTGTAGAACTATGGGAACTTGGCATTCCACCAGTATCCCATAGTCTTGTTATATCTATTTTCCCTTTTTTAAAAATACTTGTCAACACTTTATAAAATTGTGCTATAAACCATGCTATAAACACAACATCTAATACTCTATTATTTAATATAATTCCGGGACTCATCTTTTCCCTCCAAATATAACTATCTTATTCCTTTTACTTCTAAAGAGATCACTGGTTTATCTGTGTTTTCTCTATATAAAATAATAGTTCTTCCTATTAATCCAACAACTTCAAACTCATCTCTAGCTGATAATTCTTCTAATATCTCTTCTTTCTCTTTTTCACAGTTTTGAAGAATTTTTACTTTTAAAATCTCTCTTGAATTTATAGCTTCAAGTATACTTTGAATCAGATTTTCTGTTACTCCATCTTTTCCAATTCTTACTAATGGTTCTAAATCGTGTGCTTGTTTTCTTAAAAATGATCTTTGTTTACTTGTTAATGACATATTTTTTTCTCCTTTTTCTCTTTTAATTTCTACTAAATCTTTTCTAAAATTAAACTTCCATTATTATTGGTAATATTACTGGATTTCTCTTTGTTTTATTATAAAAATATTTTGATGCTATATCTCTAGTATTATTTTTTAACATTGTCCAATCTTTCATAGCATTTCCATCCATGCTATCTAGTTTTTGCTTAATTGTTTCAATTGCCTCTTTTATTATATCATCTGATTCTTTTGAATAAACAAATCCTCTTGTAACAATATCTGGACCAACTATAATTTTTCCTGTTTCTTTATCTAAAGTAAATACTATTACTACAACTCCATCTTGAGAAAGTTGCTGTCTATCTTTAAGAACAATATTTCCTATATCTCCAACACCTAATCCATCAACCAATGTAGAACCTGCATTTACCTTGCCTTTAATTTTTACTGCTGATTTTGTTACTTCAACCTTACTACCATTTTGTGCAATTATAACATTATTTTTAGGTACTCCAGTTTCTATAGCAGTATCTTTATGTGCCTTTAACATCTTATGCTCTCCATGAACTGGCATAAAATATTTTGGTCTTATTAGGTTTAGCATAAGTTTTTGCTCATCTTTACTTCCATGTCCTGAAACGTGGATTCCAGCAATCTTTTTAAATACAACCTCTGCATCATATTTTAACAGATTATTTATGTTATTTGAAACTGCTTTTTCATTTCCTGGAATAGGAGTTGCTGAAATTATTACAGTATCTCCCTCTTTTATTTTTATATGTTTATGCATATTCTTAGCTATTCTTGAAAGAGCTGCCATTGGCTCTCCTTGAGTTCCAGTACAAAGAATTACTACTTTATTATCTCTTAAACTATCTACTTCAGCTAAAGATATCATCATTCCCTCAGGTATTCTTAAATATCCTAAATTTGATGCTATTTCAAATACTTTTACTAAACTTCTTCCATCTATAGCTATTCTTCTTCCATACTCTTCAGCAGTATTTATAATCTGTTGTAATCTATGTACATGAGATGCAAAAGCTGCAACTATAATTCTTCCCTTAGCCTTTGAAAATTCCTGTTTAAATGCTTCTCCTACACTTCTTTCTGATGGTGTAAATCCTTCTACTTCAGAGTTAGTTGAATCTGATAGCATCAAATCTACTCCTTGTTCTCCAATTTGAGAAAGTCTAGCAAAATCTACTCCTTCTCCATCTACTGGAGTTAAATCAATTTTAAAATCTCCTGTATGGAATACCACTCCAGCAGGTGTTGTAATTACTAAAGCATAGGCATCTGTTATAGAGTGTGTTACCTTTATAAATTCAACTGTAAAATATTTCCCAACTTTTACTTTACTTCTTCCTTTAACCTCTTTCATTTTAGGAAGTTCCTTTGAAAATCCAGGATTTTCAAATTTAGATTTTGCCAATGCAAGAGTTAATTTTCCTCCATACATAGGAACTGTTTTATCTATTTTTTGATAAAGATATGGAATAGATCCTATATGATCTTCATGTCCATGTGTTATAAATAACCCTTTAACTTTATCTTTATTATTTTCTAAAAATGTAAAATCTGGAATTACTAAATCTATTCCTAATAAGTTTTCATCTGGAAAAGTTACTCCAGAGTCAATAATAATTATCTCGTCTCTATATTGAACTACTGTCATATTTTTTCCAACTTCCTCTAACCCTCCAAGAGGAATAACATACATTTTTTCTTCCTTTTGAATTTTAGCTTCTTTTGTTTCTGTAGTAGTTACTTTTGATGTTTTTTTACTATCATCTTTTAATTCTTTTATTCCTGCTTTTATAGCTCTTATCTTTTCTTTTATAGCTTTTACTTCTTTTATTCCTGCAACATTGCTTCTTTCTTTTTTCTTTTGTATCTCTGTATCTTTTACTTTTCTTATCATTATATGTTCTCCTTAACCAAATTAAGTGTTCATTACCTCCACTATTTTTAAATCTTGTAATATAAAACTAACCTATTTTTTTTCTTCTTGAGGAATATCTATTCCAGATTCCCTATTTTTTATTTCCATATACTTATCTATAAATTTTTTAGCCATAGCTCCTCCCATGGCTCCTCCTCCTCCAGCTCCTTCTAACACAACTGTAAATACAATCTCTGGATCTTCAGCTGGAAAATACCCAGCTACCCAAGCGTGAGTTGTTTTAGAGTGAGCATTTTGAGCAGATCCACTCTTTGCTGCCACTGTTATATCTTTTCTTCTCAATATCTTTGTTGTTCCATTGTTTTGAGCTACAGTAGCTATTAAAGCATCATTTAAAATATCATAATATTTTTTAGGAAAATTTTTTATTTCGTGCTTCTTTCCTAATATCTCTTCAACTTTTTGTCCACTAAAATCAACTAAGCTCTTAGCTAAATGTGGAGAATATGTATATCCCTTATTTGCTATAGCAGCATAGAGAACTGCTATTTGTAAAGGTGTTACTGTTAGATACCCCTGTCCTATTGATAATAGAATTGTATCTCCTTTATACCAACCACTTCCTATAACTTTTTTCTTCCATTCTACATCTGGAAGTATCCCCTTTTTTTCTCCTGGAATATCTATTCCAGTTTTCTCTCCTAATCCAAAGATATGTGCTGTTTCCACTATAGGTTTATGTCCTATTTGATCAGCAAGCCTATAATAATAAGGGTTTGCTGACTCAACTATAGATTTTTTCATATCTACATATCCATGTCCTCCAGCTTTCCAAGCTCTCCATCTCCATTTTCCAATCTCATAGTATCCATTTCTATCTAAATATTTCTCTTTAGGATCTATTCCATTTTCTAGAAATGATATTGCTGAAACTACTTTAAATACTGATCCTGGTGGATATTCTCCAGCAATAGTTTTATTAGTTAGAGGTCTTCCTGGATCATTGATTATTTTTTGCCAATCTTCATTTAGAATTTGTGAGCTAAACATATTTAATGAGTATGTTGGATAACTTACCATAGTTATTAGCTCTCCAGTTTTAGGATCCATTGCTATAAAAGCTCCTACCCTTTTATCCTCTTTAAACTGCTCCTCCATATATTGTTGTAACTCCATATCAAGTGTCATATAAAGATTTTTACCTGGCACTGGTACTTTCTCTTCGGCTACTCTTCTTTGAACTCTATTAAAGGCATTTACCTCAATATATTCGTATCCATCTTCCCCTTGAAGTTCTTTATCATAGGTTCTTTCTAAACCATCTTTACCTATAATATCTCTAGGAGAATATCCCTCATCTTTTAATTTTTCATACTCTTTTTCTGAAATTTTTTTTACATAACCTATACTATGAGAAGCTGTAGTATCATAAAGATAACGTCTTTTTGAATAAGTTTGTACTTGCAAATAAGGATAATCTATAATTTTTTCCATTAATTTATGGGCTGTTTCCTCATCTAAACTCTCTACTAAAACATTTTCACGAGTATATGGGAAAATCTCTCCATTTTTAATTCTCTTTTTTATAAACTCCTCATCATAATCTGTAATCTCACTTATCTCTTTAACTATCTCTGGATTATTATCTCTTTCTTTTAGGTAAACAAGTCTATATCCTGCACCATTTGTTACTACTAATTTTCCATTTCTGTCGTAGATTTTTCCCCTTGGAGACTCAATCTTTTTTAACTTAAATCTATTTTTTTCAGCTAAATAAGCATATTTATCCCCTCTATATAATTGCAAATACATCATTCTAAGGATTAAACCAAAAAATATAAAGATAACAAATATCTTATATATAATATCTCTTTTAGTACTTTCATTTCCTAATTTTATCTCAATATTTCTATTTTTCATTACTGTTGTCCCCTAATATTTTTCTTCCTCATATGTCTGATATAAAAATAATTAATTATAAGAAAACCAACTAAATTCAATATAAGATAAAACCTGCTGTAATTTTCATAATTTAATATGAAATATACACCTATTTGTAAAAGCGAAATAAATATTATATTTTCTCTATTATAAACCATATTTACAAATATAAAGTTAAATAGATAATAAAATATTGCCATTATTATAAAATATTCAACAAAATTATGAGTTTGTATAGACATTATTAGAGTCATTAAAAATATACAAGTAACTGAACGAATTCTCTTTAAATTTACTAAGTAAGTAAAAAAAGGTAAAGTTACTATTAAAACTACTCCACTTAATGGCAAACTATTTTCTATTATTATTCCTAAAAAAGATAGTATATATATCATAGTTCATTCCTTTTGAATTAATTGTTTACAAAAATATTTATCTTATTCTTTAAATTTTCCTTTTCAATCATATCTTTTATATCTAATATTTTAGCTATTTTATACGCTATATAATAATCCTCTGGATTATATTCAATTACAGAAGTTTCAACTTTAGAATCAGTAACACTGTTTTTTACATTCTTATACCCTTGTTTCCTTAATTCTCTGCTAAACTCATCTGCTATATTTCCTTTCCCTATAATATCAATATCAAACTTTACATTTTCTTCTTTACCTAAGATTACAACTACATTAGCTAAAGTTGGTATTGTTGGAACATCTTTTACTTTGAAATATTTTTCATTTAGTTGCATCAATATCTCTTGAGTTTTATCTTTAGAAATATCATTTAGAATAACATAGCTTTCCTCTAAGAAAGTTTCATAGTTAGCTGCATTATACTTCATTGAAAGATTTTTCTTTAATTTTTCTCCTGTCTTTCTTGCATAACCACCTCTACCATTCGCATTTAAAATATCTACAATTATATTTTCATTTACTTCGTTTGCTTTATTAGGATCATTATACATTTCTTCAAACATTGAATATAAACTTGATGTTAATACGTATCTTTTATCTCCAATAGTAGTTTCAGGAATATTTTTTGAATTTTTTACATTAAGTTTAACTTCACCAAATTTTACAACTTTATAATTATCAACTTTTTCTGGTAAAATTTTATTTACTGTTGCCATGATTTCTTCTTTATTTTTAGTTTTTACAAGATCTTCAAATGTTTCATCTTTGCTTACGCTAACTTCATAAGGAATTTTTACAGCTAATTTATCTTCATATACAGCAATTAAATTTCCCTTTCCTATTATTAAATATCTACTATTTTTATCTAGCTCTTTATTTCCGTCATTGATATTAAGAAATAAAAAAGCACCTAAAGCTACTATTATAATTAATACTAATACTACTACCTTTAATCTTCCATTCTTTTTACTCATCCCCAATTAGCATCTCCTTTTCTAAAGAATTTATTTTTACACTAACTATATGATTTAAACTTGTAGCTTCTCCTTTTAATTTTACTCTTAGATAGTTTTCACTATATCCGTATAAATACCCATCTTTTTCCTCTTCTACTAATACTTTTAATTCTTTATCTAGGTATTTTTTTCTCTCTCTTTCTGCCATTATCTCTTTTAATTTTTCCAATTCATCTGCTCTCTCTTTTTTTACTTTTGGATCTATTTTATCTTCAAAAGTACTAGCCAAAGTATTTTCTCTATCTGAATATTGGAAAATATGTAACCCTGAAAATCCTATCTTATCTATTAATTTATATGAATTTTCAAACATCTCTTGAGTTTCTCCAGGGAATCCCACTATTACATCTGCTGTATACTCCATATTAGGTACAGCCTTTCTTAATTTTGTCAATCTTTCTTCTATTAAAGAGCTTCCATATTTTCTCTTCATTCTCTTTAAAACATTATCATCACAAGATTGAAGTGAAATATGAAGATGTGGCATTAATTTAGGATTAGAAAACATCTCAATAAATTCATCTGAAATCTTATCTGGATATACTGATCCTATTCTAACTCTTTCTATTCCATCTATTTTTAATATATCTCTCAATAGATCTTCAAAATTTCCGCCATTTTCTAAATCTTCACCATAAGCACCTAAATTTATACCTATAAGAATTATCTCTTTAAATCCCTCTTGAGATAATTTTGTTATCTCTTTTAATATATTATCTTTATGTCTAGATCTACTTTTTCCTCTTGCAAAAGGAATTTTACAATATGAACAAAAGTTATTGCATCCATCTTGAATTTTTACATAAGCTCTTGACATCTCTCTTAAAGTGGCAAATTCATATTCAGTATATTCTGAATCTAAGAAAATATTATGATTTTTCAATTTTTCCATAGTTCTATTTTCAATATCTTCTATAAAATTTACTATTCCACTTTTATCTGTATTTCCAATTACATAATCTATATCTTCCATCTCTAATAGCTCTTTACTATTAGTTTGAGCATAACACCCTGTTACAATAACTGCTCCATTAGGATTTATTTTCTTGGCTCTTCTTAACATATTTCTAGTTTTTCTATCTGCTACACTTGTAACAGTACAAGAATTTACTATATATATGTCTGCTTTATCTTCAAAATTAACTTCTTCATAACCTTTTTTTATTAACTGATTTTTTATACTCTCTGTTTCATACTGATTTACCTTACATCCTAAAGTATAAAAAGCAACTTTTTTATTGAAACTCATTTATTAATATTCCTCCTACTACAATAGAAGCTGTTTCTGCCCTCAATATTCTCTTTCCTAAAGTTACAATATTAGCACCTTTAGATTTTAAATATTCTATCTCCTCTGAATCAAATCCTCCTTCAGGACCGATTATATACAATACCTTTTTAGGTGAAACCTCTCTGTTCTTTAAAAGATTTTTTAATGTATATTCCTCTTCACACTCATAAGGAACAATGATCAAATCATATTTTTCCAGCTCTATATCTTTTATTTTTACTACTTCTGCAATTTTTGTTGGCTTTACCCCTTGACATTGTTTTAATGCTTCTCTTACAATAAGATCCCATTTATCTTTTTTCTCATTGATCTTAACTACTCCCCTTTTAGCTGCAACTGGAATAATCTCATTTATTCCTAGCTCTGTTAACTTTTGTATAGTTAGATCCATCTTATCATTTTTTAGTATTCCTACTGCTGCATCTATCTCTATTTTATGAGAGTATCTATCTTCTAGTATCTCCTCAATTTCTAATATAATATATTTTTTTTCAACCTCTTTTACACTACAAAAATACTCTTTTTCTCCATCAACAGCTCTTACTTTTTCTCCAAGCTTAACTCTAAAAACATTCTTTAAATGATTTACATCAGCTTTATCCTCAATAATAATATCTTTTTCTCTTATATTTTCTTCTGATATTATAACACTTATCATATTAAACTCCTATATCATATCTTGATTTTTTATAAAATCATTTAAAGTTGTTTCTTCAAGTATTTTAGTCATTGCATTATCTAATTTATTCCATATACAAGTAGTTCCGCAACTTTGTCCATTACAGTTTGCTTTATTTTCTTTGCTCTCATTACAATCTATAACTTTTTCTTCTTCATCTAATATCTTATACAACTCATGTAATGTTATCTCTTCAGGATTTTTAGCTAATCTATACCCTCCATTAGGTCCTCTTTTTCCTTCTATTATATTTTCATTTTTTAATTTAAAAAGTATTTGCTCTAAATATTGTACAGATATATTTTGATCATCAGCTATCTCTTTTATTCTCACTAATTTATCTTCTCTGCTCTTTTCAGCTATATATACTAAAGCTTTTAATCCATATCTAACTCTTGTACTTATCTTCATTTAATCACTACTCCTTAACTTTTTTAAAATGTTGATATCCTTTTTCAGTTACCATTCTTCCTCTATTTGTTCTTTTTAAATATCCTATTTTTACTAAATAAGGCTCATAAACCTCTTCTAAAGTTCTTCTATCTTCTCCTAATAATAATGAAAGAGTCTCAATTCCAACTGGTCCTCCTCCATAGTTATCAATAATAGCATTAACTATATCTCTATCTAAGTCATCTAATCCAGCTGAATCTATTCCCAATATCTCCAAAGCTTTTAACGAAGTTGCTCTATCTATTACTCCATTTCCTCTTATTTCACAATAATCTCTTACCCTTTTTAAAAGACGATTAGCTATTCTTGGAGTTCCTCTACTTCTACTAGCAAGTTCCTTTGCTCCCTCTTTTTCAACTTTTACACCTAAGATATTTCCACCTCTAATTATTATTTCGGCGATTTCATCTTCTGTGTAATACTCCATTCTATGAGTTACTCCAAATCTATCTCTCAAAGGTGAACTTAAAAGTCCAGCTCTAGTTGTTGCTCCTATCAATGTAAAATTAGGAAGCTCTATTCTAATTGAACGAGCTGATGGTCCTTTTCCTACTATAATGTCAAGCTCTCTATCCTCCATAGCTGGATACAATATCTCTTCCACTGTATTATTTAATCTGTGTATCTCATCTATAAAAAGTATATCATTTTCTTCTAACGAAGTAAGAATCGCTGCTAAATCTCCAGCTCTTTCTAATACAGGTCCTGAAGTTATTCTCAAATTAGCTCCCATCTCTGTAGCTATAACTCCTGCTAAAGTCGTTTTTCCTAATCCTGGCGGTCCATATAATAAGATATGATCTATTGATCCCCCTCTTCTTTTTGCAGCTTCAATAGAGATAGCCATTTTCTCCTTTAAAGAAGTTTGTCCAATATATTCTTTAAAACATTTAGGTCTTAAAGTTTTCTGTACCTCTACTTCATTTTCCATTTCCAAAGTTGTAACTACTCTATCCACTTTCTTCTCCTTATACAAATAAACTTATAGCAAATTGGAAAACTCCAATTATTCCTCCTAAAATTGCTCCTATTACCTCAATATGCTTTAACTCTTTTTTAGCTAAAGAGTAAGTAATCTCCTCTAATTTCTCCAATGAAAAAGCTTCTACATTCTCAATTATAATCTTTTTAAAATCAACTTTTTCTTCTAAGTAACTTGTAAACATATTTATTATAGTTTCTTTATTTTCTAAAATAGATGTTTTTATCATCGATTTTATCTTACTTATAATCTCATCACTAAGAAACATAGCTAACATCGGAAATTTTTTAGTTATCTCACTTTCTAATTTTTCTTCCAAAATTTTATCAATAACTGTTCCCATTTTTTCTTCTAACTCATCAGCATTTAAAGAGCTTGTAATATCTTTTAATGAGATAAGTTCCTTTTGAACTGTATCTGCTATACTTATAGCTATCTCACTTCTTCTTTTAGGAATTAATCCTTGTATCTTAAAAAATAGAAAATTCATCTCTTTATATGGTCTAAAAAGCATTTTTATAGCGATGTAATTTGTTATCCATCCTATCATTGCTCCTATACCTACAATTAAAAACAATTTTATAATAATTTGATTCATACTTTTTCCTCTCTTTATTCTTTAAATTTCATTACTTTTCTAGTAAACTATTTTATCATAAATATTAGGTTTTTTCAATTATTATAACCATGATTTCAAAAGATTCTTTTCTTTAGATCATCTTTATTTTTTATTTAAGTTAAAATATTTTTGAACATTATATTATAACATTTTTTATCTCTATTCTCAAAAATATTATTTCAAAAAATTTAAAAGCAGGTAGCTAAAAAACTACCTGCTCTATTATTTAAATAATTTTATTATCTATCTTCTCCAGAAGTTCCATATTTAGAAAGAAGTTCTTGATTTTCTCTTCTTTCTTCTTCAATTTCTATTTTTTTAATAGATAATTTAATTCTTTGTTTTTCTCTATCTATTTCAGTAATTTGAGCTTTTACTTTTTGTCCTACTGTAAATTTATCTTTAAGATTTTTTATAAAGTCTTTAGATGCTAATTGAGCAGGAATAAATCCATCTATTCCTTTACTTAAATTAACAAATAATCCAAAGTCCATTATATTTTTAATTTCTTTTTCTACTGTATCTCCAACTTTATAGTTTTCTAGAGCTACTTCCCAAGGACTTTTTCTTAAAGCTTTTATACTTCCTTTTATTTTATTATCTTCTGTATTAAGTTCAATTACTTTAAATTCTACTGTATCTCCAACTGCAAATTTCTTATTTTCTTCACCTTGCCAGTTATAGTCTGATTGGTGAATGAATACATCTACACCAGGTTCAACTTCAGCAAAAAGTCCAAAAGGTTTTACTTCTAAAACTTTTCCTGTTAATTGAGTTCCTACTGCGTATCTTGTTTCAGCTGAATCCCAAGGATTTTCACTTAATTGTTTAATTCCTAGTTTTAATTTTCTTTCAGCTGGTTGGAATTCAAGAACTTTAACTTTTACTGTATCTCCAACTTGAACAAATTCATTTAAGCTAACTCTTTTCTTATTCCATGTAAAGTCTGACATGTGCACTAATCCTTCTACACCATCAGCTATTTCAACAAATACTCCATAAGGAACGATTTTAGTTACTTTTCCTTCAATTACAGAATCAACAGCATATTGTTCTGCTGCTACTTCCCAAGGATTTCTTGTTAAAGCTTTTATTGAAAGTTTTACATTTTTCTTTTCTGGTTCTAGAGATATAATTTCAGCTTTTACCATATCTCCTTTTTTGTATTGATCAGATAGTTTATCTAATTTTTTCCAAGAAACTTCAGAAATATGTACAAATCCTCTTAAATGTTGAATTTTTAATGAAAGTCCAAATTCAAGAACATCAGTAATTTCAGCTTCTACAACATCTCCAACTTTTAATTCAGAGAACTCTTCACTTTCTTTTAATAGAGTTATATCTTTTTTAGAGAAAGTAATTTTCTTACCTTTTTTATCTTTATCAGGTTTTATATCTTTAATCATTACTTTGATTTCGTCTCCAATTACTTTATCTCCATCTTTCATTGAGATTTCTGATAAAGAGTTAGGAAGGAATCCTTGATGGAACATAGCTTCTACCATATATCCACCTTTTACTCTCTTAACAATTTTTCCTGTGATAATTTCTTTCTTTTCAAAAGCTTCTTCTAGTTTTTTCCAACTATCTTCCATATCTATTCTTCTTCTTGAACCAATTTTGAAATCTTCATCTTCTCCAACTAAAAGAACTTCTACTTCATCTCCTTCATTGTAGTTTTCTAGTTCTTCAGTTCTTACTCTTACACTTGTAGGTAGTCCTGGAACATCAAGGAAAGAGAAGTTTCTTTCTTTTGTTGCTAATATTCCTTTTACTCTTACTTTTTCTCCTTTAACATTGTCTTCTTCTGGCATATATTCATTTAGCCAAGATTCAAATTCTGTGTAATCAACGTGTTCATTATTATTAGACATTAATTGATCCCCCTTATTTTTTTTTCTATATTAATTACTATTTCTTCCGGTGTTGAGGCTCCAGCTGTAATTCCAACTTTTTCACAGCTACTGAACCAATTTTCTTCTATCTCTTTTTCACTTTCTATTAGATAAGTTTTTTCATTTATATTTTTTGAGATATCATATAGTTTCTTAGTATTAGAGCTATTTCTACCACCAATAACTAATACTATATCTACCTCTTTAGCTAACTCTTCCACAGCTTCTTGACGAACTTGTGTTGCTCCACACACCTTATCTGATATCTTAACATTTGAATAGTGATTTTCCAAGAAACTTTTTATTTTTTCTAATTTTTTTTTGTTTAAAGTTGTTTGCGTGAGAACACAATACTTTTTATTGCTATCTATTTCAGCTTTTTCAACTTCTTCTAATTCATTATAAACTCTTATATTCTCTCCAAAAGATATAATTCCTTTTACCTCTGGGTGATTTTTATCTCCTATGAATATAATTTCATACCCTTGGTTTTCCATTTCTATCAAAGTTTCTCTAATATGTGTTACAAATTTACAAGTAGCATCATATACTTTGACTCTTTTTTCATTCAAAATGTTATAAATTTTTTTTAAAGTTCCATGTGCTCTTATAATAACTACATCATTTTCATTTAGATCATCTTTTTGATTTAGAATTTCTTCCTCTTCCACTATTAAAAAACCTTCATCTTTTAATTTATCTACCACATATTGATTATGTACCAACATACCTAAAATAAAAATTCTCTTATTTTTATTCTCTTCTTCTTTTAAGACGTCATGACAAGTTTTAATAGCTCCAGCAACTCCAAAACAGAATCCCATATGTTTAGCTCTTATTATCTCCATAAATTATTCCTCATTAAATTTTTTTACTTCTATTAGATCAACAAGTGCATCTAACATCTCATCTTCATCTGGACCATCTGCTATAAGTTCAAGTTTTCTTCCACACTCTGCTGCTAATAGCATCAATCCCATTATACTTTTTCCATTTATCTCCTCATCATCACACTTAACTGTAATGTCAGAATCATATCCTGTTACTAATTGTACAAATAAAGATGATGGTCTTGCATGTAATCCTGCCTTATTCTTTATTTGAACTATTCTGCTTTTCATAAATTTATCCCTTTCCTTTTTAATTTATATATTTTATTAAAATCTCTTTTACTTCTTTTGAATCATGACAAAGTAATATTTTTTCTTTTATCTCTTTCAATTTTTCATAATTTAAACTTCTTATTAAAGATCTAGCAGTTAAAATTGATGTTCCTACCATACTTAGATCTTTTATCCCCATGCTTAAAAAAGCAACTATAGCTTTTGCATCTCCTGCCATCTCTCCACAAACTGATACTTTTTTCCCATATAGATCAGCTGCTTTTTTCACAAAGGCAATAGAACGTAATACCGCAGGATTATAACAATCATACATTGAAGATACAGTTTCTGAAAGTCTATCTGTTGCTAAAATATATTGAGTTAAATCATTTGTTCCTATACTAAAGAAATCTACCTCTTGAGCAAAAACATCTGCCATCATAACTATTGATGGAACTTCAATCATTACCCCAATTTCTATATCTTCCTTATACAATTTTTTCTCTTCTTTTAACTCGTCCTTTGCTCTCTCTAATAGTTTATTAGCCTCTCTAAGTTCAGATATATTAGTAACCATTGGGTACATAATTTTTACGTTTCTATTATATGCAGCTCTCAAGATAGCTTTTAATTGTGTAAGAAATATATCTTGATTTTGTAAGCTAAATCTTATTCCTCTCAATCCTAAAAAAGAGTTTGTTTCATTTTTCATTTTAAAATATGGTAACTGTTTATCAGCACCTATATCCAATGTTCTTATTACAATAGAAGAATCTTTATCAAATTTTTCTACTATATCACTATATACTTTAAATTGATTTTCTTCATCTGGAAAAGATGTATTTTTCATATATAAAAGCTCTGTTCTTAATAAACCAATTCCATCTGGTTTAAAAAGTTTAACTTCTTCTGAATTCAAATCTCCACTAACATTTATATACAATGAAACCTTTTCTCCATCTAAAGTTTCAGTTGGTAAGTTAGCATCTCTTTGAATTTCTTCTTTCTTCAATCTAAATTTTTCTAAAAGCTTTTCATACTCTTTTTTAGTTTTTTCATCTGGTTCTATTATAACACAAGAATTGATCTCTGTAGTATCTAAAATTATATCTTTTCCCCAATTATAACTAAAAATATTTTTTATTCCCATCAATGTTGGAATCTCTAAAGCTTTTGCAAGAATAGCTAAATGGGATGTTTCTCCACCATATTCCATCACTATTCCTTTTATATTTATTCCTAAATGATATATATTTAAAAGCTCTGTTGGAAAAATCTCCTTTGTTACTAAAATTTTTCCATCTAATTTTTTCCAATCTTCAAATCTTTTATCTAAATTTCCAGTTATTCTTTTTCCTACATCTTTTATATCTAATTCTTTTTGTCTATATTCAGGATTTTGAATACTCTTAAACATCTTCACATATTTATTAGTTATAAGTCTTACTGCCTCTTCAGCTCGTAGCTTGTCTTTTTTTATACTTTTTTTTATATCTGATACATATACTGGATCATCTAGTATCATCATATGAGCTGTTATTATTTCTAAGTCATGTTCATTCATTTTTCCAGCAAAACTTGTTCTTAGATCTTCCAAAGACTCTTTTGAAAGTTCTAAAGCTCTTTCAAATCTTTCAACTTCATTTTCTACATCTTTTTCATCTAAAATTGCTGTTATTCCTTCATCTATATACTTTTTTTTATCTAAAAAAACTTCTCCAGTTACAATGCCTTCAAAAGCGAAACTTCCTCTTACTATTTCCATCCTTATCACTCTCCTGCTTCACCTTTAATGGATTATATTAGATTATATCTTATTTTATTTTTTTTTTCAATTTATTTACTAAATCAAAATAATTTTTTAAAAAAAATCTATTGATTATCATGTTCTCTTGTGTTACAATCATAAGATAAAATTAATACAATAAATATTTTTATACATTTATATTATATACCTTTATGTATCATATGTTTTAGTTATGTAATCACTAAAATTTTGCTATAAAAAAAATTTATTATATACAGGGAGGCGTTTAATAAATGAACACAATGCTGGAAGTTTTTGGAGTAAACTATTTTTCAGAACTTGAATTAAAAAGTAGAGTTCCTAGTTCAATTTTCAAAAAATTTAAATCTGTTCAACTTGGGGAAGCTGAAATGTCTTTAGAGGTAGCTGATGTTATTGCCAATGCAGTAAAAAGCTGGGCTACTGAAAAAGGAGCTACACACTTTACTCACTGGTTTCAACCTCTTACTGAATTAACTGCAGAAAAACATGAATCTTTTATTGCTATTACATCAGATGGAACTATAATGTCTCAATTCTCTGGAAAAGAGCTTATAAAAGGAGAAGCTGATACATCATCTTTCCCTAATGGAGGATTAAGATCAACTTTTGAAGCTCGTGGATATACAGCTTGGGATACAAGCTCACCTATGTTCTTAAAAGGAGAAGGAATTTCTAAAACTCTATATATTCCTACTGCTTTTGTTGGTTATAATGGAGAAGCATTAGATAAAAAAGTTCCATTAATAAGATCTATAAAAGCTGTTGAATCTCAAGCATTAAGAATTCAAAAATTATTAGGAGATACTCAAACTAGACATATAGATGTTACTCTTGGTGCTGAACAAGAATATTTCCTTGTTGAAAAAGAATTTTGGGATAAACGTTTAGACCTAGCATTAGCTGGAAGAACTCTTTTTGGTAACTTACCACCTAAAGGTCAAGAGATGAACGATCACTACTATGGAACAATTAAAGAGAGAGTAGAATGTTTCATGGCTGAGCTTGATGCTGAACTTTGGAAAGTTGGAGTTATGGCTAAAACTAAACATAATGAAGTTGCACCTAACCAATTTGAAATAGCACTAATGTTTACTACAGCAAATGTTGCTGTTGACCAAAACCACTTAACTATGGACATCATCAAAAAAGTTGCAAATAGACATCATCTTGCTGCACTTCTTCATGAAAAACCTTTCCAAGGTGTCAATGGTTCTGGAAAACATTGTAACTGGTCACTATCAACAGATACAGGAAAAAATCTATACAACCCAGATTCTCTAACTAAAGATAATCTTCAATTTTTACTATATCTAATGGCTGTTATAGAGGGTGTAGACAGATATGCTGATATCTTAAGAGCATGTACAGCTACACCAGGAAATGATCATAGACTTGGAGGACATGAAGCTCCACCAGCAGTTATCTCTATCTTCTTAGGAGAGCAACTTCAAGAACTATTAGAAAATATTGGTAACACAGAATTCAATGAAAGTTCTGAAGAAGTACTAGATATCGGAATGCACATTCCAAAAATTTCTAAAGACTTATCAGATAGAAACAGAACTTCACCTTTTGCATTTACAGGAAATAAATTTGAGTTTAGAATGCCAGGATCAAGTGCCTCAGCTTCTACACCAGTATTTATGATTAATACAATAGTTGCTGATATCTTAAAAGAGTATGCTGATTACTTAGAAAAAACAGATCCTACAAAAAATATTAATAAATATATTGTTAAGCTTGTAAAAGATAGATATCCTAAACACAAAAGAATTATATTCAATGGAAATGGATATGAACAAGCTTGGATAGATAAGGCTAAAGAACTAGGACTTTCAAATCTAAAAAACACTATTGAAGGAATTCCTGTTTATATTAGAGAAGAAACTATAGCTCTTTTTGAAAGACATAAAGTTTTAACAAGAAATGAGTTATACTCAAGATTCAAAATTTACAGTGATAGATTTAATAAACAAACAAATATTGAAATATCTACTGCTATTAGAATGGCAAGAAATGAAATTTATCCTTGTATTTCAAGATATATAACTAATATCTCTCAAATGATTAACAGTGTTAGAGAAGCTCTAGGAGAAGAACAATTTATCCAATATGATAAAGAACATTTAATTAAAGTAATCGGATTTAAAAATCAACTTAAAGATGCTATAACTGAATTAAATGAAGGGCTTAGAACTGCTATGGCTATTTCTGATGAGTATGAGAGAGCTTGTTATTACCACAATGAACTTATACCTGTTTTAGCTCGTATGAGAACTGTTGTTGACTCTCTTGAACTTCTAATAGAAAAAACAGTATGGCCTATACCTACTTATTACGATTTATTATTTAGATTATAATATAAGAAAACTGCTCCTAAAATTTAGGGGCAGTTTTTTATTTTTCTATAACTCCTGTCTCTTTTACTCTTTGAACAAGCTCTTTTAATTCTCCTATCTCTTCTGAAAAATATAATAACATTCCTTTTCTCCCTCTTGTTAAAAGAACATTATAAATATTTCTAAACAATTTATTAGAATCTAAAAAAATATTTAGTTTTTTCTTTTTTACCATTTTAGAAATTTTCCATTCTCCATTTTCTAAATAGTAATCTCCTCCAAATACAACTAAAGAATAATCAATATCTAATCCTTGTACTACAAATTCTGTAGCTACCACTGTATTTTCTCGATTTTTATACCATGAATATGATTCATTAAGAGTTAAATGTGTTTTTACATTTTTATGAAATATATCTTTATATTTTTTCTCTTCTACTCCTGATGAACCTAATATTCCACTTTTTCTTTGAAAACATTTTAAATATTTTTCTACTGTTTCTAATTTTTTTGTCCAATACAATCTGTATCCTTTTTTATATAATTCCTCTACACTCTTTTTTAATTTATTTTTTTCTTCTGATGTTTCTTTTTTCTTATTTAAAAATAAATTTTTAAATTCTGTTATATTTATAAAATCACTCCTAATACTTGTATTTATATATAAAGAATCTAAAATACATATATTTTTATTTTCTAATTTAATATTATTTTTAGGAATATAAAAACTCCAATCTGAATATCGATCTTTTTCTAACTCTTTAAACCAAAGTTTAATTCCCTCTTCTTCTCTATTATGAATTTCCTGTCCAAATCCTACCAGAGCAATTATTGTTGCACTATTTTTCTCTAAAAAAATTCTATTTCCAATTTCTAATAAAATAGCAACTTCACTTAATTTATTGCCTTTTATTTCCTTTTCATTCCAAGCACGTTGAGCTTCATCAAAAATTATAACTTCCTCTCTAGGAGAAAAATTTAAATTATAATAAGTATTCGTATAATTTAATATACTTGTAATTAGTCCTTTATCCTGTCCTAATTCATTTTGTAAAATATTTATTAAAGGACCATTACCAGAAATATATATAGTTGATATTCCCTTTTCATTATTGAAATAATTAAATTTTAAACCTAGTAATGTTTTTCCTGACCCTGGAACTCCAGCAACTAATATTACTTGTTTTTTTCCTTTTCTTTTATTAAGTAAATTTTTTATTGTTTTTTCTGTTTCCATTAAAACACTATCATCAATATTTTTTATATCAGGTAATTTATTATTTTTAAACAGATTTATAGCCCCTTCTATAACTTCTGGTAAAGGAGCATAATTAGACTTTATCCAAGATTTAACATCTAGTTCTTTCATAAAACTTTTATTCTCTATAAAAGAATTAAAAAAGCTTTTATTATTTAATATTTTAACTCCATATTCTTCTTCAATCTCATCATTAAAATTTTTAGTCAATACTAAATATGATTTAACAAAATAATTTCTCTTCCAAGTTTCTTCATGGTATTTTTTTAAACTTTCTTGATATTCAATAACTTGTAAAATATCTTCTTTACTATATTTTTCTTTCATTTTAAATTCCAATATTACTATTTCATTATGAAAAAATAATATTACATCTGGCCTTTTTCCACCCATTCTTGGGAGGGTATATTCCATTCCTAAATATAGATCATTATATTTATCTTGTAAATTCTCTATTAAAAAATTTATTGAATCTTTCCAAGCATTTTTTTGACTTTCTGATACTTCAAAGTTTTTTTCTATATGTTTAACTAGAGTTACTACTATTTTATCTTTCTGCTCTTTTAACTCTTTAAATTTTCCACTCCAGCCTATTTCCATTTAATCACCATCATTTATTAATTTTCTTACAATTGGATAATCTGTAGGAACCCATACTAATGAATCTAGGTTTTCTTTACTTAGCCATATAGCTGCACTATGATCTTTTAAAATATATTTTCCATTATCAACTATTTTACATTTATAACACTTTAAATAAATAATAAACTCCTCATATTCTTTTTTAACTTTTTCATAAAAACTTATAACTTCAATTTTTAAATCCATTTCCTCTTTAATTTCTCTTTCTAGTGCCTCTCTATCTGTTTCATTTACTTCTATTTTTCCACCAGGAAACTCCCACATATTTCCTAAACTTTTTTCTTTTTTTCTTAAAGTGCATAAAATTCTATTGTCTTTATCTACTATTATTCCACCTACTACTTTTATTACCTTTTTCATAAATCTCACCTATTTATTTTTTATTAAATATTGATATAAATCACTTTTTATCTCTCTCTTTAAATATAGTTCATACTCTACTAAATTTTTTCCCTCTTTATTTTCAATCTCTTTTGCATCTAAAACCTTTTCCACTTCACCTAAATAATAAAAGTTTTCTCCTAATTTTTTCTTTATAAATACTTCAAGAGTATAATAATTTTCTGCTATTTTTCCTTCTGCTGTTAATTTTCCATTTTTCATCAAATATCTTTGATTTTTAGAAAACCATGTAATTCTTCTATCATCTAAAAACTGATTATCATAGTTTGCAAAAGCACTTGAATCATCTAAAGTTATAAAAAGGATTACTTTTCTCTCTTTTTCAAAAACTGTATACCCACTTACTTGATATCCATTATTAAAATCTAAATTTAAATACCAAAAAGCCTCTTGTTTAGTGTATCCTTTATACTTTAAAATACTCTCCTTTGTCTCTTGTTTATAATTTCTCTCTACATATTCAAGATTATATCTTATCAAATCATCTACTAAGCTTTTAAAATATCTATTCTCTCTATAACTTTTTTCAAACTCCTCACAACATACATAATAATCTTCATATTTTTCTATTAAAGGATAAAACTCCTTAGCTGTTGAAAGACTTATAAAAATCTCTTTTGCTAGATGCTTTAATCCATTTTCTATGTTTTCTTTTTGCTCAATTAAATTGTATCTCTCTTTTAATTCCTTTTCAATTTCTTCTATCCCTATTTTTTTATTTTTAAGTATTAAAGAAAGAATTGCCATTTCGTGTACCCTTTTAGCAGGAGTTAAAAAGCTTGAAATATATCTAAGATAATTATTTTCAGTAGGGCTTATCTTTCCAAAATCAATTTTAGGTCTCATTATTCTTAATATCTCATCATATGTTTTTTTATATTTTAAAATTACACTTGGATCTATCATATTTCTTTGGAAAAAATCATATAGCATAGGTATTCTTCCAAGTTGCTTTTCTAACAGATTAAAATCTCTCTCAATATTTTTCTTAGTTGAGAAATTATTTTTATTAATATTTTCAAAAATTCTCTCTTTTACTATCTCTTCAAAAATTATTGAGCTCTGCCCTGGAATCATATCTGTTCCATTCATTATAAATCTTTTCATATACTCTTTATCATAGCTATTATCTTGAGAAACTGCTACTGGGATTAAGAAGTTTTTCTCATAGTTACCTATAAAATCTAAAATAACTACATACTCCTTTCCCTCATATTTTCTTAAACCTCTTCCTAATTGCTGAATATATACTATTGATGATTCAGTAGGACGAAGTAATATAACTTGATTTATACAAGGAATATCCACTCCCTCATTAAAAATATCCACAGTAATTATATACTCTATTTTTCCCTCTTCTAAATCTGATATAGTTTTCTCCCTCTTGCTGTCACTATCCTCTCCAGTTAAAACTTCACATCTTATTCCTCTATTCTTCATCTTCTCTGTTAACTCAATAGCCTCTTCAATTCTTGAAACAAAAATTAAACCATGAAGTTTATCCCCATTATAACCATAAAACCTACTTTTTTCGATAATATGATTTACTCTCTCATCAGCAGTCAATTTTTTTATAGCTGTTTTCTCTGTAATTAGTTCCCCATCTACTTCTATATCTGAAATTCCAAAATAATGAAATGGACACAACAACTCCTCTCTTAAAGCATCATGTAATCTTATTTCATAAGCTATATTATGATGAAAAAGTTCATATATATCAAAATTATCTCCTCTCTCTGGAGTAGCAGTCATCCCCAACATAAATTTAGGAGTAAAATAATTTATTAAACTTTGGTAACTCTTTGCTCCCACATGGTGAACTTCGTCAATTATAATATAATCAAAATAATCTTTTGGAAACTTTTCAAGATGCTCTTTTTTACTCATAGTTTGAATCATAGCAAAAACATAGTCCTTTTCTCCTATGTTTCCATCATATATACCCATCTTTTTATCTTTTATAATAGTTTCAAATGTTTCTTTAGCCTTTGATAATATTGTTTTTCTGTGAGCTATAAAAAGGACTCTCTCTGCCTTTGCATTTTTCACATCAAATCCACTTAAATAAGTTTTCCCAGTTCCAGTTGCACTTATCAATAATCCTCTCTTTGCATAATTTCTCAAGGATTCTAAATTTTTAAGAGCTTGCACCTGCATAATATTAGGTTTTACCTCTTTTTCAATTAAACTCTTTTCTTGTCTCTTTATCTTTTTATTAAAACTCTTATACATAAGATAATTTTCTTCATACTCTTTTAATTTTTCATCTGTTAACTTTGAAATACTATTAAAAATATTATAAAAGTTATCTAAAATATTTTTAGCTATCTTTCCATCTTTTAAAGAATTAATCTTTAAATTCCACTCAAAATTTACTGTAAGAGCTGTTTGAGTAAGATTACTACTTCCAATTATCATTGTCCAAATATCTTTTTTTCTAAAAAAGTAACCTTTAGCATGAAATTTTTCCTCTGATACCAATCTTATATCTATATTCTCAAACTCCATAAGCTTTTTCAATGCCTTAGGTTGAGTAAAAGTAAGATAATCTCCAGTTAAAATTTGTCCCTTAACTCCTCTTTCATTTAAACTTCTCAACTGCTCTAAAATCATAGTAACTCCACTTTCTGTAATAAAAGCAACTGAGATTATAAATTCATCACACTCTTCTAATTCTCTTCTTAAAGTACTTATTATTTTTTCATTTTTATTTGAAAGTAATTTATGTTGATAATTCAAATTCGACTCTATATTTTCATTTAATAAACTTGTTCTAAAACTATTTAATAGATAATTTTCCATTTTTTTCTCCTAACTCTAAATTTTTAGTAACTTTATTATATATAATTTTTGTATATTTTACCAATTTAATGATATAATAAAAAGAAAATTTTAGGAGTAATAATGAAAAAACAAGATATTATTATCACAGCCATATTTATTTTATTAATTATTTTTTCAAAGGGAGATTTTGCCTTTTTCTTTTTATTTTTAATCTATCTTTCAACTTTTATCTATAAATATTTCTCAAAAAAATCTAAAAATAGTTCAGTTTTTAAAAATTTAAAAGCTCTATGTAAATTAGGTTACATACTACTTTTTATCTCTTTTATTGGATTTGAAGCTATTCTTTTAAAAGATATAGCTATAAATAAAGATAATTTTCCTAAGAAATCTCATATAATAGTATTAGGTGGTAAACTAGATGATAATATACCATCTAAAACTTTAGAACTTAGATTAATAAAAGCTTATGAATACTATCAAAAATTTCCAGATACAATTTTTATTCTATCTGGAGGAAAAGGTGACGATGAAAACCTATCAGAAGCACAAGGTATGGCAAATTATCTAATTGAAAAAGGAGTTCCTACAAATAACCTAGTTTTAGAAGATAAAGCTACATCTACCTATGAAAATTTCAAATTTTCTAAAGAGATATTAGATAATTTAGAAGTTAAAAATATTGGAGTAATCTCTAGCTCTTTTCATTTGTATAGAGCTAAATTTATAGCTAAAAAACTTGATATTCCTGTTGAGGCAATCTATGCTGACTCACCTTTAATTTTATTTTTTAACTGTAGTTTAAGAGAGTTTTTTGCATATTTTAATGAGATGAGAAAATAATAACTATAATTTCCAAAAGTAGATAAGCAGCTACTATTACTACTTTTGGAATTATATTTTTATAACTATCTATTTAAATTTTTTATAGCTTTTTCTATCCTTTCCATTGCCTCTTCTACCATATATCTAGGACAAGCAACGTTCATTCTTGCAAAACCTCTACCATTTTCTCCAAAAGTTCCTCCATCATTCATAGCAACCCTCGCTTCATTTATTAAAAACTCTTGAACCTTATCTTGAGGTATACCAATACCATTAAAGTCTAACCACATTAAATATGTTCCCTCTGGTTTTACTGTTTTTATCTCTGGTATTCTCTCTTTTATAAAATCAACTACATATTGCATATTTCCATCTAAATGTATAATTAATTCCTCTAACCAATTTTCACATTTATTATATGCAGCTTCAAAAGCAACTAAGCTAAATGAATTATTTCTTTTGATATCCATTTTTCCTAAAATATCATCAAAGGCTTTTCTCTCTTCTAATCTTGGAAAAGTAACAAAAGAAGCTTGAAGCCCTGCTAAATTAAATGATTTTGTTGGAGAAAATAAAGTTATAGTTATATCCTCTATATCTCTACTTATAGATCCCATTGGAATATGTTTGTTACCTGGCATTATTAAATCTCTCCAAATTTCATCTGCTAAAATTCTTACATTATACTTTTTACATAAATTTCCCATCTTTTCAAGTTCAGATTTTTTCCAAACTCTTCCTACTGGATTGTGAGGATTACATAAAATAAATAGTGTCACATCCTCTTGTGATAATTTATTTTCTAAATCTTCAAAATCTATGGTATAATATCCATTTTCATCTTTTACTAGAGGATTTTCTATTAATTGTCTTCCATTATCCTTTACCGATGCTGCAAATGGTGGATATACAGGTGATTGAATAAGAATTTTATCTGTAATTTTAGTCAACATATTTACAAGTATAGACATACTTGGGACAACACCTGGACTATGTATTAATGTTTTAGATGAAATCTCATATCCAAATCTTTTTGACATCCAATTTGCTGCACTTTCATAATATGAATCTGGTCTATATACATATCCAAAAATCTCTTGCTTAACTTTTTCAGTCATAGCTTCTACAATTTCAGGAGCTGCTTTTATATCCATATCTGCTATCCACATTGGAGTTAGATCTTCTCTTCCAAATTTCATCTTCATCTCTGCCCATTTAGCAGCATGATTTTCACTTCTATCTATTTTTTCATTAAAATTATATTTTTGTTTCATAAAATTCCCCCTAATTATTCTTATATAATATAGCATACCATTATTTCTTTTATTTTTGTATCAATATCTATTTTTCTTTTTTACTTTATATTTTATTCCAATAAAAAAACTACACTCTCCACCTAGTTTTAGGTTTCAAGTGTAGTATATTATCTATTTATTAAAATACAGGTACAAAACCACCTTTAAAAGTTTTTAAAATATAATCTCTTACTTTTTCAGTTTGGAAAGCTTCAACTAAAGCTTTTATATCTTCTCTGTTTTCATCTCCTGCTCTTACAGCAAATATATTGATATATGGAGAATCTTTATCTTCAAGAACTATACTATCTTCTGTTGGGAAAAATCCTGCATTTACTGCATATCCACCATTGATAACTGCTGCATCTACATCTGGTAAAATTCTTGGTAATTGTGCTGCTTCTAACTCTTTAAATTTGAAGTTTTTAGGATTTTTTACTATATCAAATGTTGTAGCACGTAAATCTGTTGGATCTTTTAATTCTATTAATCCAGCTTTATGAAATAATAATAAAGCTCTTCCACTATTAGTTGGGTCATTAGGTATAGCAATTACAGCTTTTTCTGGTAACTCTTCTAAGCTTTTATATTTTTTTGAGTAAAGTCCTAAAGGACAGATATAAGTTGCCCCTGCTGAAACTAGATTAAGCCCTTTATCTTTGTTAAATTGCTCTAAATATGGAAGATGTTGAAATGAGTTCACATCTATATCACCATCTGCCAATGCAAGATTTGGAGTTACATAGTCATTCATCTCCACTATTTCTAACTCTATCCCCTTTGCCTTTAAATCATCTTTAATTAAGTTCATTATCTCAGCTCCAGGATATGATGTTGTCCCTATTTTTAATGTTTTTCCAAAACATATTGTTGATAAAAGTATAAATAATAATAGTATTTTTTTCATAACTAACAACTCCTTTTTATGTATATCTCAAAATGTATTTATCTTAGAATGCAGGAACTACTCCACCTTTGTAGTTTGATCCAATATAGTCACTTACTTTTTTACTTTGAAGTGCTTTTAAAAGTTTTTGAATATCTTCTTTACTTTCATCACCTGATTTTACAGCTATAATATTAGCATATGGAGATTCTGCTCCTTCTAATAATAATGAATCTTCAACTGGTGAAAATCCAGCTTCTAAAGCATAGTTTCCATTGATAACTGCTGCTTCTACATCTGGTAAAACTCTTGGTAATTGTGCTGCTTCAATAGGTTTAAATTTTAATTTTTTAGGATTTTCTACAATATCAAACTCTGTTACATATAGATTTGTTGGGTCATTTAATTTAATAATTCCATTGTTGTGAAGTAAAATTAAAGCTCTTCCTCCATTTGATGGGTCACTTGGAATAGCAATAGTTGCTTTATTTGGTAGATCTTTAATATCTTTTATTTTTTGTGAAAATACTCCTAGTGGCTCTACATGAATTTTTCCTGCTGATACTAAATTTAATCCTCTTTCATTTGAGAACTTTTCAAGATATGGAAAATGTTGGAAGAAGTTTGCATCTAGCTCTCCCTCTGCTAGTGCTAAGTTAGGAGTTACATAATCAGTAAATTCAACTACTTTTAAATCTACTCCCTCAGTTTTTAGATCTTCTTTTACTAAATTAAGAAGTTCTGCATGAGGTACTGGAGTTGCTCCAACTTTTAATTCTCCTGCTAATGCTGTTGCTCCTACTAAGATAAATGCTGCTGCTAATAAAGTTTTAAAAGATTTTTTCATAATTATCCTCTCCCTATAAATTTTTTATATTGTAAAACTTAATTATCTTTTCTTTTTAATTCTATCTACTAAATAGTTTCCTAATGATTGTAATACTTGAACTAATAATATTATCACTATTACTGAATAAATCATTATATCTGTTTTAAATCTTTGATATCCAAATCTAATTGCTAAGTCTCCAAGTCCCCCAGCTCCTATTGTTCCTGCCATTGCTGAGAAACCTATAAGACTGATTACTGTAACTGTTATCCCATGGATAATATGTGGCATTGTCTCTGGAATCATTACTTTCCAAATTATTGTACTATTACTTGCTCCCATACTTGAACTTGCTTCTATTAGTCCCTTGTCAACTTCGTTTAAAGCTCCCTCTATCATTCTAGCTACAAATGGTGCTGCTGATATTGAAAGAGGAACTATTGCTGCTGTACTTCCTATTGTTGTTCCTACTATTATTCTTGAAAGTGGAAACAGACAAATCATCAATATGATAAAAGGAAATGATCTTAAAGTATTTATTACTATTTCCAAAACCTTATTTAATTTTGGTCTCTCCATAATATTGCCCTCTTTTGTTACTACTAATAGAACTCCTATTGGAAATCCTATTAATAGTGAAAAGATTGTTGAGAAAAATACCATATATAAAGTTTCAAGTGTTGAATCTAATATCATACTAAATACCATTATAAATCACCTCTACTATTACTCCTGACTCATTAAACCACTCTATTGCCTCTTTTTGTTGTCCCATCTCTCCAGAAAGTTCTATGAAAAGATGTCCTACTTTCATAGTTGAAAGATGATCTATTGATCCTCCTAAAATACTTAAATCTATATTGAAATTTCTTACAGCTTGTGAAATTATAGGATCTTCTGCTATTGTTCCAAGGAATTTTAATTTAATAATCATCTTTCCTTTTGTTTTCATTATCTCTACTCCCTTTTCCTCTGTACTAGGTAAGTAAGAGATTAACTCTTTTGTAACTTCACTTTGAGGAGCTGAGAATATGTGGTGTACCCCTCCAGTTTCAACAATTCTTCCATCTGCCATTACTGCAACTCTATTACAAATATCTCTAATAACCTCCATCTGATGTGTTATCATTACGACAGTAAGTCCAAATTTTTGTTGAATATTTTTTAATAGATCCAATATTGAATTTGTTGTTTTAGGATCTAGAGCTGAAGTTGCCTCATCTGATAGCAGTATATCTGGATTATTTGCTAATGCTCTTGCTATTGCAACTCTCTGCTTTTGACCTCCACTTAATTGACTGGGATAAGAATCTATTTTACTAGAAAGTTCAACTACTTCTAAAAGTTCCCTTACTCTATCTTTTATCTTTGATTTTTCCCAACCTGCTATTTCTAAAGCAAAGGCTACATTCTCTCCAACTGTTCTTGATGCCAATAAGTTAAAGTGTTGAAATATCATTCCAATCTTTTTTCTCTTTTCTAAAAGCTCATTTTTTGATAGTGATGTCATATCTACACCATCAATTATTATCTTTCCACTTGTTGGTTCTTCCAATCTATTCAATAATCTTATTAGTGATGATTTTCCAGCTCCACTTAAACCAATTACTCCAAATATATCCCCTTTTTTTATTTCTAAACTTACATCTTTTACTGCATGAAACCCATTAGGATATATTTTATTAACTTTTTCTATCTTAATCATTTTCTATCCCCCTAAAAAATTTATAAAAAAAACTCTCTATCACCATCAAGTAATAGAGAGAATATACACTAAGTCCTTAGTCTATCCATCTGTCTGGAATTAGCACCACACCCTAAATAGGCAGGTTGCTGAAACATCACAGGGCCAGTCCCTCAGTCTCTCTTGATGGTTAATTTATTTGTTAGGTGTATATTATAACTTTTTTTCTCATCTGTCAACAATTTTTTAAAAAAATATAGACCGAAAAAAATATTTCATATAAAATGTTATATATATTTTTAAATTTGGAGGTAAATATGGGTTATAAAAACTTCAATATAAATAAAAAAGATATTATTGCAATTACTGGAGCTGGTGGAAAAACATCTCTTATATTTTTTCTTGCTAAAAAATTAGCTCAATTTGGAAAAGTCCTGATTACAACTACCACTAAAATGTATAAACCTTCTTCTAAAAATTATGAAACTTTAACAATAGGAGAAAAAACTTATTTAGGAGAAGAAAAAAATATTTCTATTATTGCTAGTTCAGAGATAGATGGAAAGATAATCTCTCCCACTTATGAAAAGATTGAAAAATTAAAAGATAGATTTGATTATATTCTTATTGAAGCTGATGGAGCTAAAGAAAAGTTACTTAAATTTTGGAATGATACTGAACCTTGCATTCCTAACTTTGTTACCAAAGTTATTGGAGTAATTAACTGTGAAATTTTTAATCAATATTTTAGTGAAAGCAATGTACATCGATTTAATCTTGCTCCAAAAAATTTACTAGAATTCAGTAATAAAAAAATAAATGATGATTTTCTAAGTAGATATATTTTATCAGCTGATTATTTTAAGAATATTCCTTCTTATGTTGAAAAATATCTTTTTTTTAATGGAATAGATGGAGAAAATAAGTTAGACAGATTAAATAATTCTCTTAAAATAATTAATAAAATTTTAAAAGAGAAAAATTTTTCTAATATTATTTTAGGAAGTATAAAAAATAGTGAGCTCTATCCCTATCAAAAAGTTGATGCTGTGATTATGGCATCAGGATTTTCAAAAAGAATGGGATTTAACAAATTAAAATTAGAATATAACAATATTTCTCTTTTAGAAAATTGTTTAAAGAAACTTTCCTCTATATCTTTCAGTGAAGTTTTAGTTTGTGGAAGAGAGGATTGGGTAAAAAGTTTAAGTGAAAAATATAATTTTAAATATCTAAATAATTTAAATGCTCATTTAGGACAAAGTGAAAGTATAAAATTGGGAGTAAAAAATAGCAATGGTAAAGGCATTACTTTTTTTACTGCTGATCAACCACTACTTAGTGAAAAAACTATTTTAACTTTATATTATAATTTTTTAAAAACTAATCTTATTACTATTCCTATTGTTAATAATAATAGATTTTCTCCTGTTTTTTTTCCAGAAAATAAAAAATCTGAGCTTTTAAAATTAGAGGGAGATACTGGTGGAAAAATTGTAATAAAAAGTACTCCTTTTATCAATTTAATCTCTTTCTCTTCTGAAAAAGAGTTCTTTGATATTGATACTGAAGAAGATTATTATAACATAAAGAGCTAGTTTAATGTCACTAGCTCTTTTAACTAAAATCTATTTAATTTTTCTATCTACATAGTGAGTATGGAAAAGTTTATGTGCCTTATCTCCATAAGGTTCTCCTAACTCTTTTTCATAAAGCTCTACTACATATGGATTTTTATGAGAAGCTCTAATCTCTTTATGATAATCTAAATTTTGAATTGCTTCAGCTCTAGTTTTTATAATATCGAAGT
>Oklahoma_p2__coassemble_398_pt1 | contig 40620 bp, 42 predicted proteins | sample Oklahoma_p2__metabat2_low_PE_035 | metagenome-assembled genome bin Oklahoma_p2
TCATAAGAGAGAACATCATCATTACACATACAACCATGATAATAAAGATAATCTCGATTTTATTGTAACGAGGGATACCACGTAACCCTTGAGCTCCCCCAGTAAAGTCAAAGTATTCAATTAAAACTCTGATAATTTCTCCAAAAGCAAGAGTAATAATTGCAAGATAGTCACCGTTTAATCTAAGAGCCGGAATTCCAATTATAATTCCAACTACTCCTGCAACAGCTCCACCAATAATTAGGGCTAAGAAATATCCAGGTAACCCCTCTACAAGTCCACTTTTAGTAAATAGAGCAGCAGCATAAGCACCAACTGACATAAATCCAGCATGTCCAATTGTAATTTGCCCTAAACAACCAACAGTAACATTTAAACTAACAGCAAGGATAATATTAATACAGATTAATGTTAATATATTTGTTTGGTATCTAGAAATAATACCAGTATTGATTAAACTCATTAAAATAATATAAACAACAGTAAGTAATACAAATGTTGCAATATAACTAAGCATCTTTGTTTTTGACATTTCCCAATCACCTTATACCTTTTCTCTCATATTTTTACCTAAAATTCCAGTAGGTTTAACTAATAGTACGATAATTAATATTGAAAATACAATTGCATCAGCTAATTGAGATGAGATGTATGCTCTTGTTAAGCTTTCTACAATTCCAAGAATAAATCCTCCAAGAACAGCTCCAGGAAGAATTCCGATACCTCCTAAAACTGCTGCAATAAATGCTTTGATACCAGGCATAGATCCCATTAATGGTTGAACTTGAGGATAAGCAGCTACATATAAAACAGCTGCAACTGCTGCAAGTCCACTACCGATAGCAAATGTTAATTGGATAGTGTGATCAACATTAATTCCTACTAATTTAGCAGCTCCATAATCTTCACTTGTTGCAAGCATTGCTTTTCCATATTTAGTTTTTTTCATAAAATATTGAAGAGCAACAGATAGTGTTAATGTAACTAAAATAGTTACAACAGTTCCAAAGTTTAAGTGAAGATCTCCTATTAAAATAGGTGGTTGAGTAAATACTTTTGGAAATGGTCTAGTATTAGGTGTGAAAATTTTCATAAAGCTATTTTCTAATAATAAGCTTACTCCTATGGCTGTGATTAAGTTAGAGATTCTTGGAGAATTTCTAAGAGGTCTGTAAGCAACTCTTTCAGTAAGCATTCCTAAGAGGATGCAGACAATAATAGCAGGTACCATTGTAAGCCATACGGGTAAACCTATTTTAGTAAACATTGGGATACTAAATAATGAAACATATGCACCTACCATGATAATATCCCCATGTGCAAAGTTAATAAGTTGTGCAATTCCATATACCATGGTGTACCCAAGAGAAATAAGGGCATAGATGCTTCCAATTTGTAGTCCATTTATAATCTGAAGTAAAAATTCCATTTTTTTCTTTCCTCTCCTTTTTAATATATAGATAATTTCTCCAATCAGCACTAAGTTTAGTGCTGATTAGAGTTTTTATCATCCTTTAAAAATATTATTTTGCTTCAACAATTGAGTCAAAAGTATATTTTCCATTAACGATTTTTAAAACAGTAACAGCTTTAATAGGGTTATTTTTTTCATCAAATGTTAGATGTCCAGTAACACCATCATATTCAATTCCTTTTAAAGCATCAACAACAGCTTGTTTTTCAGTAGTTCCAGCTTTTTCGATAGCAGCTTTCATCATATATGCAGCATCATAAGATAGAGCAGCAAATGAAGATGGATCTTCTTTATATGTTTCTCTATAAGCTTTTACGAAGTTTTGAACTTTTTCAGATTGATCATCTAAAGAGTAGTGGTTAGTGAAGTAAGAATTTTCAATAACTCCATAAGCACTAGGGTCAAGAGTTTTTGAAACTCCATCCCAACCATCTGGTCCGATGAATGTAGATTTAAGTCCAATTTCTCTAGCTTGAGCAGTGATTAAAGCAACTTGTTCATAGTAATCAGGAATTACTAATACATCAGGGTTAGTAGGTAAGATTTTTGTAAGTTGAGCTCTGAAATCTTTATCTCCATCAGAATATCCTTCTTTAGCTACTACTTCAATACCAAGAGCTTGAGCTTCTTTCAAGAATGCTTCTGTAACTCCATTTGAGTGGTCACTTGAGTTATTAACAACAATAGCAGCAGTTTTAACTTTTAAATTATTTTTAGCAAAGTTTGCTAAGATTCTTCCTTGATAAGGGTCTGTGAAACAAGCACGGAATACATTTTTACCAGCTTCAGTGATATTAAATTGAGTTCCAGTTGGTGTAATCATAGGCATATTATCTTGAGCTGCTACCTCTGCAATTGCAAGACTTGGTTTAGATGGAGCATCTCCAATAAATGCAACAATTCCTTCATCTACAAGTCTATTATATGCCATTACAGCTTCAGTAGAGTCTCCTTTTGAGTCAAGTACAATAAAATCAATTTTTTTACCAAGTACTCCCCCATTTTTATTAATCTCTTCCATAGCTAATTTTGATCCATTTGTTGCAGTTACTCCATAGATTGCTACTGGTCCAGTAAGTGGTGCAGTAGCTCCAATTTTTACAACTTCCTCTTTCTTAGGTGCAGCAGCTTCTTTAGTTTCATTTCCTCCACAAGCTGTTAATAAACAAGTCACTCCTAAAAGCATTAATGTAAGTTTTTTCATAATTATTTCCCCCTTTAAAATTTTTATAAAATTAATTTAAAATTAATACTTAAAATAAAGAATTTTAATACCTAAATTTTGGACAATTATAGGTATAAAAAAAAGCAACCTTGTTAGGTTGCTTCTATCTCAAAGGATATAAGAAAATAATAAATTTACTCAAAACAATAATATATATTTATTATTCCCCTTATATAGTTTAAAGAATATGCAAAATTAATCCCTAACATAATCATAGGCATATGAGATTTTAGTCAAGCTTTGTATGACTCTTATTATTATGACACATATGACAAATGATATTATGTTAAGTAGTAACATATTCTCTCCCTCCTCTTTTAATCTTGATTTTATGATTCGTTTTTTAGTTACTGTGAGTATACATCTAAAAATTAAAAAATGCAAGTAAAATTTGAAAAAATTTTTTAATTTTTTAAAAATTGTTGAAAAATAATTCTTGCTTTATAAGATAATACTAATTTTTTAGTATAAAAGAATTAAAATTTTAATTAAAAAAATCTAATATTTTTTGTTTAACCTTATCAGTATCTACAAGATATTGTTTTACATCTTCAAGAGTTCCATTGTTATAAAATTCAGTAAGAATAAGTTTCTTATCATCAGTATATCTATTCCATTCACCTTGACGTTTACCATTCATAAATTGTCCAGTGTATGAAATTTCTCCATTTCTATGATATTGGAAGTAAGTTCCTTTAGCTACACCATTTTCAAAGTCTGCTTTTGATTCAACTTGTCCATTATCATAGTAAGTATATTGTTCTCCATTATATTTACCATCTTTAAAAGTTTCTTTTATCTTAATTTGTCCATTTCCATATTTTCCTGTAATTACTCCAGAGAAAGGTTTTTCTTCATTGACAATGTAAACTATACCTCCTCTCTCTTGCTTTTTAGATATATCTACTTCTCTTCCAGAGCAAGCAATAATTGAAAAAGCAGCTAATATAATTAAAAATTTTTTCAACATAATTATCCTCCTTTTTGGATATAGAGTTTATAATACAATATTATATCAAAATATCATAAAAAGTTAAAGTAAGAACGAAAAATAAAAGATTGAAAACATCTTAAAAATATAAAAAAAGAGATAAAAAAGTTTATAATATTTATTATAAAATATTTACAAAATATGAAAAATTTTGTATAATAACTTTGAATATTTTTAAAGTATTCGCTATGATCTAATTTTATGAGGAGGAAAAATGCATTATTATTCAACAGAAAAAGTTTGTGCTAAACAAATTGGAGTTACTGTAGATTATGATGGTTACATCACTGAAATAGAGTTTGTTGGAGGATGTGATGGAAATACTCACGGACTTCAAAATCTTCTTCTTGGAATGAAAAAAGAGGATGCTATAGCAAAACTTGAAGGAATTGATTGTAGAGGTAGAGGAACTTCTTGTCCTGATCAACTTGCTAAAATTTTAAAAAGATTATAATTAAAAAATTGCTGTTGTAAATTAAAAAGTTTACAGCAGTTTTTTTATATAAAACTGATTTTTATGGAGGGAAAGATGGAAAATTTAGAAAAGGAGTTAAGAGAGTACGAACCTTTTAATGAACAGGAGAAAAGGGATAAAGAGCTTATTTTACAATGGCTACAAAATGGGGATGAAATTTTTACAAGAGAAAATAAAATAGCTCATATTACTGTTTCAGCTTGGATTGTAAATAATAAAAGAGATAAAGTATTAATGGCATATCATAATATTTATGATTCTTGGGCATGGTTAGGTGGACATGCTGATGGAAATAAGAATTTAAAAGAGGTTGTTTTAAAGGAAGTAGAAGAGGAAAGTGGAATTAAAGAGGTTAAATTTTTATCAACAGATATTTTTTCTATGGAGATTTTAACAGTAGATGGACATGAAAAAAGGGGAGAATATGTATCTTCACATCTTCATTTAAATTTTACTTTTTTATTAGAGGCAGATGAAAAACTTTCTTTAAAAATTAAACCTGATGAAAATAGTGGAGTAGAGTGGATAAAAGTAGATGAGATTTCTAAAAAATCAAGTGAAAAATGGTTTGTAGATAGAATATATTCTAAACTATGTAAAAAGGTTAAAGAAAACATTTTAAAAGAAATATAAAAAATTTTTTCAAATAATCATTATATATTAAATATATTTTTCATTTTATATTGAAAGTAGTAGTATATTAGTGTTAATATACTATATTTTTATGTATTTGGAGGAATGATTATGAGAAAAATTGCTATAGCTTTAGCTACAGCATTTCTTTTAGTTGGTTGTTCTTCAGAAAAAACAGAAGAGAAAGCAAATTTAACTAAAGAAAAAACTGTAGTAGTATCACAAGGATCAAAACCAAAAACTCTAGATCCTAATATGTATAATGAAGTTCCAGCTCTTTTTGTAACAGAGCAAATTTTTAATACACTATTTAAAATAGATGACAATGGAAATATTGTACCTGAATTAGCTGAGTCTTATGAGTATCTTTCACCTACTGAATTAGTAATAAAAATAAAAAAAGGTGTAAAATTCCACAATGGAGATACTTTGACAGTGAATGACGTTGTATTTAGTATTAATAGAATGTTAGAAAAACCAGCAAGTAGAATAATGATAGAAGTTATTGATAAAGTAGAAGTTATTGATGATTCAGCTATTAAATTAGTATTAAAAAATAGTTCAGCACCTCTATTATTTAGTTTAGCTCATCCATTGACAGCTATTTTAAATGAAAAAGATACAAAAGCTAAAAATGATATGATCTCTATAGAACCAATGGGAACAGGACCATATAAATTTGTTGGTTGGGGAGATGGAGAGAAAATAGAACTTGTAGCTTTTGATGACTATTTTGAAGGTAGACCAAAAATTGATAAACTTATTATAAGATCTATAACTGAGGCAAGTAGTAGATTGGCAGCTCTTGAAACAGGGGAGATAGATATTGCTTTAAGTGTATCTCCAATAGATTCTGAAATAGTAAATAAAAATGAGAAGTTGGAGTTGATATCTAAACCGACAACATCAACAGAGTATATCACTTTAAATACAACAAAACCACCTTTTGATAATAAAGATTATAGAATAGCTATTAACTATGCTTTAAATAAACAAGGAATGGCAGATTCTGTATTTATGGGAATGGCACAACCTGCAACATCAATAGTAAATCCCAATGTTTTTGGATTTTCTAAAGAAGTACCAGGTTATGAGTATAACCCTGAAAAAGCTAAGGAGTTAATTGCTAAATCAGGGGTAAAAAATCCTAATTTTACTTTATATTGTAATGATAGTGCTATAAGATTACAACTTGCTCAAATTATTCAAGCTAACTTGAAAGATATAGGAATAGATATGAAAATAGAAACTCTTGAGTGGGGAGCTTATATTCAAAAAACTGCCCAAGGAGAGCATACAGCATATATAGGTGGTTGGGTATCAGGAACTTCTGATGCTGACATTGTACTATATCCATTATTACATAGTAGTTCTCATGGTGGAGCAGGAAATAGAGCATTCTATACTAATAAAGAGTTTGATAAAGAAGTTGAATTAGGAAGAGAAAGTGTTAATGTTGAGGAAAGAAAAGAACATTACAAAAAAGCTCAAATGATTTTACAAGAGGAATCACCTTTAATTGTTTTAATTTATAAAAATGAAAATATAGGAATTAATAAGAGAGTTAAAGGTTTTAAATATGATCCAACAACAATGCATAATCTATATAATTTAGATGTTGTAGAGTAGATAGAAAGCAAAAGACTGCTATAGATTGAAGGTTAATTTGATTTAAGCAGTCTTTTGAAAATATAATCTTAATTTAATTTTTTTGTAAATAGAGGAAAAAAATAAAAAAATTTTAATCTAATAAAAGTTTAAATCTGATACATATTATATTAATAAAAGTAAATATTGTAAAAATAAAAATTAAATTGTCTTTAAAAAAGTTTTTTATTAAAAATAGCTTTAGTTATTTTACAGAATAAACTTCTTGACAAAGGTTTGAAAAAAAGATATAATACTTTTTAGTAAAAATCAGGAGGGATGTTATATGGCAGAGGTTATACTATCAAATAAAGAGTATAATAACACATTTAAGTTAAAACTATTTGCTATTCTTTTTGATTTTTCTTTTAGATTTGTTATTCATAATTTTAAATATTTTAAATTTTCTAAGATATAACTTTTTGTAGTTGTATCTTTTTTTTTAGGAGGGGAAATGAAAGGTAAACTTATTCTTGAAAATGGCATGAGCTTTGATGGAAAAATCTTTGGACATTTAGGTGAAACTACTGGAGAAATAGTTTTTACTACTGGAATGGTAGGGTATCAAGAAACTCTTACTGATCCATCACTTTATGGAAAGATAGTAGTTATGACATATCCAATGGTAGGAAACTACGGAATCAACTTAGATGATATGGAATCAGATAAGATTCATTTAAAAGGATTTGTTATTAAAGAAGATGCAAAATTACCTAACAACTTTAGATGTGAAATGACATTAGACGGATTCTTAAGACAATATAATGTAGTAGGATTTAAAGGAGTAGATACAAGAGAGATAGCTAAAATAATAAGAGACAATGGATCAATGAAAGCTATTATTACAACTGATGATCTTACACACAAAGAATTAAAAGAAAAGTTTGATAATTTCTCATATGAAAATGCAGTTGCTGAAGTAAGTAGAAAAGAGATAATTGAAGTTGGAGGAAATGGACTTAGAATAGGAGTTCTAGATCTAGGAGTTAAAAGAAGTACTATAGATTCTCTTTCTAAAATGGGATTTGCAGTTTCAGTATTCCCATACAATACAACATTTGAAGAAATGAAAAAACACAATATAGATGCATTATTCTTATCAAGTGGACCTGGAAATCCAGCAGATGTACCAGAAGTTGTAGCTACAGTGAAAGAAGTATTAGGAAAACTTCCAGTATTTGGAGTATCTTTAGGAGCACAAGTATTAAATCTTGCTCTTGGAGGAACTATAGCTAAAATGAACAATGGACATAGAGGAGCTAACCACCCAGTTAAAGATATAGCAAGAAACAGAATATATGTAACATCTCAAAATCATGGATATACAATAGATGCTTTAGGAAATGCTGAAGCTACTCATGTAAACTTAAATGATAAAACTGTAGAAGGGTTTAGAAATGTTGAACTTTCAGCTATGGGAGTACAATTCTTACCTGAAGCATATCCAGAAGATTCAAATAACTTATTTGCTGATTTTTTAAAGACTATAGAGAAAAAAGCGTAGTATTTTGTGAAGTTGAAGGTTAAAAGTTTTTAGATAATTAGGAGGAAAGAAAAAGATGTTAGATAAATCTATAAAGAAAACACTTGTAATAGGTTCAGGACCAATTATAATAGGACAAGCTGCTGAATTTGACTATTCAGGAACTCAAGCTTGTGAAACTCTAAAAAAAGAGGGAATTGAAGTTGTACTTATCAACTCAAACCCTGCTACAATTATGACAGATAAAGCAGTTGCTGATAGAATATATATTGAACCAATCACTATAGAGTTTGTTGAAAAAGTAATAGCTAAAGAAAGACCAGACTCTATTATTGCAGGAATGGGAGGACAAACTGGACTTAACATGGTAGTTGAGCTTTCAGAAAAAGGTATCCTTGAAAAATATGGAGTAAGAGTAATTGGAACTTCTGTTGAATCTATTAAAAAGGGAGAAGACAGAGAAATATTCAGAGAAACAATGAATAAATTAGGAGAACCTATTATTCAAAGTAAAATAGTTGAAACTCTTGAAGAAGGATTCGAAGTTGCAAGAGAGATTGGATATCCAATCGTTGTAAGACCTGCATATACTCTTGGAGGAACTGGAGGGGGAATTGCTAACAACCCTAAAGAACTAGAAGATATATTAGTAAAAGGACTTGCTCTTTCAATGGTAGGACAAGTGCTTCTTGAAAAATCAATCTATGGATGGAAAGAGATTGAATATGAAGTAATCAGAGATAAAAATGGAAATACAATAGTTGTATGTAACATGGAAAACGTTGACCCAGTTGGAATCCATACTGGAGACTCAATAGTTGTTGCACCAACTCAAACACTTTCAGCTAAAGAATGTGCAATGCTTAGAGCATCAGCAGTTAAAATAGTAAATGAAGTTGGAGTTATTGGAGGATGTAACGTTCAATTTGCTCTTCATCCAAAATCATTTGAATATGCAATTATAGAAATTAACCCAAGAGTTTCAAGATCATCAGCTCTTGCATCAAAAGCAACTGGTTACCCAATAGCTAGAGTATCTACAAAACTTGCTATGGGATATACTCTTGATGAAATAGTAAACGAAGCTACTCAAACAACTTATGCTTGTTTTGACCCAACTATTGACTATATAGTTGTAAAAATTCCTAAGTGGCCATTTGATAAGTTCAAAAAAGCAAATAGAACACTAGGAACAAAAATGATGGCAACTGGAGAAGTTATGGCTATCGGAAGTACATTTGAATCAGCTTTCTTAAAAGGAATCAGATCACTTGAAATTGGAAGATATAGTTTAGAACACCCAGTAGCTAAGAAAATGACTATGGAACAATTAAAAGCTGCTGTAGTTAAACCAGATGATGAAAGAATCTTCGTTGTTGCAGAAATGTTAAGAAGAGGATATATAAAAGAAAAACTTCAAAAATTAACTGGAATAGATAAATTCTTCATGGAAAAAATCGAATGGATAGTTAAACAAGAAGAGATTTTAAAAGGATTAAAATTCAAAGAATTAGATCCAGATTATTTAAGAAAATTAAAAAATAAAGGATTCTCAGATAAAGGAATAGCAGATCTTATGGGAATCAGTGAAGATGACATCTACACTAAGAGAAAAGCTTATCATATAACACCAGTTTACAAAATGGTTGACACTTGTGCTGGAGAGTTTAAAGCTACATCTTCATACTACTACTCAACTTATGATCAATATGATGATGCAACAGTATCAGATAGAAGAAAAATAGTTGTTATAGGTTCAGGACCAATCAGAATTGGACAAGGAATAGAATTTGACTACTGTACAGTACATGCAGTTAAAACACTTAAAAAACTTGGAATTGAAAGTATAATTATCAACAACAACCCAGAAACTGTATCAACAGACTTCTCAACTGCTGATAAACTATACTTTGAACCACTTGTAACAGAAGATATTATGAATATTCTTGAAAAAGAAAAACCAGAAGGAGTTATTCTTCAATTTGGAGGACAAACAGCTATTAAATTAGCAAATGACCTAAGCGATAGAGGAATAAAAGTAATTGGAACAAGTGCAGACAAAATTGACGAAGCAGAAGATAGAGAAAGATTTGAAGAGATGATGGAAGAACTTGATATTGCTAGACCAAAAGGAAGAGCAGTATGGGATGTAAACCACGGAATCTCAATAGCAAATGAAATTAAATACCCAGTACTTGTAAGACCTTCATATGTACTTGGAGGACAAGGAATGGAAATTTGTCACGATGAATATAACCTAGTTAAATACCTAGAAGCATCATTTGATAGAGACCCTTCAAACCCAGTATTAATAGATAAATATCTAAACGGTATTGAACTTGAAGTAGATGCTATCTGTGATGGAGAAGATGTATTAATCCCTGGAGTTATGGAACACTTAGAAAGAGCAGGAGTTCACTCTGGAGACTCAATAACTATCTATCCACAACAAAATCTATATGAAGGAACAGAAGAAGAACTACTTGAAATCACTAAGAAAATAGCTAAAGCTCTTGAAGTTAAAGGTATGATGAACATTCAATTTATAGCTTATGAGCATAAATTATATGTAATTGAAGTTAACCCAAGATCTTCAAGAACAGTTCCATATATTTCAAAAGTTTCAGGAGTACCTGCTATTGAAATAGCTACAAGAGTGGCTCTTGGAGAAAAATTAAAAGATATGCCTTATGGAACAGGAATCTATAAAAAACCAAATGTAGTTGCTGTAAAAGTACCAGTATTCTCTACTGAAAAACTTTCAAGTGTTGAAGTATCATTAGGACCTGAAATGAGATCTACAGGAGAAGTTCTTGGAGTTGGAAACAACGTAGATGAAGCTATCTATAAAGGACTTTTAGGAGCTAAGAGAGTTCACCTAATCAAAGATAGAAAGATACTTGTTACTATTAGAGATAAAGATAAAGAGGAATTCTTACCAATAGCTAAGAGCCTTGTTGAACATGGATCTATCCTTTATGCAACTAAAGGAACTCAAAAATTCCTAGCTGATAATGGTGTTGAAGCTAAAATAGTAAACAGAATGGGAGAAGCATCACCTAATATCTCTGATGTATTGAAAAATAGAGAAGTTGATCTACTAATCAATACACCTACAAAAGCAAACGACGCTCAAAGAGATGGATTTAAAATGAGAAGAACTGCTATTGAATATGGAGTTGAAGTTTTAACAGCTTTAGACACTATCAGTGCAATTTTAAGAATGCAAGATAGACATGTTGAAGAAGATAAACTTGAAGTATTCGATGTAAGTAAAATTTAGTAAATATTATTAATAATTATAATTGAGTAGCTCTGGTACTAGTACTGGAGCTACTTTTTATAATATTTTAATTGAATATTTAGATAAATTTGCCATATTAAATGTGATTTTTTATATATTTTTAAGTGCTTTAGCTATTTTTTACTGTCACTCACCCCCCTTAAAACAGCTATAGAGGTTGTAAAAAGCTCCTTTTTTTCTCTTAGATAACTAGTCTATTTTACTAAAATACTACTGTTCTAAAGAATTTTTTTTCAATATTTTTCTTTATGTTTTTATTTTTATATAGTTTTATAGATAGTTTTAATATTGTAAGTGTAATCAAGTGTAATCAATATGTAACCAACTTTTGATTACATCTATTAATTACTATTATTTCTATTTATTAATATATATTTTAAAAATTAAGTGTAATCATTAATTATACTTAATTTTATATGTATTTAAGATAGTTATATATAGAAATTAGGGTGAAGTGTAATCAAATTTACACAGACCTATCTTATATAGTGAGACTTTTTTATACAAATATATTATAAATTACCTATATATATACGTCCCCTTACTCCCATTTTTGATTACACTTTTATTTTGTATTATTATTTCTAATTTTTAGTATAAATTTTTATGATTACACTTTGATTACAAATGATTACATCTGATTACACTTTTTATTCTTTTCCGTGAAAATTAAAGGTATTAATAGGCTGTATTTCAGTAGTTAAAAAAATCTGCTTTTTTCAATTAAAACTACTGAACGGAAAATAAACACCCATTTTTGCCTTAAAATGAACTTTATCTCCCTTGATTATTGCTATAAAATGTCTATGACTAGCTGTTTTAGAGTTTGAGTAGTCCAAAAATGAGTACCTAAAATTCATTTATTACACCAGATTATATAGATGTATTGAAATCTAACAAATAAAGATTTAAAAGAAATTTATATAAAAAATACTTTTAATTTTTGGGAAATTATGATAGAATAAATATGGTCCATTGTACAAGAAAAGGTGTCTCTTTTGTAGCTTAACTTAAACAAATTAAAATTACTTCTTGTCAATAACAAGTTGACATTTTGTTTAATTTATGATATCATTTTATGGAAAAATAATTTATTTATTTGAAAATAATTGGAGGTTTTTAATTTGGCACATTCAAGATCAGCTAAAAAGAGAGTTTTAGTAGCAGAAAGAAACAGAGAAAGAAATCAAGCAGTAAAATCTAGAGTTAAAACAATGACTAAAAAAGTTTTAACAACTGTAGATACTAAAGATGTAGAAGCAGCAAAAGCAGCTCTATCAGTAGCTTACAAAGAATTAGATAAAGCAGTAAGCAAAGGAATCATGAAGAAAAATACAGCATCTAGAAAGAAAGCAAGATTAGCTGCTAAAGTAAACGCACTATAATTTTTCTTAGTATGTGAGAGGATATCCTGTATTGGATATCCTTTTTTCTTTATATAAAAATTTAAAAGGGAGATGAGGAAAGATGATAAAATTAATAGCTTTAGATGTGGATGGAACATTATCAAATGGAAAGATATATACAGATGATAAAGACAACAACTTAAAGGCTTTTGATGTTAAAGATGGATTTGCAATAGCTCAATGGATAAAAGAGGGTGGAATAGTTGCAATAATTACTGGAAAATCTTCTAATATTGTACAAAGAAGAGCAGACGAATTAGGAATCCAAGAGGTAGCTCAAGGGATATCAAATAAAGTTCAAGAGATGGAGAAATTAATAACTAAATTAGGTATAACTTTAGATGAAGTAGCATATATGGGAGATGACATCAACGATCTTGGTGTAATGAGAATGGTAAAAATTGCAGCAGCTCCTAAAAATAGTGCAGCTGAAGTTTTAGAGAGAGTTCATTTTATTTCTACTAAAGATGGTGGAGATGGAGCAGTAAGAGAATTCATTGAATTTCTAATGAAAGAAAATGGAACTTGGGAAAATGTAATAAATAGATTTTTAAATCAAAAATAATAAATAAAGACCTGCACTACTAAATGAAGTGCAGGTCTTTTATTGTTTAGTTTAAATACCATCTTCAAAATCATCAATTTCACAGATAGCTATTGTATTTTCAAAAAGAGCTATATTAGCTTTTGCATCTGCTAATATATTTTCTGCTATCTCCTCAAGAGTTCCTTCTTCTCTCATTTCAAGAGCAGCAAATAGCATAGGCATATTACATCCACCAAATACTTTGCTTTTTGGTATATCTTGAGAAATTAAAACAGCTGTAGAAAAGGGAGTTCCTCCAACTATGTCAGCTAAGAATATTATTTCGTCACTTCCTGTTTCTGAAACAACTTTTCTTAGTTTCTCTTCAAGTTCCCCATTTCCCATTCCGTTATTAAAATTTATAAAATAAATATCTTCTTGAGGGCCAACAACATACTCCATAGTTTTTTCAAGAGCTGAAGCAAACTCCCCATGTCCTGTTACTATAATTGGTGTCATAACTTATCTCCTTTATTATAAAATTCCAAGTCCTCTTCCTGCTATACCTATTACAAGAGTAAGAAGAATAAGAGTTATTGGTTTTTTACCTTTTTTAAGAAGATAGAACATAAACAATGTATAAAGTAATGGTAAAATATTAGGTATTATTTTATCAAAAACATCTTGTTGAATATTAACCATAACATCATTTCCAAGATTTATAACAGTTGCTATTTTTAAGTTTACAAATGAAGCAATTAGTCCTCCAATTACTGTAAGTCCTAAAATTAAAGATCCATTTGTAACATATTCTGTATCATCTTTTAGTTTTGAAATAGCTCCAACTCCCATTTTATAAGAATAGTGCATTAAGAAAAATCTTAAGAAGATATGAACTATATTAAATAGAAGTAAAAATACTATTGGACCAGCAATATTACCATCTTTTGCAAGAGAAACTCCAATACTTGCAGTTATAGGTAGAAGTGTAAACCAACATAGAGCATCTCCGATTCCTCCAAGAGGTCCCATTAAAGCAATTTTAATACCTCTTATTGAATCTTGACTCTCTTTATTTTCTTCCATTGCAAGAACAAGTCCTTGAACAAATGTAACTAAGAATGGATGTACATTGAAGAATTCAAGGTGAAGTTTCATTGAATTTGAAAGATCTTCTTTATTTTTATGAATTTTTTTAAGCCCAGGAAGAATTGAATATAGCCAACCACCAGCTTGCATTCTTTCATAGTTAAAAGATGCTTGTAAAAGAAGTGATCTCCATACCATATTATTCAAATCTTTTTTAGTTATAACTTTTTCTTTACTGTTGTCTCTATATTCCATCGCTATAATCCTCCTCCTCTGCTGTTACTCCAACTGTAGGTTGTATATTATCCATTTTTTTATTTACTTGATAATCATAAATAGCAATTATAAATCCAACTGCAGCTATTCCTATTACAGGTAAGTGTAAATATGTTGCAAGAATAAATCCAAGTACAAAGAAAATAATATAATTTTTCTTGAACATGATATTTAAAAGCATAGCAAATCCAATTGCAGGCATTAAACCACCAGCTACACCAAATCCATCTATTAACCATTGAGGTAGTAATTCTACAATCTCTTGAGCAGCTTTTGCTCCCATTGAAATAGGTAAGAAAGTTACTGTGAAATAGAATACAAACAACAATACTAATCCAAGGTAATTGATTCTTTCAATTCCACTTGTATTTGCTTCTTCAGCATATTTATCTGCTTTATGCATTACAGGTGAGAAGAAAGTAAATAATAAAGTGATACAAGCTTGTACAGCTACTGCAAATGGAATAGCTATTCCTACTGCTGTTGCAGGATCTTGTTTTGTAAGAATTGCAAATGTACTTCCAATAATACCTCCAACAACAACGTTAGGTGGCTGTGCTCCTCCAACTGGTACGGCTCCCATCCATACTAGTTCAAGTGTTGCTCCAGCTATAAGTCCCATTCTAAGATCACCCAATATAAGCCCTACTACTGCTCCTGTTACGATGGGTCTATGAATATGTATCAACCCATCAAATAAGTCAATACCTGCTATTCCAGCAAATATTGCTATTAACAATGACTCCATTAACATAAATGTTTTCCCTCCTTAACTATATTTTAATAAAATTAAAATCATATAATTAAAAATTTGTCTAAAAACCCATAGTTAAAATTAAATTAAATCCCATATATTTTCTTTTGCTTCTGTAGGAACTCTTTGTATTTCAACTTCAACACCAAGTTCCTTTAGTCTTTTAAATGCAGCTATATCTGCTTCATTAACACAAACTGCTTTTGAAATTTGTTTTTTTCCTTCAGACATATGCATATTTCCAACATTTACTTTTTTAATAGGTACTCCACCTTCAACTAATCTAACTACATCTTGAGGTGTTTCAGCTATTATTGCAATAAGTTGTCTATCGGCAGCTTTATGAATAATATCTATTGTTTTTTGAACTGAAAAATATCTTGTTTGCATTCCTTTTGGTGCAGCAAGATTCATTAAATTTTGTCTTGTAGGGTTCACGCTAACGTCATCATTAGGAACCAATAAAAGGTTTGCTCCTGAATATTGAGCCCATGCTGTTGCAACTTGTCCATGTATCAATCTGTTATCAATTCTGGTTAAAACTATATTTGGCATAAAAAATTCCTCCTTAAAATTATACTGTTGTTCGTACCTTTACGACTGATATCCCAAGTATACATTTTTCTTTTTTAGTTGTCAATAATCAAATTTTTAGTCTTTTTATAAAATGATTTTAACTGAAAGTAAACAAATTAAGAATATAAAAATTGAATTTAAAAAAAGAATGGAATTGAGATAAAAATAGATATAAAAAAATATTATCAAAAAATATAAAATGTAAAAAAATCTATCTATAATTTAAAAAAATAAAACATAATATTTAAAAATTATATAATTTGAACAGAAAAAGTTTGAATAAAATTAAAAAAGAGGTAACTATTTGAATATACAATTGTAAAAAAATCATAAAAAAGATAAAAATTATTTTAATATTGACTAAATGGAAATTCTTAAAATTATAGAAATTTATTAAGTGAATTAAAAAAAGAGAGGTCTATTTCCTCTCTAATTTTTTTAATATTCAATACCAGCTTTTTTATAAAGATCAATAAGATGTCCTAAAGGTCCTACCCCTTTACCAAGAGGAAAAGAGTTTCTAATAGCTTCAGTAATGTATTCTTTAGAAAGTTTTACACTCTCTTCAACTGAGTATCCTTTTCCAATAAAGGATGCAATAGCAGAAGAAAGGGTACAACCAGTACCATGAGTATGTTTTGTAGAGATTCTCACTTCTGGGAATTTTAAAACTTCTCCACTTTCTAACAGAAGAATATCAGTGCAATCATCTTCTCTATGTCCACCTTTAATTAAAATATTTTTAGCACCTAAAGCCTGAATTTTTTTTCCAGCCTCAATCATATCATTTTCATTTTTTATCTCCATATTAGCCAAAACTTCAGCCTCAGGGATATTAGGAGTAACAACTGTCCCTAATGATATAAGTTTTTTTAAATCTTCCATGCCCTCATCTTGTAAAAGTTTATATCTATTTTTAGAAAGCATAACAGTATCTATAACAATATTTTTACAACTATATTTTTTTAAAGTTGAAAGAATAGTTTTTATAACTGTACTACTAGAGAGCATACCTATTTTTATAGCATCAACTTCAATATCATCAAAAATTGCCTCTAATTGCATTCTGATCATATCTTCAGAAACCTCTTGAACAGCATGAACCCCCATACTATTTTGAGCAGTTATAGCAGTGATTACACTCATACCATAGACACCTAAAGCACTCATTGCTTTTAAATCAGCTTGTATTCCTGCCCCTCCACAACTGTCAGAACCAGCAATAGTTAAAATATTTTTCATAGAATATCCTCCTATCCTATTTTAATCATATAATTTCCATTATAATGGATTTCGTCAACTACTATATCTTCATGTATAGGTCTTTCAGGGTTGAAACTTCCATTTTTTCTAAAGAAAGCGTTTATATTATCAACATCGTTAGGAGTAAGGAAAAATATCATTACACAACTCATTGGCTCAAAAAATCTGTATCTTTCTTCAGGAACTGGCTTTTCTTTCTCCCAAACTTCACAAAATCTTTTAAAGTTTTCCATTATTACCTCCTAAAAATTATCCTTTAATTTTAAAACAACAGGACAGTGATCAGATCCTAAAGTATCTTTATGTATCTCTGCAGCTTCTAAAGAATCTTTTAATCTTTCAGAAACAAGGAAATAGTCTATTCTCCACCCAGCATTGTTTTTTCTGGCATTGAATCTATAAGACCACCAAGAGTAAGCTCCTGTTAGTTCAGGATAAAAATATCTAAAAGTGTCAATAAATCCACTTTCTAAAAGTTTTCCCATCTTTTCTCTCTCTTCATCAGAGAAACCAGCATTTTTTCTATTTGTTTTGGGATTTTTCAGATCTATCTCTTGATGTGCAACATTTAGATCCCCACAAACAATAACAGGTTTTATCTCATTTAATTTTAGAAGATAAGCTCTAAAATCATCTTCCCATTTCATTCTATAATCTAATCTAGCAAGAGCTTCTTGAGAATTTGGAGTATAAACTGTAATCATAAAGAAATTTTCAAATTCTAATGTTATAACTCTTCCCTCTTTATCATGCTCCTCTATTCCTAATCCATAAGTAACAGATATAGGCTCTTTTTTAGTGAAAATAGCTGTTCCAGAGTAACCTTTTTTTTCAGCATAATTCCAATATTGATGATATCCATTAAGTTCAAGATCAATTTGTCCAGCTTGTAATTTAGTTTCTTGTAAGCAAAATATATCTGCATCTTCTTGATTAAAATAATCTAAGAAACCTTTTTGTACAGCAGCTCTCAATCCATTTACATTCCATGAAATTAGTTTCATATACTTCTCCTTTTTTAATTTAATTCTTTTAAATTATATCATAAATATGATTTTTTTTAAATTGTAGATAAACTATAACTTATCATTCTAATTTATATTAAGTTATTTTCGTTTTCCCTAATATCAGCTAAATGTAATTTGGAGAAGAATATTAGAGAGAGTTACGAAATCTGACACTAAAAATTCCGACGTGTTTGAACGAAGTGAGTTTCGGAATTTTAGTCAGATGAGTGTTACTCTCTCTTTATTCTACGACATGGAATTTAGCTGATATTTAAAAGAAATAGAGATAACTTAACTTGACGAATAATCGCTAAATACAAAGGCACTTTGTCAAAACCTAGCGATGTGCTAGATAACTGAGCTTAGTTAGATAAACTATAGTTTAATATAAAAAAGCTGGAGTAATTATTAACTTGCTCCAGCTTATCACACTAATCTTTTAAATCTTTTAAATATTGTATTTTTATATCAGAACTTAAAACTAACTCTCTAACTGTATTATTATACTCTTGATTTTTTCCACCACTAGAATTGATTCTATTTCTATACTTAGAGAAATCCTCTTCTAGTTCAGCCCTCTTATCCTCTTCAATCTCTTCAGATACAAGAGAATCAAATCTTTTAGATAGTTGAGTATATTGTTTTTTAATCTTATTTTCTTTATATTTACTCCAAAAATTTAGATTACTACAACCACTGAAAATAAAAATAATAAGAAAAATAAAAGATAATTTTTTCATGATAGTACTCCTAAAATAAAAATGGCGATCCCGATGTGGTTTGAACACACAACCTATTCCTTAGGAGGGAATTGCTCTATCCAATTGAGCTACGGGATCACTCAATTTTTATTATACTACAAAATTCAGATTTTGAAAAGAAAAATTTCATTTATAGTAAAGTATTCTTTAACATATGTATTAGATGTTTTTGTCCTATTCCACTGATACTACCTATTTTAAAAAGATAGTTCATAACAGTATCCCCAACTCCAACAGATGCCATGTTAGCATATTTATAGAAGGCTATAGCCTCTCTTATTATGTGAGCATCACTTCCAAAAGTAGCAGTTAAGTTAAACTGTTCTCTAATTTCAGCAGCTTGTAGATTTCTAACCATAGGTAGAGCATGATTGTGAGTTTCAATAGAGTCAACTTTTTTTATAATATCATATATGTATGGTTTATTGTGAATGAAGTTTTTTTGAACAACTCCACAAATATGAGGTATAGATTTATGACAGTTTATCCCTTGTAAAGCATCAAGATATTCATAAATAGTTCTATGTGTTTTTGCCATTCTTTTTAGATTCTTATATCCTTCAACCTCTCTTCTATAAAAATCTTCTAAATCTTGCATCTCATTAAAATAAACAAGCATTTCAAATCCATCTTCACAACCAATCTCTATACCCGGAACTACATTAATTCCCTTTTCATAAAGTTCAACAGATCCTCTTATTTCATTATGATCTGTTACAGATAATAGATATCTTTTATTTTTAACAAAATTTTTTAAAAAATCAGGCTTAATGAAACTATCTGAAGCAGTTGTATGAATATGAAGATCATAATAAAAATCCCCTATAAATTTAGCATCACTTTCTAAAAATTTAAAAAAGAAAGAAGAAAGTTTTTGAAATTCTACCATTTTTGTCACCTCGTGTAAATGAATATATGTAATTATAGTATAGGAGCAAGAAGCCTACAAATTGATTCTTTAGATTTGATGTAGAAACCTCTTTTGCTATATTCACTTCTTAATAATTTGCTACTTGTTTTCATATCATCATAGAAAATCTCTCTAAATTTCTCAGCAATATCCTTTTCATAGATATTAATATTTATCTCAAAATTTTGGTAAAAACTTCTATTATCAAAATTAGCAGTTCCAATACTTACAACCTCATCATCTGCAAGTACCATTTTGCTATGTAAGAATCCTTTATGATATCTATAAACAGTAACTCCTAAATCAAGAAGTTCTCCTACAAAATATTGATTAACCCAATAAATAAAGAAGTGATCTGGTTTATCAGGTATCATTATTTTAATCTTTACTCCAGAAAGAGCAGCTATTTTTAAAGCTTCCAAGATAGTATCATCTGGAACAAAGTATGGTGTTTGAATATAGATATATTTTTTTGCTTCTAAAATTATCTTTAAAAATGTATCTCTCATAGTTTTAAATTGATAATTTGGTCCACTACTAACAACTTGAGAATATCCAGAGTATTTACCTCTTGTTCTTATTATCTCTTGGAAAGCTTCATGTTCAAAAGCATATTCTTTAGCTTGATACACAACAGGTTTCTTTTTAGCAATTCCCCATGAGAAGAAAAATTCTTTTTCTAATTCCAAAACTGCTTCTCCAAAAACTCTTACTCCTGTATCACGCCAGTGTCCAAGTTTTCCTTTGCTTAAATACTCTAAACCTATATTAAAACCACCAATATAACCTAGTTTGCTATCAATAAGGCAAAGTTTTCTATGATCACGATAATTTGCTCTTAGATTAGCTATTTTGAAAAAAGCAAAGGGAGAGGGAAAGAATATCTCTACATTAATATTATTATCTCTCATAAGTTTTATCATTTTTCTGTCAGCTCCACCAGCTTCATCAATGATTACATTTACTTCAACTCCATTTTTAGCTTTTTCAATAAGAATATCTATTATTCTTTTTCCTAACTCATCATATCTAAAAATATAATATTCCATATTAATTGAATGTTTAGCTTCGTTTAAATCTTCTATCATATGATTAAAAAAAACATTTCCATCAGTAAATAATTTAAAAGCATTTAAAGTTGTTAATTTATTATTAGAAGCTATTTCAAGGTATGAGATAAGTTGCTTCCATCTATTTAGATCTTTTCTTTCAGAGGAACTGATAACTTTTTTGCTATGAAGAAATTTCCATTTATAGAATTTATCAACAACTCTTTTTTTTCTAAAGCTCAATCCAAAAAATAGATAGAATATAAAACCAATATATGGAGCAAGAATAAGTATAGTTATCCAAAACAAAGTGTATACAGGTTTTTTTCTTTCTAAGAGTACAATCGTAATTAAAAAGAATATGTTTATAATTACAATATAGTCTTTAAAAAAAGTTATAATCAGATTCATTTTATCACCTCATAGTTTATATTTTAATAATAGCACTTTTTTTAATATATTACTAATAAAATCATAAACTATTTCCTTTTTATTAAATGTAAATAAAAAAATTTTTCTTGACTTTTTGTAAGTTTTTTGTTGTTAAATTTAAGAAATTAAGTTATACTAATAGTGATAGAAAACAAAACACAAGGTAGGTGACAACATGAAGAACTTTTTTGATAAGTTTGGAGAAGCACAAAAATTAAATCTATTTATAGGAGATTTTGTTAGTGAAATAACAGGATTTCCAAAAAGAGCAGAACTTGCAGATATGATAATTTTTGATATCAAACAATCAGCAAAAGGTTATATTAAAAATAGAGACTCTTTTTCAGATGTGGCTCAAGCTTATCTAGATGCAGTTATAAGTTCAAAAAATTCTCTTTTAAAACAAATAAGAGAAATCTTTGATATGAAACATTATAAGAATGTTGATATATATGACAATATTTTTGAGCTTGATTATTTTAAAACAATAATGACAATGAACTATGATATAGTTTTAGAAAAATTATATCCAAATTACATAAATACAATTACTCCAACAAAAAATGATTTTTCAGATGATGAAAAAATCAACTTTTATAAGATCATGGGAAATATTTGTAATCCAGAAGATCTTTTTATTACAAGTCAAGATGTAAGAAAATTAAAGGTACTTGATTTTTATAATGGATTTTTTGAACAAATATGTACAGAATTAAAAAGTAGACCTACTTTATTTTTAGGAGTAGAGTTAAAAGATCCAGATTTTATAGATATGTTAGATTTTATAATGAAAAAAGCTGGTAAAATAGAACAACCTATGTATATAGTTTCTTCTACCTCTGTTATAGATAATAAAGTTAGTGAAGTAATCAATAGATATAATTTGAAACTAACTGTTTTTGATGAGATTGAATTCTTAGATGGAGTTAAAAATCTATTACAAAAAGAGGACAGTGATAAGATAGAAAAAAAGTTAGTGAGGTAATAATGGAATCTGGGGACATTATTACCGAAAAAAAAGATGAAAAAAGTAGTGAAATTTTTGATGAACTTCAACAAAAAAAGCTATTTGCTGAAAAAGAGTTAGAGATAAAATCCCAAGAGGAAGAGAAAAAGGAAGTAGAAACTCAAGAGAATACCTTAGCTGATATAACTGAAGAAAAAGTTCTATCTGCTGAGGAAAATTTAAAGATAGAGGAAGAAGAAAAAATAGAAGTTCAAGAAACTTCGACAAACAATGAGAGTGAAAAGGAAGAGGTAAATTTAAAAGAAACAACAGAGAGCGAAATAGTTTCAGAAGAGCCTGAAGAGGAAAAAAAAGATGAAATTATAGTTGAAAATGTTGTAGCTGAAAATTTAGAGGAGAAAAGAGATCCTAAAGATATTACAATCTTAACTGATAATGATGATGTAAGGTTAGTTGAAAGCGGATTAGAAATACAATATACTTCTCTACACCTAAATAATTTTCCTATTTCTTATTCAAATTTTTCAAATGAACTATCTTTTAATGAGGTTATAAGCGTAGGAACTTCAACGGTAAAAATTGGAGAGACTCTTTTGAATAATACTTCATTAAAAATTTTAGTTTATGATAAATTTAAGCTTTTAGAGATAAAAACAAGAGAATTTAAAGTGGCTTTAAGCATAGATCTTCTAAATGGAGAAACTCTTGTAAAAAATGGTGATTTCTATAAATATGAGATCTTTAATAAGATAAAAAACTCTCGTTTTGTAGAGGTTGTAAATATTTTAAAAGAGATATTTAGTGGAGCAAAAATAGAGTTTAAATTTAAAAAATTAGTTGGAGATATAACTTTTGAAAATAGAATAGAGGTATATAAATTTAATCTATTACAAGAGTTAGCAAATTCATATAAAAATATAGTGAACTCATTTTCTTTAAATAGAGAAAAGAATTTTGCAGAGATAACTAATAGTTTCTATGAAGTTTTTTTAACTGAAGCTATTTTAGAAGGTAAAAAAATTGATAGCTGGATTAACTTTAGAATAAAAAATAGCTTTGATATTCAGGCTGGAGATAATCTGACTTTTGAAAGGGTTCATAAATTAGACTTTAGAGGAATTAATTTTGATATTAAAGAGATTATAAAGGTTAAATCTGAAGTTAGTGAGAGAGAGTTTACAAAAGATAATGAAATATGTGGTTATAGAAAAGCAGTTGAAATATCTTTAGAAAAGGTAGAAAAATTTAATTAAAGAGGTGAAAAATGTCTGATATTTTAGATAAAGAACAGTTCTTTAAAAGGTTTTCTATTGATGAAAAATACTTTGAATCAACAGGATTAGTTTGGGAAGAGCTATTGAAAATATATGAAGATTATACAGCCCTTGTTCCATATTTAGAAAAAGAGGCAGAACATATAGTTTCAAAATTAATTGATGGAAATAATGTGCACTCTGTAAGAAGAAGAGTTAAAAAACCAGAACATCTTATTGAAAAGATTATTCGCAAAGGAAAAAAATATGTTGATAGAGGGATTTCTGTAGAAACATATAAAAAAATTGTAACAGATCTTATTGGAATAAGAGTATTACATCTTTTTAAAGATGATTGGCGTGGTATACATGAAGATATTATGAATTTATGGGAGATAAGAGAAACTCCACAAATAAATATAAGAAGAGGGGACTACAATGTTGCTCAACTTCAAGAGAGTATATCAGAGTTAAATTGTGAAATTGTAGTAAGAGATCATGGATATCGTTCTGTTCACTATTTGATAGGAATACCAGTTACTAGAAAAGATGAGATTCTTGTAGAAATTCAAGTTAGAACAGTGTTTGAAGAGGCGTGGAGTGAGATAGATCACTTGATGAGATATCCTTATGATGTTGATAACCCAATAATTACAGAGTATTTAGGTATATTTAATAGAATTGTTGGAAGTGCTGATGAAATGGGAACATTTATTAAAAAGATGAAATCTCAATTTAGTTTACATAATGATAAAGAGTGTCCACCAAGAGAACTAGATAATAAGTTTAAATAAAAAACAAGAAAAGGTGATTAAATTTTTTAATCACCTTTTTATATGAAATGCTATGTTATTGAATTATTTATGACAAAAATAGTAATAATTAAATCAATATAGATGATAGATAAACATGTTGATTTTATAAAGTTTATATGTTATTATGAAAATGACTGAAAGGAATAGGCAAACTTTAAATCTTTTTAAAATTTTATTTTAAGGAGATAGAAAGATGCAAGAATTTACTATTAGCACTACAATTTGTTTTGGTGAAGAGGCTTTAAAAAAATTAGGGGAACTTGTTGATAAAAATATTTTAATAGTATGCGATAAGTTTATTAATAGTTCTGGGATGGTTGAAAAAGTTAAAAATTATATTCACAACTGTAATGTAGCAGTATTTGATGAGGTAATACCAGATCCTACAGTAAAAATAGTAGCAATGGGAGTTCAAGTTTTAAAGAATGAAAATATCGATTTAATTATAGCTTTAGGTGGAGGATCTTCAATTGATGGAGCAAAGGCTATAAGAGAGTATTATAATAAATTAAATAAAGATCATTCTAAAAAAATTGAATTTTATGCAATTCCTACTACTAGTGGAACAGGATCAGAAGTAACAGAATATTCTGTTATTACAAATGAAGCGGAACATCTAAAATATGCTTTAACTTCAAAGGAATTATTACCAACAGTTGCTATTTTAGATGCAGATTTAATTAAAAGTGTACCAAAAAGTATAACAGCAGATACAGGAATGGATGTAATAACTCATGCAATAGAAGCTTATGTCTCAAATGGAGCAAATGATTTTACAGATGCCTTTGCAGAAAAAGCTTTTAGTTTAGCTATAGAAAATCTAGAAAAAGCTTACTTAGAAGGTGAAAATTTATATTATCGTGAGAGAATGCATAATGCCTCATGTTTAGCAGGATTAGCATTTAATAATGCTGGGTTAGGAATAACACATAGTTTAGCTCATGCAATAGGAGGAAAACTTCATATTCCACATGGAAAGATAAATGCTATTATTTTGCCTTATGTAATTGAGTATAATTCAGATTGTAAAGTAACATCTTATGTTGGAGAGAATTGTAATTTAGTGACTAAAAAATATCAAAAATTAGCAAAAATTATAGGGTTAAATTCATGTAATCCTATAATAGGAGCCAATAATTTAGTGAGATATATATCTGAATTAAATAAAAAATTAGGAATTCCTAAAAACTTAAAGGAACTTGGGAAAAATATAGAAGATATAAATATATTTAAAGAAGAAGTGTATAGAGCATTAGAAAAAGATGTATGTACAAAATCTAATCCTAAGAAAGTATCTCAAGAAGAAATTTATAAAATTTTAGACAAAGTAATTGGCTAGAAAATAAAAAATTGAATGCTGTGGTGAGATAATGAGTGAGAAAAAATATTGCATAGGGAAAGTGGAAAAGATATGTAAAATAGGAAAAAAAACATTGAGATTTTATGATCAAATTGGTTTGTTATCTCCTTGTGAAATAAATGAAAATGGTTATCGTTATTATGATAAGGATAATTTATATACAATACCAGTGATAAAATATTATAAACAAAGTGGATTTACTCTTGATCAAATAAAATCATTGATTTATAGTTCTGGATTTTCAACAATAGAAGAAGGTTTTGGAGAAAAAATTAAAGAGTTGCAATCAATAGAAGAGGAATTGAATTTAAAGAAAAAATCTATAGAAGATTGGTATTCATTAGTTAGAGAAGCAAAAATGGTTATAGAATATGATATTCAAGATGTTAAAATAAAGTTTTTAGAAGAAGCTGAGATGCTTTTTTTAGAACAAGATTATGACTATGATTATGTAAAATCTGTTATAAATATAGAATTTACAAATTACATTGAAAAGATAGAAAATGCAATAACAGGTCCAGTCATTATAGAGTTTCCTTCTTTTGATGAAAAGATAGAAAAGAAATGTAAAAAAGTAAGAATTTTACAGAAAAATTTAAAAAAATGTTCAAGTGATAAATTAACTAAATATGGTGGTTATATGGTGGCTTCAGCTTATCATATAGGATCACATGAAAATATTGATGAAACATATAAAAAAATAAAAGATTGGTTGAAATACCATAACTATAAATATGACGATATATGTTTTGAAAGATATGTGATTGATTATTGGAGCACAAAAGATGAACAAAAGTATGTTACAGAGATAATGGTGAAATTAAAAATATAATAATTTAGTATAAAAAGACCTTAGTAAAAGTATTAAGGTCTTTTTTATTATATAAAATTAAAACCTTCCACCTATATGGAAGGTTTTAATTTTGACTAAAAATATATACAAAAATAAAAATCAGACATTAATTTACCAAAATGACACTTTAATTAATTTTAAAAAAGAAATAAAAGAATAATTTTAGAATTTAACGTTCTATAAAAGAACTATCATAAAAAATGAAAAAATATTTGACTTTAACCTTAAATGGAAGGTCTATAATAAATTTGAAAAAGATTTAAGCCAACCTTTTAGTCTAAATTAGAATAATTTAAAAATAATATTAATATTTTTTAGGAGGAGTTAGATGATCAACAGTGAATTAACGGAAAAAGAGATAAAAATTCTTAAATTGAAGGCTGAAGTTAAGAATAAATTTTTAAAGAAGGGAATACAAATAGCGTTATTTTCTGGAATAACATATGGTATTTATACAGCATGCTTAACATTGGGAATGACAAAAGGAGTATGGTCAGACTGGTATGGAGAAAACACAGCAGGACTTTCAGCATTTGTAATAGTTTATCTTCTAGCAGCTTTAGGAAATGCAATAAATGATATTTCAAGTTCATTTTGGGCGATATTAAACTCAATATATCAAGGAAAATTTCAAGATTTTCTAAGAACACTAAATACAAAACCTGGTAAACAAATTATGCTTGCAGCATTAATAGGTGGACCAATAGCAGGAACAGCATTTGTTGTGGCACTACAAATGGCAGGATCAATAATAGTTCCAATTTCAGCATTATGTCCTGCAATAGCAGCTATTTTAGGAAAAATCTTTTATAAACAAGAGATAAATAAAAGAATGGCTTTAGGAATCGGAATTTGTGTTTTTGCTAGTTTCATGATTGGTAGTACAGGAATGGGAGAGAATTTCTCAACAGAACTTCTATTAGGTCTTGTTATTGCAATTATAGCAGCATTTGGTTGGGGATTTGAAGGTTGTGTAGCTGGATATGCTTCAGCAATGGTTGATACTCAAATTGGAATTTGTGTAAGACAATTAACTTGTGGAATAGTAAACCTTTTCATAGTTGTACCAGCAATTGGAGTAATGGCAGGAGGAATTGATATTTCAACTTCTTTAACTATCCAAGCATTAACAAGTATGCCAGCAATGATCTGGTTTGCATTAAGTGGATTGTCAACATTTGTTTCATTTATGACTTGGTATAAAGGAAACAGTATGTGTGGAGCAGGACTTGGAACAGCATGTAATGGAACTTATTCATTCTTTAGTCCTTTCTTCTGTTGGTTATTTTTAGGAGTTATTTCAGGAATTGATGGTTGGAACTTACCAACAGTTGCTTGGATAGGAGCAGTAGTTATGATCTTTGGAATATTATTAATTGCTGTAAATCCATTAGATTTTTTCAAGAAAAAGGAGGAAAATTAATGAAACCATTAAATTATGCTATATTAAAATATTTTACAAAAGTTTCTAAAGCATCAGCAAATGATGTGATGGAAGCATTAAAAAATGAATATTCATCTTTTAAAGCATTTAATAAAAAAGATATAAAAGATGCTCTTTTAACAGCAGAAGCAAACGGATTAATAGAAGAGGTAGCAGCAGATTTAAGTGATGATGGGGAATTAATTATCTATTATCAAGCAAGTGAAGAAAGTAAAAAAACAATAAATAGCTTTATAAAGGACTAAAAAGAAGGAGGATAAAATGAAATATTATGGAAATGAAGCATTAGGGCTTGTAGAAACAATAGGATTAGTTCCAGCTTTAGATGCAGCAGATAAGATGCTAAAAGCAGCAAACGTAGAACTTGTATCTTATGAAAATATAGGTTCTACATTGGTAACAATAATGATAAAAGGTGATGTGGCAGCAGTAACAGCAGCAGTTGAAGCTGGAGCAGCAGCAGCAAAAGCAATTGGTACACTTACAGCAAAAAATGTTATGCCAAGACCTATTAGTGAAGTAGGAAAAATAGTTTCAGTTCATGATATAGATGGAGAATAGAAGGAGTAGGGATATGATAAGACGTGAAGCAATAGGATTAATAGAAACATTTGGACTGGTATTTGCTCTAGAAGCAGCAGATGCTATGTGTAAAGCAGCAGATGTTGAACTAGTTGGGTATGAAAATGTTGCATCAGGGTATATATCTGTAATTGTAACTGGAGATGTAGGAGCTTGTAAAGCAGCAGTTGATGCAGGAGTATATGCTGTAAATAATATGGAAGGTGGAAATTTATATAGTTCAGTAGTAATTGCTAGACCACACAATGATTTACAAAAGATAATAGATAGATATGCTATTGAAAATTTATAGTTTTACATGAAGGTGAAGAGAAATGGATATTATAGATAACGACTTACTTTCTATGCAAGAGGCAAGAATATTAGTTGAAAATGCAAGAGAAGCACAGAAAATAGTAAAAAATTTCTCTCAAGAACAACTAGATTTCATTGTAAATAATATTTTTAAAGAAATAAAAGATCATATTGAAGAGTTTGCAAAACTAGATTATGAGGAAACAGAGATAGGAAATGTTGAAGATAAAAAATTAAAACTAGAATTGTTTTTAAATAATTTAGAAAAAGCTTTAAAAAATATGAGATGTGTAGGAGTAATTGAAAATAATAAAGAAGATAAAACTTTAGATGTTGGTGTTCCTGTAGGAGTAATTGCAGCTTTTTGTTCAGAAGCCAATATAGTTTCCACTCTAATTTATAAAAGTATAATAGCTATTAAATCAGGAAATGGAATAGTTTTTGGAATGTCTAAGAAAGCTAAAAAAACTACTAAAAAAGTTATGGATACAATTATAAATATTATAGAAAAATCAGGAGCACCTCAAGGTATTATCTCTTATATAAGTAGATGTTCACTAAATGGAAGCAAAGAGCTGTTAAATCATAAAGATATAAATCTTATATTAAATACTGGGATAGATGAACTTTTAGATGAGATAAAAACAAGTGGGAAATCATATATCTATGGTGGAAATGGAGATAGCCCAGTATTTATAGAAAGAACAGCAGATATCAAAGAAGCAGTAAAAAATATAGTAGATAGTAAAACTTTTGATAATGGTATTATTCCTGGAAGTGAAGAGATAATAGTTGTAGAAAAGGTTATCTTGGAAGAGGTAAAAAAAGAGTTTATAAAAAATAATGCTTATTTCCTAAATGAAGAGGAATCTAAGAGATTAAAAGAGATTATTTTTGATAAATTTGGAAAATTTAATAAAAACTATATAGGAAAAAGTTCACAATTTTTAGCAGAGAAAGCTGGAATAAAAGTAGAAAAAAATGTGAAGTTATTAATAACTAATGAAAAATATTTAACATTAGATAGTGAATATTCTAAAGAAAAGCTTTGTCCAGTACTTGATCTTTATGTAGAAGAGGATTGGAAAAATGCTTGTGAAAAATGTATAGAGCTTTTATTAAGTGATAAACAAGGACATACATTAATAATACACTCTCAGGATGAAAATATAATAGAACAATTTATATTGAAAAAACCAGTTGGAAGAGTTTTAGTAAATACTGGAGGAAGTTTTGGTAGCTTAGGAATAACAACTAATCTTTTTCCAGCTATGACTTTGGGAAGTGGAGTAATAGGAAAGGGAATAACTTCTTGTAATGTTTCTCCTAGAAATCTAATTTATATTAGAAAAGTTGGATACGGAGTAAGAAAAGTAGAAGAGATTTTAAAAAATAAAAATTTAGAAGAAAAACTTAAAGAGATTATAAAAACAATACTAAAGTAAAGGAGAGGAAGAAATGGAAATTCGTGAATTTTTAAATAAATTTATGGAAGCTACAGAAAATATGTCTAATGAAGAACGTGAATCTTTATTAAAGATGTTTCAAGGAGTTTCTAATGAAATAAGAAAAGAAGCTGGACACCATTGTTGTTCAGACCATTGTGAAACAGAAGTTCCAGAAGGAATAACTGAAAGATTAAAAAGATTAAGAGAAAATTATCTTAAACAAGTTCCATCAATAACAATACACAGAGCAAAAGTTATCACTAAAATAGCTCAAGAAAATCCAGGAATGCCAAAAGCTATTTTAAGAGGAAAAAGTTTTAAACATTGTTGTGAAACAGCTCCTCTAGTTATTCAAGATAATGAGTTAATCGTAGGATGTCCTAATGGAGCACCTAGAGCAGGAGCATTTTCTCCAGATATTGCTTGGAGATGGATGGAAACTGAATTAGATACAATTGGAAAAAGACCTCAAGATCCGTTCTATATATCTGAAGAAGATAAAAAAGTTTTAAGAGAGCAAATCTTCCCATTCTGGAGAGGAAAATCAGTAGATGAGTATTGTGAAGATCAATATAGAGAAGCTGGAGTATGGGAATTATCAGGAGAATCTTTTGTTTCAGATTGTTCATATCACGCAGTTAATGGAGGAGGAGACTCAAATCCAGGATATGACGTAATATTAATGAAAAAAGGAATGCTTGATATTAAAAGAGAAGCAGAAGAAAAATTAGAAACTTTATCATATGCTAATCCAGAAGATATTGATAAGATCTATTTCTATAAATCAATAATAGATACAGCTGAAGGGGTAATGATATATGCTAAGCGTCTATCAGATTACGCTGCTGAATTAGCTGCAAAAGAAACAAATCCAAAAAGAAAAGCTGAACTACTAAAAATTTCTGAAGTTAACGCAAGAGTTCCAGCACACAAACCTACAACTTTCTGGGAAGCAATTCAAGCAGTTTGGACAATAGAATCACTTTTAGTAGTAGAAGAAAACCAGACAGGAATGTCAATTGGACGTGTTGACCAATATATGTATCCATTCTTTAAAGCTGATATTGAAAGTGGAAGAATGTCAAAATTTGAAGCATTTGAATTAGCAGGATGTATGCTTATAAAAATGTCTGAAGTTATGTGGATCACAAGTGAAGGAGGATCTAAATTCTTCGCAGGATATCAACCATTTGTAAATATGTGTGTAGGAGGAGTTACTAGATCAGGAGTAGATGCTACAAATGATTTAACATACTTATTAATGGATGCTGTAAGACATGTAAAAGTATACCAACCATCATTGGCGTGTCGTATTCACAAAGGATCACCAAATGCTTACTTAAAGAAAATTGTTCAAGTAATTAAAGCAGGATTAGGATTCCCAGCTTGTCACTTTGATGATGTACATATCAAAATGATGCTAGCAAAAGGTGTATCTATAGAAGATGCAAGAGATTATTGCTTAATGGGATGTGTTGAACCTCAAAAAGCTGGAAGATTATATCAATGGACATCAACAGGATATACACAATGGCCTATTTGTATAGAGCTTGTGTTAAATAATGGAGTACCTCTATGGTATGGAAAACAAGTTTGTCCAGATCTAGGAGATTTAGATCAATTTAAAACTTATGAAGAATTTGATGCAGCAGTAAAAGAACAAATTAAATATATAACAAAATGGACAAGTATAGCAACTGTAATATCTCAAAGAGTTCACAGAGAAGTAGCACCAAAACCTTTAATGTCATTAATGTATGAAGGATGTATGGAAAAAGGTAGAGGAGTAGAAGCTGGTGGAGCTATGTATAACTTTGGACCAGGAGTTGTATGGAGTGGACTAGCAACTTATGTTGACTCAATGGCAGCAATTAAAAAATTAGTATTTGATGATAAAAAATATACTTTAAAAGAGATAAGAGATGCACTTAAAGCTGACTTTGTAGGATATGAAAAAGTTAGAAAAGATTGTATAGAAGCTCCAAAATATGGAAACGATGATGACTATGCTGACTATATAGCAACTGATCTAATTAACTTTACAGAGATGGAACACAGAAAATATAAGACACTATACTCTGTGTTAAGTCATGGAACACTATCAATTTCTAACAATACTCCATTTGGACAATTAACAGGAGCTACAGCAAATGGACGTAAAGCATGGACACCATTATCAGATGGAATCAGTCCAAGCCAAGGTTCAGATACAAAAGGACCTACAGCTATAATTAAATCAGTATCAAAAATGTCTTGTGACAATATGAATATTGGAATGGTTCATAACTTCAAACTAATATCTGGACTACTAGAAACTCCAGAGGGAGAAAATGGAATAATCACATTGTTACGTACAGCATGTATGTTACAACTTGGAGAGATGCAATTTAACTACTTAGATAATAAAGTGTTAAAAGATGCTCAAATTAATCCAGAAGCTCATAGAGATCTAATAGTACGTGTTGCAGGATATAGTGCATACTTTGTTGAACTATGTAAAGATGTACAAGATGAGATTATTAGTAGAACTGTATTAACACATTTTTAAAAATATGGAGAAAATGATATGAATAAAGAGCAGAATAGTCTTATAGAAAGGAAAGCCACTATATTTAATATACAAAAATATAACATGTATGATGGACCGGGAGTAAGAACATTAGTTTTTTTCCAAGGGTGTCCATTGAGATGTAAATGGTGTGCAAATCCTGAAGGATTAATGAAAAAAAGTAGAGTGCTTTTTAAAAAGAATCTATGTCAAGACTGTGGTGCTTGTGTAAATGTTTGTCCTGTAGGAGTACATAAGATGAGTGCAGATGGCACTCATCTTATAGACAGGACTACAGATTGTATAGGTTGTAGAAAATGTGAAGAGGCTTGTTATAATTCAGCTATTAGTATAGTTGGGGAACAAAAAAGCATTTCAGAAATCTTAAAAATAGTAGAAGAGGATAGACCTTTTTACGAGACTTCAGGAGGGGGAGTTACTCTTGGAGGTGGAGAAGTTTTAATGCAACCAGAAGCAGCACTAAGTTTATTAATGGCATGTAAGAATGAAGGAATCAATACAGCTATTGAAACTTGTGGATATACCTCAAGCAGTGTTATAGAAAAAGTTGCTGAATTTGTAGATCTGTTTCTTTTTGACTTAAAACAGATAGATTCTGAAAAGCATTTTTATTGGACTGGAGTAAGAAATGAACAGATTATAAAAAATCTAAAGTATTTATTAGAGAATAAATATAATGTTCATATAAGACTTCCTTTATTAAAGGGAGTAAACGATAGCAAAGAAGATATAGAAAAATTAGTTGAGCTTTTGTTACCGTATAAAAATTATAAAAACTTAAAAGGTGTAGATTTATTACCTTATCATAAGATGGGAGTTAATAAATATAACCAGTTAGGAATGGAATATGCTATAAAAGAGGACCCAAGCTTGTCATCTGAAGATTTAGAAAGAATAGAAGGGTACATAAAAAATAGTGGTATGTCTGTAAAAGTTATAAGACATTAAAAATTTTTTAGGTAAAAGAGCATGGTAGGTGAAAAATAATGCTTAAATTTATTACCGAACAATATTTAAGAGAAATATATAAAAAAACGCCCTTTGAAATTTTTAAATTAGAAAAGGAGCAAAGATTAACTCCAGGAGGGCGACAATTTTTAGTAGATAAAAGAATAAAAGTAGAAAATAAAGAGGAAAAAGAAGAGATAAAAAAAGAGATAGAGAAAGTTAAAGAGCCAAAGAAGGAACAAGTTAAATTTAATAAAAATATCAATATTATAAAAGTAGAAGAAAAAATTAACTTGAAAAAAAGCAAATATGTCTATAAAATCAAATCTTTTGAATCACAACTTTTTTCTTTAGTATCTGAGAATTTAGAAAAAAATATGCCTTTAGCTCAAAAACTTTTAGAAGTTGCTAGAAGCTTTAGAAGTTTAAATAAGAAAAATAGTTTAAAGGAAGAAAAAATAGAAAATATAATGTTGGAAGATGTAGAGATACATGATATCTATATTCACAATAAAAATGCAGTGGGAATATTTAAGTTACACTCTATTTTATATGAAATGAGCTTTTTAGAAGAAGAGATTTTAGAGAGTGAAATTGATGATGATATGAAAATCTTTCTTCAAAATTTAAAATATGTGAAGAGCAAGATCTTTAATATAGTAGTTGAATTATTAGGAGGAGAACAGTGTCAGAAAAACAAATAGATTATAGATACTGTGATGAATTAGTAGAGGAGTTTGAAAAAGTTATAAAGAAACCAATATTAAGAAAATCATCAGTATATTATACAGGAGTTGATTTAGGAACTGCTTGTGTTGTTTTAGCTGTTCTAGATGAAAATTATAAACCTGTAGCAGGAGCATATAAATATGCAGATGTTGTCAAAGATGGAATGGTAGTTGATTACATCGGTGCAATAAAATTAGTTAGAGAGATGAAAGAGGAGTTAGAGAAAAAACTTCAAACAGAATTAATTTATGCAGCAGTAGCCCTTCCACCAGGAACAGATAGTTTAGATGGAGGAGCTGTAAAGAATGTTGTTCAAGCTGCAGGATTTGAACTTACAAATATTTTAGATGAGCCAACAGCTGCTAATGAAGTTTTAAAATTACAAAATGGTGCAGTAGTTGATATAGGTGGAGGAACTACAGGAACTTCTATAATAAAAAATGGAGAAGTGATAGCAGTTGCAGATGAAGCTACTGGAGGAACACATTTTTCATTAGTAATTTCTGGAATGTATAGAAAGAATTTTGAAGAAGCAGATAAATATAAGAGAGATCCTAAGAATCATAAGGAGTTATTACCAGTATTAAAACCTGTTATAGAGAAAGTTGCATCAATTATAGCGGATCATATAGATGGTTATGATGTTGATAGCATCTCTTTAGTTGGGGGAACAGCCTGTTTAACAGGGATAGAAGAAATTATAGAAAAATATACAAAAGTCCATACATATAAGCCTAAAAACCCTATGTTTGTAACACCATTGGGAATAGCATTAAGTTGTACTTCTAATATTTTAGATTAAGGGAGGAAAAATGATACTTGCAAAGGTAATTTCAAATGTTTGGGCTACAAGAAAAGCTGAAAAATTAAATGGTTTAAAATTCTTATTAGTTGAAGAACTAACTGGAGATGAATCAAGAACAGGAAAAAGAATAATAGCTGCAGATATTATAGGTGCTGGAATAGGAGATAGAGTTATTATCTCAATAGGATCATCAGCGAGAGAGATGTTTAATGATGAAAGGATTCCAGCAGATGCTGTGGTAGTTGGAATAATAGATGCAGATTGTATTCTTGATTAATAGTGAAAGGGTGTGAAAAGATGAAAGAGTTAATATGTGCCAGCCAAATTGAAGAGATCTTGGAAAAAGGCGAGAAAAAAGTTTATATAACTTCTAAAACTATTTTAACACCTTCAGCTAAAGATATTATAGCAAATAATAACATGGAAATAGTTTTAAAAGAAAAATTTGCTGACACTAAAAGAGAATTTAAAGATATAGATATGGAGAAGGTTATAGATTTTTTTAAACTATTAGCTAAAGAAGAGACATATCGTGATTTAATAATGAGCTTATTGACTAAGAAAAATTTTGATCAAGAAAAAGATTTGTCAGGTTTTACTCTTATAAAAGGGAAAAATATGACTTTTAACCATATAAAAGATGAAAATGTAAATATTTCATATCAAGAAGTTTTACAAGATAAAGAGAAAAGAGCAACTATTTTAGAGATAGAAAACTCTAATTTTTTAAAGAAGATAGCCTCAGAAGAGATTCTTTATATCACTGATGGAAAAGTTTCCTTTGAAATAGATAAAAGAACTTATGAAGGAAAAGAGGGAGATATTATTTATATTCCTTCAACAGTAAAAGCTATTAATTTTCATATAGAAGAGAGAGCTAAGTTTTTTTCCATCTCTGAAAAAATTTCATGGACTAGAGAAAATTTGATTTTGGAGGGGAAATAGTAGATGCAGGCAATAGGAATGATTGAAACAAAAGGATTGTTAGCTGCTATTGAAAGTGCAGATTCTATGACAAAATCAGCAAATGTTCAAATTTTAGAAAAAGTTTATGTTGGTGGAGGACTAGTTACAATAATAGTAAATGGAGATGTAGGAGCAGTTAGAGCAGCTGTAGATGCAGGTGTTGCAGCAGTAAAAACTTTAGGTGAGGAGTTCTTAATTTCTGAACATATTATCCCGAGACCACATGAGGATTTAAAAGCTATAATGGAATTTGGACAAAAAAAAGAAGAGATAAAAGAAAATATAACTGATGTAGAAGTTAAAGAACAGATCTTAGAAAAAGAGATAGTTGTTGAAAAAATTGAAGAAACAGAAAGTGAAGATGAAATATTTAGTGATAGTTTAGAAGCTGATTCTCAAGTAGAAAATCTGGAAATTGTTGAAGAGGAAAAGATAGAAATAGCAATCGAAGAAAAAAAGTTTACTAGAAAAGATATTGAGGAATATTTAAGGGAGAATAAAAAAGAAGAAATAATTTCTGAATTAAATATATTAAAAATTTCAGAACTAAGAAAATTGCTGAAAGAATATCAAGAACTAAATTTAAGTAACAGAACAATTTCAAAACTTAATAAGGAAAATTTAATAAATAGAATACTAGAGTTTTATAATTTAAGAGGTGAAGAATAATGGAATTTGATAAGGATTTGGAATCAATTCAAAGAGCAAGAGACCTTGCAAGAAGAGGAAAAATTGCAGCAGCAAAAATGGCTGAATATACTCAAGAACAAGTTGAATGTATTTTAAAAAATATGGTAAGAGTTGCTGAAGAAAATAGATTTTATTTAGCAAAAATGGCAGTTGAAGAAACAGGTTTTGGAAAGGTTCAAGATAAAGAATTTAAAAATCATATGGCATCTACAATGGTTTATGAAGCTATAAAAGATATGAAAACAGTAGATATTATAGAAGAAGATGAAGAGAAAAAAATATTAACAGTTGCAGAACCTATGGGACTTGTTTTAGGAATAGTACCTTCAACAAATCCGACATCTACAGCTATTTATAAATCTATAATAGCTCTAAAATCAAGAAATGCTATTTTATTTTCACCACATCCATCAGCTCAAAAATGTACTAGAGAAGCTGCAAGATTAATGAAAGAAGCTGCTATAGCAGCAGGAGCTCCAGAAGATATTATTAACTGTGTAGAAATTTGTACTATGGAAGCAACAAATGAATTAATGAAAGCTCCAGAAGTTGCTATGATAATTGCAACTGGAGGACCAGGAATGGTAAAAGCTGCTTATAGTTCTGGAAAACCAGCATTAGGAGTAGGTGCAGGAAACTCTCCAGCTTATATTGAAAGAACAGCAAATGTTCAAAAAGCAGTAGAAAGAATTATTGCAAGTAAAACTTTTGATAATGGTACTATATGTGCTTCAGAACAATCAATAGTTTGTGAAAAATGTAATGAAAATGAAGTAATCAGTGAGTTAAGAAAGCAAGGAGCATACTTTATGAGCGAAGATGAAACAGCTAAAGTATGTAAGCTATTATTTAAACAAGGACATGCAATGAATGCAAAATTTGTAGGAAGAGCAGCTGAATATATTGCAAAAGAAGCTGGAATTTGTGTGCCAGAAGGAACAAAAGTTTTAGTTGGAAGACAAAATGGAGTAGGACCTGGATATCCATTATCATATGAAAAGCTTACAACTGTATTAGGATTCTATGTAGTTAATGATTGGCACGAAGCATGTGAACTAAGTATAGAACTACTTCAAAATGGAATTGGACATACAATGAGCATTCATACAGAGGATAAAAATGTAGTTAGAAAATTTGCTAAAAAACCAGCATCAAGAATTTTAGTAAATGCAGGAGGTTCTCAAGGAGGAACAGGAGCAACTACAGGATTGATGCCAGCATTTACATTAGGTTGTGGAACATGGGGAGGAAGTTCTGTTTCAGAAAACGTAACTCCACTTCATCTTTTAAACTTAAAAAGAGTGGCTTATGGTTTAATTGAAAGTAATGAATTAAAACTAAATAATAGTATGAGTCATAATGTTGAAGTTAAAAATCAATGTAAAGAAAGATTTGAAAATATTGAGGAGACTATTAATAGCTTAGGTAAAGAAGAGTTATTAGGACTAATAGATCAAATAGTTGCTTCAATGAAGGGGTAAGAAATGGAAACACCAAATTTAGAAAAGTTATTAGAAGAGATTTTTAGATTGATAGAAGAAAGAAAGAAACAAGATAAAACAATTCCTGTTGGAATTTCAAACAGACATATACATTTGTCAAAAGAACATGTTGAAGTTTTATTTGGAAAAGATTATTCTTTTGAGAAAATAAAAGATTTATCACAAGTAGGACAATTTGCTTGTAAAGAAACAGTTACTATTTGTGGACCTAAAGGTTGTATAGAAAAAGTAAGAGTTTTAGGACCAGAAAGAAAATATACTCAAGTAGAAGTATCAGCAGGAGACTGTATAAAATTAGGAGTAAAATCAGTAGTAAGACTTTCAGGAGATATAACAGGGACTCCAGGAATAACTGTTGTAGGACCTAAAGGAAGTATATATTTACATGAAGGTGTTATAGTTTCTCAAAGACATATTCACATGACTCCAGAAGATGCAACAAAGTTTAATGTAAAAGATGGAGACAAAGTAGCAATAAAAGTTACTGGAGAAAGAGGAGGAGTTTTAGAAAATACAATAGTAAGAGTAACAACTGCCTCAGCTTTAGAGTGTCATTTAGATGTTGAAGAAGCAAATGCTTTTGGTTTAAATTCAAAAAGTAGAATTACAATTTTAGAAGAAAAATAAAAATTATAAATAAAAAATAAAAGTAAAAAACAGGAGGATAAAATTATGAAATATGATGCATTAGGTATGATTGAAACAAAAGGATTAATAGGATCAATTGAGGCAGCAGACGCTATGGTAAAGGCAGCTAACGTATATCTAGTAGGAAAAGAATACATTGGTGGAGGACTAGTTACAGTAATGGTTAGAGGAGACGTTGGAGCAGTTAAAGCAGCTACAGATGCAGGAGCAGCAGCAGCTCAACGTGTTGGAGAATTAATATCTGTACATGTAATTCCTAGACCTCATTCAGAAGTAGAAGGAATTCTTCCAACAACTACAAGAGAAGAAAAATAATTTTATATAAAAATTTATATCCTATAATTTAAAATTGAATAAAGAACTCTCTTAATTATTGATTAAGTTATTGATGTTAAACTTATTAATAATAAGAGAGTTTTTTGTGCTTATTTAAAAAATTATTACACTAACAAATAAAAAAGACTGAAAGGCTATAAACTTTCAGTCTTGTAAAAAATTAATATTCAAATTTTTTGAAAGCGTGTCTATCAGCACCACAAGGAGGGCAAGTCCAAGAATCAGGTAAGTCATTAAAAGCAGTACCAACAGGAACACCATGTTCAACATCACCAATAGCAGGGTCGTAAACATATCCACAAACTTCACAAATAAACTTTTCATCTAATGTAGTTTCATGTGTTTTTAATTCACTAAAAGCATGTTTATCAGCACCACAAGGAGGGCAAGTCCAAGAATCAGGTAAATCATTAAAATCAGTACCAGCAGGAATATTGTGATCTACATCACCAATAGCAGGATCATAAACATATCCACAAACTTCACATACATATTTTTTCATAAATTAACCTCCAACTTATATTTAGATAACATTTATAATTAAAGTATAACCTTTATTTTTTTTTATTTCAATGATTTTTTTAAGTTATTATTTTCATTAAGAACATCAGTTAAAAGTAGGTTTGTGTTGTGTAATCGTCTACAAACTTCTCTAGTCATATTAAAAAGAAACTTATTAAAGAGAGTTAAATTATTCTTAGATAATTTATGAAAAGAAGTTTTTGATAGTTTTAAAATTGTGCTATCTTCAGTGACTATAGCAGATGCCATATAGGGTAATATTCCAAGAAGATCTGTTTCTCCAAAACAATCTCCTTTAGAAAAACTATTTATTTTAAATTGACTTTTTTCTTTTTCTCGAATAAGATCAACAGTCCCATTTAAAATTAAATAGATACTATTTGGTGAACCATTTTGTAGAAAAATAAAATCTCCTTTTTTATATTCGTTAATTTCTAAATATGACAAAAGTTCTTCAGATTCGTTAATTGAAAGAGCACTGAATAAAGGTGTTTGTGTTATAATTTTTAAAACAGAAATTAAATTGGAACTGTTATTCATTTTTCCTCCTTTTTTTAAAATAGATGTTTTAATAAAAATCTTTATGATTATAAAATATACTATAAGAA
>Oklahoma_p2__coassemble_661_pt1 | contig 26631 bp, 19 predicted proteins | sample Oklahoma_p2__metabat2_low_PE_035 | metagenome-assembled genome bin Oklahoma_p2
TGCGTCTCAAAAGTAGTAGTCGTTTGCACTCCTCTACTTTTGGAAATTATAGTTTTAATAAAATTTCCCTTTGATTTTTATAAAATTGGTATATAATATCTAAGGTAGAAAAAAGATTTTGAGAGATAAAAATGTTGTACAGGAGGAAAAATTATGACACTAAAAGAGTTACCAATAGGAAAGACAGCAACAGTTCTTTCTGTTGGAGGAGAGGGAGCTTTAAGACAACATTTCTTAGATATGGGAATTATTCCAAATGCTAATGTTACAATGATGAAACATGCTCCTATGGGGGATCCTGTTGAGTTAAGAATAAATAGTTATGAACTTACACTACGTTTAGCAGATGCTGAAAAAATTGAGATTACAGATGTAAGAGATGAAGTTAGAAAAGATAGAGAGTTTTTAGAGAAAAAACGTATATCACACCCAGGACTTGGAGAGGGAGGAAAATATCATAAAAAAGAAGGAGAAAATCCTTTACCTGATGATGTGAAACTTACTTTTGCATTAGTGGGAAATCAAAACTGTGGAAAAACAACTCTTTTCAATCAACTTACAGGTTCAAATCAACATGTGGGAAACTTTCCAGGAGTAACAGTTGATAGAAAAGATGGAGTTATAAAGGGGTATCCAAATACATTAGTTACAGACTTACCAGGAATCTATTCACTATCACCATACTCAAGTGAAGAGATTGTTACAAGAGAGTTTGTATTAAATGAATGTCCTAAAGGAATAATAAACATAGTTGATGCAACAAATATAGAGAGAAATCTTTATTTGACAATGCAGTTAATGGAACTAGATATTCCAATGGTATTGGCTCTTAATATGATGGATGAAGTTAGAGACAATGGAGGACATATTTTAATAAATGAGATGGAAGAACTATTAGGGATACCAGTAGTGCCTATTTCAGCAGCTAAAAATGAGGGAATAAGTGAACTTATAGATCATGCTATCCATGTGGCAAAATATCAAGAGTATCCAAAAAGACATGATTTTTGTGATATAAATGATAATAAAGGAAGTGTACATAGATGCTTACATGGAATTATGCATATGATAGAGGATCATGCAGAGAAAGAGAGAATACCTTTACGTTTTGCAGCAAGTAAGATCACTGAAGGTGATAATCTAGTTCTTGAGAAATTAAAATTAGATGAAAATGAAAAAAATACAATAGATCATATAGTTGAGCAACTTGAAAATGAAAGAGGACTTGATAGAGCAGCAGCTATTGCAGATATGAGATTTAGCTTTATAGAGAAAGTTTGTCAAGAAACAGTAAAAAAACCAAGAGAGAGCAAGGAGCATATTAGAAGTATAAAGATAGATAAAATTTTAACAGGAAAATACACAGCAATTCCAGCATTTATAGGGATAATGGCATTTGTATTTTGGTTAACTTTTAATGTGATTGGAGCTTGGTTGTCTGATATTTTAAATTTAGGTATTGAATGGATGACTTTAGGTGTGGAAAATCTTTTAGTTAGAGGAAATGTAAATGAAGTTTTACGTTCTTTAGTTATTGATGGAATCTTTAATGGTGTAGGAAGTGTAGTTGGTTTCTTGCCAATTATAGTAACTCTTTTCTTTTTCCTATCTATGCTAGAAGATAGTGGATATATGGCAAGAGTAGCCTTTGTAATGGATAAACTTTTAAGAAAGATAGGACTTTCAGGAAGAAGTATTGTTCCTATGCTTGTAGGTTTTGGTTGTACAGTTCCTGGGGTAATGGCAAGCCGTACTCTACCATCAGAAAGAGATAGAAAGATGACAATATTATTGACTCCTTTTATGAGTTGTTCAGCTAAACTTCCAATATATGGATTTTTCACAGCACTGTTTTTTCCAAAATCAGGAGCTTTAGTAATGGTAGTATTATATTTTATAGGAATATTTGTAGGAATATTAATGGCTCTTTTAATGAAAAAATCTCTATTTAAAGGGGAGGCAGTACCTTTTGTAATGGAGTTACCTAACTATCGTATGCCTGGAACAAAAAATGTTGCTCATCTATTATGGGAAAAAGCAAAAGATTTCTTACAAAGAGCCTTTACAGTTATTTTTGTGGCAACTATTGTGATATGGGTACTACAAACATTTAATATTCACTTTAATGTTGTAGAAAGTTCTCACAATAGTATCTTAGCAAAAGTTGCTGGTTGGATAGCACCTATTTTTAAACCTTTAGGTTTTGGAGATTGGAGAATTTCAACTGCTCTAATAAGTGGAGTTATGGCAAAGGAAAGTGTAGTTTCTACATTATCAGTTTTATTTGGAGATACTAAAACCCTATTGGATATGTTAAGTACAGCAGAAGCAGCAAGTTTATTAGTATTCTGTTTATTATATACTCCATGTATAGCAGCAGTGGCTTCAGTAAAAAAAGAACTTGGTGGGAAATGGGCAACAGTAGTGGCTTTAGGACAATTTTTAATAGCTTGGATAGTTGCATTTATTATAAGAATTATTGGAATGATTCTTTAGGAGAGTTATATGAATCTGTTTAGTATAATTTTATTAGGTGTAATTTTTATATATTTAATTTTTTCCATTATGTATATATATAAAAATAAAAAAAATGGTAAGAGTTGTTCTGGAAATTGTAGCTCATGTTCTAAAAATTGCAAATGAAAGAGATTGAATTGAAATAATTAAATAAATTTTTAAAATAAATTGACTTTGAAAAATAATTTTTTTATAATTGTTTTATTGAAGAAAAATTCATTTAATTACGAGGGGATTAAAACAATAATTAATATATAATAAAAAATTATATTATTATTTGAAATATTGAGGGTAATATGGAAAAAGTTAATTTAAAAAAAATAAAATTTTTAATATATGGATTGATAATTTTTATTTTTTTAGTTATTTTAATGTTTGTTATTTTTATTAGGCATCATCAAAAAATAGAGAAAAATGTACTAGAGAAAAAACAATATGCTATAAGTAAAATAGCAAATAATTTAAAAAGAAGTTTAAATAATGAGTTGGAATATAGTATTCATACTTTACAAGGGATTTCTAAGGGAATAGATGAAGAAAATTTATTTTCTAAAAAAAATATAAAGTATATACAAGATGTGGAACATAAATGGAATTTTTTAGCTATTGGGATTATGGACTTAAATGGAGATATTATTGATAATAATGGAATTAAACATAATATAGATGCAGAAGCAATTTTTAAAAATTTAAAAAAATCTGGAAAGTATATTTCAGATGTTTTTATAGATGGAAATAAAAAATTAAATCAATTATGTGTAGCAGTTCCTGTATATGATAAAAAAGAGATGGTAGGAGCTTTTTTAGGAAGATATCCTATCTCGCTAATTGAGAATAATACAGGTTTATTAGAAACTTCTCATCTATATTTTCAAATCGTTGATACTAATGGTGAATATATAGCTAAATCTAAAAATAAATATGTAATGGAAAAATCAATATCAGTGTGGACAGAGTTAAAAAGATATAAATTTTATAATAATATTACTATAGAACAGATACTAGAAGATATAAAATTAAAAAGAAGTGGAAGTTTTTATTTTACATATAAAGGAAATGGAAGATATGTAAATTATATTCCACTTGATATTAATAACTGGTATCTGTTTTCTATTTTAACTCAAGAAAAACTTTTTTCTGATATAAAAGAAATTAGAAATATATCAAATGAACTATTATTTTATTTTACCACTTTTATGGTATTTTTAATTGGTGTTATAAGTGTAATTTCAGAAAAGACATTAAGAATTTTTAAAGAGCAAAAATCTAAACTTGAAGTAAAAAATAATTTATTTAAGATGTTAATGTACAAGATGAATAATGCAGTATTTGAGATTAATTTTCAAGAGAACAGCTTGATATTTTATAATTATTTAAATGAGGAATTTACATATAATTTAAAGATATTAGAGCCAGAAAGTTTAATAAAGACAGGACATATAAGAGGGGAAAATATAGATAAGTACAAAGAAATATATAAAAAACTTCTAGGAAGAGAAGAGGTAAATGATTGTATATTAGAAGTAAGAAAAAATTTTGATTGGGAATGGGTTAAAGTTCATTCTATGGTAATTGATTCAAATTATACAATTGGAATATTAGAAGATTGTACAGATGAAAAAGAAAAAGAGTTGGAAATTCTTAAAATAAATGAGAAGATAAAATATGATTATTTAACAAATTTATATACTAGAGAAGCTTGTCAAAATGAGATCGAAAGAGTCATCTCTAATTATAAAGCAGGTTCTGGAATAGCAGCACTATTCATTATAGATTTAGATAATTTTAAAAAAGTAAATGATATTTTTGGACACCTTACTGGAGATAAAATTTTAATGGAAGCAGCAAAAAATCTTAGGAATATAGTTAGAAAAACAGATATTTTAGGAAGAATGGGTGGAGATGAATTTGTTTTGTTATTAGAAAATATTTCAAAAATTGAAGATATAAAGAAGATAGCTGAAAAAATAAATAAGGCTTTAATAAAAACTTATAGTAAAAATAATAAAGATATTACTATTAGTGCTTCAATAGGAATTACTATTATAGAGGAAAATATGACAGTAAGAAAAGTATATAAAAAAGCTAATAAAGCTCTCTATCATGTTAAATATAATGGTAGAAATTCATATTATATTAACAATGAAAATTATTAAATATTTTTAAAAGGTTATCTAATTTAAAGTTTAAATTTTGTTATCTGTCTTTAAAAGAAGATTTTATTGAAAATAGACTAAAAAAGTAAAAATAAAATATACGTAAATTGAAAAAATAAGAGATGTTATAGTTAATTAATAAATTCATTTAAAGAAAAGTGTTGACAAAAAATATAAAATATACTACAATAAAACTGATTTCAAAAAATAAATATTCGGTAAAATAACAGAAATGTTATGACACAAAGCTATAGGGCCTTTAACATGGCAGCCAGTTGCAATTAGAATTAGTTTAAAGCTAATTACTGATTGCAATTTTTTTTTGCAAAAAATAAAAAAAATTATATAAAATTTGGAGGGAAAATTATGAAAAAATTATTATTAGTAACTGGAGTATTAGCACTATCGTTATCAGCATTTGCTACATCTGCACACGATGCAAAGGAAGCAACAGTAGAAGTAAAAGCTAAAGTTGTACAACCACTTGATATTGAAACTACACCACTTGATTATGGAATTATGATTCCAGGGGAAACAAAATGGGGAGAAACTCCAGGAACTGTAAAAATTACTGGAACAAGCGGAGAAAATATAAAATTTTCTGTAAAAACATCAAAAGAAGCTGAATATGAAGCTTATAAAGGACCTAAACAAAAATTTAATGTAACATTACTAACTGGAGATGGAAATTCAGAAAATCAAAAATTAAAAACAGAATTAACTCTATTTACTCCAGGAGATCAAGGAGATTCACTTGATGGAAAAACTATAACATTAGATAGTAAAGGAGAAAAGAATTTCTTAGTTGATGGACCTGCAACTGCATCTCAAAATCAAGCACATGGAGAATACAAAGGTTTAGTTTACGTAAGAGCTATGTATGAATAATAAAAATTATAAGAGTTCGAAATTTTTTCGAACTCTTATTTGCATCTATAAAATAATTTTTTTATACTAAAAATTAACGAATTATATGAAAAAAATAATAAAAAATATTGATTAAAAGATATAATTTAGTTATTATATATAATAAGAATAAAGGATTGAAAACTTTAAATAAAATTATTATTAAATTATTGAGGGAATGGAGTGAGAAAAATTAATTTAGAAAATGTAGATCAAAAAGGAACTAAATTTATAATTATAAAAATTATAATTCTCATTTGCTTAATTATTTCAATGATAGTTGTATTTATTTTTCATCAAAAAAAAATTGAAGAAAGTGTAATAAATAAAAATACAAAAGAGATTTATAGATTATCGGAGAGAATTAAAAGAGATCTGCATCTTGAATTAGAATATAGTCTCCATACTTTAAATGGAATAGAGGAGAATATAAATACAAAAAAAATATTTTCTGTTGAGAATCTAAGACATATATATCACATTAGAAATAAATGGCATTTTATCTCTGTTGGAATTATGAATTTAGATGGAGAGATTATTGATAGTTGGGGAACAAAATGGGAAGTTGAACCAGAGCTTGTTTTAAAAGGGTTAAAGGAATCTGGAAAATATGTTTCAGATGTGGTTATAGCTGGAAATAAGCAGAAGGATCAAATACTTGTAGCAGTTCCTTTAAAAGAGGAAGATAAAATAGTAGGAGCTTTATTAGGAAGATATCCTATATCTATAATAGCAGATAAAACCGAGTTATCAGAAACTTCACAACAATACTTTCAGATTATAGACACTAATGGAGAGTATATAACTAAATCTAGGAATAAAAATGTAATGGCTGAAAAGGGTCCATTATGGGAAGAATTAAAAAAATATAAATTTGAAACTAAAATAACAATTAATGAATTAAAAGAAAATATTAAAAATAAAAAAAGTGGAACATTTTATTTTACATATAAAGGTAATGGAAGATATGTAAGTTACTCTCCTTTAGATATAAATAATTGGTATGTTTTTGCTGTTTTGACAGATAAAAAACTTTTTGAAAATATAAATGAGATTAGAACATTTTCAAATGAACTACTTTTTTATTTTGTAACTTTTATGATATGTTTAATAATTATAATAGTTACAACTTTATATAATACAATTACTATTTTTAAAAAACAAAAACAGGAATTGGAAATAAAAAACAATCTATTTAAAATGTTAATGCATAAAATGAATGATATAGTTTTTGAATTAGATTTTAAAAATGGAAAAATTCTATTCTTTGAACATTCAAATGAAGAATTTTGTTATGATTTAAAGCTTCTTGAACCAGAAAATATGTTAAAATTAAAATATATCAGAAAGAATAGTATTTTAAAGTATAAAGAGATATATGAAAAACTTTTAGCAAAAGAAGAGATAGCAGATTATATTATTGAAGTTAGAAAAGAATTTAATTGGACATGGGTTAGAATTCATTCTATAGTGATTGACTCAAACTATACAATAGGATTACTTGAAGATTACTCTGAGGAGATGAAAAAGGAATTTGAGATTTCTCAAATGAGTAAAAAAATAAAATATGATTATCTTACAAAGCTCTATACAAGAGAAACTTGTGAGTTAGAGATAAAAAGATCAATTTTAAACTATAAAATTAGTTCTGGAATAAGTGCATTATTTGCTATAGATATTGATAATTTTAAAAAAGCAAATGATACTTTTGGACATCTTATGGGAGATAAAATTTTATATGAAACAGCAACTTCTATAAAAAATGCTATAAGAAAAACTGATATCTCTGGAAGAGTAGGAGGAGATGAATTTTTAGTCCTATTGGAGAATGTACCAACAGTTGAATCAATTAAGAAAATAGCTGAAAAACTAAATAATTCTATAAAAAAGGTTTATACAAAAGATGGGAAAAGTATAACTATAAGTGCTTCAATAGGAATAGCAATTGTAGAAGAAGGAATTAAATTTAAAGAACTTTATGAGAAGGCAGATAGTGCCTTATATCAGGTAAAAACTAATGGTAGAGATTCATATATTGTAAAGGAGAATTAAAATTTGAAAAAGATATATCTATTTTTTATGATGTTATTTGCTAGTGCTTTAGCATATGGAACAAATTTTTCTGTGGCACCTACAAGATTTGTATTGAGAATTGATAAAGTTGCAACAAATGAGGTGTATGTTTCTAATAATACTCAAAAACCTTTAAGAATAGAAACTTATATAGAAAGTGATGCTGAATTTAGGAGTGATTATAATTTAAACTCTAATATAGCTATATTTCCAAAGGTGATAGGGATAAAACCTGGAGGAAAGCAAGTTGTAAGATTTAGAGTAAAGCCTGGGCAAAATATGGAAGATGGAGAATATAAAAGTTATATTGTTTTTAAAGAAATTCCACCAGAGATAAAAACAATGGGAGAAAAAAAGAAAAGTGGAGATAGTACAACAAATATAACTATTGTAACAGAGCTTGGAATTAGTATATATGGTGGTATTGGTGAAGAGGTTCTTAAAGGTGGAGTAGAAAATTTTAAGGGAGTCTTTAGAGGAAAATTTTTAGAGATAAATTTTGATGCAGTTTCACATGGAAATACATCGTTTAAATATAAATATATAGTTGAAGATGGGGGAGGAAATATTTTAAATGAGGGTAAAGCTGGAATCTCTCCAAGAAATGGGAAAAAGCATATAAGATTAGGAATAAGTGAATTACCAAAAATTAAAGGAAATAGCATTAAAATAAAATTATTAGATCAATATGATAATATGTTGCATGAAGAAAAAGTGAAAATTTAATTACAAAGTTACTGTTTTTGATTGGATAATTGGATAGTTAGATTGATAAACTAGACATGTTATGTTATAATAAAACCAGAATTATTTTAGGAAAATTTAAGAAATAAAAAAGGATTGGGGAATATAATGGTAGAAAGAGGAGAAGATAAATTTTACTATAATGAAACTGAATTATATGAAGCTTTAAATGAATGTAATGAAGATTTTATTGTTGTAGGTAATTTAAAAACATCAACTTTTAAGTATCCACCAAAGCTAGTAAAATTATTAGGTTTTGAAACAGAAATTATACATAATCCTTTAGAAGAGTGGAAAAAAGTGATTTTACCAGAAGATTGGGAAAGATTTTATAATGCTAATATGAATATAGTAACAGGAAAAACTACTTCCCATTCAGTAGATTTTAGAGTTAACTGTAAGGATGGAAAAATCTTAGGTTTAAGATGTTCAGGAAAGGTAATTAAAGATAAGAATAATATACCAAGTACTTTTGGAGGCGTAATCTCTGTTTATGGAAAAAGAAATAAGGTACATGAGCTTACAAATCTTTTAACTATTGGAGAGTTTCCAAAGGAATTTGCAAAGAAACTAAAAGAGAACCCTGAAAATCTAGCTATGATTACTCTAGGAATAGATAATTTTGCAAAATTAAATGAGTTTTGTGGAAAGAATATAGGGGATGAAGTGTTAAAATCCTTTGCAGAGGTTATTCAAGAAGAAGTTCCTTATAATACAGAAGTATATAAATTAGAAGGAGATAAATTTGGAGTAATAATAGAAAATACTTCAAAGGTAGATTTAGAAAATATTTATAAAAGAATAAAAAGTTCATTTACAGAGAGACAGATTACAAGAAAAAGAAAAGTACTGCTTACAATCTCTTCTGGAGTAGCTTTTTATCCAAAAGACAGTAAAAATTATCAAGATTTATATTATTATTCTCATTATTCTTTATACCGTTCAAAAAGAACAGGAAAAAATAAAATAACTTTCTTTTCTAAAGAAATTTTTGAAGCTAAAGAACGTTATTTAAAACTTTTATATCATTTAAAAGAGAGTGTTATAGAGAAGAACTTTGAGGGATTTTCACTTGTTTATCAACCTCAAGTAGACACAAATACTCAAAAGTTAAAAGGTGTAGAAGCTCTTTTAAGATGGAAAAATGAGGAGCTAGGAAATGTATCACCTATGGAGTTTATTCCAATTTTAGAAGATAACGAGATGATTATAAGTGTTGGAAAATGGGTTTTAGAAAAGAGCTTAGAGGATTGTAAAGCTTTAATTAAAAAGATTCCAGATATGAAAGTTAGTGTAAATATTTCATTTAAACAGATTATGGATAAAGAATTTTTAAGTAGTTTAAAAGCTATTATAACTAAAAGTAATTTTCCACCAACAAATATAATTTTAGAGTTAACAGAAAGTTATATGACTAAAAGTATAGAATTGATGATAAGAACGTATGAAGAGCTAAAGAAGATGGGAATACAAATTGCATTAGATGACTTTGGAACTGGATATTCATCTTTAGCAATTTTAAAAGAGATACCTGTGGATATAGTGAAAATTGACAGAGCTTTTGTAAGAAATATTCTACAAAGTAGCTTTGATGCAACTTTTGTGAAATTTATAGTTGCTATTTGTAAGGATATAGACTTAAAAGTTTGTCTTGAAGGAGTTGAAACAGAAGAGGAGTATAATTTTGTTAAACCTATGGGAATAGATGTTATTCAAGGGTATTATTTTGGTAAACCTCAAAGAAAAGAGGAAATTGTGGAGAATTTTATATTAAAATAAATATGGCAAAGCAGTAGAAATGCTGTGACGCAAAGCTATAGGGTCTTTAAAATGACAGCCAGTTGCAATTAAGAGAGAGTGAGAACTCTTTTTTAGTTGCAACTTTTTTTTATGAAAGGGGATTTAATGAAAAAACTTTTATTAATAATAATGATTTCTATATCTTTATTTACATATGGAGAAACAAAAGTAAAAATAGAGTCAAATATAACAGATATGTATCTTTATAAAAATCTTTATTCAGGTAAATATGAGGGAGTTTATTCAGATTTTTTAAAAGATGTTGATAAAAATATAGAGTATTCATTTTCTTATAAAGACAAACCAGAACTTTTATTGAGAGTTACAAATACAGAGAAATATCCAGATTATAAGTTTATTCCAACTCCTATAAATTATAGAGTAATGGTTTTAGTAAATAAATATGGAAAGATTAGAAATGTAAGTGATCTAATGGGGTTAAGAATAGGATATATTGCAAATAGTAGAGGTTTAGAAGAGTTTAAAGATAGATTTTCATATTTGAAATATGATAGAGTAAAAATAGAAAACGAAGATATAGCCTTAGAAAAATTAGAAAATAAAGAGATAGATGCACTTATAATTGAGGATTATATAGAGAGAAATTCTTTTGAAAGTAGTATAAGAATTCTTGAGGATACGTTATATAAAGAGAAAATTGGAGTAAGAAATGATTGTGAAAATCTATATACAGTAGTTGAAGAAAATATAAGAGAAAAATCTAAAGATAGTTTAATGGATATTTTAAAAAATAATAGAATAAATTATTATAAATATCTTTTAGAGGATACACCTAATTATATTGCTGTAAAGGAAAAATATAAAAAAATAAAAGTACTCGTTCCTAAAGATAAATATTTATTACCTCTTTATTATTCTTTAAATGGAGAATATAATGGAATTTTAATAGATATACTAAAAGAGATAGAAGCAATATTAGATATTCCTATAGAGGTAACAACTGAAAAAGGAGATATACTTCCTATGTTAGTCAGCAATGAAGAGAGTAGAAGAAAGTATAGTATGAGTAAACCATACTATCAAAATAAAATAGGAATAGCAAATAGAAAATATGATTCTTTTGCAGTAGGATTCTCTGATTTAGATAATTCCAAGATTATTATGTTAAAAAGTGCTGATAGCTTGAAAAATTTTATCTTAAAGGTTGTAAATAATAGTGAAATTATTTTTGTACCTACAATGGAAGAGGGATTTAAAAAACTTATTTCAGGGGATGGAGAGTATTTTATAACATTTTCTAGCTTTTTGGAAAGTGGGATAACAAATAGATTTTTAGATAAAAAGATAAAGTTAGCAGGAACATTGAATGACACAGTTGCAATAGGTCTAGGAGTAAAAAAAGAGGATACAGAGTTAGGACAAGTTATTAATACAATAATGAGAGGTTTTGCAATAGATAAAACAGTTTTAGATTCAAAGGCTAATAATAATATTTTAGTAGCTAAAAATTATAAATTGATTGCACAAATAGTAATACCTCTAATAATATTTATGGTTATTTTAATAATAGTATTATTGAAATCTGAAAAAAATAGAAGAAAAGCAGAGAAATTAAGCTGTATATTAGTAGAGGCTTTTGAAAGTATTAATCAACTTGATCAAGAGGAAGCAGGAGATCATGCTAAAAGATTTGCATTATATTCTGTTTTAATTGCTAAAAAATTGGGACTAGATAGCAAAAAAGTTCAAGAGATAGAGAAGTTTTCTCCACTTCATGATATAGGAAAGGTAGTTATACCTAATGAAGTTTTAAATAAACCAGGAAAGTTGACTTCAGAAGAGTTTGAACAAGTTAAAAAACATTCAATAATAGGATATCAACTTATTCAAAATATTGGCTTAGGAAAAACAGCAGAGAATATAGCAAAATATCACCATGAAAAGTGGAATGGAACAGGTTATCCTTTAGGATTAAAAGGAGAAGAGATACCTATTGAGGCTAGAATAGCATCAATAGTTGATACTTATGATAACTTGAGACAAGATAAAGCATATAGAGAAGGAATGACACATGAAAAAGCTATTGAAATTATAAAAAATGAAAGTGGCATAAGTTTTGACCCTAAATTAGTAGAAATCTTTATAGCTGAAAATGACAGTTTTAAAAAGATATATTTAGAGAATAGTGTTGAGATATATTTAGCTGATGAGATTTTAACAGCTTTAAAAAAATAGAAAAAACAAGGAGGAGAGAATTTTGAAAAAAGGTTTAATACTATTAATATTTAATATTTCTTTTCTTTTTGCTTTTGGGAATACTTTGCAAGATAGTGAAATGTCATTGTTTTTAGATACTTTTGAAACTCAAGTTGAGATAGTAGAACCAAAGGAAGCTACAATAGTTCAAAATATGAAGATCTTAAATATAGATCCAGCTTTAATGAGTGAAGATTATTCAAAGAGAATAATACCTTTTGTATATGAAACTCTTTTTACAATAGATAAAGATGGGAATATAGAAAAAAATTTAGTTGAAGATTACAAATGGATTACAGAGAGGAAGTTATACATAAAAATAAAGGATAATATTTTATTCCATGATAATTCAAAACTTTCTGCAAAAGATGTAAAAATCTCTTTGGAATTTTTAAAAGAAAGTGGAGTCTTAAATAGAATTTATTCAGAGATTAGAGACATAAAAATTCAATCTGAAAATGAATTAATTATAAAAATAGCAGAAGAAGATGAAATATTTTTAAATTCATTGACTTATGATATATCAGCTATTGTGAAACGTGATAATAAAGGTATTTATGGGACAGGGAAATATAAAGTTGTTAGATCAAATGGAAAGGAAACAATCTTAAATAGATTTGAGAATTTTCATGGAAAAAAGGCAAAATTAGAAAAAATTATATTTACATGGGAGATAGATAGAAATCAAAGATTAATAGATTTTTTTAATGGTTCAGCAAATTTAATAGCAAATATGGAGGAAGCAGAAATTAATGAGGGGAAAAAATTAGGAATAATTTCTCCACAAGATATTGTTTCTCCAAGTAAAGTAACTGTTACAAAAGCTCTTATTTTTGGAAAAAAATATAATTACTCTTTAGAGGAGAGAAAAGCACTAGATATAATTATTCCTAAAAAAGCTAAAAGCTTCTTTCCAGAAAGTTTTTTAGAAGCTAATTTATCAAAATTTAAAGATATAAATGATGAAAGAGAATTAAAAGAGTTTGCTAAAAAATTAGAAAAAAGAGAAGAGATTGAATTAATGGTTTTAAATACTGAATCAGATATAGAAGAAGCACATAAGATAAAGAATAGTTTAAAAAAATATGGTATAAAAATTAAGATATTGCCTCATAATATAGAATCATATAATAAAAAAATTAATTCAGAAGATTATGAAATTGCTATTTCAAATATGACAACTGAAAATAACGATCTTCCTCTATTGATAACAACAATATTATTAAATGATGTTAAGAATATTAATATCTATAATGCTTTAATTCCTTTTTTTGAGATGTTAAAGATAGAAAATAATAGTAAAAATAGAGAAAAAATAGTGGATAAAATGACATATTTAATCTATCAAAATGTACCTTATATTGTTCTTGATCACTATAAATATTATACTGTTACAACTCCAAATTTTATAGGGTTATTAGATGAAATTAGAAAATTAAATTCAGTAAAAGGAGTAATTTCAAATGAAATTTAAGAGAAATAACTATATAATTTTACTTTTAGGATATCTGTTGATTTTTATATCTGTTCAAGCTATTCAAACAGATATGTTATCTTTTAATTGTAACGAAGCAATAATAGAGGGGATAACTACTAGGGTTGGATTTAGTGCAAGATTAAGAGTAAAAACAGATAGTGGAGCTAACAATCAATATGTAGATTTAAAAAGGGTACAAGGTTATGAAAAAAATAAAGTAATTAAAGTAGAAAAAATTAATATTATGGAGACAAACTCTACTAGAATGAAGTTTCCAAAGGATAAAAATGGAAACTTGATAGATACCTTAGAATTTAATATAAATGGAAATTTAGTTTTCCATTGGAATAATATAAAAAAAGGTTATTCAAAACAAATTACAATAGGGGCAGTTTGTAGTATGATAGGTAACAAAAAAGTAGAAGTTGAAAATATTGATATAAATTTGGAAAATTTGAATATTATTTCAATACTAAAAGTTAAAGTTAAAAAGAATATGGATTTTGGAACTATTATTGCAGGAGAGAAGGCAGATACAAGAGAATCTTCTCGAACACCAGCACAAATAGAAGTTGAGGGAGTTAGTGAAAGCAATGTAAAAATTACAATTCCTCAAAAAGTGGAGATAAAAAATAGCAAAGGAGATTCTCTTTTAGTAAATTTAAGATTTAGAGAGCCAACTCAATTAAAAGAAGAGGGACAAAATAAAAGTATAGTAAAAAAAGTATTATCTAAGGGATCAAAATATGATATAGGAAAGACGGATTTAATTGAGATAGATGGCAGTGTAGCAACAAGAAAAGGAAATGAAGGAAATTATAAAGGATTATTTACAGTTAGGGTAGAGTATGAAGATTAAGAAAATTATTTTTATAATAATTTCTAGTCTATTTTTGTCTTTTATTTCATATGGAATGGGAGAAGAGCAAGGGCTAGAAGATTATTATTTGCAGATAAATGTTAAAAATTTAAAAGATGACTTTTTTATGGTAAAATATGATGGTCTAAATGAAAAAGTTTACATAGGGTTAAATTCATTTTTCTATTTTTTAGAATTATATGCTTTAGATATAGATATTAAGAGAAAAAAACTCTCTGGAGATATAGATGGTAAGGATATTAGCATCTCATTTGAAGATGGAGAGTATGTGATTATGGAAAATGAGTTATATGTAGAATTAGATGCATTAGCAAAAAAATTAAATTTTAAATCTACTACATTTTCTCCAGAATCTCTAAAATTAATTATTGAGCCAAGATTTGAACTTCCTTATGAAAAGAGAGAAAAAGGAAAGATTGAGAGATTGAGATTGGATCTAAATAGGGAGGAAGAGAGAAAAAAGATAGATATAGAGATGCCTAAAAAAATAATAACTCCCGGTTTAGTAAAGTTAGAATATATGCAGTCAGATTTAAAGCATAGTTCATATAACTTAAATTTTGAATATGCTTCTCAACTTATGTATGGAGAGTTTTATATGTCAGGAGGAATAAAACCTGATACAGAAATAGATTATGGAAATTTAACTTATTCAAATATTATAAGAGATAACGATTTGGTGCTCGGAAGTTTCTCTTTAATAGCTCCTAATTTTTTGAATGTAGATAGTAAAACATTGGGAATAAGTTTAGATAATAATGATACCTATGTAACAAGAGACGGTGGAATTACCATAATAAAAGGTGAAGCTATAAATGCTGAAAGTATTGAACTTTATAGAAATAGTTTTTTAATAGATTATAAAAATTTTGGAGATAAGGGATTTGAAAATAAAAATTTTGAATTTAGGATAGATGATGGAGTTATAAATTCAAATTATATTTTAAAAATATACTATCGAGATGGAAAAATTGAGGAAAGAAGAGTATATTCTCTTTCTGATACGAATTTGTTAAAAAAAGGAAAGGATAGATTTTCTTTACAATTAGGAAAAACAGATGGAAAAGGAGATCAACAGGGAATAGGAAAATATTTTTATGGAGTAACAGATAATATTACTTTAGGTATTGGGGGAATGAATTTAACATCTGTTGATGGAGAAAAATATAAACTTTTAGAAAATGATATTCTTTTTAGAACAGGAACAGATAAATTTCCACTACTGTTCCAATATAAAAATTATTACGACTATAAAAATAAAGATAATAACTTTGAAATTACAGTAGAACAAAAAATATTTGATTATAATCTTCAATACGTTATGAATAGATATTCAGAAAATAGTATAGCAGAAGATGGAATTAAGAATTATGATTCAATCTCTGTTGGAAAAAATTTTGGTAATAATTTTATAGAATTAGGTCTAAGTAAAAGTAAAAAAATAGATGAAAAAGAGGATAAAAGTATATATGCTATGTTAGATAGCTCAGAGTTTTCACCATTTTATACATCTTTAAAAGTCGAAAAGACAATAAGAGGAGAAAATGAAAAAATAGTATATAATCCTTATGTAAGTTATGTTGGAAATAATGGCTTTAGTATAATGGCAGATATAAGAATAGAAAAATCTGAAGAGGATAGTGATTATAAGGGTGAGTATTCATTAAGAGCAAATTTAAGGAGACAGGAAATTGTAAAAAATAAACTCTATGCTGATTTAGGATTTGAAATAAAATATAAAGATGAATATCACAAACCGACTTATGGGATAACTTTTGATATTGAATTAGATGATTTAATATATACAAAAATATCTTCAGATTCAAGAATTGATGAGAAAGGAAAGCATTCTAATAGAACAGGTGTTTACTTAAATAAAACAATAGATTTAAGTGACCCTAAACGTCAGATTAGTAAGAATATATCTTTGAGTAACTCTTGGGTATATGGAAAAGTTTTCTTAGATAAGAATAATAATGGAATCTATGATAAGGGAGAAAAAGCACTTAGTAATGTTGGAATAATGGCAGATAATGTTTTATTCTATAGTAATGAAAATGGAGACTATATAGCTGAAGGATTATACTCTTCAGAGGCGATTGAATTTAAAGTTGATAGAAGAACAATAGATCCTATGACAAAATATTTGAAGGAAAGTTTAAGGGTAAAAACTAGAAAATCAGCGGGAATGAGAATAGATATTCCTATAAATATAGTTTCGATGGTAGCAGGTAACATTTGGAATACAGAAGATTTTAGTGAAAAAGAGTTTATTCAATACTTAACTATGACTACAGTTCTTTTAGAAAAAGATGGTAAGGTAGTAGCAGAGGTAGATCCTGAATTTGATGGTATGTTTTTCTTTGAAGATGTTCCTTCAGGAGAATATAAGATAAAATTTAAGTATTTAGGAGTAGATGAAGTTGGATTTTCTATTCCTGAATTAGATGTAAAAATAGAGCTTTCAGATACAGAAGAGGGAGAGTACTTTGAAGGGTTTGATACTACATTAGTTAAAGTGAAAAATAGTGAAGATATTGATAATGAAGAAGAAATGAGATGGGAATATTAAAACATGGAGAAAGGAGATGAATTATCCTGAAATCAGTTAATTTAACAATATTAATTATATGCTTTATTACAACGATTACTATTACAACAGTTAGTAGTATCAGAATAAAAGAGTTAAATAGTAAAGAGATAAAAAGTGAGATTGTTTACTTTAAAGGAGAAGATAAACCATATACAGGAAAGTTTGTTGATAATGAATTTGAAGAAGAATATGTAGATGGAATAAAACATGGATTTTTTAAAGGAAGTTTTATTGATAAAAATGTAAGATACACTTATGAAGGAAGATATATTGAAGGAATAAAACATGGTGAATGGATAATTCGTTACCCATCAGGAAAAAGAAAGGCAGTATTAAAATATAACTATGATAGACCTTATAGTAAATGGGTATATTTTTATGAAGATAATAAAATAGAAGGATATGAAAATTTTAAAAATGGAGTTTTACATGGAGAGGTGGCTAATTTTGATAAAAATGGAGATAAAACAATAAGTGCTACCTATAAAAATGGACTTTTACAAGGAAAAATCTGTGTTTTTGAAGATTCTCAATTAAAAGTAGATACATTTTTTCATAATGGAAAACTAAATGGTGAGATAAAAATATTTTCTAGAAATGGAAAAACTCTTGTTGATGGAGTATATAAAGAGAATAATAGAGAAGGAACTTGGAAATTTTTCTATCAAAGTGGAGATATAAAAACGGCAGTTTCATATTTAAATGGTAAAAAAAATGGGAAAACACTTATCTATGATAAAGGTGGAACTTTAGTTGAAAAGCTAGATTTTAAAGATGGACGTTTGATTGGATCAAAAGATGATTCTGAAAAGAGATTAAAAGATGATATAGTAGAAAATTTTAAAATTTTTAATAGAAATCTAAAATTTATCAAATATAATAATCTTTTATCAGAAAAATAGGGAGGAAAAGTGAAAAAAGCTATTGTAGTTATTATTTTTTTTATAACTAATATCGTGACTTTATGTTTAAATTTTTCAGTTTCTCCAACAAAATTTGAAGTTGATCTTTCAAAAGATGGAACTTATGAGGCTTATTTACTGAATAATACTCCAAATCCTTTAAGGATAGAAGTTTATACAGAGGTGCCAAAGGGGTATGAGGAAAATAATTTAAATAAAAATATTGTAATCTATCCTAAAAAAATCTCTATAAAACCTGGAGGCAAAAAAGAGATTAGATTTAAGGTAAAAGGCATAAAAAATATTGATAAGAAAACTTATAAAACTCTTTTAGTATTTAGAGAAAGTTTACCAAATATTAAAGAGAAAGTTGAAACTAGAAATAGTAGAGTTAATATGGACTTAAGCTTTATTACTGAGATTGCTATAGGAGTTTATGGGAAATAATGATTATATTAAATAGGAGCTATACTAATTAAGTATAGCTCCTTTTGTTTTAAAACTTTTTAAAAGTTAAATTTATATCCTACAGAAAGAGTAACTCTTGAGTAATCAAAATCATCTTTTGTTTTACCATAAGGAGTACTTGTTTCAAATTTAGCTTTATTAATTTTATACATTAAATCAGCAACAAAGTTATTGTATTCAACTCCAGCACCTATTCCAAAATATAATCCATTTTTAATATCTGATGAGACTTTTATAGTTTCACCTAATTCATAATCTGTAAATTTTAAATCTCCACTATTGTGATTGAATGAGTATCCTAAATCAGCTTTCAAATAAGGCTTAATATTAGAATTTGTAGGTATGTTGTATTTTGTAGTTAAATAAATAGGGATAGATGTAAATTTTGGCATATCTAATTTAATATCAAAGTCTTTATCATTTAATGATTTTGTAGAACCATGATTTTGATAAGAGATACCAGCACCAAATTCTAAGTTAGGGTAGATCTCTCTAGTAGCTTCAAAAGTAAGTTCGTATCCCATTTTATCAGCTTTTTTTCTATTGATAGTTTCACTATCTCTTGGAGTGATTACATCAAATTTTTGCCAGATGTCAGCTCCAGTTTTTAGATATAAATTTGTATCTTGAGAGGCTAAAGCTACACAAGATAAAGTTGTCATTCCTAGTAATATTTTTTTAATCATTATATTCCTCCTATATTTAAATAAAGTAATTTTTGATAATAAAAAAGCTGCAAGTGAAATTTCTTGCAGCTGGCTGTCATTTTAAAGACCCTATAGTTTTGCGTCATAACGTTTCCATTATTTTGCCTATTCAATTAGTAAATTAGAACCAAAGTCCAGAAGATACACCTACACTTGTACTTGTAGATTTACTCTTTGTTTTAGAGTGAATCTTAGTATTTGTAACACTTGTATTTCCAGAACTACTAGATATTTTTCCAAAGATATCACTATCTATATTAGAACTTCCAAGAGATGCAGTTGTTGAAAAAATATCAGTGTCAGTTTTTGATTTTGTATGTGTTTTTGTTTTTGAAGTATGAATTTTAGAATTTATGTAATCAGCATTATTATATAGAATAGTTGCTATTACACTTTCATAGATTATATTTTCTCTACTTCTAGCTGTTACTGGAGTAGTTGTATTAGTAGAATTAGTTGTATTTGCGTTTGTACATCCCATAACAAATATAGCTATAAAGAATAAAAGTAATTTTTTCATAATTTTCTCCTTTTTAAGAGTTAAAGATATTAAATAATATTTTATTAGTTTCATAAGAATTTTCAAGATTTGAGATATGTCCAGCTTTAGATATCTTAATTAATTTTGAATTAGCTACATATTTAGACATAAGCTCAGCTTCATGAAAGGGTCTAGGAATATCAAATTCTCCAGTAATAAAGTATGTTGGAACTTGAATATTTTTTAAAAATTCCAATGAATTTTCTCTTCCAAAAATAATTCTTCCAAATGGTACAATATATTTCAAGTTATCTTTAGAGAATCCTTTTAATTTTTTAAAAAAATTTAAATAAAGTTGAGAATTTTTATCTATTTGTGGAGAGAAAAAAATAGGGGCTATTTTATTTGCTAACTCTTCAGGTATTTTTTCCTCTTTTTCAATAGTATCTAACATTGAAAAATAAAGTTGTTTCATTTCTATTGGCTCATCTCCAGAGAAAGAATCCATAATAATTAATTTAGAAATTTTATCTTTATCTATATTATAAAGATATGGGGCTAACATTCCACCAACTGAAAGACCTACATAGATATAATTATCAATATTTAAACTTTCTATAAAATTTTTAATCTCTCTAGCTAGATCATTTAATGATGAAATATTATTAAAACTAGAATTGCCATGTCCTGGAAGATCAATAGCAATACATCTAAAATTATTTTTAAAGAAATCAAGTTGAGGTTGCCACATTTCTTTATCCCAAAGATAAGAATGAACAAAAATTATAGTTTTCCCTTTTCCAATATCAGTATATGAAAATTTCATAATTTCCTCCTAAAGATTAAAATAAAAAAAGTTGCAACGAAGAAAGAAGATATAACTTCTTTTAGTTGCAACTGGCTGCCATTTTAAAGACCCTATAGTTTTGTGCCATAATGTTTCCATTATTTTACCTAATTTAATTTTTTATAGCTAATAATACTATATACTTATCTAAAAAGTCAAGAAAAAAATTTTTAACTATGATTTTTAAATAGAGAAAATCTATTCCTTCCCTCATTCTTTGATTGATATAAAGCTGAGTCTGCATCATTAATTAATTTAGAAAGATCATTAGAATTTTTTACAGTATTTTTAGTTCCACCAACACTTAAAGTAATATGATTAGATACTAAAGAAAATTCATGAGTAATATTTTTTTCTTCTAATTTTCTAAAAATTTTCATATATGTATTTTTAAGATTAAGAGAGTTTTTATTTTTTAATATTATTAAGAATTCCTCCCCACCATACCTAATTACACAGTCTCCTCTTTCAATAGAAGAATTTAAAATATTAGCAACACTTTTAATAACATAATCACCTTGAATATGTCCATAATTGTCGTTATATTTTTTAAAGTAGTCAATATCTAACATTAAAACTCCAAATTCAATAGATTTAGAATTTTTTTTATCTAAATTTTCTAAAATTTTATTTAAATATTTACGATTATAACTATTAGTAAGCTGATCTATAAAATTATTTTTTTTCAATCTAGATATTCTTGTAATTTGAAAAAGTATAAATGTTATTATAATTAAAATAGAGTAAATTAAAATTCTAATTTTTAAGCTAGATATTTTTTCTTGTTCCTTTAATTGATCAGCAATAAAAGATTTTTCAATAAATTTTAGATAATCTTTTTTTATTTGGAAATCAAATTCTCTGTTTACATGAATTAGTTTTTCATGTGCTATTGAATATTTATCAAATTCTTTAGTTTTTCCATATAACTCCATTTGTAGATAGTAAATCTCATTTTCAAAACCTAATTGATTTGTATTATTTTCAGTTAAAATATTTTCTAAAAGTTTTTCAGCTTGTAAATAATTTTTTTCTGCAATATATAGTTCACAATAGGACAATTCTACAAAAATATCATTATTTAATATCCCATTATTTTTATTTTGATATAGAAGTTCTTCACACTGTTCTAAATATTGTTTTGCCTTTTTTAAATGATCTTGATAAATTTCAATTCGAGCAAGATTATTATAAACAAAAATTTTAACTCCATCTACAATTTTATCAGGAAGAAAAGGAATAATTTCTAAAGTTTTTTTAGAATATTCCCTTGCAGTAGAGTATTTTTTTAATTGAATATAACTAGCAGTTCTATTGGTATAAGCACCATATTTAGAAGATGCATTCTCGTATTGATTTTTTATTGGGATATCAATAGCAAGGTTATATTTTTCAATAGCAGTTTCATAATCATGAAGTATAAAATGCATATTTCCAATATATTCATAAGCCTTTATTCTAATACTATTTTTTAAATTTATATCTTTTATACTTTCAGCTTCAGAAATAATTTCATAAAAAAGATAGATACTTTCAGCATAATTTTTATTCATCATCTTAAATATAGCAACATAACCTTTTAATTTCAATCTATTTGCTGGAAGTATGTTAATTGAATTTTTTATATATTTTTCAAGTAGATAGATAGCTGTATCTCTAGATTCTTTAGTAGATAGAATAGTAGAGAAATTTTCCCAAATAAAGTTAACATCATTAGCTAAAATAGGATATTTATCAATATTTTCTATGATAAATCTGACTCTTTGAGGATCTCCATTTCCATTTAATTTATAGATACAATTATTAATAAAAAAATTAAGATATAATTTTAAAATAGAATCCTTACTATTTTTTAATTCAGCATGCCGTAACAGCTCTTTAGCTTGTAAAAAATCATTATTATAGTAACTTTTTAATCCTCTAAAAAAATAATCTTCAGCTGAGTTTTCTTGAAAATTTTTATTAATAGAAAACTCCTCTAAATTTTTAGTAATAGAGTAATTTAAAATTTTATTGTAAATAATAGAGGATTCTAACTCTTTATTATTTGACTTTTTATAGAAAATAAGAAGAATTATAAAAGTTAAAATTATTGTAAAATAAATTAAATATTTTTTTTTCATCTATTCTCCTTAAAGATATTATTTTTTCTCCAATATCTCTTTCTGATATTTTTTAGAGATATCCATCATCATTTGAATAAACTCAACATAGTATTTTTTGTATTTTTCATCTTGGATAAGAGAAGAATTTTTTTTTATAACCTCTTGTTCTCTTTTTTCATCAAAGATAGGGAGATTATTTTCTATTTTATAGCTGATAACATCTTCCACAGCTTTCATTCTCTCTTCAAAAAGAGAGGCAATCTCTTTGTCTATTTCATTGATTTTAACTCTAGCTTTTTCAATTTTATTCATAATAAAAACCCCTTATATTGTTAATTTATAATATATTATATCATTTTTTTTATAGTACATCTAGAAAAGAAAAAGAGATAAAAATACAACTTCTTGTAGAAAAACTGAATCTTTGATAAAATTAAATTATTAGTGAAATAGTAGAGGTGGAAAATGAAAATTTCAGTAGATTTAAAAGAGAATAGTTATGATATTTTAATAGAAGATGGAATTTTAAATAGAGTTGGAGAATATATTGATCTCAATAGAAAAGTTATGATAATAACTGATAGTGGAGTTCCTAAAAAGTATGGAGAGGTATTGTTAAGTCAATGTCCGATGGGAGAAATAATAGTTGTTGAGCAGGGAGAGCAATCTAAAAGTTTTTCAACATATGAAAGAATATGCAAAAAACTTTTAGAAAGTAACTTTCATAGAAAAGATCTGATAATTGCTTTGGGTGGTGGAGTTATAGGAGATTTAGCCGGATTTTGTGCATCTACCTATATGAGAGGAATAGATTTTATTAATATTCCAACTACTACTCTTTCTCAAATAGATAGCTCAATAGGAGGAAAAACTGCTATTAATTTAGGAGATACAAAAAATATAATTGGTGCTTTTTATCAACCTAAGAAAGTGTTTATTGACTTTAAAACTTTAGAAACTTTATCAGAGAGAGATTTTAATAATGGTATGGTAGAGGCTTTAAAAGCAGGATTAATTTATGATAAGGAGATATTTGAACTTTTTGAAAGTGAGGATATAAAGAAAAAATATAGAGATATAATTATAAAATCTATTTTGGTAAAAAAAGATGTTGTAGAAAAAGATGTGAAAGAGCAAAGTTTAAGAAAAATATTGAATTTTGGACATACAATAGGGCATGGAATAGAAGGATATTTTAATTTTAATGAGCTTTTACATGGAGAAGCAGTAGCTTTGGGAATGTTACCTATGATTGAGGATAATAGTTTAAGAGAGAGAACAAAAAAAATTATTGAAAAATTAAATATAAGAACAGATATTAAATATGATAGGGAAAAAGTTTTTAAGTTGATGGTTAAAGATAAAAAAGCTGATAGTTCTAAGATAACTCTTGTAAAAGTAAAGGAGTTAGGAAGTGCATATTTAAGTGATGAAACTTTTGAACAATGTAGAAAATATTTAGATTAGGAGAGATTATGCAAAGTATAACTGGAAATGGTATAAAATTAAGTCTTTTTGGTGAATCTCATGGAAGTATGATAGGAGTTGTAATTGATGGATTAGCTCCTGGGATAAAATTAGATACTAAATTTATTCAAGAGCAACTTGATAAGAGAAAACCTAAGGGAAAAATTTCAACTCAAAGGCATGAGGAAGATGATTTTAAAATAGTTAGCGGGTATTTTAATGGATATACAACAGGGACACCTCTTTGTATTATGATAGAAAATAAGGCTCAAAAAAGCAAAGATTATGAGAAAACTAGAGATTTGATGAGACCATCACATGCTGATTATACAGCTGAAAAAAAATATCTAGGGTATCAAGATTTTAGAGGTGGAGGACATTTTTCAGGGAGAATTACAGCTCCATTGGTAGCAGTAGGTGCAATATGTATTCAAATATTGAAGGAAAAAGGAATAGTTTTAGGAACACATATATTGAAATGTAAAGATGAAAAAGATAGAAACTTTTCATTAGATGGAGAGGAATTAAAGAAAGAGATAGAGATTGTAAATAAAAGATATTTTCCTGTTTTTGATGATGAAAAAGAGGAAAGTATGAAAAGAGTAATAGAAGAGGCAGGAAAAAATCTAAATTCAGTAGGGGGAATTTTAGAAACAGCAGTGATAGGAGTGCCTAGTGGAATTGGAGAGCCATATTTTAACTCTATTGAAAGTGTTTTATCACATCTATTATTTTCTATTCCAGCAGTAAAAGGGGTGGAGTTTGGAGCAGGGTTTTCAATAGCTGATATGTTTGGTAGTGAGGCAAATGATAGTTTTTACTATGATGAGAATGGAGAGGTAAAAACTAAGAGCAATAATAATGGAGGAATCAATGGTGGAATTTCTAATGGAATGCCTATGATAATAAAAACAGCAATAAAGCCAACACCTTCAATATATAAAGAACAAGAGAGCATAGATATTTCTAAACATGAGAATATAAAATTTAATATTGAGGGGAGACATGACCCGGCTATTATTCATAGGGCAAGAGTTGTAGTTGATTCAGTTGTAGCTTTTGGGATTTTAGATCTTTTGTGTATGAGATATGGTTATATGTTTATGAGAAAGGAAGAGATAGATGAAAATTAAGATTTATCCATCAAAATGTAGTGGAGAGATAAAAATTCCATCATCTAAAAGTATGGGGCATAGAGCAATAATATGTGCATCTTTGGCTAATGGAAAAAGTATAATAAGTAATTTAGATTATTCAGATGATATTTTAGCCACTATTGATGGAATGAAAAAACTTGGGGCTAATATTCAATGTGAGAAAGATAGATTGATAATAGAGGGGATAAAAAGCTTTGATAATTTAAAAGATAATATAATTGATTGCAATGAGTCAGGATCTACGCTTAGATTTTTTATACCAATATTTTCTTTAACAGGAGAGAAAATTAGTTTTATTGGTAAAAATAGGCTATTAAAAAGACCACAAAAAATATATGAAAAGATTTTTAAAGAACAAAATCTATATTATTTTCAAGATGAAGATAAGATTGAAATAGAGGGAAAAATAAAAGCAAAAGAGTATTTTATTGATGGAAATATAAGTTCTCAATTTATAAGTGGACTTCTATTTACTTTGCCACTTTTAGAAGAAAACTCGATTATCAATATAAATCCACCTTTTGAATCTGCTTCGTATATAGATTTGACAATGGAAGTTTTAAAAGAGTTTGGCATTACTATAAATAAAGTTACTCCATTAAGATTTGAAATTCAAGGTGGACAAAAATATATAGCAAAGGATTATAAAGTTGAGGGAGATTTTTCACAACTGGCATTTTTTGCTGTATTAGGTGCTTTGAATAATGATCTGAAATGTATAGGAGTTAAGCATAATTCTAAACAGGGAGATAAGGCGATTATAGATATTTTAAAGAAAAGTGGAGTTAAGATAGAAGAGATTGAGGAAGGGTATCTAATTTATAAAGGTAAAATAAAAGGTTGTGAAATTGATCTAGGAGATTGCCCAGATCTTGGACCTATTTTAAATGTACTAGCAATGTATGGAGAAGGAGAGTTTAAGATATTTAATGCTAGTAGACTTCGTCTTAAAGAGAGTGATAGAATCTCTGCAATGGAAGAGGAGTTAAAAAAATTAGGGGTAGAGATAGAAACAACTAAAGATGAGATTAAAATTTTAGGAAAGAAAAACTATTTAGGGAATATAGAAGTTTTTGGGCATAAAGATCATAGAATAGTGATGAGTTTGGCCATAGCAGGAACAATGTTAGAAAA
>Oklahoma_p2__coassemble_689_pt1 | contig 25966 bp, 24 predicted proteins | sample Oklahoma_p2__metabat2_low_PE_035 | metagenome-assembled genome bin Oklahoma_p2
ATATTACTTTTGTTCTTAATCCTATTGTAGCTGGAATAGAGAAAAAAGAGTGAATAGTGTCTATGTCTATAATATAGTCAAAATCATACTTCTTTATTTTTTGCCTTAATTTATATGCTGCTGTTAAATTAAATTTTAATCCTCCACAACTTTTATATAATCTATCTAACTTTATTTTAGAATTTAACTGAAAAAAGCTCTTTTCTCCACCTATACAACTAATTATTGTAATATCATATCCTAATTCTGCTAACCTATTGGCTATTATAGTTGTTACTCTTTCAGTTCCACCACTATTTTCAAAATTTGCACTAAAAAAACATATTTTTTTCATACTTTCCTCTTTTAAATTTTATTATATAAATCTATATATTTATTTTCTAAATTCTTAGCATTTTCTGTCATATCGTATCCATATTTTTTTATAATCTGACTTGTATTAACTCTTTCATATTCCTTTTCTTTTTCTATAATATTAGCCCATTCATCAGCACTTTTATTTAAACTTACAAATTTTATTAAATTACATTTAAAATCTATTTCATTAGTTACAACATCTGAAACAATGGCTTTTAATCCTGCTCCTTGACTCTCTACTAATGTTACTGGTAATCCTTCAAAAATTGATGGAAACAGTAACAAGTCAAAAGCTTGCATTAACTCATTTACATCTTTTCTAACTCCTAACATAGATACATTACTTTCTATTTTTAATTCTTGAATCTTTTGTTTTATCTCTTCTTCAAGCTCTCCATTTCCAATTAATAATAGTTTATACTTTTTATTTTTTTCTACTAATTTTTTAAATACTTCTAGTATAAATTTATGATTTTTGGCATGATTTAATCTTCCTACATGTCCAATTACTATTTCTTCATCACTTATTTTTAACTCATCTCTTTTTATTTTACGAGCATTTTTATTATAAGTATAATGTTTTGCGTTTATTCCATTTAAAACTATTTCAAATTTTTCTTTTTTCCCAAATAACCATTCTCCTGCTATTTCTGAACAAGCAAATCTATAATCTACATTTTTATTTATCAAAGAAATAGAATAACTCTTATATATCTTTTCTAAAAGTGATTTATATGTTGGATATGCACTATGACTATGTGCAATTTTTATTTTTATTTTCTCTTGTCTAGCTATTTTTAAAATAAATCCACTCATTTCATTATAATGTGAATGAATAATTTGATATTCTTTATGTTCTCTGAAAAATTCTCTTACATTTTTTATATAATTCATATGTCCAGATTTTGTTATATGTGGAATTTTAAAAACTTTTCCACCTAAATTTCTTATTTCATTTTCAAATATAGCCTCAACATCATTATGAATAAAAAAATCAAATTGAACTTTTTCTCTATCAATATTTCTATAAATATTCATAAGAAAATTTTCAATCCCACCCATATTCATACCACCAACAATTTGTAAAATTCTAATTGGTTTCATTTAAATCTCTCCCTATGTCTCTTTTTTGAATTTTTCTGTATCTTAATTCAATAAAGTACTTATTTCTTATTATTGCAAAAATAACTATTAAAAATGGTAAAACTTTATCTCTATGTCTCATAGCTGTTCCTGCATTTCTTGTTCCCACTGAAAATACTGCTATTGTTAATAAAGCAGAAAATAATAGTGCTTTTACTATTTGTTTTTCTCTTTTACTTAAGTTTTTTCTTACTTTTTTATATGTTTTTATTCCAATTATAGTAATATAAATATATATACTTGAATTTAACAATAAAGTAATTATATCTAAAACTCCCCTAATCATTTCTGGAGTTGGTGAATATAAAAAATAAAACATAAAAAGTGGTAAAAATACTACTATTTGTCCTAAACTATTTGTTGTAATACTTTCCAAATAAACACTTCCTGCTGATTTTAACTCTGCACTATTATTATATGCTAAAATCTTATCTACATCTCCAGCCCCTACTTTTTCCAAAAACTGATCTTTAAATAAAATAAATCCAATTACTGCAACTAATAAAATTCCCCATTGTAGAATTTTTTGATTTTTCCCCCCTCCAAGTAAATAAATAAAATATCCCATTGTTAAAAATATAGTTCCACTATGAAAAAGACTACTTATTGTTAAATATAAAAACATTTTTATTATTGAAAAAGGATTTTTATAAAAAACATATTCTATAAAAGCTTTTAAAGAATATGAAGCAAATAATATGATTATTGCTTCTCTTAAAAGTCCTGCTCTCATCACTAAACTTATTGGTGAAAGTATTACTATCATCATTAAAAATCTTTTTAATTTTTTTTCTATCTTTAAAATATTAAAAATTTTATATATATTTAAACTTATTAAAATATGAGCTATTATATTAATAGCTCCAAATATAGCTGCTGTTCTTATTTTTAACAATTTATATATAGGATTTATTATTAAATAATTATAATTTCCCCTTCCTATATTGACATTATTTTCATAACTAAACCATCCCATAGCTTCATGAGCTCTAGCATCTATATTGATAAGTGGAAAATCTACTATATAGTTATCTATAATTAATATTATTAACTGAATAAAAAGAGCTAAATAAAAAGCTGTCTTTATTTTATTATCCTTACAGTTTAAATTAATATTTCCTATTGCAATTACTATCAACAGTATTATAATTACAATTCCAGCAATTAATACTATTGGGTCTCTTCCAGCTGCATAAAAATATGACCAAGGCATTATTATTTCTCCTTATTTTCTAAAATTTTTCTAAGAACTTCAAATCCACTTCCAAATTTTTTCTCTATATAGTCTCTTGTTTTTATTTTCTTTACTTTACTTAAAGTTATTAATATTTTCTCTTCTAGTTCTTTTATATTTCCTATATTAAATAACTCACCAAATTTTCCATTTTCAAGAATTTCTATTGGTCCAGTAAGACAATTTGACGATATTGATGGAACATCTAATATCAAAGCTTCTATTAAAACAGTTGGTAACCCCTCATACTTTGAACTCAATATAAATGCTTTTGAGTTTTTCATCCAAATATATGGATTACTTTTTTTACCTAAAAAAATAACATCATTTTCTAAATTCAATTTTTTTACTAAACTTTTTAATTTTTCTTTATCTGGTCCATCTCCAACTAATATTAATTTCTCACTTATTTTATTTTCAACTTTTAAATTAGCATAAGCATTAATTAAGGTATTAAAATCTTTTTGCCCTTCATCTAATCTTCCGACACTACAAATATATGAGCTATTTAATAACTTTTCTTCGGCTGAAGTTAAATCTCCTCTTTCACAAGCTTTATTTTCTATAGTTTCAAAATCTATTGGATTATATATTGTCACTTGCTTATTAGTAAGATTAGGAAAAATCTCTTTTAATTGCACTCTCATCTCTTCACTTACAGTACAAATATAATCAAATCTATTTATTTTATTAAAAAATGAATTTTTAAAATATTTTCTAATTCCTTCAAAATACTGTTTAACAGAACCATGTAAAAATATCATATGCTTTGGTCCTTTTAATTTTGTTATATAACTAGGTAAGAACTGAAAAAATGATATTGTTGCATCATAATTTTCTTTTTCTATTTTTTTTATTTCTTTCTTCCAGATGATAAAATCACTAACTAAAATTAAAATATATAAAAATATATTATATATCTTTTTTTCTTTCCCTAATGTTCTTAATTTATATATAAGTTTAGAATTTTTTTCAGATTTTAAATAAGTTATTTTTACTCTTTTATCAATCTCTTTCTCTCTGATATTTTCTTCTCCCATATCATAATCAATATACAAATCTACTTTATATCCATTTTCTATAAATTTATTTATATATCTTACTGTTACAACTTCTATTCCACCACCTTGAGTTAAAAAAGTTGTATAAAATAATATTTTTTTCATTTTACTCCTCTATACTTTAATTATTTCTTTTCTTCACTTGTACCTAATAAAAATGATAAAATTGAACTTTTTGCTATTATAAACTTAACTATTATATAGGCAGTTAATACTCTTAAAATAAAGAATATACTCACTAATAAATAACTACATTCTATTGGTATTACTCTTAATAATACAACTCTATATACTACAGTTATAAAACCTTCTATAAGATAAAAAGTTAGTGAATTTATTCCTAAAAAATTAAAAAATTTATAAATAACACTATTTTCTTTTATTCTCAATGCTATATTTAAAACAAACCAAATACCTAACATAGCAAAAACAACACTATTAAAGTAATTTAAATAATAATATTTATATGACAAACTTAAAAATATAACACCTATTATCAAAAAAATTAAATTTTTACTTCCAATTCCATTTTTTATTTTTTCCTTATAAAATGGCTTAATTATATATCCTATATAAAAATATAGTAAATAAATTGCTACTTTATTTAAAGAAAAAATTTCAATATTTTCAAATATTTTTAAGTAATTTACTGTTACTAAAATTACTCCAAATAAATAATATTTATCTTTTTTTAATATATATTTATCTAAAACTGGAAAAATCATAAAAATGATAAATAAAGTATAAACAAACCAAGATATTTTTGTCCCATAAAATAAGATTTCTTTTGCTCCACCAAACTCTGAATTTACTAATTTAGGAAATAAAGTTCTTGGAAAAAAATCAACTAAATTTATAAACAAATATGGAACTAAAAGTCTTTTTATCTTTCCTTTATAAAATTTTTCTAAATTTATCTCTTTATTTGTATTTGAAAGCAAACCAGATATAAAGAAAAATAATGGCATATGGAAGCTATACACTGTATTTCCTAGAAATACAAATATTTTATTCCAATCTAATTGGGGCAAATTAAAACTATGTCCTAAATATACTAATAAAATTCCTATTCCTTTCATTAAATCTAATTCTTTATATCTTTCTTTCATAGATTTTTCTACATTCCTTTCCCAAATAAAACTGTTTTTGTTGTTTTAAAGAATATCATCATATCTAACATAAAATCTTGATGCTTTATATAGTATAAATCATACTCTAATTTTATCTCTGCATCTTTTACAGAAGCTCCATAAGAATACATTACTTGTGCCCAACCTGTAAGCCCTGGTTGAACAGCATATCTCAACTTATAGTTTTTAATCTTCTTCTCATAATCTCTTCCAAGCTCATTCCACTCTGGTCTTGGTCCAACAAAGGACATCTCACCTTTTAAAACATTTATTAATTGTGGAAACTCATCAAGTCTTGTTTTTCTTATAAACTTCCCTACTGCTGTAATTCTATCATCATTTTTAGAAGCATATTTTGAGAATTTGCTAGGATCATGTACCTTCATACTTCTAAATTTAACCATTTCAAACTCCTCACCTCTTAAACCAATTCTCTTTTGTTTAAAGAAGGCAGGATTTTTTATTATCTTCATTGGATCTGTAAATAGATATTTTAATCCAATATCTGTTTTTACAAGAACATATGTTATTATCATAAATGGAAGAAAACAAATAAACATTATTGTTGCCATTACAATATCAAAAAGTCTTTTTATTCTTCTTTGAATTGTATTATTTAAAACAATAAATCCATCAGTCATTACAACCCATAAACTATCTATCTTCTCTATATCTATCTTTCCTTCATACTCTTCAATAAATCCTATGTAATCAATTACTGTTATTCCTTGAAGTTTCAAGTCCATTATCTCATTAGCATAATTTTTTATCTGTTTTCTACTTGTAAAGATAATTGTATCAGCATTTCTCATTTTAACTATCTCTTTTACATCTTCTATTTTTCCTAAATATCTTTCTTTTTCATTTTTTTCTTCACAAAGATAACCCAAATATCTATATTTTTCATGATTAGTTAAAATTTTTATTACAGTATCAGTATAATGTTCTCCACTATCAATAATAATAGTACTGTATACTTTACTATTTAAACTTAACAAAACTGCTTTTATTAAGTTTTGAGCTACTGTAAATACAATAAAACCATATACTAATTCTATTCTTCTTGAAAATAAATAAAAAATGCTGAATATCACAAGGTTCACTATAGAAGAATACAGCAATGTCCTTACTCTATAGTGGCACTTATCAAAATTCAGCAAATCCATTAAATAATATGCAAAATATAGTAAAAGAAACATTCCGTGTATTGCTATATCTATATTTTTCCCTCTAAATTCTAAATCTAATTTTAGATAATTAAAAATATTCCAATAAATAAAATACAACAAAATAAAATAAACAAGTCTCATTAATATATTTTTGCTATGATTCATACCCTTCCCCTTTATTTTTTAATTTAATATTAATTCTAAAAAAAACACCCAAAATATTATAATTATTATGTTTATGAACAAAAAATGAATATCAATATTATTATAATTCTTTTCTAAGTTATGTCAACATTTTTTTAAAAAAAATTTAAAAATATTAACAACAATTATACCTTTATTCCTAATTTTTCAACTCTAAATCAAAATTTCTTATATTGTAAAAAAAAATTGCATTTCACAATATAAACTCTTTGCACTTTTTACATACGTTTTATTATATAAAGTAATGATAAAAAAATACCATGTTGTATAACAATAAAATTTACAATTAATTATAGTGCTAATTAAAAATTATTTTTATACTAATTTATTGCTATATAACTTTATATTTGTCAACTTATTCTCTTTGACTTTATTTAGAGAAATTTATTGCAATTTCATAAAAAAAATTATATTATCTACTGGATTGATAAAATATAGTTACTTGAAAGATTATTATTTATTATAGGGGGAAAGATTGAAAGAGTTTAGAATAAAAGTAGCTGAAAAAGTTATAAAAATTAGTTGTAACTACGATTTTAGTGATATTTATTGTAAAGATTATATTACTGATAAAACTGAAGATTTTTCAATAGATATAAAGCCAAAGGATATTGAATTTGAAAGAGAAAGAGCTACAATAGAGTGTTCTGATGGATATTTAGAACTTTTAGCTATTCACAGAAAGATCTCTGAGATAATGCCTAAATACAATACCATTCTATTTCATGGCTCTGTACTTGCTATTGATGGAAGGGGGTATCTTTTTACAGCTCCTAGTGGCACTGGAAAATCAACACATACTAGACTTTGGAAAGAGTATTTTAAAGATAGAATTATTGTAGTAAATGATGATAAGCCTTTTCTGAAAATAGAAGGAGATGAAGTATTTGCTTATGGCACTCCTTGGGATGGAAAGCATCGTTTAAGTTCAAATATCAAAATTCCATTAAAGGGGATATGTATTCTCTCTCAAGACAAGGAAAATTGGATAAAGAAAATAGATAGTAAAAGTGTATATCCATATCTTTACAATCAAGTTTATCATATTATTAATGAAAGGGAAAATGCTATAAAAACTCTACAAATTTTTGATAAACTACTTAAAATAGTGCCAATTTACAAAATGGGTTGTAATATATCTTATGATGCTGTTAAAACATCATATTTAGGAATGATAGGAGAGGAAAAATGAGATTAAAAGATGACTTCATTTTACACAACACAGGTGAGGATTTTGTTATTATAGCAACTGGCGAAGCTACTAAAAATTTTAATGGAATTATTAAATTAAATAATATGGGTGGAGAAATTGTGAGCTTTCTATCTAATGATATAAGTGAAGAAGAGATTATTAAAGCTATTGTGGAAAAATATGAAGTGGAGTACGAAATTGCTAGGGAAGATATTTTAAATCTTTTAGATAGTTTAAGAAAAGCTGGAGTTATTCTTGATTAGAAAGAATTTTAGTGATATCTCAGTTATCAAATGGCTTTTTGCCAAGTCTAAAAATCAACTGATAAAAATATCACTACTAATTTTAGGAAATATTATCTATGCAGGAAGTGTTAGTGGATTTGCTGTTATTTGTAAGCAAATTATAGATGGAACTGCAAGAAAAAATAGAGAGCAGATTATCTCTTATGGGATACTGCTCTTTATTACAATAGTATTCCAATTTATTTTAAGAATATCTTTAAATAGTGGCTCTGAATATATTCGTTCTACATTAGCTATAAATTATAGACAAGAGATCTTTTCATCTATCTTAAATAAAAAGTATAAAAATATATCTAAATACCACAGTGGTGAGTTGATCAACAGACTCTTTTCAGATCTACAAATTATAAGTGATGGAATAGTTACTCTGCTCCCTAGCTTTTTTAATATTCTTGTTAGAATAATAAGTACAGGAGTTATTCTTATTATCTTTGATAAGAATTTTATCTTTCTATTCTTAATTGGTGGAATCTTCTCCCTTGTAGCCTCTAACTTTTTCCGTTCTAAACTGAAAAGACTTCATAAAGAGGTGCAGGAAAAAAGTGGTATACTTCGTTCTTTTATTCAAGAGACTTTAGAGAAGATTGTATTTATTAAAATGTTTTCTTCAGAGAAAAAAATCTCAAATATCTCTACTAACTTACAACATAACCTTTTCTCCTCTCAAATGAAAAGAAGAAATATAAGTATAGTTGCCAATGCTGGATTTTCTTTTTTCTTTGAGTTTGGTTATCTTTTAGGAATTATATGGGGAAGTTTTAAAGTCTATAATGGAGATATGACTTATGGAACTCTTATGGCTATACTTCAACTAATTTTACAACTACGTGTTCCCTTTGCTAGTTTATCTGGTTTTCTACCAAAAATCTACTCTATATTTGCAAGTGCTGAAAGATTAATGGAGATTGAATCTATTGAAAATGAAGAGATTTTAAATAGAAAGTTAAAATATGAAGATTTTAAATCTGTAGAGATTAAAGACTTATCTTTCAAATATGAAGATAATATAATTTTAAATAGTGTAAATATGAATATTAATAAAGGTGACTTTATATCTATAACTGGTGTTTCTGGTGGTGGAAAATCTACACTTTTCCTTTTATTAGCAGGAATACATCAACCTAACTCTGGAACTATTAATTTCTATGGAAATAATGAGATCTTCTCTGCTGGAGCTGAAACTAGAGATATCTTTGGATATGTTCCTCAAGGTAATCAGCTTTTTAGTGGAACTATTAGGGAAAATATATCTTTTTTAAATGATAAAGCTACCTTAGAAGAGATTGAAAAAGTTGCTAAAATAGCTTGTATTGATGAGTTTATTAACTCTCTACCAGATAGATATGACACTCCTATTGGAGAAAATGGTTTAGGTATATCTGAAGGACAAGCACAAAGAATTGCAATAGCTAGAACTCTTTTAAGTGGTTGTAATTTCTTACTATTAGATGAAGCTACCTCTGCTCTTGATGAAAATACAGAGGCGGAAATATTGAAAAATATAGGTAGTTTAAAAAATAAAACTTGTATTATAGTTACCCATAGAAAATCTGCTTTAAAAATTTGTAATAGAAACTATTTATTTACAAATCAATCAATTAGAGAGATTTTTTATTGATATTACTTGAGTTATATAGTATAATAAATTGCAAATTTTATATATTAAATATTAAACAAGGAGAGAGAATGAAAGAATTTTATAGCAAACCTGAAATTGAAATTACTATGTTTGAAACTGAAGATGTTATTACTACTTCTGGAGTTGATAATGACGGAAATGTAGGTGAAATAAATCCAGATCTTGGTGGAGAAGATTTAGGATAATTTTATTTAAAATTTTATAATTTAATTAAATTCCAGCTTAAAAGGCTGGAATTTTTTAAAAGCGAGGAAAGATGATTAATTACAATAACTTTGAAAATGTAATAGAAAAATATGGAAAATTGGTATATACAAATGTTGGTGTTAGTATGATGCCTCTTATCCGTCAAAGAAAAGATCTTATCCATATAGAGAAAACTAATGGCAGATTAAAAAAATATGATGTTCCTCTCTATAAAACAAAAACTGGAAAATATATTCTTCATAGGATTATAAAGGTTACTGATAATGGCTATGTTATCTGTGGAGACAACTGTATCACAAAGGAGTATGATATTACAGATAAAGAGATTATTGGTGTTTTAGTAGGAATAACAAGAGATGGTAAATATATATCTGTTAAAGATAAAAGATACCTTTTCTATGTGCATCTTTGGTGTGACTTTATAGATCTAAGAACTTTTATTTTAAAATCTTTTAGAACATTAAAAAGATTATTTAGAGGTAATAAATGAGTATAAAATTAAATTCTAATGAAAAATATATTATATCCTTATTAAAAAGTATATTAAATAATAGTATTCCACCAGAGAAGCCAGAGGATGTTTCATTTGAAAAAGTATATTCTATAGCTAAGTATCACAATATAGCTAATATGCTATTTTATGCTATTGAGAAATTAGAAAATAAGCCAGCTCCTGAATTGTTAAAAAAATGGAGAGAGATAAGCTATAAATGTGTATCTAGAGATATTATTCAAAAACTTGAACTAGATAAACTTTTAAATAGTTTTGAGAAAAATCAAATAAAAAATATTGTTTTAAAAGGTTTTGAATTAAAGAAGCTCTATCCTAAAAGTGATATGAGATTTATGAGTGATATTGATATTCTAATCTCTAAAAAAGATGCTGAGAAAGTATTATTACTTATGAATGAACTTGGCTATAAGACTATATCTTATGGAAAAGAGAAAGATGATGTATATTTTAAAGATCCTATTATGAATGTAGAGATTCATAATGCTCTATTTGATGTGCAATATAAAGAGTATAACTCTCTTTTTAAGCCTCTTGATGAGATGAAAAATATTATCCCTAAAACAAAATATCAATATGATTTCTCTGATGAAGATTTCTTTTTATTCCTATTTATTCATACTGTTAAACACTATCTTAGCCATGGAATAGGTATAAGAGTTGTTATGGATATCTATCTCTATTTAAAAGCTAAAGAAAAAACTTTAAACTGGGAGTATATAAATGATTCATTGAAAAAATTGGAGCTATTAGAATTCTTTAAAGTTTTTAACTATTTTACTAAAACTTGGTTTGAAGATGAAGAAGAAAGTGAAATTGATATTGAGATAGGAAAATATATCTTTAACTCTGGTACATATGGAAATGATAAAAATAATAGATTAAATAGTCTATTTTTAGTTAAAGAAAATAATATAGAAAAGAGTAAAATGAAATCTATTTTCTCTCTTTTATTCCCTAGTTTAGAAGTTATGCAAGTTGGTTATCCTACATTGAAAAAATTTCCTTTTCTCTTACCTATTTTTTTTATTATACGAGGACTAAAAGTTATTCTTTTTAAAAGAAATAACTTAAATAACATTAGGGAAATTATTACCCTTGATAAAAATGAGTTAAATAAAAGGAAAGACTTTCATAGCAAAACTGGATTAAAATAAAAAAGCTAAGCAAATTTATAGTTTTTATTATAAGTTTGCTTAGCTTTTTTATAAAATTATTACTTTAAAATATACCCATAGGGAACACTTTGTGTTTCATAATCTAAATATATAATCTTATATAGTTTTTTATCTTGTTCATTTAATCTATCAAATTCTTCAATTGTTATAACTTTTTTCATCTTAATACCTCTTTTTCTATTTTGCTTTATATTTCTTATTTACAAAATGAAATAAAGGTTTCTTTTTATAAAAAATACACCCTCCATCTATCTAAGATTTTGGACGCAATACAAATTTTATATTTTTTATAAAATGCTATTTAATTTTTAAACTTTTATATACTCTTTCTATTCTTAAAATTCCCATCTAAATCCTAAGTTAGCTTGCCATTTATTTTCAACTGTTGCTTCTTCTGTTCTTTGGATATCAACATACATATTTACATTTTCTTTAACTCTATAATTTACTCCAACTCCAAATTCTCCCCATGTATCTGATAGGTCTTCTGAAGTGTGTTCTGTTGCTCCATCATAGCTATATTTTGTATCAATATCCCCTTTAAACTCTTTTACTAATGAGGCTCTAGCATATACATTTCCTTTATCACTAAATTTGTAACCAACTGCTGTTCCCATATCTCCAACAAATGTATAAGCTGTATCTTGCTCAACTTTTACTCCTGCACTTGTTGTATAGTCCTCACTACTTACTCTTCCAAATGTCAATTGCACACTTGGCTCAACAAAGAATTTATCATCTAGGTCAAATCTTCTTCCATATTGTCCACTTAAACTTGTTCCCCAGTTGCTGTAATATCCATGTTGAGATAGGTTACCATTTTTACTTCTTACATCAAATTTATTATGTAATCTACTTTGTTTTAATACAACATCTGCAAATTGTCCATCTTTATTTAACCAAGTTGCATACACTCCAGCACCAACTGAGTAGTTTTCACCATCACCTAAGTTATAGTTAGTTTTTCCATCTGTGTAACTTACTAAAGCCCCTACAAATAGATCTCCATTTTCTACTGAATATTTCTTATCATATCCAACTTGATATGTTTGATACTCATTGTCATACTTGCTATCATTTTCAACTTTTCCACCCTAAACTCTAGCCCAAATTCCATTGCTACCAGTTGAGTTTCTAAGTTCTCCCATTCTTTCATTTAATGAACTCATCTCTTGTCTCCAAGATAATACATTGATAGTTGCTAAATCTCTCATTCCCTCTACCATTATATTTAAATTTCCAACTTTAACAGTTTCAGGTTTTACAATTACATCATCGCCACTACCTTTTACAAATTCAACTTCATACTCTCTTGAAATAAGTCCCTCTTCTAATTTAGCATTGGCATTAAAGGTATTACCTTCTCTAACAGTTATATTTTTAGCTAAATCATCAAATACTTTTTTAGCTTCTTCTTGACTAACTTCAAGTTTTCCTTCTCCAGAGTAGTTTATATTAAATTTAGCATCTTTATTATCAACTTTATCAATCTCAAGGTTACCAGAAGTTGCTTTTCCATCTGCTCCTATTTCAGCAACCATATTAATATCTCCACCATTAGAAAGTCCTAAAGCCATACCAGTAACTTTATCTTTTCCTACTGGTGGAATATTTCCTGTTGGAACTATTTATCCAGTAAATTTAGAATTTTCATTAGCTAAATTAACTTTTACTCCTGACTCAATAGTAGTTCCTGAATGAGTATCATTATATTCAAATACAATATTACCATTTAAATTTACTGTATTTTCAGCCTTATTATCAGCATTTATCTCAACTAAAGAGTTTCCTCTAGTATTAATAGCATTATCAGCATTTATAGTTACATTTCCATTATTTATTTTTACAATACCTTGTGACCAAGCTATAATACCATTTGATTGCCCTTTTACACTGCTTTCTGCTATTATATTAGTGTTTTTAGCATTTATAACTACCTGTGAAACTTTATCCTGTGACAAATCTTCTGTTCTAGTAATACAATTTATTCCATAAGCCCAACCAGCATCATGGGTAGCTTTAGCTATTATATTAATAGTGTCTGCTGTTATATTTAACTTTCCACCCTCTTTTAATCCTGGTGAATATGGATGATTATCTATATCTATTCCCATTACTATACTATCTTTATACCCTGGTTGAACAGAGTCTGTTATAGCAGTTATACTTATATTTTTAGAATTAATATCTAATTTACCTCCATTTCTAACACAAATTCCAGTAGCATCATAATGATTAACATTAATATTTAAATCATTTAATGTCTTAATTGTAGCTTTAGCTATTGTAGCATCTTTTTCAGGTTCTATTAGAATTCCTCTACGATATGTATTATCAACAAAGCTAAACTCTAAACCATCTTGTTCTATATTTTTCTCTCCAGAATTTAATATAAAAGGATCTTTTCCTGTTAGAATCTCACTAAACCCAACTGTACCAGTAATTAAAAAAATCACAATGAACCCTATTGTAATCTTAACTTTTCTCTTTAAGAATCTTTTTAGCGAGTTTTCAATATTATGTTTCATACTAAATTACTCCCAGTTAATTTAGACTTCTATAATATATTATATACCCTATAATTTACTGTTTAGCTACTTAATTATCTTAGTTTTTAATATATAAAAAATTTTATCTTAAAATTCCAAAAAGACTCCATCCTCTTTAGGTAGTGAAAATAGTTCACAGATATTTTCCTTATTTGATTAGTAATTATTTTGTGATTTTATAAAATAAAACTTGACAATTTCAATATTTTATCATATACTTGACATAGTCAAGTATATGATAATTTTAGATACTATATTAAATATTTAAGTTTATAGTGTAATTTTATTTTAGAATTAACAGATGCTAAACATAATTAGCACCTGTTTTTTTATTTTAGAATTAATCCCTGTATAAATAGTTTCAACACAAGTATCAATAAATGTAACTACTTTTTTATTCAGTTATCAATATCTCTTTTAACTCCATTTTAAATTTTATTTTCTTACCTGTGAATATAATTCTTTCTAACACATTCTAACTTATTCTAACATTACTATCAAATTAGAAAACTTTTATTGCTTCTTATCATAAACATAAATATAAGTTCTACCTATTTTTCAGTTCCTTGTATATCATAAGAAAAAACTCTTTTTTACCTATTATAAAACGCATTATAATATTGAATTTAAGATGTTTTATATATATCTAATTTCCTCTGTAAGCTCTTTATTTTGATTTTAAGGCACTTCAAACCATTATTTGTAGTTTTATCTCAAGAAAAGTAAAAATGATTATAAACGTCTTTAAAGCTTCTATAACAGATAGATAAAAGCTTGTTATAGAGAGCCAAGTATAATCTCAGCTCTCTGTATTTTAATCCATAAGTCTATAATTTATAATAGTATCCCTCATTTTCATTAGAACAGCATAAGTATCCATAACTATTATATTATTTTCTTGTTGGATACCATTTAATATTTTTCTAACCCTAGTTACACTATTCTCTCTAGTATTTTGATTATTAATTTCAATTCTCAAAGCTCTTCTCAAGATTTCATAATCATATATAAAATCTAAGTTTTGTAATACAAATACCTCATAATTAAAATTTCCTAAAGCTCTTCTTTCTCTCAAGATTTCAGCTAGTTCTTTTGTCCTCTCATCGTACAACTTATCTATTTTATCTTTATTTAAAACATAGTATAAGATATATTTCTTATAGTCTTCAAAATAAGACCCTAATATATCAAGGTTACTAAATTCTTCATTGTCAAAACTTTTTCTTAGTCTTATTCTTTTAGACACTTCCATTCTTATACGATATGGCAAATCTTCATATGTTTCTAATGTGTCTTCAAGTACTTCTTCATCTAGTTTTTGACTCAAATTTAAATATTGATTATAGATCATCAACTTATTATTAGATGTTTTATCTGATTTTCCATTATCAGAATAAATTACTGTCTCCATACTATTATTAATCATATCTATAAAAGCCTTTGGTCTTGCTTTAGGTTTTGTTTCATTATATACCAATCCCATGATACGATAAAGATTTTCATAGCTCCTAAACTCTTCATCAGTATTCATATAGTAAGTAAATGGAATATCTACTCTTAACAGTTTAAGTTCTCCTATTATATCTTTCCAATATTCATGTTCCATTATAGCCTTAGCAAAGTACTTTTGTACTTCAAAACATTCACTTCTTCTGGTTATAAGAAAAGCATTATTACCAAAGAAATATCTTGGATATGAAATCTTTACTATTAGATTTCCTGATTTTGAGAATTCTAATACATTACAAAATGTATAACCACAAGGACTTACTAAAGAGTTTATATCTCCTATAAGCATTTCTATCAACATCATATTTAATTCTTTAAGTATTCTTAAACTAATTTCTATTGTATCCATTATAACCTCCGTTATTACTTAAAATAACTATATAATTTCAGTGAGCACTCATTTATTCACCTACACTACGTTTCGGTTCATATTCGTTCTCACTGAGTATAAAATATAAAAAAACAGCTAAATTATAGGGTTTTTAGTCTATTTTTAACTGTTTTAACCATTATTCTATGTATTTTCTATATATTAGAATATAGAGTAATATTAGAATATAACCTATGTACCCCCTTACTTGTGGGGGGTATTGTAATAGTAATAAAAGAAAACTATTCCTTTTCACTACTATCTTATACACATACATTGTTAGTAAAAAAATAAGTTTATATCATTCTTTAGTCCTAGCTTATACTTATGTATAGGTATTATACTAGTATAAAGAAAGAGGTAACCTTATTATGATTTTAGATATTCTTTGATATTTAAAGGTAACTAAAAAAGCAGACTATTACACTAATGTATCTAGTCTGCTATAAATAGATTACTCTTCTACTTTTCTTATTATCACTCTTTTAGTTGCTCTATCATAATAGAGATCTATTGTCCTATTACTTTCAGTTATACCTAAGCTTCTTACAATATCTTGGTTAATTGAAATACTATACTGTTCTGCTATACCTTTCTTTGCTCTTCTGTATGATAATCTTTTTCTCATTGTTGATACCTCCTCTTAATATATGTGTATACATACTATTGTTAAAAATAAAAAAGAGGCAAGTTATTTAAAACTTAACCTCTTTAAAAAAGGATTATCTATGAAAGAAAAGCATATAATCTATTTGATTTCAGCTTTCTTATACTCTAATATAGCTAGATTTAATTGTAATACATTTACTATATTTCCTTCAATATTTTCTTTTATAATTTCAGAAATTTTTTCCTTTGAAATATTATTTGCCTTAGCTACTCTTTCAACTTGAATCATAGCTCCTTCAATAGAAATATGAGGATCAAGTCCTGAACCTGAAGCAGTAACCATTTCTGTAGGAATATCTTCTATTTTTAAATTAGGATTTTCTTTTAAAAGTTTATCTATATTAGTTTTTAGATTTTCAGAATAAGCAGGATTACTTACTGTAAGGTTACTTCCTCCAGATCCTGGAAGTGTATTTGCTTCTTCATCAGTTTCATAAGTGTTATAATTATAAGCAGATGGTCTTCCATGAAAGAGATTATCTTTTGTAAATAGTTGTCCTATATGTTTACTTCCTATTGGAGTTTCATTTTTATAGATTATACTTCCATTTGCACTTTCTTTAAAAAATGTTTGTGCGAATATATTTACAACTACTGTATAAATTATGGATAAAATAAATAACAAAATTGTTATATAAAGACTTTTTTTAGCTAAACTCATTTCTCTTCCTCCTAAATTATAGCCCTAATATAGATAATATAGGTGCAATAAAAATATCAATTATTTTTATTCCTATAAATGGAGCTATAATTCCTCCTAGTCCATATATTCCTAGGTTTTTAATTAACATTAATTGTACATTCATAGGTTTGTATTTAACCCCTCTCAATGCTATTGGTACAAGTAAAGGTATAATAATAGCATTGAAAATCAAAGCAGATACAATAGCACTAACTGGTGATGATAGATGCATTATATTTAATTTTTCCATTTGAGGAATAGCAACTATAAACATCGCTGGAATAATAGCAAAGTATTTTGCAATATCATTGGCTATACTAAATGTTGTCAATGCACCACGTGTTATTAATAATTGTTTTCCAATTCCTACTACTTCTAGTATCTTAGTAGGATTAGAATCTAAGTCAACCATATTCGCTGCCTCTTTAGCTGCTATAGTACCACTGTTCATTGCAATACCAACATCAGCTTGGGCCAGTGCAGGAGCATCATTTGTTCCATCTCCTGTCATTGCTACAAGTTTTCCTTGAGCTTGTTCTCTCTTAATAACTTCTATTTTTTGTTCTGGAGTACATTCAGCAACAAATTCATCAATTCCAGCTTCTCTTGTAATTGTTTCAGCAGTTAATGGGTTATCTCCTGTACACATTATAGTTTTAATTCCCATTTTTCTTATATTTTCAAATCTCTCTTTTAAACCTGGTTTTACTGTATCTTTTAAATAAATTACTCCATATATTTTATTATCTACAGCTAAAACCAAAGGAGTTCCTCCAAGTCTTGAAACTTTATCTACAATACCATCAAGATCTTTTGGAATATCTCCACCAAGTTCAGTTACAAATTTTTTAATTGATGATCCTGAACCTTTTCTTATCTTTTTACCATCTTTTAAATTTATTCCACTCGTTTTTGTTTGAGCACTAAATTCTAAAAATTCTGCATCTTCATACTCTTTTTCATTTAGTGATGTTCCAAGTTTTTTTCCTAGTTCAACTATTGATTTTCCTTCTGGAGTCATATCTTTTAATGAAGATATAACAGAATATTCTATTAAATCTTTTTCTGAAACTCCATTTACTGGAAAAAATTCACTTGCTAATCTATTCCCAAAAGTAATTGTTCCTGTTTTATCAAGTATAATTGTATCAATATCTCCACAAGATTCAACTGCTTTACCAGACATTGCAATAACATTAAATTTATTTACTCTATCCATTCCTGCTATTCCGATAGCTGATAACAAACCACCTATTGTTGTAGGGATAAGACAAACTAGAAGAGCAATTAAAGTTGCTACTGGTAAATATACTCCAGCATATGTTCCCATTGGAAATAATGTTACAATTACCATTAAAAAAATAAGAGTCAATCCTACAAGTAATGTATTTAACGCAATCTCATTTGGTGTTTTCTTTCTCTCTGCTCCCTCAACAAGATTTATCATTTTATCTAAGAATGATTCTCCAGCAGAAACTGAAATTTCTACTACTATTCTGTCACTTACTACACGAGTTCCACCTGTTACCGATGAAAAATCTCCTCCAGCTTCTTTAATAACTGGAGCTGATTCTCCAGTAATAGCCGATTCATCAACTGACGCAATTCCCTCTATTACTGTTCCATCATTTGGTATTGTTTCTCCTGTTTCAACAACTACTATATCACCTTTTTTTAATGATCCTGCATCAATTACTGTTGTTGTTCCATCAGAATTTAATAATTTAGCTAAAGTCTTTTTTCTAGTTTTCTTTAAACTATCAGCTTGAGCTTTTCCTCTTCCCTCTGCTATGGATTCAGCAAAGTTTGCAAAGATTACTGTTATAAATAAAATAAATGATATAAGCCCATTAAATACCCTAAGTTCAGCTTCTTCTTTACTAAATAATGTAGGACAAATTGTTAAAGCTAAAGTTAAGAAGAATCCTATTTCAACAATAAAAATTACTGGATTTTTAACCATAATTCTAGGGTCAAATTTTTTAAACGAATCTATTAATGCTTGTTTTAATATATCCTTAGAAAAGGAACTTACTTGTTTTTTTCTACTCATGATTTATTTACCCCCAGATGCTCAAATGTTCTGCTATTGGTCCTAATGCTAAAGCAGGTAAGAATGTAAGAGCACCAATTATTAAAATTATAAAGAATAATATAAATGAAAATACTAAATTATCTGTTTTAAAAGTTGAACTTGTAATAGGTACAGATTGTTTTTTATACATTGAATACCCTACTACAACCATCAATGCCATACTTATATATCTTCCTAAAAACATAACTATACCTGTAGTAATATTCCAGAAAGTTGTTCCATCTCCTAATCCTTCAAATCCTGATCCATTATTTGCAGCACTTGAAGTATATTCATATAGTACTTGAGATACTCCATGGAATCCCCCATTTGTTATTGCACTACTTCCCATTTCACAAACAAGTGAAATAGCACTAGGTACTAATATAATAATAGGGTGAACTAGAATTAGGAAAGTTATAATTTGAATTTCTTTAGCTTCTATTTTTTTACCAAAGAATTCTGGAGTTCTTCCCACCATCAATCCACATAGGAATACACTTAAAATCATATACATGATTATATTCATAAATCCTACACCTTTTCCACCAAAAATGCAGTTTAACATCATATTCCATAGAGGAACTAAACCTCCCATAGGAGTTAAAGAATCATGCATATTATTTACACTACCTGTAGTAAATGATGTTGTTACATCTGTAAATAATATTGAAGCTAGAAATCCAAATCTCATCTCTTTACCTTCCATGTTAATGCCCTTCATTCCATATTGAGTAAACATTGGTGTTCCTTGTTTTTCAAAATAGTAAAGTACAAATAATGAAAGTAAGAATAATAAGAATATCGGTATAAATATAAACCAACCTTGTTTTTTATTTTTAGCTGCCATACCAAATCCCATTACTATAGCCCCTGGTATTATCATCATACACATCATTTCTATATAGTTAGTATATAAACTAACATTTTCAAATGGGTGTGAAGAGTTTGCTGAAAATAATCCTCCACCGTTTGTTCCCAAATGTTTTATTGCTTCCCAAGCTGCTGCTGGTCCTAATGCAATAACTTGATATTTATCTTCTAAAGTTTTTACCACTGTTTGAGTTTCAAAAGTTTGAGGCAATCCCAATATAACTAACACAATAGCAACTCCTAAAGCTATTGGAAGTAAGACTCTTGTAGTTGATTTTGTTAAATCTTCAAAAAAGTTTCCTAATCTATATCCTAAAATTCCTCTAGCTATTGCCATACATATTGCAAGTCCACTAGCTGCTGATGTAAACATTAAGTTTATAAGAGCTAATCTTGAACCCATGCCATTTAACCATTCTCCTGAATAGTGTTGTAAGTTTGTATTTGTTATAAAACTTACTGCTGTATTAAATGCAAGTGATGGTGATGAACCTTCTACTGCCAATATTACATAAGTTAATATAAACATAAATAAGTTAGCTCCTAAAAAAGCTAATATATAATCTTTTAAGCTCATATTTTCAATTTTTGTTATTAAAAATATAGGTTTTTCTATCTTTGAAAAAAATGAATCACATATTGTTTTTTCATGAATAATCAATTTTGAAATATGTTTTCCTGTTGGAACAATTAAAATAATAAAAGCCAAAAGGAAAAGAAATAAATTAGTTAAATTCATTTTTACCTTCCTCCTTAAAATTTATCTGGATTGAATAAAACGTAAAATAAATATGCAAATAGTAATAATATTATTGCTCCCAATATATACATAAGATTTCTCTCCTTTTTATAAAAATAGTATTTTATTTTTATAAAGACTATTTTTTTATTAAAAATTAGATAAAATAAAACTGCTTGGTAATTCTTAAAACTTTATATAACAAAATTAAAAAGCAATGAATCTTGATACATAAGTTGCTGCAAAGAACAAACAAACAGTTACTATTGAAAATTTCATATGACTCCCTCCTAAAATTAAAAAAATTAAGTTTAGTAAATGAGTATTTTTAACTACAAAGGGTTTTTATAGCTATAAATACTAGCACTTTAAATTTTAAAAGTCAATAGTTTTTTTTAAAATTTTTTATATATTTTTTCCTATACTATAAATAACGAAAAAAAATTTTTGTTACTGAAAAATTTTAAAAAAATACTTGACACTGTTAATAAACAGGAGTAAAATCAATTCAAAAATAAATATTACCAAATCGCTTAGTTTATATTTTTTAAATATGAAGCGGGGGACCCATTTAACAGGGGCGTATTTCTTAATGAATAGGACACTTTTCAGTCCGAGCCCGTCAGCTAACCTCGTCAGCGTTGAAAAGAGCCTGGTTTTGTTATGAAATTTTTCAAGCACCATGACTTTTTGTTGTGGTGCTTTTTTTAACTATGAAGGGGTTATCTAGGTAAAAAGTAAATGATGATCTAACAAAAATGGACTTTTTCCAAAATTTAATATTTATTTAAAATTTTTTAATTTTAAGAGGTATTAATCATGTAAAAGTTTAGTTTAAGGATAAGTGATTTTATGGAATCTAACAGATTGACTCCTGAAGAAGCCTTAAAAAAATACGAAAAAGAGAAGCGAGGTAAATTAAAAATTTATCTTGGATATGCTCCTGGAGTTGGTAAAACTTATACTATGTTACGAGAAGCTAATATCAGAGTTAAAAGAGGAGAAGATATCTGCATAGGTTATCTTGAACCCCATGATAGAAAAGCTACTCTGGAACAAGTTGGAATATTAGAAACTATTCCATACAAAGAGATTGAATATGGAAATAAAAAATATTCAGAAGTTAATATTGAAGAGATAATTAAAAGAAAACCTAAAATAGTTCTTATTGATGAATTAGCTCATACAAACATCAAAGGAAGTAAAAATAAAAAAAGGTATGAGGATATCCTTGAAATCTTAGAAGCTGGAATAAATGTCAATACTACTTTAAATATTCAGCATATTGAAAGTTTAAATGATATTGTTTACACTATCACAGGAATTGAGGTTAGAGAAAAAATTCCTGATTCTATAATCAACATAGCTGATGAAGTAGAAGTTATTGATATTTCAGCATCTGGTTTAGAGGAAAGATTAAAAAGAGGGGAAGTCTATAATTTAAAAGTTGCTAGTGCAGCACTTAAAAATTTTTTTAGACGTGGAAATTTAAACGCTTTAAGAGAACTTTCATTAAGAAGGATAGCTCAAGAAGTTGATATATCACTTCTTGAATATATGGAAGACAAAAATATTACCACCAATTGGCACACAACAGAGAGAGTTCTAGTTTCTATATCATCTAGCCCTAGAGCAGATAAAGTTATTAGATATGGAGCTAGAATCGCTCAAAGATATAAATGTGAATTTTATATTATTTCTATTGAACCTTATGGATTATTAAAAAAAGGATTCTCTGAAAAAGATTGGGAAGTAATAAAAAAGCATGAAGAGTTAGGAAAAAGTTTAGGAGCGGAAACTTACAGATTAAAAGGAAAAAATATAGCTAAAAAAATTCTAGAATTTGCTAATCAAAAAAGAATTACTCAAATAGTTTTAGGTCACAGCAAAAGAAACAAGTTAACTACTTTTTTTAAAGGCTCTGTGATCAACTATATAATTGAACATTCTAAAAATTCTGAAATTAGAATAGTTCCTTGGCAAAATCTTTAAATTATTTATTGAAAGAGGTAGATAAAATGAAAATTAAATTTAAAAGTGTAAAATTTAGACTTATATTAATCTTTATTGTAATTTTATCTACTCTTACTTTAAGTAATTTATGGGCTATATTTAACTTTAAGGTTTTAAATAATACTGTTGAAAAAATTTTTGATTCTAACTATAAAAGTATCGCGGCTGCCCAACAGATGGAAAGCATCATAGAAAGACAAGATAGTTTACAGCTTTCTTATCTTTCAACTAAAGATCAAAAATACATTGATGCCTTTATCAAAGCAGAAAAAGAGTTTCAAAATTTTTTAAAACAAGCTAAAAATAATGTTACTGAAAAGGGTGAAAAAGACTTTGTTTCAGAACTAGATACTTCTTATAATAGTTATATAAACACTTTTTATAAATTTTTAGCTAAAGAAAATCTACAAACTGAATATTACTTTAGTGAGATTTTTCCAAAATTTGAAAAAATAAAATCTACTTGCAAAAATCTACTTGAATTAAACCAAAATGCTATGATTTTAAAAAGAAAAGAGGCTGATATAACTACTAAAAAAGCTAGTTTTTTAATGATTACTTTAACAATTATTATGACTTTTCTTGGAATAATTGTTATTATTCATTCAACAAAAAAAATACTCTACCAATTTAATATTTTTATAGATAAAATTAAAAAGATTTCTGGTAAAGATTATTCACAAAAAATTCCCCTTAATATGGATAAAGAATTTAATAAATTAGGTTTAGCCTTTAATCAAATGACTAAACAACTGGATATTTATAAACAGATGGATATTGAAAAGATTTTAAATGAAAAAAGTAAGGCCGAAGCTATTGTAGAAAATATTAGCGACGGAATAATTGTAACTGATATGAATAATAATATTATATTAGTTAATGAAGCTGCTGAGAAAATTTTTAATATCAAAGAGCAAGATGTTTTAGACAGACAATTTTTAGAAGGAATTAATAATCCAAAAATATTTGATTCTATTCAAGAAGTTTTAAAAAATAAAAATTTAAAATCTTCTTTAAAACAAATTGAAATTTCTTTAGCATCTAATAACAAAAAGATGTATTGTAAAGTTTATGTAAGTTCTATATCTAAAAATAATGAAAATATAGGTGTTATTACCCTTTTACAAGATATAACTAAATCAAAAGAAATAGATAAAATGAAAACAGAGTTTATTGCAACTGTTTCTCATGAATTTAAAACTCCTCTTACATCTATTGGAATGTCTGTTGATCTGTTGTCTGCAGATAAGGATATTAATTCTAATCCTATGCATAAAGATTTAATTAGAATAATAAAAGAAGAAAAAGAACGTATGGTATATCTAATTAAAGATCTATTAGATCTTTCAAAAATTGAAACAGGTAAAGGTCAAATTAAACTTGAAAATTGTAAATTAAAATCAATTCTTGAAGATTCCATAGAAGATTTAAAAAATTATTGTGATGAACAAGAAGCTGAAGTTACTTTAGAAAATATAGATGAAAATCTATCAGTTTACGCTGATCCAAGTAAAATATCTTTGGTTATAAAAAATCTTATTTCTAATGCTGTAAAATATAGAAAAGAAAATGTAAAACCTAAAATTTTAATAGATATAATAAAAAAATCTAACAATGTTATTGTAAGTGTAAAAGATAACGGTAGAGGAATTCCTCAAGACTATCTTGAAAAAATATTTGAGAAATTTATTCAAGTTAAAGTTTCAAACGATGGAAAAATTGAGGGTACTGGTTTAGGTTTATCTATTTGTAAGGGAATTATAAAAGCTCATAATGGAGAAATCTGGGTTGAAAGTACAGTTGATAAGGGAAGTACTTTCTATTTCTCTTTAAAATCTTTTAATTAATTTAGATAATAAAAAGGAGGCTGTATAATAATTTAATTATAGATTATTATACAAATAAAAATGGAAAAAAGAATATTAATAGTTGATGATGAAAAAAATATTAGAACAACTTTAAACTACTGTCTTTTAAGTGAAGGATATGAAATTGATTTTGCCGTTAATGGAGAAGAAGCAATAGAAATTCTTATCCAAAAAGAAAAAAAATATGACTTGATTTTACTTGATATAAAGATGCCTGGAATAAATGGAATGGAAGTTTTAAGAAGATTGAGAGCTTGTAAAAATAATACTGAAATTATTATGATGACTGCTTATGGAAGTATCAAAGAAGCAGTTGAAGCAATAAAATTAAATGCTGTTGACTTTATTGGAAAACCTTTTACTCCTGCTCAAATAAAAGAATTAATAAAAAAAGTTTTTTCTCGTGAAGAATTAAAGGAAAAAGAAAATTGTTCTTTTGAAGAGTTGATTGAACTTGCAAAATTATATATAACTAATGGAAATTTAAAAAAATCAAAAGAGATGTTAGAAAAAGCTGTTAGTAAAAATGTAAACTCTCCTGAAACATACAATCTTTTAGGAGTTATTGCTGAAAGTGTTGGAAATACTGAAAATGCTCAAAAACAATATAGAGCATCTTTAGCTTTTAATCCATCTTATGAACCTGCAATTTGTAACTTAGAAAGAGTTACTAATGCTGGAGAATCAAAAGATTTTAATTTAGGGTAGGTAATTATGAATAAAAGAGAAATGGACTATATTATAATAATTGGCTGTGGAGCTTTTGGAGCGAGCGTTGCAGAATATCTATCTACTCAAAAGAAAAGTGTAGTAAAAAAGAAGAGACCTTTCAAAAGTTAAGTGAGATTTTTAGTGGCTTTACTATAGAAGTTGATGAAATAGAAAAATATACTCTTTTACTTGCTAATATTGAACGAGCTGAAATAATTGTTACAGCTACTAATGATGATAATACAAATCTTATGATTGCACAGATAGCAAAAAAATATATAATGTTCCCAAAGTTATAGCTAGAGTTTTTGATCCCACTAGACAAAATCTTTATGAAGATTTTGGAATAGAAACTATTAGTCCCATTAGTTTATCAATCGAAAAATTTAAAAGCTTAGTATAAAGGAGATTTCAAATTGAATATTATAATTGCTAGAGAAGGAAAAGAGATATATTTCCTTATAAAATCTTTCACTTCAAAAGGACATGAAGTTATTGTTATTAACAAAGATGAAGAAACTTGTAAAAAAGCTGAGTAACATTTTTAAAAAAATGTTTTACTCAGCTCTCTTTTTTGTA
>Oklahoma_p2__coassemble_1180_pt1 | contig 16916 bp, 22 predicted proteins | sample Oklahoma_p2__metabat2_low_PE_035 | metagenome-assembled genome bin Oklahoma_p2
AAGTTAAAGCAGAGAAAACTGGTGATAAGGCTGAAGATGAAATAATGTTCTATATTATCCATGAAAAATTTCAATCTGATGCTAAATTTGATAGATTGTCAGCAGCAAGAATTATTTTTGATTTATTAAAGAAGGAGAGAATATGAATAAAGTAATATTGATAAAAGCTAATAAGGGTGGAGTAGGAAAATCTTGGATAACTCTTCAGTTAGCACATGCTTTAGCTTTAAAAGATAAAAAAATTTTAGTTATAACTTCAGACAGTCAAAATAACATCTTAGATTTTGCAGGAGTAGAACCTAATACTTTATTAGGATTAGATGAATGGTTAAAAAATGGAGATGGTGGCTTTTTAGAGTTAAGAAATAATTTGGATTATATTCCATTTCATTCATCTATCCTTCCTGAAGAACTTGAAGTTAGGTTTGAAAGCTTTATAAATGCTATGAAAAATGAATATAATTATATTTTTATTGATTCTACTCCAGTTCTTAATCTTGATAAAAAATTTATTGAATTAGCTGACGAAATTGTTATTCCTACTTTTCTTGATCAAGTTACAATTGGATCTATAGCTACACTCATGGAACAAATAAATCCAAAGAATAAAGTAAAAGTTATTATTCCAAATAGAGCTGGAAGAACTAAACTTGAAAAGAATTATTATTCGAGTCTGAAAGAATTTATATCAAATAGGATTTTACTTACTGTTCCTATTAAACAATCAGCTTTTATTTCTAAAGCTATTGATGATGGTAAAACTATTTGGGAATATAGATCAAAGGAAGCTACAATACTTCAAAAATTATTTTCAGAGGTTTTGGAGGCATTATGAATAAATTAGCTAAACTTAATCATTTAAAAGAAGTAATGCAAAATGTCGAATGGCATTCGACATTTGATTTCGAAAGTTACGAAATCGACGAAGAAACAAAAGTTTTTATTGAAAAAAAAGAAGAACTAATTTCTAATAGCTTCAAAAAATATAGCTCTTCAAAATATGAAATTTGTATGGCTTTAATGGAAGTTAAAGCAAAATTACAAAGTAAGGGTAATAGTTTTATGGCTTGGTATACTCATATAGGTTTTACAAAAGATAAGGTTAGTGAGTTAATAAAATATCATGAACTATATTCACAAGTTCCAAGTATGAAAGACTATATCTCTAGCCTTTCTGGAGTAGCAGTTAGACTTCTTACTCATAAAGATGTTTCTCCTCAATTAGCAGTAGATATTATGGAAAAAGGTGTAAAAAATATGGATGACATAAGAGAATTAATTGAATTATCTCTTGCTCCAGAACAACCTAAAAAAGTAATTGAATACAAAGGAACTATATCTAAAAAATCTTTAGGAACTATTAGGAGTATTGAAAGACAGATAAAAAAATCTAGTTCTGCTACAGAATTAAATACTGTAAAAAAAGAGATAGAAGCTATGAAAAAACTTTTATCTGATATGGAAAAAGATATAGCTAATAGAGAGAAAGAATATGAAAATAAAAATAATCTGCAACTTCCTGTTGATGATCCTATTCCAGCAGTAAATGGAGGTGCTAAGAATTGACTAAAGAAGAGTTTTCAAATTTAGATATAGGTGAAACATTTGTATTAGGTTGCAAGAAAATTATAGTTGTAGAAGCTGATAAGCTTACTACATGTAAAGGTTGTTTTTTCGACGATTGGAGATATTGCGGAAAAATGGCAAGAAAAAACTTCGTTCCTGCATGTTATTACGAGGATAGAAAGGATAAAAAGTCAGTTATTTTTAAAGAGGTGGAGGAGTAATGAAAATAAAAGTAATTAGAATAAATGAAACAGAGCTACCAAAATATGAGACTGTTGGATCAGCTGGAATGGATGTTAGAGCAAATATAAAAGAGCCTGTCACTCTTGCTCCTGGAGCAATCAAATTAATTCCAGCAGGTTTAAAAGTTGAAATTCCTTTAGGATATGAACTCCAAGTAAGACCTAGAAGTGGACTTGCTTTAAAACATGGTTTAGGAATGGCTAACTCAATCGGAACAATTGATAGTGATTACCGTGGTGAGATTGGAGTGATTGCTATTAATTTATCTGATAAGCCTTATACTATTCAACCTGAAGAAAGAATAGCTCAGTTGGTATTGAATAAAGTGGAACAAATAGAATGGGTTGAAGTTACTGAACTTGGAACAACTGAGAGAGGTGCAGGTGGGTATGGACACACAGGAAAATAGAAAATTGCTTTTAAAATGAAAGGAAATTGAAAAATGAAGATAGAAGATTTTAAAACTATTTCAATGAAGCATATTGAAACTTGTAAAAAACTTGTAGAGGATGAAGGAGTTTGTAGTGACATTTTCTGTTGTGATTGTCCATTCGATTTTGAAAATGCTAGCAATTGCGAAAGTTGCGTAAACAATGAATACTCAACAGAGGATAGTTGTTTTAAAAAAAATTTAGTAGCTAAGCAATCAGCTAAAGCTTTTCTAAAAATGTGTGAGGAGAAAAATTTATGTCAATGTAAAGATTATGAATTCATTCCAAGCTATGCTCAGACTCATCGTAAGATTATTTAGTGAGGTAAGAAAATGAAAAGCAAAAGATTAATATATAATCCTGAAATTCATTTTAATCATTATAAAGAATGGACTATCAAAGATTTAATCTACCTCTGTGGAGTATATGATATAGATAAAAAGAAAGATTTATCTATTGCTCTTGGAAGAACAGAAGTTTCTATTTTTGAAAAAGCTAATGTTTTAAGAAAACAAGGATTATTTGAAAAATATAAAGAGATGTATAAGGAGATTTAAAGCTTGGAGGAGTAAAATGGTAAGAATAAAATTAAAAGATTATAAAGGTGAATACATTTGTTATATTGCTGAAGATGGAGCAACACAATCAGTAATTGCTAATGATGTTTTATATATAAAAGAATTATCAGCAGAAGGAATTGTTTTTTATGGTACTACTAAAGAAAAAGTTTTTGAAAGTCCTTATTGGGATATTAGAGAAATGATAAAAAGTATTGTTGACGATAGAGGATATGAGGACATGGATGATAGAATTGATTATCATTCTGAAGAGTTCAAAGCGATTGTAGAAGCTTATGAAAACTGGATTGAAAGTCTTGGAACAGATAATGATATCTACTATCAAGATGAAAATGTAATAATAGAGGTTGATAAGTAATGAGAGAATTTGAATTCAGAGTTTGGGATTGTTTAAGTAAAAGGATGTTAAGTTGGGGAGATATTTTTCATCTTCCAGCATGGGAAATTTTTCCAGGAACACCTGAACAAAGAGCTTTCAATGTAATGCAATATACAGGATTAAAGGATAGTACTGGCAAAGAAATTTATGAAGGTGATATTATAAAACTTCCTGATTTTTTAGATGAAAGAAAAACTACAACTGGAATAGTGAAGTATAGAGCAGATAATGCCATGTTTATCCTTGATTTAAGTGATGGCGTTGAACAAACTTTTTATATAAAAGATAAAATGACTGTCATAGGTAATATCTATGAAAATCCAGAACTTTGGGAGGAAGAATGAAAAAAATAAAACTTGGATCATTTCAAGGGGCTAGAAAATTAACTATATTAGAAAAAATATTTAAATTTTTTCTTTAAAAATATATTTAAAAACTTGGAATAAAGCTGATAATTAACTTTACTTTTAGCGTTTAATAAGGTATTATACACACAACAAAAAAATAGATTTAAAGGAGTGTTAAATATGGTATATGCTTGTTGTGGAAAGGAAGTGAAATAGTTGACTGACAGAAATAAAAGATTGCTGATAAATACAGCTCTTCTTATACATAAAGAGAAGCTGGAAAAAAAGTTAGCTAAAGAGGAAGAAAAATACGATAAACTATGTTCCCTTCCTCTTCCACCAAGAAAAGGAATTCGTGGTGGAAGTAATACAAAACTAATGGCTAGGATATCAACATCAGTTGAAACAATAAAAATATTGAGAGAACAAATAAAAGTGCTAGGAGATGAAGTTAATGGAAATAAATAAATTTAGAAATCTTGCTGTAAATAAAACTTTTGTTGCAGGAGCTAGAAAATTAAAAGTTAGTGAATCTGGTGAAGGATGTCAAGGTTGTTGCTTTGATTCTACTTATGGAAGCTTTTGTGATGATTTAGTAAAACATGGAATTATTCCTTATTGCTCTTGTAAAAGTAGAGCAGATAGAAAAAATGTTATTTTTGTTGGGGTATAAAAATGTTATTGTGGTTGATTAGCTGCTTTGTGATTGCTTTTATAGTGATCACAATAGCAGACTTATAAGGAACATTGGAAAATATAATACTGGGATAAAAGCTTTAAAATAAATTGATCTTTAAATAAAAAAAGATTAATCAAATTCATGATTAATCTTCTATAAAAAAGTTTGCCGACCTTTTTATAGTTTAATTATAACATTTTATTAATTAAATATCAATGTTCAATAGCTACTTTTTAGCTCTATTATTTTAAAGCTTCAGTATTATTTTATATTTTTAAAGAGTTAAAAAGAGGTGAGCATATGAAACTTAATCTTATTACACAAGTTTTTCCAGTCGGAGAAGCGTGTAACCAACAAAATTTTAAATTGTATTTTCAATATCTACAAACTGCAGTAGTAAATCATAGAGAAACTCTAAATACAACTTATAAAACTTATTGTACAAATATGAAATTATTCTTTAAATATATTTATCAGTATGAAGGAAATCCTTATATTATAGATCAAACTTTTTTACTTTGTTTTACAGATGTTTGGGAAAGATATTCTTTTTTCTGTTTTGAAAATGGTAATAATAAAAGAACTCTTGCTAATAAGAGATCAGCAATATTTTCTTTCTTTGATTGGTGTGTAAGAAAACATCATATCCCTGTAAATCCTTTTATCTTCATAGAAAAAATGAAATTTACTGATAGTGATAGAGTTAGAAAAAGTTATTTTTTAAACTCACAAGAGATCTGGAAAATAAAGTACTTTCTAAATGAAGGTGAATATGTTTATAAGAATGGAAGTGAAAGTAAAAAGTTAAAATTTGATCTTCAAGATAATTTAATTTTTAATCTCTTCCTGGATACAGGTGCAAGAATATCGGAGATTCATGGACTTACATTAGAACAATTAGATCTAAATAACTTGCTGTTTCTAGATGTTAGGTTAAAAGAAGGGTATGTTGAACCTTTAATCTTTTTTGAAGAAACTCAAAAAATATTGAAAGAATGGCTTGAGTATAGAAAGAAAAATAATTTAATTTCTGATTTTATTTTTATAACAAAATATAAAAATCGTATAAATCAAATGTCTAAAGAGACTATTAGAGCTGCTATTCGTAAAATTGGATTAATCGTTGGAATAGAAGATTTTTATCCTCATAGTATACGTAAAACGATAATTAATATTGCTGCTCAAAGTGATGAACAATTAGCTTCTACATTTGCTCATCACTCAAGTTTGGGAGTCACTCGTAGGCACTATGTTAAGAAAAAAAGTATTGATGCTATCAGAAATCAGATGCAGACAATACGTAACAAAGCAGGACTTTAAAATAAAAGGGTGTTGTAAACTATGTTTTATATGGAAAATTATATAGAAATAATAGATTATTTTATAGAACAATTTAAAACTAAAGAGGAGTTTGAGATTATTCCAGTTTATGATGAAGAGATAGTATCTCATCACTTCTATTTAAAGAATAATGGCTATACTATTAGTATTGGTTATATAAACTTAGATAAAAGAGTTGAAATTTACTCTTTTGAAAAATTATTTGATGATGTGATAATAATGAAATCTAGAGAAAAAGTTCACGAGATCTTAGAATGGCTAACTTTTAATATACCATATTACAACTAAGGAGGGATTAAAATGTCAGGTGTTGTTATTAGAAAAGATATATCAGTTGAAGAAAGAAATGTAATTCTAGCTAAACTTTTAGAATTAGCACTAGGTGAGAATGATGAGTGAGGTTGCTATTTATTGTAGAGAAAGTACTAGCAAACAAGACATTGATTCTTTAGTCAGTCTTTGCTCCAAAGAGGCTAGAAAGTTAGGATTTAAAGATTTTACAGTATATAAAGATGTAAAATCTGGATACTCTAAAGAAAGAGAAGGCTACAATCAGCTCAAAGAAGATATTCAAGATGAAAAAATTAAAATTCTAATTATGTATGAAAGTTCTAGAATTACTAGAGATGAAGCTGAATATCATATTTTTTATGCTATGTTAAAAGTATATAATGTAAAGGTATATACAGTTTTAAATGGCTGGTTAGATCTTCACAATGAAGATGATCTTTTCTTTTCTGCAATGATGAATCTAGTAGATGCAAGAGAAGGAAGGAGAACAGCTAAAAGAGTTGCTGATAGAATGAGAGAAAAAGCAGAGCATGGGGAGTGGGTTACTGGGACTCCCCCTCTGGGATATAGATTAGTGAATAAAAAATTAGTTATCTTTGAAGAAGAAGCTCTTATTGTTAGAGAAATTTTTAACTCTTTTTTACAAGGTAAAACTAGACAAAATATAGCTGAAACATTAGGACTTGAAGTAAAAAAAGTAAGAAGGATTTTAAAAAACCCTGTTTATACTGGAAAAATAAGGTATGGTTCTAAAATAACTAAAAATAAGAAAAGAATTGAAGTGAAAGATCCTGCAGTGTTTCCAGGTAAACATAAAGCTATTATAGATGAAGCTGAATTTGAAATGGTTCAAGCAAAAATAGCTAAGATAAAAAGAGAAGTTCCTGATAAATGCTATATCTTTAAAAATTTAGTTACTTGTGCTTGTGGAAATAAAATGTATAGAATTAAGGCATACAATAATTATTATCATTGCTCTTTTAGAAATGATTGTAGTGTTAGAAACATTTATGAAAATGAGCTTTTTGAAGAAGTGATGATTTCATTAGAAAAAATAATTTTAGAATTAGATCTTGAAAATTTGAAACCAGCAAAAACTGATCAGTTAACTCAGCAGTTAAATTTATATAAATCTGAACTAAAAAAATTAACTGATCAGGAAGAAAAATTAGTTAATCAATTACTTAATAATACAATTTCTGATAATATTTATAAGAAGTTTTATCACGAAATTTCAAATAAAAAAGCATATTTTAGTGAAAAAATCACAGAATTCACTAAAAAAATAACATCTGAAAAAGATAAAAAGAAAAATTCGGAAGTTTTGAAAAATTATTTTAAGAAGATAAAAAAAGAAAAAGATCCTGAAAAGTTGAATACTTTTTTATCTTTAATAATTGAAGATATAAGATTTGTAAATGATTATAGATTTTATATCAATTTAAAATTTTAGGTGAGTTTCATGGAAATAATAAAAAAGAAAGTATTGGAAAAGTATAATGTAGATGAAATAAAAAATATGTGTGCTGAAAAATTTTTTAATAATAACTTTAAAAAAAATACTCATTTTTGTTCTGAACTTTTTACTTTTGCAAAATACTTTAATATAGAACAACTTGGCTATACACTTGAAGACTTCAAGCAAGATTATCCAGAGATTGTTTTAAATTATAAAGAGATAGAAACAGTTTTTTCTCTTTATAAAAATGGGAAACCTTTAAAATTTTATGAAAGAGAAAGGAATTATAAAACAGGCTCTTTCATAAATAGTTTAAGAAATGGATTTTACTATAATTCAATTACATTACTTAAAATGTTAGATCTTTTAGTAATAAACTATGATATTAGTGATTTTAAAGTTGAATATTATAAAGAACATATTGAATTATATGGAGAAAAAGAAAAACTTGAGAAGTTTAAAAGTAAGTATGATTTAAAAGAGAGAGTTTATTTTGAGTTGTATAAAAACTCATGGCATTTGGCAACAAGAGGTTTACTTGCTGAATATATAAGATTAAAAGAAAATCCCTAAAAAATTTTAGGGATTTTTTATTTTATAAGAAATTATACCTCAAGGGATAATAAAAGTATAATTTTATACTCTTGTTATAATCTTCTTGTTATTGTTCCAAGCCTCATATATAATATATGTAAGAAGTTGTTTTGCATTAGGAGGAAATCAATGATAAATAATAAAGTAAAATTGTCACTTCAACCCACCTTCAGACCACCAAGTGAAGCTTTTAGCTTAATTTTGCAAATAACTATTGGTTGTTCACATAATAAGTGTAGTTTTTGTAGTATGTATAAAGGAGTGCAATTCCATATTAAACCTTTTGAACAAATAAAAGCTGAAATTGATTATTTTAGAAGTAGAGCAAAGTATGTAAATAGAATTTTTTTAGCTGATGGAGATGCCTTGATTGTTCCAAATGAAAAATTAATAAAAATTTTAAAATATATAAAGAATATATTTCCAGAATGTGAAAGAATTTCAACATATGCTAGTCCTAAATCTTTAGAATTGAAATCAGAAGATGAGTTGAAAAAAATAAAAGATAATGGGATATCACTTTTATATATAGGAGCAGAAAGTGGAAGTGATGAAGTATTAAAAAATATAAATAAAGGAGTTACTTCAAAAGAGTTAGGAGATTTAATATTAAAGGCTAAAAAAGTAGGATTTAAAACTTCTGTTACATTTATTGTAGGGATTTTAGGAGAAAAAGATTTTAGAAAACATGCAATAGCAACTGGAAATTTTATTAGCAGATGTGAGCCTGATTATGTAGGAATTTTAAGTTTGATGCTTGAAGAAAATACTACTATATATCAAGAATGGTTAAAAGGGAATTTTAAGGAGGCAGATGGAATAGATATTTTAAAAGAAATAAAATTGATTATTGAAAATATAAATGTAACTTCAAATATTATTTTTAGATCTAATCATGCCTCTAATTATATAAATTTAAAAGGAAATTTACCTGAGGATAAGAAAAGATTGATTCAAGAAATAGATATTTCTCTAAATAAACATTCTTTAAAAGAGAAAAAATATAGATTGTTATAAGAAGCGATATATGTATTTGACTTTTTTTAGATAAGAATATATAATAATACTTGTGTTAAAAATAAGCCCTCGAGAAAAAAGAGGGCTTTTAATCTGTCAAGAGAAAAATTTTTAAAAAAAATTTAAAAGAGATAAAAGAGAGGAATTTAACACTCTTCTAACACAATATATAGTAATAATATAAAAAATAAATTGGAGATAGATAATTTTTTTATAAATCCTAGAACTCAACTTTTATAAGCAGTTGAAGAAGTCAAGTAAAAGTCAAATAAATATTATACATATTTTAAAATAACAATATATATGAAAGATATTTGAATTAATCACAATATATTGTATAATAATGATGGAAATAAAAAAGAAGGGGGCAGCTAGATGCATAAGATAGAAGTTATAAAAAGAAATGGATCTATAGTTGAATTCGACAAAAATAAAATTGAAAGAGTACTTGAAAAAATAGATAAAGAGGTTGAATATCTAGGAAAAGTCTCAATTAGTGAGATGATGGATGACATCATGAAAAAAATAAATGGAAGCACAAGAATCTCTGTTGAGTCAATACAAGATATTGTGTTTTATGCTCTATGTGGATATGGGCTTTTTGAACAAGCAAAAGCTTTCCAAACATACAGAACTCAAAGAGCAGAGCAAAGATTTCAAGATGCAAACAGTGTATTTAGACATATGACTGATATAGTTGATATTGGAGATAGAGAGAACAGTAATAAAAATTCAATGTTACCATCAGTACAAAGAGACTTAATTGCTGGAGAGTATTTTAGATATATACTTGAAAGAAACATTGATAAGGAACTTTGGTCAGCACATAGAAAGAAAACTATCCACTGGCACGATTCAGATGTTGACACTAAATTAACAAACTGTTGTTTATTTAATATAGAGGATATGCTTAGAAATGGAACTAGAATAACAAATGCTGATGTTTGTCAACCTAATTCTGTTGGAACAGCAATGAATATAGCTATGCAAATAATGGCTAGTATCAGTGCAAGCCAATATGGAGGAGTTTCACTTCCTAATTTCAACGAAGTTTTTGCTGAATATGCTAAGAAAAACTTTAAAAAGAATTTTGTAAAAGCATATAATGATAGATTGTCAACTGAAGCTGGATTATCAAAAGTTTCACCAGAAGAGATTGAAGAAATATATGGAAAAATTGATTCTGATAACCAAAAATTAAAAGATGAAAAACCAGTTGAATTTGCAATTGCTAAAGAAAGAACTGCAAAGGATATCTATGACGCTTGTCAACTATTTGAGTACCAAACAAACTCAATTTTAGGCTCAGCTTCTCAAACTCCATTTAGTACTATAACTTTCAATATCCCTACTTCTTGGGAGTCTGAAGAGATTATTTTATCTTACTTAAAAGTAAGACAAACAGGACTTGGAGAAAAGCATATACCTGCTATCTTCCCTAAACTTTCATACATGGCAGTAGATGGATACAATTTAAGAGAGGGAGACAAGTATTTCTATATAACTAGAGAAGTTTCTAAATGTATAGCTAATACATATTATCCAGATATTTTATTCTATTCTAAAGAGGATTATGATGCTGGTAAGTACTATGCAAGAATGGGATGTAGAAGTAGAGTAAACCATGAATATCAAGAAAATGGAAAATATCAACATTATGGAAGATTTAACTATGGGGTAGCTACTTTAAATGTTCCTCAAATAGCTTTAGATGTTTTAAAACAAGAGCAACATGATAAGATTTCTGGAAATAGACTTGAAAGATTCTTAGAAATTTTAAATAAGAGAAAACATCTTATGAAAAAAGCTATTGAAACAAGATTTAATAATGTTAAACATCTTCAAGCTAAAAAAGCTCCAATTCTTTTCCAATATGGTGGAATTGCTAGACTTGATCCTGAGGATACAATAGAAGCATTATTAAAAACAGACAGAGCTTCTGTATCATATGGTTTCTTAGGACTTGATGATGCTGTAAGAATCCTTTCTGATGATAAAGAGAATATCTCAACTCAAGCAGGACATGAGATGGGAATGACTATAATGAAAGCTATTAGACAACAAGCTGATGAAATAAAATTTGAAACAGGGTTACCAGTATCAGTTTATGGAACTCCTGCTGAAAGTTCAATAGCAACATTCTTTAATAAAGATGTTGAAAACTATGGAGATATTATGCCTGAATGGTTAAGAAAAAGAGAGTATTATACAAACTCTTTCCACTTCTCATCAGAGCTTCCAATAGATTGTTTTGATAAGATAGATGTAGAAGCACCATTTATTAAATACTGTAATGGTGGAAATATAATGTATGTTGAAAATGGTGGAAAAACATATAATAGTGATGCTATAATCGAACTTATTCAATATGCTCATGATGCTGGAATTGAATACTTTGCAGTAAATACAATTTCAGATGTATGTTATGATTGTGGTTACACTGGAGAGATCACATATAATGAAAAAACAGCTAGTTACAAATGTCCACAATGTGGAAATGAAGATGGAATGAAAATGAAGATTCAAAGACGTTGTTGTGGATATATTTCAAACTACAATATAACTCATGCTCTTGAAGGTAGAATGAAAGAGATAAAAAATAGAGCAATCCATGTGAAATAATTATGAAGATAATATCAATAGTAGAAAATGACCCAGTTAACAGTATGACTGGGTTTACATTAACTTTTTATTTTGCAGGTTGTTCACATGGTTGTAAAGGCTGTTTTTCAAAAAATACTTGGAATTATGACAGTGGAACAGATTATACTCTTGAAACTATTAAAAATATGATTTTAAATTCAAGATGGAAAAATGTAACTTTTCTTGGAGGAGATCCTCTTTTTGAAAAAAATCGTGAGGAAGTTTTAGAACTTATACATTTTATTAAAGAAAATACAGATAAAAAAATCTATCTATGGACAGGTTTTTTAAAGGAAGATGTAGAAAAATGGATAGATGTTAAGTTGATAGATTACTTAATAGATGGAAGATTTGAAATAGAAAAGAAAGATTTAAGATTGAGATTAAGAGGTTCATCAAATCAAAGAGTATTTAAAAATGGAATTGAAATAGAAATATAAAACAGATAAAAAAGGTTGTTAAAATTTAGATTTAACAACCTTTTTATTTTGGAAATTTAATAAAAAAGAGCTAAATAAGAAATTATTAACTTAAATTAGCTCAAGAAATTATATTCCTCCAAGGTTAGATAAAAATTAATATAATAACAAAATAAAAATTTACATTCCTTAAAGATTAGATAAATATTTTATAATTCATAATACAATATTTTTTTATTTTTGTCTATCCTATTTGTAAATTAGACTTAAATAAAAAGTCTTCACTTTTTCAAGTGGAGATAAATTATATATTTTTTCTTGAACTAGTTTGTGGATTTCTTCTCTAGCCTATTCTTTTAAAAATAGATTTATTATAAAAGTAATTAAAGGGATTCCAATAATATTGATTCTTAAATGTAACATTGAAAAATTATAACCTAAAGCAGTTGATCCAAATATTAATAGAGGATCTTCATAGTAAGTACATTAAATATCCTGTAGTTCCTCTAAAAGTTGAATATACTCTTACTGAGTATGGAGAACTCTTATAACTATTTTAGAATCTTTAGTTAAATGGGGAACTGGTTATGTTAATTCAATAGGATTTAATAATATAAAAAAGGGAATATTTCTTTTAAAAAGTAAATATTCCCTAATTGTTAAAAAAACTATTTTTTTCTAGCTAAATATTCATCAATAGACTCTTTACAAATAGTAAGCATTCTATCAATTTCCTCTTCAGTTATTATATATGGTGGCATAAAATAGATTATATTTCCCAAAGGTCTTAATAAGGCTCCTTTTTTTAGAGCAATCTTATATATCTCATAACCTGCTCTCTCTTTTGAATCAAAAAGTTCTTTTGTATCTTTGTTTTTTACAAATTCTAAGGCACCAATTAAGCCTATTTGCCTATACTCTCCAATATTTGGATGATTAGCAAAAAGTTCAGTAGCTCTTTTTTTAAGATACTCTCCCTTTTTAGCAACAACTTCTAAGATTTTTTCCTCTTCAAATATTTTTAAAACTTCTACAGCAATTCTACAACCAATAGGATTACCAGAGTATGTGTGAGAGTGTAAAAATGATTTTCCTTCCAAATAGTCACAGTAGAAAGCATCGTAGATCTCATTAGTTATACCAATAATTGACATAGGGTAGTAACCTGCTGAAAGTCCTTTTGCCATACACATTATATCTGGACTAACTTCAGCATGTTCCATAGCAAACATCTTTCCAGTTCTTCCAAATCCCATAGCAATTTCATCAGCTATAAGATGGATATTATACTTTTGTGTAATCTCTCTTAATTTTTTTATATATTTAGAAGAGTATATTTTCATTCCTGCTGCCCCTTGTACCATAGGTTCAATTATAACAGCAGCTATTTCCTTATGATTTTTTTTTATAATATTTTCCATATCATCAAAACATTCAGCATTACAACAATCAAAATTTTTCTTAAAAGGGCAGTAGAAACAATCTGGTCCTTTGGCTTTTATTCCTTCTTTTATTAAAGGTCTATATGTAGAAGTAAAGATATCAACATCTCCTACTCCTAAAGCTCCTATTGTTTCTCCATGATAAGCATTAGCTAAAGAGATAAACTTTTTCTTCTCTTTTGCTCCTGTCTGTTGGTGATATTGAAAACTTAATTTCAATGCCATTTCAATACTTGATGAACCATTGTCAGCAAATAAAAATTTATCTATTCCTTTTGGTACAACTTTATGCAATCTTTCAACTAACTCAATAGCTGGTTCATGGGAAAAGTTTACAAAAAGCACATGCTCAAGATTGTTAATCTGCTCCCAAATAACCTTGTTTATTCTATCATTACAGTGTCCAAATAAATTTACCCACCAGCTTGAAACACAATCCATATATTTATTCCCTAGTTCATCTTCTAAGTATATTCCTTTGGCTTTTTTTATTACCATTGGTGGAAGATTTTCATAATCTTTCATTTGTGAACAAGGATGAAAAATATATTGTAAATCTTTTTGTTGAAGTTCTGTTAATTCTTTCATTACTTTTCTTCCTCTCTTAATTCTAAAAATCTAATTAATTCATCTTGATCAAAATGATCTTGTTCAAAATCTAAGAGCATCATATTTTTAATTCCACTCATTTCTTGTATAATTTTGATATTGTCATTTTCATATCCAGTTCTATCATAGTTTTTCTCGATTTTATTAAAAATAATTCCTTGGATTTTTATACCTAAATTTTTAAGACAATTTATAGTCATCATTGTATGGTTAATAGAGCCTACACGATTACTAGACACTAGAATTATAGGTATCTCTAACATTTTGATTAAGTCATACATATAAAACTTGCTTCTTATTATAGGAACATATAATCCTCCTGCTCCCTCTACAATTATAGTACTATATTTATCTTTTAAATCTAACCAATCACTTTTTATTTTCTCTGGATCTATTTCTATTCCATCAATTTCAGCAGCTAAATGTGGAGAAACCTCTGCTTTTAAAAGATAAGTAGTCATTTCATTATTATATGGTATTTTATTAAATTCACATACAAATTCAACATCTGGTGATATTAATTCTCCTAACATCTCAAAAGCACCACTTTGGACTGGTTTGTAGTAAGTTCCTCCAATTTTACTTACTCCTTTAAATAAAAGAGTACTTACATAAGTTTTTCCAATTCCTGTATCTGTTCCTATTACAAAGTAACCTTTACTTAATTTCATACCCCTCTCCTTTTATCATTTTTTTATCACTTTCAATTGTATTTCCAGTTGTAGTTAAAAAATTTCCTGTTAAAGCTGAGTTTATACCAGCTTTCATACCTAGACTTTGATATTCTTTAAGTTTTACTCTTCCACCTGCATATCTTAAAGCTTTATTAGGTAGAATAAACCTAAATACTGCCATAGTTTTTACTAGTTCAAGTGGTTCTATCTCTTGAGAATTTTCAAGAGGTGTTCCAGGGATAGGAGTTAAAATATTGATAGGTACAGAATCAATATCTAGTTCTCTTAATTCAAAAGCAAGTTTGATTCTGTCAATAGGTGTTTCACCAAGTCCTAATATTCCACCACTACAAACTTTTAAGCCAACTTCTTTAGCAGCTAGAACAGTATTGATTCTATCTTCATGAGTATGTGTTGAACATATATTAGGATAAAAATCTTTACATGCTTCAAGATTGTGGTGATAAGTTGTTACTCCTGCTTCCTTTAGTTTTAATAATACCTCTTTACTACAAATTCCATGAGATGCACAAAGAGAAAGAGTAGTATCATTTTTTAATTTTTTATAAATATTTTCTAGTTTTTTTAGTTCATCACTATTATTTAAAACTCCTTTTCCACTTGTTACAAGGGAGAATCTATGAGCTCCTTCAATTTCAACCTTTTTAGCTTCTTCAAGAGCTTTATTCTCACTAACTAAGGGATATATACTAGCATTTGTTTTAAAGTGGCTAGACTGAGCACAATATTTACAATCTTCACTACACTTTCCAGACTTTGCGTTGATAATTGTACAAAGATCAAAACTATTTCCGCAGAATTTCTCACGTATCTCATTAGCCGAAGAAAATAGTTCATTTAAACTTTCACTATCATCTATTTTTATTTCAATTAATTCTTTAGCTTCTTCAAAATCTATTTTTTTACCTAATAGGATTTTTTCTTTTAATTTTTTGATAAAATTTTTCATAAATTTATACTCCTTTGTAAAACAAAAATTGTTATCTACCTTTCAATATACCATATATTGCTAAATATTTAAAGTAATATGTACCTTTTTGCAATTTATATGATAAAATAATAAATGATAAAATTACAGAAAGAAGGTGCTAATTGTGGAGAAAAAAATAAGGGTTACTCTTCCCAAAAATATTGTTAAAATTTTAGAAAGTGATTATGAAACTTTTAAGATTACTAAAAACTACCTTTTAAATTATATATTTGAAAACATGAGAGATGAGATACTAAATGAAGATATAACTTTTGAAGGAGAAAAGGAGATTATACAATTTAATCTTAATAAAAAAAATTATAAAGATTATTATGATTTTTTATGTGAAAAAAATATTCAAGTTGAAGCAGATTTTTTTAGAAAATTAATATATAAATATGCTAATCAATCTAAAAAAAATAGAGAAACTTTTATTTTTAAAACTATTATTGAAAAGTTAGAAATTGGAATAAAAGAAAGAAGAAAGACAAAAATACATTTTAAAGATAATAGAGAAGTTACAATTTTACCATTTTTTATAGGAAGTTCAAAATTGGAATTAGCAAATTATTTATTCTGTTATGATTTTTTAGAAGAAGACTATAAAAATTATCATATCCATAATATGGATACAATTTTTATTACCAGAGAGATAAAAGAATGGGAAAATATGGAGTTTGTAGAAAAAGTTATTCTTAATTTTGATCCTTTTTTGTCACAGGACAAGAAAATAAAAGCTATATTAACAACTGAAGGAGAAAAAATTTTAAAACTTCTTAATATTAATAGACCTGAAATTATATCTAAAAATAATAATTTTTATGAATTTCAGTGTTCTGAAGAGAAAGCAAAACGTTATTTTACCTATTTTCTTGATGAGATAGAGATAATTGAGCCTAAAAGCTTAAGAGAATGGTTCAAAATTAAATATACAAATGCTTATAAAAAGTATAATAAATTATAATTTTAGCATGAATTTAAGAGAGAGTAGCATCTCTCTTTTTTATTTATAAAATAGTTATAAAAAGGAATGATTAAAAATAAGTGAAGTTAGTAGTAATATCAATATTTATAGAAAAAAGAAAAATTTTTAATAAAAATATAATATATAATTTAAAAACTTATAAAATATATTTTTTTAGATCTTTTTGAATTAAAAAAGAAGTTTTTTATATAAAAAAACCAATTATTAAATTTCAAAATGTAATATTAC
>Oklahoma_p2__coassemble_1324_pt1 | contig 15399 bp, 9 predicted proteins | sample Oklahoma_p2__metabat2_low_PE_035 | metagenome-assembled genome bin Oklahoma_p2
TCAAAAACTAGCGATATGCTAGATAATTGAGCTTAGTTAGATAAATTATAGTTTATATGAAAAAAACTGCTAAAACTGATAATCTAAACTATCAATTTATAGCAGTTTCTTTTATTTATATATTAGCACTTTTATTTAGCTAGTCCACTTAATATAGGTAGATACATTGAAAGTTGTGGAAGATATGTTACTAACATTAGAACAATTATTATTACTGCATAGTATTTAATTAGTTCTCCCATAACATCTTCTATTTTTAAGTTTCCAACTTTAACTCCAACAAATAGTGTATTTCCAACTGGTGGAGTGATATTTCCTATACATAAGTTAAATACAATTATAATTCCAAATTGAATAGGACTCATTCCAAAAGATTTTACTATCGGAAGGAAGATTGGAGTAAATATCAATATAGCTGGTGTTACGTCCATAAATGTTCCTATGAATAGTAATAATAGGTTCATTAATAATAGAATTATAAATTTATTTTCAGTTATTCCTAAGATTAAGCTAGAAATTGCTTGAGGTACACCTGTAAATGCCATTACCCATGACATGATTGTTGATACTCCAATTAGGAATACTATTACTCCTGTCATTTTTGCACTTTCTTCAAATATCTTAATTAATCCTTTGAAATCTATTGTTCTGTAAAAAATCATTGATAATAGAAGAGTATAAACAACTGCAACAACTGATCCTTCTGTTGGTGTAAATATTCCTCTAATGATTCCTCCAATAACGATTACTATTAGAGCTAGTGATGGAAGAGCGTCTAAGAAAGTTGATACAACAACTTTAAATTTAACTCCTGCTTTTCCTTTCATTCCTCTACTTCTAGCAAGGAAGAAAGTTAAAATCATACAACCTACACCCCATAAAATTCCAGGAATATATCCTGCCATAAATAGAGCTGCTACTGATGTTCCTCCACTTACAAGAGAGTATACAATCAATGAGTTTGAAGGTGGTATAAGTAATCCTGTTGGTGCAGTTGCAATATTAACTGTTGCCCCTAATTTTTTATCATATCCCTCTTCTTCTTCCATTGGTAGTAAGATTCCTCCCATAGCTGCACAAGCTGCTACTGAAGATCCTGAAATAGCTCCAAACATCATATTAGCTAATACGTTAGTTTGCATTAAAGATCCAGGAATTCTTCCTGTTAAAGATTGAGCAAATGCTACAACTTTTTTAGCTATACCACCTTGGTTCATAATGTTTCCTGCTAAAATGAAGAATGGAATAGCTATTAATGTAAAGTTTGAAATTCCTGAGAATATTCTTTGTGCCCCTGTTACAAGAGTATTATCTAATGCTAATGATGGAAGTATTGCAAGTATTGATGATAATCCAATACTTATTGCAATTGGAAATCCAAGAAGAAGTGTTACTATTAAAACACTAAACATAATTAATGCTGTAGTTAATACCATATTCCTATGCCTCCTTTGAATTTTTCATTAAATCAACAATATTAAGGATACTGTATATAGATGTCATAACTCCACAAACTGGAATAACTAGATAGATATATCCCATTGAAATTTTTAGAGCTGGAGTCATTTGAGTCATACTTAATGAAGTTATATAACTTCCTCCACCTACTAGTACTCCTAATGCAAATAGTAAAATTACTAATTCTGTAATTACAGCTACTGTTCTTTGAGCATTTTTAGTGAATTTTTCAATAAAGAATACCATACGCATATGATCTCTTTTTCCAAAGATATATGATGCTGCAAACATTGACATCCATGCAAATGAATAAGATATTAATTCCTCAGATATTGTACTTGGAGATTTAAATACATATCTTACTAGAATTTGATAAGTTCCTACTACAGTCATTAGCATAAAAAGAACAACACATATAAATAAAATAAGTTTATCTAAACCTTTTCTTATTCCTTCCATTAGTTTTTACCTCCTTTTATCTCTTTTCCAATCTCTTGAATCTTATCATAAATTGGTTTTAATTTAGGAGTTGCTGCTAATACTTCATCATGAAGAGGAAGAACTCTCTCTTGGAAAGCTAAAACATCTGGATAAATAAATTCTACATTCATCTCTTTAGCTTGTTGAATAGCTTTATTAACTGATTCTCCCCAAGCTTCTCTTTGAACTTTTGATATAATAGTAAATCCTTCATCAAAAATAGCTCTCTCTTCTGGTGATAAACTATTTAAGAATCTTAAGTTTCCTATTACAATATCTGGTACCATTTGGTGCATATTATATGAATAATATTTACAAACTTCCCCATGTTTATTACTTGTTAAAGCAAGTTCATTGTTTTCAGCTCCATCAATAACACTTTGTTGTAAAGCTGTATAAACTTCTCCAAATCCCATTGGAGTTGCTGCTCCACCAAATAATTCCATCATTCTAATATTTGATGCTGATTGTTGTACTCTGATTTTTAACCCCTTTAGATCATCAGGTGTTCTTATTGGTTTTTTTACAGTATAGAAGTTTCTTGTTCCTGCATCTAACCATGCTACTGCTTCAAATCCAGATTTTTCTGTTGAAGTAAATATAGGTTTAATTAACTCTTTATTGTCCATTACTGCATGATAGTGCTCAGGACTATTGAATAAATATGGTAGGTTAAATATTTGATAGATATTATCAAAACTTTCAAGGATAGCATTACTTGCTACTGTAAAGTTTATTGCCCCAGTTTGTGTAAGTTCAACTGTATTTACTTGTGAACCTAAAAGTTCGTTAGGGAATATTTGTACATCATATTTATCTCCTAATTTACTTTCAATAAATTCTTCAAAAGCTAAAAGTCCTATATTTGTAGGGTGATCCGCAGCTTGGTTGTGAGATACTCTTATTATTGTTTTACTGTCACTTTTTCCACAAGATGTAAATATTAATAGTGTTCCTAATGTAAGAATTGTGCTTAAAAATATTTTAAATACCTTTTTCATTAAGTCCTCCCCTAATAAATTTATTATCTAATCTACTAAATATTTTTTTAATGTGTTTTTAACTGCATCTTTACCAGCTAACATCTCAACAAAGTATTTTTCAATTAAATCTGATAATCCAACTTCTTCTAAATCTACCCCAAATATCATTTTATTTTTTAATACTTCTTTTAATTGTCCATTATATGTTTCTGGCTTTCCAAATTCTATTCCTGAAATGCTTTCTTTTAACATATCTAACATTGGATCACTACTAATAGATCTTTCATTTCCATTATCATCTAATCCCATAAGATATCTAAACCATCCAGCATATACCATTGGAATATATTTTAATGTTTTTACATCTAAATCTTTGCTGTTTAAGTAAGATTTAATTGTTTCTCCAAATCTTATTCCAACTTTTTGAGAAGTATCTGTTGCTATTCTTTCTGGTTGATCTGGAATAAATGGATTTGGGAATCTTTCATTTACTACTTCATCTATAAACGCTTTTGGATCTAAGATTCCAGGGTTCTCAACAACTGGAAGAGCTTCATTATATCCAATATTTTTTATTAATTTATTTAAAAGAGAATCATTTACAGTTTCATAGATAGTTTTATAGTTAAATAGGCATCCATATACTGCTAATGTTGTATGTAGAGGATTTAAGCAAGTAGTTACTTTCATTCTCTCTGTTTTTTCAACAGTTTCTCTATCAGTAACATATACTCCCGCTTCTGATAATTCTATTTGTGGTTTTCCATTTGGGAATTTCTCTTCTACTACAAAATATTGTGGAGCTTCAGCATTTACAAATGGAGCTGTAAAACTGTTTCTTTCAGTTACAACTATATCCATATTTTCAAATCCTAGCTCTTCTAAATGTTTTTCAATTACTTCTGCTGGTCTTGGAGTAATTTTGTCTATCATAGATACTGGAAATGCTACTACTGAATCATTAGATACATAATCTAAAAACTCTCCTTCTACAAAGTTTTTAGCTATCCATTGATTTGCTATCTCTATTACTGCTGCTCTTATTCTATCTCCATTACCTGCACAGTTATCCATACTTACAATACTAATAGGTGTTTTTCCATTTTTAAATCTAGCATATAAAAGTGATGTAAGAATACTCATTACATGTTTAGCATTTTCTGGACCATTTTCAAAATCCTCTTGTATAACTTTGAAAAACTCTCCATTAGGTGCTTTTAAATTGTATCCTTTTTCTGTGATTGTAAAACTTATCATTTGAAGAGATGGAGCGATAGCTATATCCATTAATTTTGCTTTTTCACTACTAATTTTTACACTATCTACAATACTTCCAATAATTTCATTTTCAAATTCTCCATTTTTAAATAGAGTTACTAACATTGTTAAGTTATCATATGGAGTATATACTTTATCTATTATCTCTTCGTCAAAACTTTCAGCTACGATTATTCCTGTATCTTCTAGTCCTTTATTTAAAAGATTTTGTGCCATTTTCCCTATGTATGCTCTGAAAATATTACCAGCACCAAAATGTAACCATTTTGGTGCTTTGTTTGTATTTTCTTTGATTTTTTCTATATCATACATAGGAGTTTTTACTATACCTTTTAAAGAAGTTTCTATATTATTTAACTCTTTTAAACATAATTTCATTTTAACTCCTCCTAGTAAAATACTATTTTAATTTCTCAAGAGTATCCCAAATTCCAGTAATATAACTTGCTCCTAGAGCTCTGTCATATAATCCATATCCTGGTTTTCCAGTTTCTCCCCAAATCATTCTTCCGTGGTCTGGTCTTAAATATCCATCAAAATTATTTTTGTGTAATGCTTTCATAATTCCAACTATATCTAATGATCCACAAGATGCACAGTGTGCTGACTCTTCAAAACTTACTCCATCTTCAAGAAGTTTTACATTTCTTACGTGCATAAAGTGAATTCTTCCCATTGCACTATATTTGTCTACTAATTTAACCATATCATTGAAACTTCCACTTCCAAGTGATCCTGTACAAAGTGTAAGTCCATTGTATTTGCTGTCCACTAATTTTAAGAATCTATCTAAGTTAGCTTCATTAGTTATGATTCTTGGTAGACCAAATATTGGCCAAGGTGGATCGTCAGGGTGAATAGCCATTTTGATATCACACTCTTCAGCTACTGGAATAATTTCTTTTAAGAAATATTCTAAGTTAGCCCAAAGTCCCTCTTCTCCTATCTCTTTATATTGTCTGAATAATTCAGCCATCTCTTCTTTTGTGTAGCTTGAATCCCATCCTGGTAATGATAGGTTGCTGTTTAAAGGATCTAATTTGTCAACTTGATCTTTATAGTAAACTAGAGCTGTTGATCCATCTTCTAGTTCTTTGTCTAGTTGAGATCTAGTCCAGTCAAATACTGGCATAAAGTTGTAACAAATTACTTTTACTCCTGCTTTTGCTAGGTTTCTTATGTTCTTTTTATAGTTCTCAATGTAAAGTTCTCTTGTAGGTAGTCCTAATTTAATATCTTCATGTACTGGTACACTTTCAATAACGTCAAAGTGAAGTCCTGCATTTTCAACTTTAGCTTTTAAAGTGTTTATTCTGTCCATATCCCACTCTTGTCCAACTGGTACATCATATACAGCTGTAACAATACTGTGCATTTTAGGTATTTGTCTTATGTATTGAAGACTTACTGGATCTGAATCTCCATACCATCTAAATGATAGTTTCATATTTTCCCTCCTTAAACTGTTTTGGTTATATATCTAAATTAAAATAATTTTTTGCATTATTAAAACAAATTTCCTTAATCATAGGCTCTAAGATCTCTCTATCATAAGGAATTTCTCCCTCTTCTACCCAAGTTCCTACTAGATTACACATAATTCTTCTGAAGTATTCATGTCTTGTGTATGAAAGGAAACTTCTTGAGTCTGTAAGCATTCCTACAAATCTTCTTAATAATCCTAAATTTGCAAGAGCTGTCATCTGTCTAGTCATTCCATCTTTTTGATCATTGAACCACCAACCAGATCCAAATTGAATCTTTCCAGGAACTTTTCCATCTTGGAAGTTTCCTATCATAGTTCCAAACATCTCATTGTCATTAGGATTTAAACAGTAAAGAATTGTTTTTGGTAACTCTTCTGTTTTATCTAATTCATTTAATAATCCAGAGATACATCTTGCATAGTTATAATCTCCAATTGAGTCAAAACCAATATCTCCACCTAATTTATTAAACATTCTTGAGTTATTATTTCTCAATGCTCCAACATGGATTTGCATTGCTAGATTATGTTTGTTATATACTCTTCCAAGATTGATTATTAAAGCTGTTTTATATGCTTCAATTTCTTCAACAGTTAATTCTTCTTTTGCAAGAGCTTTTTTAAATATTCTCTCTACCTCTTCAGCAGTAGCTAATTTAAAGAATGGAACTTCAATACTATGATCTGTAACTACACATCCTTTTGATACAAAGAACTCAACTCTCTTTTCCATAGCTTCCATTAAAGATGCAAAACTATTTATTTTTACCTCTGAAACTTTTTCAAGCTTTTCAAGCCATTGAAGATATTCTGCTCTCTCTATAAATATAGCTTTATCTGGTCTAAATGTTGGTAGAACTTTTACTCCAAACTCTTTATCTTGAGCTATTATCTCATGGTATTCAAGAGTATCTATTGGATCATCTGTTGTACATAGAGCTTTTACATTAGCATTTTTTATAAGTGCTTTTGCTCTAAAGTTTTCTGTTTTTAAAAGTTCATTAGCTTTATTCCAAATAACTTCAGCATTCTTTCTATTTAATACCTCTTCTATTCCAAAGAATCTTTTTAATTCTAAGTGTGACCAGTGGAATAGTGGATTTCCATAAGCATATTCCATAGTATCTACAAAAGCTAAAAACTTATCATAATCACTTGCATCTCCTGTAATGTATTTTTCATCTACACCATTAGAACGCATTGCTCTCCATTTGTAATGGTCTCCATATAGCCATATTTGAGTAAGATTATCATAACTTTTATTTTCAGCAATCTCTTTTGGGTTTAAATGACAATGAAAATCAAAGATAGGCATTTTTTCAGCATATTCATGATATAGTTCTTTACTGATATCGTTTTTCAATAAAAAGTCTTTGTTCATAAATTCTTGCATGATATTCCTCCTACAATTAAATTATTATCTGTCGAATTATTTCTGCATACTTGTATACAAGTATAATATATTATTTTATAAAATAAGTCAATGATTTTTTTATGTTAAGATTTAATATAATATTTTTATAACTATTTTAGAACACTTTCTTTTATTATAAACTTAGAATTAATTAGTATTATTATTTTAAGTTATCAAAATAGAACATAAAAAAAACTTTCTCTACTATGAGAAAGTTTTCTTTTTCTATTCTTCATGTTCTCCTATTCCAAAATATTTTCCTGGAGAAACACCTTCATATTTTCTAAAAATTCTTATAAAAGTATTAGAACTATTATATCCTACTAGTTCTGCTAACTCCTTTATTTTTAGATCTTTATTATATTCCATAAACTCCTTAGCCTTTTCTAATCTATAAACGTTTAAATAGTTTTTAAAATTATCTCCCATAACTTTTTTAAATAATACACTTGTATATTTAAAAGAGTGTCCTAAATAATCAGCTAAGTTATCCAAAGAAATATCCACCATATAATTCTCTTCTAAGAATTTTTCTATCTTTATTTTAATACTTTCAGCATCACTGCTCTCTTTTACCTTTGTATATTTACAGATCTCTAAAATCTTTTCTTCAAATTTTTCTCTAATTTTTTCCAATTGACTCAGTTGTAAAATCTCTTCAGCATTAAAAATTTTTATATCTATATCTTTATTCATTTCTTTTAATTGGATAAAAATACGTCCCAATGTATTATATAAAAGACCTGTAAATTCTTTAAGATATTTTTTATCTATTTCTTTACTATTTTTACTATCAAATATTTCATCTAGTGTTCTTCTTACACTTAATTCATTTGAACTTAGAGTTCTTAAAATCAATTTTGCTTCTAATTCGATTGGATAATAGTATTTATTCATATTCTCATCATCTAAAAGTTCTTCAAAAATAACTTTTTTCTCTTTAAAAACAAATTTATAATCCAATAATTTCTTTGCTGCTCTATATGCTTGAGGTAGATCTCCCATATCTTCATAGCCTTTTGTTATAGCTGCTGTAAATCTCAAAGAATAATTTCTTTCTATATGAGTTACAATACAATTAAATATCTCCTGTAATTCCTCAGTTGTAAAAGTATCCTCTAAGATAAAAGCTATACTTTTATAATCTATATCTATCTCTTCACATAAAACATCTTCTGAAAAATATTTCATCATCAACTCTTTGGAAAGATTAAACTTATTAAAAATATTATCCACTGAATCAATGTCAAATATCTCCATTATAATTACCCTATATTTTTTTATCTTTAAAATTTTAGCATCTTCTAAAGCAACAATTCCTAATTTTTCTGTAAGCCCTATCAAATAATCCTTTATTTTTTTTCTCTTTTGATATATTCTCATATCACTTATTTTATATTCTAAATCTTTATTTTTTAAATTTATCTCTTGTATCTTATGTTCTATATATTCTAATTCTTTTTCATTAGTATCATTCATATAGCCTAAATTTATTGCAAGTTTCTTTATTGGTTTTACTACAAAATATTTTATTAAATATCCTAATAAAGATAAAATTCCAAAAATAAATGTTATTTTTAATATTTCATTAAAAAAAATAGATTCAATATTTATTCTAGGAGGTATATATATTATCTTTTCATAAAAATACGGTATTATAAAGATTTTTGTTCTTTTTTTCTTTTCAATATCACTGAGACTTAATCTTTTATTACTATCTCCTAAATTAATAAGTTTATCTTTATTAGTTATATACCAATTATCTAACTCTAATTTTATCTCTGAAAAAAAATCATTTTCATTCAATGAAACTAGCCAGAAAATATTTTCTCTATCAAAAAGATTATCATCTTTAAAAATAATATTTATTTTTTCTTGATCTTTTAAAATGACTCTCTTTATATTTTGGTTCTTTAAAAACTGTGAAAAGTTCTTTAAATACTCATTTTTATCTATTGTTCCTGTAGAAGTAAAAACAAGATTTTCTTCTTCATCAATAATATTGATACTACATCCTATAATTCCATAAATAGTATTTGTCTTTTTTAACTCATCAAAAAGCTTTAATTTTTTGTATTGTTTATTTTGTAATTTATTTTTTTCAAAAAAATAATTATTAAATTCTTTGCTAATTTTAAAATCATATATTGTCATATTTAAAAAATTAAACTTTTTATCTATACTTTTATAAATTTCTTCTACTCTTAAACTTTCATCTTTCTCTCTTGTTTTAAAAATAGTATACGTTCTATAACTACTTAAAATTAAAACTATTATAATTAATACAAAACTTATTATTTTATTATTTCTATTTTCTAATTTAATTTTTATTCTTTCATTTATATTTCCTAATATCTTTCTCTCCCCCAATCTTATAAAATATTTTTAATTATAACATTTTCAAAGAGATTTTTAAAACAAAAACTCTAAAGCATAAAATCAATTTATACTTTAGAGTTTTATTTAAACTAGTATTATTTTAAATTACCAGTATTTTTTCCATTCTGGTTTCATTATTCTTACAAGAGCTTCCATGTAGAAGTAATCTCCCCATATACAACACTCTTCTACACCAATTCCATGTGGTTTACTGTAAACAGCTTCTTTAAGAAGTCCATTACATCTTTCCATATCTTTTGTTGAGTAGTTTTTAATTAATGAGTTCATTATTCTCTTAACTGCGTTTTGATAGATTTTTTTGTCTGGATCTGAATCTGGAAGATATTTATCCATTTCTAACATTCCACAAACTGCTATTGCTGCTGCTGAACTATCTTTTTCCTCTCCAGAAAAATCATCAAAACTTAAATCCCAATAACATACATCATCAGCTGGTAAGTGATTTAAGAAATAGTTTGTTACTCTTTTATAAAGATCTATAAATTTCTCATCTTTTAAATAGCTATATGCTAGTGGGAATCCATATACTCCCCATGCTTGTCCTCTTGCCCAAGCTGAATTATCTGATGCACCTTGTGCTGTAACTCCTTTAACTGGTTTTCCTGTTTCTGGATCGAAATAATAAGTGTGGTGAGTTGAACTATCCTCTCTTAATACTACACTTGCTGCTGTATTTATATGTTTAGTTGCTATCTCTCTAAACTTAGGATCTCCAGTTGCTTCTGTTGCCCAGAATAATAGAGGTACATTTAGGTTACAATCTATTATTAATCTATATGCTGTAGGATCATCTAATTCTCCCCAAGCTTGAATAAATTGTCCTTTCTCTTTAAATCTTCCCATTAAGTGAGTTGCAGCTTTAATCCCAGCTTCTTTTGCAAGGTTGCTTCCTGTTATTTTGTAATCAGCTACAACTGATGGAGTATATAAGAATCCTAAGTCGTGATGATTTACTGCCACTTTATTTGTAATTCTTTCATCATAGCTTTTTGTTTGGAAAGATGCTACTTTTCTATATCTCTTTTCTCCTGTAACTTCATAAGCTAGCCATAAAATTCCTGTCCAGAATCCGCTTGTCCAGTCATCCCATTCTCCTGCATTTAAGATTCCAGGATATACATAATCTGTACTTGCTGGTCTTGGGAAAGTGTTTATAAATGTTCTTGCATTTCTATCTATTTTTGTTAATGCTTCATGTAATGCACTATATAATGTTTCTTTAGATAGTTCTACATCTTGTGAAAATTTTTCTCTTGTTTCTTTAGTTAATTCCATTTTAACCTCCATAATATTTATTTAATTTTTTTTAATTTTATTGTTTCTGTTGCTCCATTGTTTCTTAAATCTATTTCTATTCTTGTTAGATTATTCCTATTTGTTACTTTTATAGCTTTACTACTGCTTTCTTCTAATTTATAAGTACCATCTATCTCAAAAACTGAATTTTTTTTCATCAGTTGAGTTGGCTCACTTACAGCAATTAGAACTCCATTATCATTTTCTTTTATAATCATTGATGCAGTTGAGAAAGATCTAATATTTCTAAATTTAACTGGAAGATCTTTCCAGAAATTTATTCTGACTACTCTATTTTCATTATCTTCAACAGCATGAATCTTTTCATCACTTTGAACTAATTTCAATGAGTTTAAATTATAATTTTTAACCTCTTCCTCTTTAAACATTGGGAAAATTAGATAACTAAATTTTTGATTTTTTGGATTTTTGCCATGATTTATATAGATAGTAATATATTTTTTTACTATCTCTTTACTGTCTGTACCACCAATAGATTTCCAATCTCCTTTTCTTTCCTCAAATCTGATTTCTACTTTTGGAGCATCTATTATTCTATATCCAATAGTTTCTTCAGGATAGTTTCCTACAAACATTATGGTCATATTTTCAGGATTTTCTATAACTGTTGATTCTGTTATCTCCTTACCATTTACTATTAATTTTCCACTTTTTAAAATTCTGTTATCTATTGTTGTATGAATCTCTCCCTCATTAGATGAAAGTGAATCTCCATATACAGCAACAACTCCATCTTCTGTAAATAGATAAGATTTTTTTACTTTTAATGCTTTATTCCATGAAAGCATATCCATTCCTACAAAAATTTCTCCGTTGTATACTCCACCAACCCAAGCTTTTGGTGTAGTAATCCCTCTTCTTTCCCCTGATCTATCTCCTCTAACTTTTAAGCTATTTGTTACCCCAGGTAGATGATACATATCCACAGTTGGCCAAAATTCAGTATATGCACTTGAATCATTTCCATAAATATATGTCATTCCATCTCCTGTAAACCACCCTTTAAGATTTTCACCATTCATTGTTTCAAAATTAGCTATTCTTGAAGAGTGCATTGATAGAGCAACTGCTCCACCATCTTTATTTTTGCTTATAGCTCTATCCATAGAGTTGAATATCTTATTTCCTACAATATTTCTAGTTTTTATATTTTCATCTTCAACTATATTTCTAAGAATACCAAGTATAGTTCTATTACCTGGCATCTCTAAAATATTAAATGAATTATTAGAGAAAATTGTTGTTTTTATTAATTCTTGTAATCTAACTCTATACTCATCACTTGCCCCTTCTGACAACATTGCTAAAGAGTTAACTACATCTCTTCCACGTGAAAGATCACTGGTCTTATTTCTCGATATTGCTCTTCCACTAACTGAATCGTTCATTCCACCATTTATAAATAAATATCCATATCCATTTAAAATAGCTTCATAAATATTATTTAATTTTTTACTTTTTACTTCAAATTCTGTATCCTTTGCTAAATAAAGTATACTTCCTAATCCATTAAATAATACTGAAGCATATGTTCCATTATAAGCCACATTATTATGTTGAATAAATGAACCATCTTTATAGAATCCATCTCCTTTAGTTACATACTCTCCAACTTCTGTAACTGCTTCTAAAGCATTTTCAACTTCAACTTTATCTTCTAAAAGAACTCCTCTTAAAAAAGATATTATAGCTGTATCTGTTCTATTTCCACCTGTTGATGCTCTTTTATCTGGTGTAGTTGAATACGAAGCTGTTGCTCCTGCTCCACTATATCTTGCATCTGGTTGAAAAAATTTTGTTGCTCCTAAATATTTTTGTCTTTTTTCCTTAGAAATATCATCAGCCATTAAAACAAGAATATCATTTACTGCCTTAGGTATTCCTAATTCCCATTGCCACCAGTTTCCAACTTCAGGAACTCCTTCATGATAGGCGTTATCATATAGCCAATCCATTCCAGCTATTATTTGATTTTTTACTTCTTCATTTTTATAAAACTTTGTACCTCTAGTAGCATATCCTTTTGCAATATTTTTTATAGCATTATAGCTATTTAGAATTTGAACTCCATTTGTCATATCTTCTTTTTCATTAAGAAAATATGTTTTATTCTTCTTTTTGTTTATTTGTGTATATGATTTTTCAGCATTTTTTTCATTAGTTTGAATTATCTTTTGTACTTCAGAAGATAACAAATCATCTTCTGAAGTTACTCCAGTTAAAAACTCTCCCCATTTTACTCTTATCTTTTCATAATCATTGGCACTCTTACTAACTTCTTTAGAGAAAGCAGTAACTACCATAATCATCATTAAAATAAGTGTTAATATTTTTTTCATTTTCTTCCTCCTAATTAAAAGTTATAAGAAATTCCAATTGTTGGTCTTATAGAATAATCTCTTGTTTCTTTTCCATAATTACTACTACTATGATCAGTAGTTTTAGTTTTTATAGTTAAAATCTCTCCACCTATCATTCCTGTTAATCCTGGTGCTATTTGTTGATAGTATTTTATTCCATATCTAGTATCATATTTTTCTGCTGTTTTCTTTCCATGATCATCTGAGGTATACCAGTATCCATTTCCTAATGGTATTCTTGCAGTTAATTCAACTCTTCCTCCATTTCCAAAGAAATATGTAATTCTAGGTCTTAATTGATTTGATTGATATCTTCTATCTCCTTCAACATTAACATATTCATAAGCTCCTGTAGTAGTATTTTTTACTCTACCAATTTTTCTAAAATCATTATCATACCAAGTTTCTTCTCTAAAGTAGTTTACATTAAATCTCCATCTTGGCATAAGTCCATTATAAGTGATTCCATATTCATTTTCTAATTCAAAATCTGTTTGTCCTTTTCTATATCCCTCATAATCATAAGCTATAATTCCAGTTGTTTGTCCTCCAAATATAAATCCATTTCCTAAATTATATGTAAAATTAGGAGTGAATCTAAATTGATGAAGTCCTCTTTTTAATCTATCTGCTCCTACATATGCAGAAAATGTTGGTGCAGATGTTGTCTCATTTCTGTATCCTATATTAAATCCATATTTACCTTTTGAATACTGATCAGACCATCTAGCTTCACCATGAAGTCTTGTTTCACTTTTTCTTCTTTCATTCTTGTCTAAATCAATTCCTATACCGTTACTCATATAGTAAGTTTCAAAATAATAAGACCAATTTGTTTGTTTGTCTCTTACACTTAAAGTAAATTTAGGTTTTAACTTTAAAGATGTAGCATAATCTCCTCTTGAGTGTTCTTCTCCCATAATTGGTTCTGTATAGTAAGATCTATCACTATCATCTTCTCCATCAAGAATAAAACTAGCCACTCCTGTCCATCTGTTAGAATATAATTTATTGTTTTCTATATTTCCAAGAAGTGGACCTGTAACAAATAGATCAGACATTCTATCCATCTTATATTTAAATCCTGTTTCTACTTTTTCTGCATCATATTCATCAGAATTAGATTTTGTATAATTTCCATAGATTGTAAAATCTTCTGTCAGATCTAAAGCTCCGTTTAATGAGTATGAAACTATATTTTCTCTCTCTGTTGTTTCTACTCTATGAGGTGTATTTAAAGCTGATAATTTTAATTTTTTACCATTTTTTATATTTCCTAGTTCTGTTTCATAATCTACATTTACACCTAATCTATACTTTCTATTAAAAATATATCCATTATTTGCTAATGATAATCCAATATGTGGTACTACTGAGTCATACATTTGTTCATCTACTGGAATATTTTTTATAGTAAGATTTTGATTATCTTTATTTTCCTTCATATCAGAGTTTTCATTAATATTTCCTTGAACTATTTTAGTCCAATCTATTCCACCATATAAAGTTACACTATTATTCATAGTATTATATGGAGTATAGTATAAAGTTGCTCCTCCACCAACTCCAAATACTGGATAAGTAGATTTATATGAATAATTTAAATATTGATTATCCTTTGCAAATTTTATATTTCTAGTAACATTAGTATGAGAATAAACAAAATTTGCATTTGAAACTAAAGTAAGTTTATCTGTAAAATCATAAGCATAGTATCCACCTAAATATAGATTATCCATATCTGCTTTACCATGTTTTCCATTTCCAAATTTAGCTTTTCCTTTTGCTCCTCCATAAACTAAACCAAGTTTTCCATTAGTCATAATTTGCTTTTCAGTTATTCCTAAAACTCCATCTTCACTATAATTAACATTCATTAATCCATCTATTTTATGATTGTTATTTATATAAAACACATCTTGATTATATGAATTTAAAGCTTTATTTCTTGATTTATCTTTACTTAACTCTCTATTTTTTATTGTATTTGATAAAGTTCTTGAGTTAATTGCAGCAAAATCAACTGTATACCCATGAACTCCTCCAGATAATTGAGTCATAGCATCTGTAAATTGTGAAGTGTCTAATACTCCTAATAAAGTCAATCCTTTTCCAAAATCTCCACCTATACTTTCATTTTGCTCTAGAACTTTTCCAAAATCTGATAATTGAGATTTTCCAACAGCTTCTGTATAACTTTTTTTCTTAGCTATTAGATCTCCA
>Oklahoma_p2__coassemble_1436_pt1 | contig 14433 bp, 14 predicted proteins | sample Oklahoma_p2__metabat2_low_PE_035 | metagenome-assembled genome bin Oklahoma_p2
CGACATGGAATTTAGCTGATATTTAAAAAAATAGAGATAACTAAACTTGACTAATTAATCGCTAATGCAAAGGTACTTTGTCAAAATCTAACAATGTGCTGAATAACTGAGTTTAGTTAGATATATTATAGTTTTAAAAATTAGTTTTAAAAAATTTTTTAAGAATCAACATTTTTTTATTTTTATTCGTCTAATATATCAGGGATAAAAAAAGGAAGTAAAACATTTTTATTAAAAATTAATATATAGAGTTTATTAAGGAGGACTTACTATGGAAAACTTAAAAGAAAAAATATTGGTAGAAAAAGAAACTATAACTACTATAAAAAATGAGATTGAAAAGAAGATAGTAGGACAAGAGGATATGATTAGAAAGATTCTAATTGGAATTTTTACAGGAAATCATATTCTGCTTGAAGGATTGCCTGGACTTGCTAAATCTTTAACAGTTAATACAATAGCACAAACGTTAGGTTTAAAATTCTCAAGAATACAATTTACCCCAGACCTATTACCAAGTGATATTATAGGAACAGAGATCTACAATGAAAAAACAGGAGAATTTTATACAAAAAAAGGACCTATCTTTGCTAATATTGTTTTAGCTGACGAGATAAACAGAGCTCCTGCTAAAGTTCAATCTGCACTTCTTGAAGCTATGCAAGAAAAACAGATAACTATTGCAAATGAAACTTTCAAATTAGATAGACCTTTTATTGTTTTAGCTACACAAAACCCTATTGAACAAGATGGGACTTATCCATTACCAGAAGCTCAACAAGATAGATTTCTTATGAAAGTAAAGATTGAATATCCTACTAAACAAGAGGAAAAAGCTATGCTTAACCTTTTAACTACTTCAACTGATTTTGATAGTATAAAGATAGAAGAGGTACTAAATAGAGAAAAAATAGAAACTATAAAAGAGATTATAAAAAGTATCCATATAGATGAAAAACTTATGGACTATATACTTGAAATTGTATTTAAAACAAGAGAAACAAATAACTATATAGCTTGTGGAGCATCTCCAAGAGCATCTATCGCCCTTGTTGTGTCAGCTAAGGCAAATGCCTTTTTAGAAGGTAGAGAATATGTGATGCCACAAGATATTAAAAGGGTAATTTTTGATGTATTACGTCATAGAATAATGCTTACTTATGAAGCTGAGGCTGAAGGAAAAAATGTAGAGGATATTATTACTGGAATAATGGAGGAAGTAAAACTTCCATAATAAAAAGAGGTGGCAATTATGAGTAGAACTGAACTTTTAAAAAAGATAAAAAAAATAGAGATCGCCTCATCTATTCTAGCTAATGAACTTTTTACAGGTAACTACCGTTCATATTTCAAAGGAAATGGAATGGAGTTTTCAGATATTAGAAGATACTCTCCTGGAGATGATGTAAAAAAAATAGATTGGAAAGTATCAGCTAGGCAGAGAAAAACCTATGTAAAAGAGTTTACAGAGGAGAGAGAACTTTCAATTTATTTGATGATTGATATTTCTAACTCTAATAATTTCTTTGCTAAAAAAGATTTGATATCTCAATTAGCTGGAAGCTTAGCTTTTAGTGCTATTAAAAATGGTGATAAGGTTGGGGCTATATTTTTTACAGATAGAATAGAAAAGGTTATTCCTGCTAAAAAGGGAAGAAATCAATCTTTAATTATTCTTGACGATCTTTTAACTTATCAACCTACAGGAAAGAAAACTGATATCAAATCAGCATTGGATTTTTTCAATAAAATTGTTAAAAGAAGAGCAATCCTTTTTTTAATCTCTGACTTTATAGATAAAGATTATGAAAAAACAATGGCTATAATTAAACAGAAACATGATCTGATACCTATTAGAATAGCTGATAAGAAATATGATACTCTTCCAGAGGGAGCAATTTTTAATATGGTAGATTCTGAAAATGGAGAAAACATAATTATTGAAAATTTTAAAAAGAATATAGATATTTCTCAAAATATATCTAAAACTATTTTAACTCTATATACTGATGATAACTATGTAACTGTACTTTCAAACTTTTTTAAAAGGAGGAGAAGAAGATGAAAAAGATAGTTTTAGCTTTTTTCCTTACCTTTTCTCTTCTAATATCTGCTAAAGATATAAATGTTGGAGACAGTATCAGCTTTAAGATTTCTGGTGTTCCAAAAGAGGAGATTATCAAAGAATTTGAAAAAGGTAACTTCTCAATAGAGAAGATAAAGAAGGACAAGAATGGAAATTTCTTAGTTACAGTAAAAGGATTTAATTTAGGTAAAAACAATATTATTCTTGGAAATAAAAATCTTGAGATAGATATAAAATCTATTTTAACTCCAGAAGATAAAGAGATCTATAGAGATCTATTAGATAAGAGTAACAAAAAACTTTATTCAGATAATTTCCCATATATTTTTATTAGTAGTGTAGTAATTGGATTTTTATCTTTGATTATGTTTATAAAAACTTTTAAAAGAGGCAAGAAAAAAGAAGTTATTGACTATGATAAGAGATTTAATGCTCAAATGGAAATTTTATCAGAAAGATGGGCATTTGATATAAGTTATGCACTTAGAGAGTATATAGATAGTAGATACAACTCTCACTTTTTAAATGGAAACTATGAGAAAAAAGGTGTTTTAACTGATGAAGATATAATATTTATACAATGGCTAGACAGTTGTAAATTCTCTGGAAATGTTCAAGAGAAGATTGAAGCAAGCAGGAAAAAAGCCTTTGATATTTATAAAAGAGTAAAAGAGGGTGAGATAGATGTTTAAGTTTGCATCACCATATTTTTTATTGTTAATACCTATTATAATCTATCTCTTTTTAAGAAAAAGAAGTAATTTAGGAATAACAGTTCCAGGGATAGAGCCTTTAAGAGCTTACAAGATAAAAAGTAAGAATTATCTTTTAGGTAAATATCTAATTCTCTTATCTCTAATTTTAATGTGTGTGGCGTTAGCTAGACCACAGATGATTTATGAAAATAGAGTTGTTAAGAAAAATGGAATTGATATAGCCATTTCACTAGATCTTTCACAATCTATGTTACAAGATGATTTTTCTCCAAATCGTTTAGAGAAAGCGAAAGAAGTTTTAGGAGAGTTTATTGATAAAAGAGGAAATGATAGATTATCATTGATTGTTTTTGGTGGAGATGCCTATACAAAAGTTCCTCTTACATTTGATCATAATGTTGTAAAAGAGATGGTTTCTAAACTTACAGTAGATGATATTACAAGTAATAACAGAACAGCTATTGGTATGGGAATTGGAGTTGCATTAAATAGGCTGAAAAATTCAGAGGCTAAATCTAAAGTTATAATTTTATTAACAGATGGAGAAAATAACTCTGGTGAGATGAGTCCAAGTGCTGCTGCTGATATAGCTAAAGAGCTAGGAATAAAAATATATACTATTGGAATAGGAGCAAGGGAGATACAAATTCCTACACTCTTCGGTTATCAAACTGTAAAAAACAATGAACTTGATGAAAATCTTCTGCAAAATATTGCTAAAACAACTGGTGGAGAGTATTTTAGAGCAGGAGATAGCAAGGAATTTAAAGAGATATTTAATAAGATAGATGAGTTGGAAAAAACAAAGATAGATGGAAGAAGTTTTTATGATAAACAGGAGATGTTTGAGGGGATTTTAAAAATTGCTTTAATTTTTCTATTATTAGGAGTATTTTTCCAATATCTAATCTATATAATAATACCATAATTGTGAGGTGAGAAAATGGAATTTGGAAATCTTAATCTTTTAATATACTGTATAATTCCACTGCTTATACTCATTCTGATGATTATAGGTATGCAAAAAAGAAATAGAATATTAAGTATATTAAAAATGAAAAAATATAATTTTGTTCAAAGTTTAAAAATATTTTTAATTAGTTGTGGAGCTTTGCTAGTAGCTATATCTCTGCTTTCACCACAAAAACCTGTTGATAGTGAAAATGTAGAGGTAAAGGGATTAAATATCTACGCTCTTATAGATACTTCACGTTCTATGATGGCAGAGGATGTTTATCCAAATAGACTTGAGGGAGCTAAAAGAACTCTTGAAAAACTGTTACACAATTTAAAGGGAGATAGAATAGGGTTTATCCCATATTCAGATAGTGCATATATTCAAATGCCACTTACTGATGATTACTCAATAGGTAGCAACTATATTAATGCTCTTGATTCAAACTTAATATCTGGTGGAGGAACTGAGCTTTATCAAGCATTGGAACTAGCTGAAAAATCTTTTAATGAGATTCAAAGCGAAAATAAAACTATTATTATACTTTCAGATGGTGGAGATTTTGATAAAAAGTCTTTGGATTTTGTGAAAAAGTATAAATTAAATGTCTATGCTATTGGAATAGGTACAGATGAGGGAAGTATTCTTCCTGAGTATATTAATGGCAAAAAAGTTGGTTTCATTAAAGATGAAAATGGCTCTCCAGTAGTAAGCAAACTAAATTCAGATTTTATGAAAAAACTAGCTGAAAGTAGTAATGGAAAATATTATGAAGTAAATAATTTAAAGGATAATACAATAGACTTTTTTAAAGATACTGCTAATCTTGAAAGAAAAAATCAAAGAAATGAAAATATGACTGTATATAAAAAATATTTTCAAATTCCACTTGGAATAGGAATGATATTTATTCTTTTAGGATATCTTTTAAGGGGAGGTGCAAAAGATGAAAAATAAGGTAATATCCATTTTGTTACTTCTTCTTTCTCTCTTTGCTTTTGGCATCAACCTCAATAGTGCTAGAGCATATTATTATATCTCTAAAGGAAACTCTTTTTTTAAGAATGAAAACTTTGAAGAGGCTAGGAAAAACTATGAACTTTCTCTAAAATTAAAAGGTAATCCCAATGTAAAAAAGAATATTATTAAATCTTTTTATGAGGAGAAAAAATATAAAGAGGTTATTGAAAATGAAAGTGATGAGTTCTTTTTAAGAGGAAATTCCTATGCTTTTTTAGGTGATAGTTTAATGAAGGAAAATCCAGAAGAAGCAAAGAAAAATTATAAATTAGCTCTTGAAGAGTATAAAAAAGCTATGAAATCATCTGATGATATAAATATTAAAAAGAATTATGAGATTGTATTAAAGAAGATTGAAGATTTAGAAAAAGAGCAACAACAAAATCAAGATAATCAACAAGAAAATAAAGATAAGAATCAGCAAAATCAAAATAATCAAAACCAAGATAAAAATAATCAGAATAGCAAAGATAATCAAGAGCAAAATAATAGTCAAAACAATAATAACCAAGATCAAAAGGATAACTCACAAGATAATAAACAACAAAATGACAAGCAAAATAATTCTGATAATAATAATCAGAAAGATAATAACAATCAAGATCAGCAAAATAATCAAAATAATAATCAACAGAATAAACAGGATCAACAAAACAATGATCAGCAACAAAATAACCAAAATAGTGAAGATCAACAAGATCAAAATCAACAAAATAATAGTGGAGAAAATCAAGAAAATGATAAACAACCACAAGATAAAAATCAAGGTGGAGGAACTTCCACAGGTGATATAAAAGACTCTAAAGAGGACATTAAAAAGAATGAAATTGGAGTTATCTTAAAAAGACTTGAAGGTAATGAAAAACAATCATTTAAAAATAATGAGAGAGTTATGAATATTGAAACTGGAAATTCTAATAACAAATGGTAAATATGAGGTGAAAATATGAAAAAAATAGTAAGTTTACTTCTATTTTTATTGATAAGTATTCTTACATTTACAGAGGCAACCTTAGATGTAAATAATACAAATCCAAGGGTAAATGAGCCTATTGCTTTAAATGTAGAATTTACAAATAGTGATAGAGAAGATTATACTATTGAAGGGCTTGATAATTTTAAAGTGCTTTCAAAAGGTGTACAAAGAAGTTATACTGTAGTAAATGGTAAAAAATCATCAACTATATTGGATAAATATACTCTTCTTCCAATTAAAGAGGGAACTTTTACTCTACAATTAAAAGGAGAAAAAGAAACTTCTAATCCTTTAGAAATAATTGTTTCAAAAGAGGCAAAAGTTGCTAATGTCAATATATCAGATAAGATTAGTTTAAAAACAGAACCTAAAAATAATCAAGAGTACTACTTTGGTGAGAAGATACCTTTTGAGGAAAAACTGCTTACAACTGTACCTATAAGCGATATGAAGTATGTTGATCCTTCAGTTTTTAATAATTTTTCTGTAAAAGACATTTTCCCTACAGAACAAAATAGAAGATATCCAGAAAAAACTTTTACAACTCCTCAAGGCAAACAAGGGTTAGAATTGACTTTACAACAAAGTATTTTACAACCTAACTCTTCTGGAGAGAAAACTATAAAAAGTGCTCATATAGCAGTTGTTGAAAATAATAACAATGATATGTGGTATTATGGAAGACAACCTGTTGTATATTTAGGTGGAGAGGAGATTAAATTAAATATTCTCCCTTTACCTACAAATCAGCCTACAGGATTTCAAAATGTAGTTGGAAAATTAAAAGGTGAATTTAGTTGGAATAGAGATGAGGTAAACATAGGAGAGTCTATTTTACTTACTCTAAAACTTTATGGAGATGTAAACTTAGATACTTTAGAAAAGATTATTCCATACGATATAGCAGGATTTAATATTTTTGAAAGTGTAAAAAGTAGCAGTGAAAAAATTATCAACGGAAAATACTATAGTGAAAAAACTTTTGAGATAGCTTTTATACCTAGAACTACTAATGAAAAAGCTATTCCAGAAATTAAAATACCATATTTTGATACAGAAAGTAAAAGCTATAAATATTTTACAATTCCTAGTAAATCTTTAAAAGTTTTAGGAGCAGGTACAACTAACAGTAATCTAAATAATGCTAAACCTACACAACAGCAATCTCTTCCTGCAACTTCAAATGTTTCTAAGGAAGAACCAAAACAACAAAAATTAGATAAAATAGAAATCAGTAATATCCCTGCTATCTCTGAAGAAGTTTTAGATTCAACAGATCATAAACATTTAATAAAAATTTATGGTATAATGATTGGTGAAGGGCTTATTATACTAATTTTACTATTTTTACTTCTTAGAAGAAAAAAAGAAAATAAAGGAATAAAATATGACTTCAAATCTATGAAAAGAGCAAAAGATGATTTAGAGTTCTATGAGCTTTATTGTAATTTAATGAAACAACAATTTAATTTTAGTCCTAAAGTTCATCTTGAAGATAGACTTGTTAAAAGTGGAGCTAGTAGTGCAATTGTTCAATTAAATAGAGATATTGAAGAAAAAATGTATAATCTTGAACCTTTAAATAAAAATGAAATTATTAAAATTTTAAAAAAGGAGATTAAGTAATGGGAGCAAATTATTTAGTTATGGATATTAATATAGCTTATAGTATGGTTAATATGAAATTGAGAGATTTCTACTCTTCTCTTGATGACTTTTGTGAGGGAGAAGATGTTGAAAAAGATGCTATACTAGCTCGTTTTAATGATAATGGCTATATCTATAATGAGGAAACAAACCAATTTATCTGCAAATAGTAGAAACTAAAAAAGAGGTATCAAGCATATATCCAATGCTTGATACCTCTTTTTCTTACTTTCTTATTTTTAAGAGAAAAAATTTGGAATAGTTTCTAATATAGAGTTAATAATTTTATAATCTTTACTCACATCTTCATTATTGATGTCTAAATAATTTTTAACCTTGTTTAAATGCTCTTTTGCAGCTTCCTTTTCTCCAAGTTCAGCAAAATTCCAAGCCAGTTCTAAATCTACCCAACCATTTAATTCACCTTTTTCTGAAGCTTTTTTCATATATTTAATAGCTTCAATAAAACTTCCTGTTTTCCTTAAACATCTTCCTAAATGGTAAAGTATCCAAGAATCATATTTATTATAAGTTAAAGCTTTTTTATAATTTTCTATAGCATCCTCTTCTCTATTTAATTTTTCTAGTGTCCATGCAACTTGAGAATATATCCATTCATCTTCTCTACCCATCTCAATCACTTTCTTAAAATATAAAAGAGCTTCTTGATATTTTCCTAATTCATTTAAGTTCCAACCTTTTTCTGAATTTAACCAAGTATCATCTCTTCCTAATTTTTCAGATTTTTCAAGGTAATCTAATGCCTCTTGTGGTTTATTTAATCTACCATAATTATAGGCTATCTCAGAATAGATCCAATCATCTTTTCTACCCTGCTCAACTGCCTTAAATAACTTCTCTAGAGCTAACTCATTTCTTCCTGTTCTTCCTAAAGCTATTCCATATTCTGAATTTAACCAAGTATCATCTCTTCCTAACTCTTCAGCTCTTTGAAGATATTTTATTCCCTCTTGATAATTTCCCATCTCATCATAAGCCCATGCTAATTCAGAGTTTAACCATACATCATCTCTTCCTAGCTCTTTAGCTTTTAAAAAATACTCTATCCCCTCTTCAGCTTTATTATTTCTCAATCTACTATACCCGATTTCAGAATAGATCCAATCATCTTTTCTTCCTAATTCCATAGCCTTTTGAAGATATTTTTCTCCCTCTTCAGTTTTTCCAATAGCATCTAGATTCCATCCCATTTCAGAATTTAACCAAATATCTTCTCTTCCAAGTTCCTCAACTTTTTTTAATATTTCAATAGCCTCTTCATGTTTAGAAAGTTGCCCTAAATTCCAAGCTACTCCTGAATAAAGTCTTATGCTTTTTTCACCTTTCTCCTCAGCTATTTTCAATTCTTCTATAGCTTTCTCATGTTCATCAACATCTCCATAAGCAAGACCTAACTCCATATGTAACCATGAATCATCTCTTCCTAAATTTATAGCTTTTTCAAGATGCTCTATAGCTTTTTTAGCATCTCCCTTATTTCTTAAAGTCCAACCTAATTCAGATTCAAGCCATATGTCATCATCATTGTTAGACTCTTTTGATTTTTCTAAATATTCTAATTCTTCATCATATCTATCTAAGACTCCAAGATTCCAAGCTATTTGATTATAGATCCATGAATCTTTTCTTCCCAATTCCTCTGCTCTTTTCAAATGTTTAATAGCTTCTTCATGCTGCTCATTTTTTGAAAGTTGCCAACCTAATTCAGAGTTTAACCAAATATCGTCTCTTCCCATTTCATAAGCTTTCTTTAAAAATTTTATTCCCTCTTCTAAATCTCCAAGTTCTCCATAAGTTAATCCTATCTGTGAAATAAGAAGTGTATTGTCTGATGCCTCTTTCAATGCTTTAAAATAATACTTTAAAGCTTCTTCGCTATTTCTAATACCATTCATACAGAAACCAATATTTAGATTTAGTACAAAATCACTTCCTCCAAGTTCTTCAACTTTTAAATAATAGTCCAAACTTTTATCATAATCTGGTCTCTCAAAATATATATCCCCTATTGTTAAAAGGGTATCTATATCATTTGGTTGAAACTCTAACATCTTTTCTAAATACTTTAAAGCCTCTTCATTTTTACCTAATTTCTTTAAATTCCAACCTAATTCAAAATATGGCCAAGGATACTCAGGATTTATCTCTATCGCTCTTGTTAAAAACTTATTTGATTCCTCATAGTTTTCCAGCCCACTATAAGAATAACCAACTCTATAGTACCACTTTTCGTCCTTTTCTCCCTCTTCTTTAATAGACATAAATAGTTCTAAAGCTTTACTATAATTTCCAATATTATTCTCAGCTCTTCCCCATTCTGAAATTATCTCATAATCTCTCTCTTTTTCATCTATTTTTAAAATTTCCTCTATTGCTCCACTAGGATCTTTATCAACCAAATCTTTTATCTTCTCTTTTAATTCTTTTAACATAAATATTTCCTCCTTTTTAAAGAAGTTTAACTCCATTTTTTAATTAAATTACTCATCTTTTATATTTTTAAATCCTTCTCCTAAAACCTCAGAAACATCTGTTATTGTTAAAAAAGCATGTGGATCTATCTCTTTAACTATTCTTTTTACTTTTATAATTTGATATTTACTTACAACACAATAGATAATATCTAAATTGCTATCTGTATAAGCTCCTATCCCATTTAAAATAGTTACTCCCCTCTCTGTTTCTTTCATTAGTTCCTCTTTTAAAAGATCTGATTTTTTAGAGATTATTGTAACAGCTTTTGCTTTATCCATACCCTCTTGAACAAAATCAATAGTTTTAGTTAAAACTACTGCTGCTATAAGAGTATACATAAATACCTCTTTTCCAAAAAGAAAAGCTACTGCTGAAAGCACAATTACATCTAGTATTAACATCGCTTTCCCTACAGGAATACCTCTATATTTTGACATAATTCTAGCTACTATATCAGTTCCACCTGTAGATCCTCCACATAGAAATATAAGACCTAAACCTATTCCTCCTATGAATCCTCCATAAAGAGATGCTAAGATTGTATCTGATGTAGCTCCATTCATTCCCTCAGTAAGTCCTAAAGCAACTGACATCATAATAGTTCCATACAATGTTTTTATAATAAAATCTTTTCCTAACATCTTCCATCCCAATATTAAAAGTGGAATATTTACAACAAAATAAGTTATTCCCACTGGAGTTTTAAAAAGATAATATATAATAAGGGCTATCCCTGTAACTCCTCCCTCTGCTAGATGATTACTTACATAAAAGTAATTTACTGCAAAAGCATAGATAAAACATCCCAATGTCATAAAAAAATAATCTTTTCCTAATTTTATAAATTTATTTGAAATTTTAATCACCTCTACAATTTTTTATATTAACATCCAATTTATTATATGGAATCTCAATATTTTCCTTATTAAATACCTCTATAATATGTGCTATCAGATTTCCTCTAGTTCTATAATATCCCTCTCTCTTTGTCCAAACTATAAAATAGATATTTACTGAAGAATCTCCATAAGCCATTATATTTATAAATGGTTTTCTATCATATTCTAAACCCTCATATGTCTTACTGATATTTTCAAGAACTTCAACGGCTCTCTTTTGATCACATTCATATGAAACAGGAATTTCAAGCTTTATTCTACGATACTCATTGGCATCATGGTTAATAACATTACTACTTAGCATAACATTATTTGGAATAATTACCCTTTTACTATCTAGGGTATTAATATGAGTAGAAAATACATCAATTTTATAAACTTCACCAAAAGCTCCATTTACTTCTATATACTCTCCAACAGTAAAAGGTCTAGTAAATAGAATAACTACTCCTCCTGCAATGTTTGAAAGAAATCCTTTTAAAGATATTCCTACACCTAGTCCTACAGCACTTATCATAGTTATGATAGATTGCTCTTTAAAACCAAAAACAAGTAATCCTACTAAAAATAAGATTATATACATTCCCAGTTTTATAAAAGATTTACTAAATTGTCTTGCCCCTACATCAAATCTGTCCTTTGACATCATATCTACATAGGTTAAAATAACATTGATCAGTTTTTTCCCAATATAAAATATTAAAGCAAAAACTAAAACTCTAACACAAAGAGAAATTGTGTCGTTCACCATTACCTCAAATATTTTTTTCCCATCCTCATTTTCAAGTGCAGTAATTGTTGCTAAAAAATCCATTTCGTCATCTCCTTTTTATACTGCCCCAATGATGTTTATAGATCTATTTTTTTCTTTTCCTTAATATTATCACTCCAAATTGTTCCTGCTTTTCCTTTTGTATCATAGAAGAAATTTACAACTACATCTTTAATATTACCGCAAAAACTCTTAAAAACCTTTTTTTCTCCATTTGTATCTATGTAATATCTCTCAGAATTTTCTCTTACAGATGCTTCTCCGTTTTTAAAAGGTTTTCCATCTAAAAATTTAAACTCTGTTATTGGTTTTCCATTTTCATTTATGTAGCCCCATCTTCCATCTTTTTTAACTAATGCAAACCCTTCTGAAAAATTTCTAGCATCTTCGTATATCATCGGCACTTGAATATCACCATTAAAGTTAAGGTATCCATATTTATACTTTCTATTTTCAACTTTATAAATTATAAAATATTTATTTGTCTTTTTATCATCAAGTTCACTATACATTTGAGATTCTTTGTTTTTATATTTAAATTCTCCCATTTTACCAATCCATTTTCCCTCTTTTGATAAAATTCCCTCTCTATAATTTATATCGACTAAATATACATAATCTTTTTGAATAGAAACTAGCATATTATTTGGTTTAGTTATTAACTGGTTATCTTTATCAATAATACCATATAACCCTATATATCGTTTATCTCCATCTAATACCCTTCCTACTTTGTAATCTTTAAACTCTCTTTTTATTGGGACTTCTTCAAATATAAGATTATCTATCTTTATAAGTTCGCCCCCTAAAGCTGTGACAGTTGTTAGTAACATAATAATAAATAATCTTAGCATTTTAACCCCTCCCATTAGTATGTATTGTTACTAATATTATACCTTGAATTGGAGGAAAAAAAAAGAGGTAACAAAACAAAAAAACGAACCTTTATGTCAAAATAACACTTTAGGTTCGTTTTGAATACTCTAATTCCTAAAAAATTGAACTACTATTTATCTAGTTCATTCCATTTAGCTTGACCTTCTTGATAAAGGTCTCCACCATAGATATCATTGATAACTATTGCTGGGAAGTCTACAACTTCCATTCTTCTTAATGCCTCTGCTCCTAAATCTTCATAAGTTATAATTTCAGCTTTTTTAATAGATTTAGCTATAAGAGCTGCTGCCCCTCCAACTGCTGCAAAATATACAGCTTTTTCAGATTTTATAGCATCTTTAACTTCTTTAGATCTAGCTCCTTTTCCTATCATTCCTTTTAATCCCTCTTTGATAAGTCTAGGTGCATAAGCATCCATTCTGTAACTTGTAGTAGGTCCTGCACTTCCGATAGGTCTTCCAGGTTTAGCAGGTGTTGGTCCTACATAGTAGATAACTTGTCCTTTTACATCTATTGGAAGTTCTTTTCCTTCATCTAGTAATTTTACTAATCTAGCATGTGCAGCGTCTCTAGCAGTATATATAACTCCAGTAATTTTTACTGTATCTCCAGCTTTTAATTTAGCTATATCTTCTTCTTTTAATGGTGTAGTAATATGATATTCCATTTATATTCCCTCCTAAAACTTATTTTTCAATAACCTTTAATAATACTTAAATTATAGTTCTACTTCTTTATGTCTAGCTGCATGGCAGTTAATGTTGATAGCAACAGGAAGAGCTGCTATATGGCATGGATAAGTTTCAACTTTAACAGCTAAAGCTGTAGTTCTTCCTCCAAGTCCTAAAGGTCCCACTCCAGTTTTATTGATAAGTTCTAGTAATTCTTCTTCTAATTTTGCATTGATAGGGCTGCTGCTCTTATCATTGATATCTCTAAGTACAGCTTTTTTTGCTAGAATTGCAGATTTTTCAAAGTTTCCTCCGATTCCTACTCCTACTATAATTGGAGGGCAAGGGTTTCCTCCTGCATTTTTAATAGTTTCTACTACTAATTTTTTAATTCCGTCGATTCCGTCAGATGGTTTTAACATTCTTAAAGCACTCATGTTTTCAGAACCTCCACCTTTTGGAGCTACAACGATTTTTACTTTATCTGAACCTGGAACTAATGTAGTATGAATAACTGCTGGAGTATTATCTTTAGTATTTACTCTATCTAAAGGATCTTTAACTACTGATTTTCTTAAATATCCTTTCTCATATCCTCTTCTTACTCCTTCATTGATTGCAGCATATATATCTCCTGGTATTCTTACTTCTGTTCCAACTTCTAAGAATACAACTACGATTCCTGTATCTTGACACATAGGAACTTGTTCATTCGCAGCAATTTCATCATTTTCAATGATTTGCCCTAGAATATTTTTTCCTACTTCTGATTCTTCTTTTGCATAAGCTTCTTTAATTTTGTCTAAAACTTCTTTTCCAATAAAGTAGTTTCCTTCGATACACATTCTTTCTACTTCATCAGTTACTCTTTGTAAATCTAATTCTCTCATTATATATCACCCTTCCTTTAGTATTTTAAAAGGTACAAATTTGTATTTCTATAATAAGATAATACCACATTTCATACAATTATTGAATAGTTTTACTGATAGAAATTTGAAATGTTTACTTCACTTTACATTAATTTTATTAATGATAAATATATTATATAAATATGATTATATGACTTTTTCTAATTTTAATTGTTAAAACTATAATATATCTAACTAAGTTCATTTTTTCTTGTATATCGTTAGGTTTTGACAAAGTACCTTTGCATTAGCGATTATTAGTCAAGTTAAGTTATTAAAATTTCTTTTTTTAACATCAAGTTGTCTCCATGTCAGTGAATAAAGAAGCCCTAGGCTCATTCCGTTGAAAATGCAAAACTCGGCTATGCCTCAAACACGTTGCATTTT
>Oklahoma_p2__coassemble_1442_pt1 | contig 14405 bp, 15 predicted proteins | sample Oklahoma_p2__metabat2_low_PE_035 | metagenome-assembled genome bin Oklahoma_p2
ACATCAGATTTTCACTCTGGAAACAGGGGTTCGATTCCCCTACGGGGTACCACTATGGAAGGTTACCCTAATTGGTAAGGAACCGGTCTTGAAAACCGGCGTCGCAAGACTTCAGAGTTCGAATCTCTGACCTTCCGCCAGTTTCTTAAAATGCCCAGATAGCTCAGTCGGTAGAGCAGGGGACTGAAAATCCCCGTGTCGGTGGTTCGATTCCGCCTCTGGGCACCATTAAGACACTAAATTAAATATCAAATGGTCGCATAGCTCAGTTGGGAGAGCACCTGCCTTACAAGCAGGGGGTCACAGGTTCAAGTCCTGTTGTGACCACCATAAATGTGGGGGCGTAGCTCAGTTGGTTAGAGCGCCTGCCTGTCACGCAGGAGGTCGCGAGTTCGACCCTCGTCGCTCCCGCCATTTAAAAAATCAAGCATACTAAAAAGTATGTTTTTTTTATTTTTTGAAGAAATAGTTCTATATTGTTAATGAAGTATGTTATAATATTTAATTAAAACTAAAGGGGGAATAGAAGTGCTAAAAAAATTTGTAAGTTATTATAAACCATATAAAAAACTTTTCTTTCTTGATCTATTTGTAGCTACAATTTCAGCTCTTTGTGATCTATTTTATCCAATGATAACAAGGGAGATTGCTAATAATTCTATACCTAATAGAGAGATAAGAGCTATTGGAATATTTGCAGGAGTTCTTTTAGTAATTTATCTAATAAAAATGCTATGTGCTTATTTTATGCAGTATTGGGGACATTTAGTTGGAGTTGGAATGCAGGCAGATATGAGAAGAGATATTTACAAACATCTTCAAAATTTGCCAATAAGATATTTTGATAACAATCAAACTGGAAGTATAATGTCAAGAATAGTAAATGATCTTCAAGATATTTCAGAACTTGCTCACCATGGACCAGAAGATCTATTTATTTCGTTTTTTATGATAATTGGAGCATTTGCAATGCTGATTAGAATAAATATTCAATTAACATTGATAATATTTTGCCTTTTACCTTTAATACTGCTTTATAGTATGTTTCAAAGAAAAAGATTATTAGCTGTTTTTATGAAAACTAGAGAGAAAACAGGGGATATTAATGCTAGATTACAAAATAGTATCTCTGGAATAAGGGTTTCTAAAGCTTTTGTTATCAATGAAAATGAGAGAGAAAGATTTGAAAAAGATAATCAAAAGTTTGTGGAAGCTAAGAGTAAATCTTATAAGATAATGGCTGAATATACAGCAGGAGTTGGATTTTTAACAGATCTATTAGATTATGTTGTCCTTATTTTTGGAGGATTATTTACTTATTGGGGAAAAATAGGAATTGGAGATTTTCTTGCATATCTTCTTTATATAAAGATATTTACTCAACCTATAAAAAGATTGATAGCCTTTGTTGAACAATTCCAAAATGGAATGAGTGGATTTAAAAGATTTATGGAACTTATAGGAGAAGAGGAAGAGGGAGATAAAGTTGATGCAATAGATATGGGAAAAGTTGAAGGAGAGATAGATCTTCAAAATGTTTCTTTTGACCATGAAGATAAATCTGTTTTAAAAAATATCTCATTAAAAATATCTAAAGGAAAAATGCTTGCATTAGTAGGACCATCTGGTGGAGGTAAGACAACCCTTTGTAATCTGATACCAAGATTTTATAATATTAAATCTGGGGATATAAAAATAGATGGAAAAAGTATCTATGATGTTAAGTTAGAATCTCTTAGAAAAAATATTGGGATAGTTCAACAAGATGTTTTCCTATTTACTGGAACGATTAAAGAAAATATATTAGTAGGAAATAGTGAAGCCACAGATAAAGAGGTAATGATAGCAGCTAAAAAAGCTAATATTCATGATCTGATAATGGAGATGCCAGAGGGGTATAATACATTTGTTGGAGAGAGAGGAGTAAAACTTTCAGGGGGACAAAAGCAAAGAATTGCAATAGCAAGAATTTTCTTGAAAAATCCACCAATACTTATATTAGATGAAGCTACATCTGCACTTGATAATATTACAGAGAGATTGATTCAAAACTCATTAGAAGAGCTATGTAAAGGAAGAACTACAATAGTTGTTGCTCATAGACTTTCAACAATTCAAAATGCTGATGAAATAATAGTTCTTACTGATAATGGAATAGAGGAGAGAGGAACTCATCAAGAACTATTAGCAAATAAAGGATTCTATCATAAATTATATAATATGAGTCAATTATAAAAATATAGTGAACTCTTAAAATAAAAATTTGCTTAATTAGAAGTTATGTATTATATTTATATTAAGCAATTTAATTGAAGAGAGGTGATGCTCATGATAAAATTACTTAACTCAAATGGTAATTTTGTCATGGGCATTTTTTTATTTAATAAAATACTAGATTTTGGAGGAAGAAAAGATGAAAAAATTTGAAAGTTTATTTAAGAAAATTTTAGTTGTTATATTTATAAGTTTTATATCTATATCAATTTATGGTGAGCCTAGTTACAATGTAGATAATTTAAGAATAGAGGCATATATTAATCCAGATGGAAGTGTAGATATAAATGAACTTGTTCAATATAATGCTTATGAGATTAATGGGATTCTTTATAATATAGATTATAAAGGGTATGGAGATCTGAAAAATCTTAGAGTTTTTTATGAGAAAGATAGTGAATTTGTACCAGCTATAAATAATAATAGTCAAAGAAGAGGAACATATTCTTTAAAAGATAGTGATGATTTAAGAAAGATAAAACTTTACTATCCTATGAGAAATACAAAAAAATGGTTTCTTTTTCAATATAAACTTTCTCAAGGTGTAACAGTATATAATGATATTGCTCAATTTAATAGAAAGATGGTAGGAAGAGGTTGGCAAACAGATATAGAAAATATTCAAGTAAAAATAATTCTTCCAAAAAATGTAAAGAAAGAGGAGATAAAGGCTTTTGGGCATGGACCTCTTACTGGAAATGTAGATATTATAAGTGGAAGAGAGATTCTTTATACTCTTAAAGGATATTATTCTGGAGAGTTTGTAGAAACTAATGTTCTTTTTCCTAAAAGTTTAATTCCTAATATAAAACCATCTCTTGTAAAAAATGAAGATGGCTATGAAAAAATTATGAAAATGGAAAATAAACTAGCAGACAAAGCAGATAGAGAGAGAAAGTTTGCTCAAATGAGGGGAACTATTGGAAATATAGTTTTCTTTCTTTGGGGTGGTTGGATAATTTTTGTGGTTGTACTTAACTATGTAAAAAATAGAAAAAAATATAAGGTAACTAATGAATATGGAGAGTATTTTAGAGAGGCTCCAGATGATTTTTCTCCAGCTGTAGGCGGTTCTATTGCCTATAGACATGTATCACCTAATCAACTACTTGCTACAGTTATGGACTTGGTAAGAAGAGATATATTTGAAATGATAGAGGATAGAGTAAATAACAAAACTATTCTTAGAAAAAATTCTTATGATGAAAAAGCATTAAAAAATTATGAAAAATTTGTAGTTGATTGGTATATTGATGAGATAGGAAATGGTACAGAGGTATCAATGGAGGAGATAGAGGAAAATATCAGAGATAGGAAGAATGCTATAAAATTTGGAAGAAACTATGAAAAATGGGAATCAATGGTGGAAAAAGATCTGAAAAAAGTTGGTTTTGAAAAAGAGCCAGTTAAAAAGTTACCAATAGCTTTAGGAATGATTACAGCTTTTTTAAGTGTACCTCTTGGACCTTTCTCAGCAGTTTATTTTGATAATGGAAAATTTATTATCTTTCCATTTTTAGCTTTTGCACTTTTAGTTTTTACAACTTCAACAAGAGGAAAATATACTTTAGAGGCTGAAAAACTAAGAGCAAAATGGTTGGCATTTAAAAAATTCTTAGTTGATTACAGTAATTTAGAGGAGGCTAAACTTGCATCAATACATATTTGGGAACATTATTTTGTATATGCAATAGCTTTAGGAGTTGCAGAAGAGGTGGCAAAGGGTTACCAAAAAATATTTAGAGATAGTGGTGACAATATATCAAGACTTAATAGAACTCCTCTTATGGGAATGTACAATAGAAACTCAGGATTTAGAAATATAGAGAGAACAGTTTCTAGAGCTACTACAAGGGGAGTATCAGAACTTGATAAGAGCAGACCATCTTCAAGAGGAAGTGGTGGAGGATTTAGTGGAGGTTCTTCAGGTGGTGGAGGAAGCCGTGGTGGAGGTGGAGCATTTTAATCTCTGCCTACTAAAAAAGAGGTGATAATATGCTAACTTTAATTGGAATTATACTGATTGCAGTGGGAAGTTTTAATATTTTTCAATATAATAAAGCTGTTGAGGGAAGTTCCTATACAACAGGAACTCTTGTAAGATATAATTATTCTCCAAGTTTAAATAAATATTATCCTGTTTTTAAATATGTTGTGGAGGGAATAACTTATGAAGAGGAATATAGAGGAAGATATAACAATAGAGCAAGAGAAGAATTAAAAAATATAAATATTGATGAGATACCTGAGAAAACTAGAAAATTTATGAAAAAAATAAAAGATATTAATTTAGCAGAGTATGAAGTTGGAAAAGATTATAAATTGTTAGTAAATAAAAATAATCCAAAGGAGTATTGGATCGCAGAAGATGGAGCTAACAAAGGGAGAGAGTATATTTTGATAATTATAGGAGGAGTTTTTTTAGCAGTTTCATTTATTGGCAAAATAATAGGTTTTATTTTCTAGAAAGGGAGGGAGTCTTATGAAAGCTAAGGTAATACTAGGAGTAGTTTTATTAGTTGGAATAGGAGTTGGAACTTATATTTATCAAAATAGATATTTATTTTTTAGATATCTTCCTGCTATTGAAAAAGAGGAACAGTTAAAAAACATCAATGGAAAACTTTGTGATAAAGATGGGAATCTATTTAGTGGAAGAACTAAAAGTGCAAGTGAAGAATATACAGATATTTATTCTTATAAAAATGGAGAGCTTGATGGTTTAAATGTTGTTTACTATAAAAATAATATTAAAGAGATTGGGCATTGGAAAGATGGAAAACAAAATGGGCTTTTTCAAATGTACACAGAAGACGGAATTCTTATAGATAATGCTAACTTTAAAGATGGAGAAAGAGATGGAGTTACAGAACAATTTTATAATGATACAGGAAAATTAAGAGTATCAGCAAATTATAAAAATGGAGTTCTTGAGGGAGAATTTAAAGCATACTATCCAAATGGAAATCTTCAAGGTGAAGTGAATTATGTAAATGGAGAGATGAATGGAGATTTTAAAGAATATCACGAAAATAAAAAAATAAGACTTTCAGGAAGTTATAAAAATAGTTTACAAGAGGGAGAATGGAAATCTTATTTAGAAGATGGTACTTTAGAATCAATAATAAACTATAAAGCTGGAGAACTTCATGGAATAAAAGAAGATTATTATAAAAATGGAAATGTATGGACAAGGCAAGAATTTAAAAATAATGACCTAGATGGAGTTTATGAAGTTTATTATGAAAATGGAAATCCACAACTGAAAGCCAAAATAAAAAATGGACAGGCGATAGAGGAGCAAAGGTTTAACCATGATGGAACACTTTATAATGAACAAGATGAAAAGATAGTTGAAAGTGATGATGAAATAATTATAAGAGAAGTTTCTGATGATGAAATTACAATATCAGAAAACTCAGAGGATTTTTCAAAAGAACTTGAAAAGGGTATGAAAACATTAGGAAAAGAGGTTGGAAACTCTTTAAATTCTATGCTTGATGCTACTATAATTACAAATCTTGCATATGTTGATTTAATGAGCTTTGAAAATGTAGAAATTCTTGAAGAAAACTTAATTTTTAATGATGATGAGAAAATTCCATTCAAAAGAAGTTATAAAGACGGTGTACATAGAGTTAATGTGCCTTTTGAAAATAACACTTATCTTTGGGTTGAGTTAAAAGAAAACAGTGAGAAAAAACATAGATTATTTGCAGAAAATTATGAGAAGTTTAAAGAGATAAAAGGAGATAAAAAAATAAAGCTTGAAGACCTTATTTTTCCTACAATAGATGATTATTATAGGGAAAATAATGTATTACAGAAATTTTTTGATATAACTGTATCTGTGAAAAACCATTCTTAAAAAAGTATAGGAGAAGAAAATGAAAAAATATTTAATGATTATAACTTGTTTTTTATTAGTTATTTCTATAAATATATATGGAGTAACTAAGGAGAGTGAAAATAAGATGATAAAAAATAATTTTGAATTTGGACTTACTATCAATGATACGTATTTTTCTGTTCCAAGTTCATTAAAACAACTTATTGATGATGGGTGGACTATAAGTAATAAAACACCATATTTTTTAAATCCACTAGTTGGAGAAGATTATTATGCTATGAGAACAGATTGGTCATTATCAAAAGATGGTAAAGGTATTCTTAATGGTGGAAAAATTATTAGACTTTTAGAAAGAAATGGAGTATTTTTAGAAGTTACAATTACAAATCAAGATACAGAAAGTGATGAGCCATATAAAAAAATAGAAGATGGAGTAGTTAATTCTATTACTGCTTTTTATGATAAAAAATGTTCAAGCATTAAAATAGATAATAAAGAGTTAAGCAGTTTAACACCTGATATTTTATTTAAAGATTATACTCGAAGCGATGGGTGGGAACATATTCCAACAAATTATAGAAATCACCCTGAATTTGGAATTTCAACAGAACATACTATTGTGAAAATTATAGATAATAATGAAAGAAGTATAACTATCTATTTTGATTTAGAAAACAGGGCTTTTAAAGTACAGCTACTAAATGAAACACCATTAAAAAAATAATAAAATCTTAGAGGAGGGAAAATATGAAAAAATTAATTTTTGTTTTGGGATTATTAGTGGGCGTAGTATCATATACAGAAGAAAAATCTAATATAACTAAAGCTGTTTCATCAGTAGTATCAGAAGTTGTATCTACTGGAAAAGATGTTTTAAAAGGTGTAAAAGAGGGAATAGACACTGGAAGAAAAGATGGTACAAGTATTGATGATGCTTTTATAATTTATGATAGAGAGCAGTTTGAAGAAAATATAAAAGCTGAAGTCTTATCAGTAACAAAAGCTGAAGAAGGATATAAAGTAACAGTTGGTTTAAAAAATAAAACAGATCAACTTATAAGGCTTACAAATCTTAATGAACAAAAATCACTACAACTTTTGGATACAGAAGGATTTTCAGTTTTTGCTTTATATCCAACTGGAGATATTAATATTCCTAAAAAAACAGCAGTAAAAAGCAGTTTTATATTTCCTGCTGATGGGCAACCAGCAATATTAAAGATTTATGAAAGTGAAATAAAGATTAATAATGAAGTATTAAAATAGATAAATAAAAGAAAACTTTAATAGTAAAAAAGAGGTGGATAAAAATGAAAAAATTTTTAAAAATAGTAATATTTTTAACTTTATCCACCTTTTCTTTTAGTAAATGGGAAGTGGATGGAGATTATAATATGATTTTTACTTATTCAGTAAAATCAGAGCCAAATCAAAAAGGGATTCTTTGTATAAGAAAGGGTTATTATGATGATATTCTTAATTATCATTCTTTATATATACTAACAGATAAATATCCTGCTTTTACTGAGGAAATTGATGAACATAAAACAATGCAGAAAGCAAAAATTGAATTAGTAACAGAACACCCTATTGAGTTTGAACGAAATGGATTAGTAAATATGTACAAACCTAATGAGATATTTATACTTCTTATAGATGATGAAATGGAGGTTTTTAAAAAAAGTAAAACTTTAAAGGTTATCTATAAGGATAGAAATTTATCATCTTGTTATATGGAGTTTGGTATAACTGAATTAGAAAAAGTTATTAAAAAGATAAAAGTTAAAAAAATATAAATTTTAATAAGTGATAAAAGAGGTTACTATGAATAATAAAGAAGAGAATTTATATAAGTATATTTTAAACCTGTCAACATTTCAGATTGATAAATTAATTGAAAATTCTAAAAGTGAAATAGAAAAAGAGTTTTATCTAAAATTAGAGGAGTTAAAAGTGCAAACTTTACAAAAAGAACTGCTTTCTAAGGAGGAGATCCATGGCTAATTGTGTTATCTTTGCAGGTGTGAATGGTGCTGGAAAAACAACTCTTTATAAAACAATGATTTTAAAAGATGATTTAGGAAAAAGAATAAACAGTGATGAAATTGTTATGGAGATAGGAGATTGGAGAAATAACCAAGATCAAATGAGAGCAGGAAGAATAGCTTTAAATATGAGAAAAGAGTGTTTAGAGAAGATGATTTCCTTTAATCAAGAGACTACTCTTACAGGAAAGAGAATATTAAAAGCTATTGAAGAAATAAAAGAAAAGGGATATACAATCTATCTTTATTATATAGGATTAAATTCCCCAGAAATAGCAAAGGAGAGAATAAAAAATAGAGTTTTAAATGGAGGACATGATATTCCAGAGGAAGTAGTAGAGAAAAGATATTATGAAACTCTTGAAAATTTAAAAAAAGTAGTTCCTTTGGCAGACTATGTAAGAATATATGATAATTCTAAAAATTACAAACTTTGTTATTATAAAAATAAAACTTGGGATATAGTTCTTTACCAAGACTTACCAAAGTGGTTAGATGGGATTATTTAAAAAAGTACATAAAATTACACTGGAAAAGTTAAAAATTTTAAATATCTTTATTTTTACGTTTAGAAACTAATTTTATTGAAAAATTAGTTTCTATTTTTTTATTTTTAAAAAATAAGAAAAAAAATTTTCAAAACTATGTTGACATAAATGTTTTAAAGGAGTATAATCATAGTCAAAATAAATATTTTATAACAAGAGTACTAAAAAAATAGTACTATTTTAAGTGCGATCTTTTTATGACTTTCTGTAAAATACTATATTTATATATAAAATTTAAATAGTAATTAAATTATAAGGGGGAAAATTATGAGAAAGTATTTATACGGATTTTTTATGTTTATTTTGTCAATCTTTGCTTTTGCAGCTGAGCCAGATTATCATATTGGGGTAGTTAGTGGAACTGTATCTCAATCAGAAGATAATCTACGTGGAGCAGAAGAAATAGTAAAAATGTATGGGTCAGTAGATAAAGGTGGAATGGTAACTCATGTTACATATCCAGATAACTTTATGCAAGAGATGGAAACAACTATCTCTCAAATGGTAGGATTAGCTGATGACCCTAAAATGAAAGTTATTATTGTAGGAGAAGCTGTTCCAGGAACAGTTGAAGCATTTAGAAGAATTAGAGAAGCAAGACCAGATATTATACTTATAGCAAACAATCCTCATGAAGATCCTGAAATTATTTCAGAAGCAGCAGATTTAGTAACTTATCCAGATAATATTGCAAGAGGATATTTAATTGTCAAAGCTGCTAAAAAAATGGGAGCAGAAAAATTCATGCATATCTCTTTCCCAAGACACTTAAGTTATGAATTATTATCAAGAAGAAGAAATATAATGGCTGAAGCAGCTAAAGATTTAGGAATGGAATTTATTGAAATGTCAGCTCCAGACCCAGTAAGTGACGTTGGAGTTGCAGGGGCACAACAATATATTCTTGAACAAGTACCAAGTTGGTTAGAAAAATTTGGAGATAAAACAGCTTTCTTTGCAACAAACGATGCTCATACAGAACCTCTTTTAAAAAGAGTTGCTGAAAATGGTGGATACTTTGTAGAAGCTGACCTTCCTTCTCCAACAATGGGATATCCAGGAGCTTTAGGAATTAAATTCTCTGAAGATGAAAAAGGAAATTGGCCAAAAATCTTAAAGAAAGTTGAAGATACAGTTGTATCTAAAGGTGCAGCAGGAAGAATGGGAACATGGGCTTACTCATATAACTTTATCTCAGTTGTAGCTTTAGGAGATCATGCTAGAAATGTAATTGAAAATGATGTAGATGTTACAGACTTTGATGCTATTATGGAATCATTGAAGAAATTCACTCCAGGAGCAGGATGGAATGGAAGTAACTATACTGATGTAAATGGAATTGAAAAAGAAAACTTCTACTTATTATATCAAGATACTTATGTTTTAGGAAAAGGATATTTAAATATGACTGATGAAACTGTTCCTGAAAAATATTTTAAAATAAAATAATAAGGGAGGGGTAAAACCCCTCCTTTCATTTTTTAAGAGGTGAAAATGTGGAAAATAATGTTTTGTTAAAAATAGAGAATTTATCAAAATCTTTTGGGGAAAATGTTGTTTTAAAAGATATCAATCTTGAAGTTGAACCTGGAGAGATTGTAGGATTAGTTGGAGAAAACGGTGCTGGGAAATCAACATTGATGAAAGCTATTTTTGGAATGTCAGTTATTCATGAGACTGGAGGATATGGAGGAAAGATATATTTTGAAGGAAAAGAAACAAATTTTAAATCTCCATTTGATGCTCTTGAAGTTGGAATCGGAATGGTTCATCAAGAGTTTTCTTTAATTCCAGGATTTAAAGCAGATGAAAATATTGTATTAAATAGAGAATCTACTTCAAATAGCTTTTTAGAAGGTATTTTTGGAGAGAGGATAAGAAAAATTGACACTAAAGAGATAGAGAAAAGAGCAGATGATGCAGTATCTCATTTAGGAATAAAAATAGATTCAGCTGAATTAATTAATGAGATGCCAGTAGCTCATAAACAATTTACTGAGATAGCTCGTGAAATAGAGAGGGAAAAAACAAAACTTCTTGTTTTAGATGAACCAACAGCAGTACTTACAGAGGAAGAGGCAAAACTTCTTTTGGAAACTATGAAGAGATTATCAGAAAAAGGGATAGCAATAATATTTATCACTCATAGATTAGATGAAATAATGTCTGTTTGTGATAAAGTTGTTGTATTGAGAGATGGACTTTTAATCAATAGTGTAAAAACTAAAGATACAAATGTAAACCAAATAACTGAATGGATGATTGGAAGAAAAATTGACAATAATGAAGCTACAGAAGAGGTAGAGGAAAAGGATAGAAAAACTATTCTTAATATCCAAGAACTATGGGTAGATATGCCAGGAGAGATGGTTAAAGGACTTAATCTTGAAATAAAAGAAGGAGAGATTTTAGGACTTGGAGGAATGGCAGGACAAGGGAAAATAGGAGTAGCTAATGGAGTTATGGGACTTTATCCAGCTAAAGGAACAGTTGAATTTAATGGAGAAAAATTAGAGTTAAATAATCCTAAATATCCATTAGATAAGGGAATTTTCTTTGTATCAGAAGATAGAAAGGGAGTTGGACTTTTACTTGAAAGTTCAATAGAAGACAATATTGCTTACCCAGCAATGCAAATAAAAGGTAAATTTTTTAAAAAGAGATTTAAACTTTTCAATATGGTTGATGAGGAAAAAATTAGAGAAAATGCTCAAGAGTATATAAAAAAATTGGAAATAAGATGCATGAATGAAAAACAAAGAGCTCAAGAGCTAAGTGGAGGAAACCAACAAAAAGTTTGTCTAGCTAAGGCATTTACTATGGATCCAAAAGTTTTATTTGTATCAGAACCTACAAGAGGAATAGACGTTGGGGCTAAGAAACTTGTTTTGGATATATTAAAAGAATACAATGCAACAAAAGGAACAACAATTATAATAACATCATCTGAAATAGAAGAATTAAGAAGTGTATGTGATAGAATTGCAATAATAAATGAAGGAAAAGTTGCAGGAATACTATCTCCAAAAGCTGATATATTAGAGTTTGGTAAGATGATGGTAGGAATTAAGGAGGAAAGAGATGAATAGTATAAAAAGTGCCATAAAGAATGCAGGGTGGCCAAGAATAATAATTGCTCTGTTTCTTTTATCAATGTATTTAATTTCTCCTTTTATAGGAATTAATTTAAAAACAGCTATGGGAGATACTTTAGTAAGATTTGGTATGAATGCTATATTGGTTTTATCATTAGTGCCTATGATACAATCTGGAACAGGATTAAACTTTGGAATGCCTTTAGGGGTAGAAGCTGGACTTTTAGGAGCAGTAATAAGTATAGAATTGCAACTTACAGGGATAGCTGGATTTTTAGGAGCAATGTTATTTTCAATACCTTTTGCTTTATTATTTGGTTGGTTATATGGACATATATTAAATAAGGTAAAAGGTGGAGAGATGATGATTGCGACATATATAGGGTTCTCTTCAGTTGCAATTATGTGCATAATGTGGCTTGTTCTTCCTTTTAAAAGTCAAGATATGATATGGGCATATGGTGGAGAAGGGCTACGTACTACTATAAGTGTTGAAAATTATTGGCATAGAGTATTAGATAAATTTTTACATATTCCTAGTGATATTCTGCCATTGGGAGAGATCTTCTGTTTTATCATTTTAGGAGCAATTATTTGGATATTCTTTAGAACAAAAACAGGATATGCAATGAAAGCTGTTGGAACAAATGATAAATTTGCTAAAGCAACAGGAATTGATATTGATAAGATTAGAATAAAATCAGTAATGATGTCAACAGTTATAGCTGCTATTGGAATTGTAGTTTATCAACAAAGCTTTGGATTTGTTCAATTATATTTAGCACCATTCTATATGGCATTTCCAGCTATTGCAGCTATTTTAATAGGTGGAGCATCAGTAAATAAAGCTACTATATTAAATGTAATTGTAGGAACATTCCTTTTCCAAGGGATATTAACAATGACACCTACTGTTGTAAATAATATAATTCAAACAGATATGTCTGAAACAATAAGAATTATAGTATCAAATGGAATGATACTATACGCATTAACTAGAAAGGAGGGTGCTGGAAGTGGAAAATAAAGTGAAAAATTTTCTTATAAATAATATAGTTCCTATATTTATGATAATTATTATCCTTTTATCTATACCAGTATCAGGATTAACAATAGATTATTTGATTCAAGAGATAATTTTAAGACTTTCACGTAATCTATTTTTAGTACTTTCATTGTTAATACCTATTATAGCAGGAATGGGATTGAACTTTGGTATTGTATTGGGAGCAATGGCAGGGCAAATAGCTTTGATATTTATAACAGATTGGGAAGTTATAGGGTTACAAGGTTTCTTTTTGGCTATTATAATATCTCTACCAATAGCAGTTTTCATGGGATATATAGGTGGAGTAGTTTTAAATAGGGCAAAGGGAAGAGAAATGATAACTTCTATGATACTTGGATTCTTTATCAATGGAGTTTATCAACTTATAGTTCTTTATGGAATGGGAAAAGTTATTCCAATGAGAAATGATTCTATACTACTTTCAAGAGGTTATGGAATAAGAAATGCCATAGATTTAAAAGATATAAGAAGGGTTTTAGATGATGGTATACCTTTAAAAATAGCTGGATATTCAATACCAGTATTGACAATCTTAGCTATAGTTTTACTATGCTTATTTATTGTATGGTTTAGAAAAACTAAATTAGGACAAGATATGAGAGCTATAGGGCAAGATATAGAGGTATCAAAGGCATCAGGAATAGCAACAGATAGAACAAGAATACTAGCAATAGTTATATCTACTGTTCTAGCTGCAATAGGACAAATTATCTTCTTACAAAATATAGGAACAATGAATACATATAACAGCCATGAGCAAATAGGAATGTTTGCAATAGCAGCTCTTTTAATAGGTGGAGCAACTGTTTCAAAAGCTAGTATTCCAAACGCTTTAAGTGGGGTTATACTTTTCCATACAATGTTCGTATTAGCTCCAAGAGCTGGAAAAGAGCTTATTGGATCAGCACAAATTGGAGAGTACTTTAGAGTATTTATCTCTTATGGAATTATAGCTTTAGTTCTTATCCTACACCAATGGAAGAGAGAAAAGGAAAAGGAAGAGGAGAGAAGAAGAATTCTAGAAGCTCAAACTGCTAAAAAGGAGGGGAATAATTAATGAAAATTATAAGAAACTGGGTTTGCTTAATTATTGTCTTAATTGGAATAGCAGTAGCACTTTTTATTACAGGAAAACAACATAGCGTATTTCTAGATAATAAAAAAGAAAATGGTTATTCATTAATAGAAGTATCATATTCCATAGATGGTTCTAAGTTTAAAAAATTGAAACCAAAGAAAAAAGCTATGGTTAATGTAAAGGGATCAGCACATAAAATTAATTTGAAATTTAAAGATACAACAGGAAATGAAACTGTTCTTGAAAAAGAATTTAAAATCTCTCCATTAGATAATGTAGAAATCTCTATTCCTGCTCTATTAAATGATGATACAAATTGGATAGAAAAAACTGAACAGAGATAGAAAAATTAGGAGCTATAGTAATCAATAACTATAGCTCTTTTTCTATTAATAAACTATAATTTATCTAACCAAGCTCAATTATCTAGCACATCGCTAGGTTTT
>Oklahoma_p2__coassemble_1518_pt1 | contig 13820 bp, 9 predicted proteins | sample Oklahoma_p2__metabat2_low_PE_035 | metagenome-assembled genome bin Oklahoma_p2
TTCCTTTGCAACTCTATAAACTACTCCAATATCTCCAAAATTATCAATTATTTCACAGAAGATATCAATACTATTTATTTGCATCTCTTCTTTTATACTCCTTTTCTGCTATCTCTGCCCAGTTAGGTCTCGCTATCATAGCTCTTCCAACTGCTACAAAGTCTAAAAGATTATTTTCTATTAACCAACTAGCTTCGCTCTCTTTTTTTATTTTTCTAACACCTATAACAGGAATATTAACTCTTTTTTTAATCTCTGTTCCCATATATATTACCCAATCTAAAGGGAAATCTTCAGGTATATCTATTTTTTCCTTTTGCTTCATATCAGGATTAGGAGTTCCACTTGAAACATGTAACAAATCTATTCCTAATGTCTCAAGATATTTTGCTATCTCTATTCCATCTTGAAGTTCAGGCTCATTCCCACCCATTCTATAACCTAAAATAAAATTATCATCAAAAAGGTATCTTGTATCCTCAATCAACTTTTTAGAGAAAAACATTCTTTTTTCAAAAGTTCCACCATATTTATCCTCTCTTAAATTCCAAATTCTTGAATTAAGTTGAGAAATAAGATATGTATGTGCTCCATGAATCTCTATTCCGTCAAAACCTGCTTTTTTAGTTCTAACAAAAGCTAACTTAAATTTTTCTAATATATCATCAAGTAAACTTTCTGGCACATCTTTTATTCTCTCTTTAAAACCTGCATGATGAAGTTGAATTAGAGCTGGAACATTATATTCATGACAAGTATCAGCTATTCTTTTTAGTCCCTCTATAAACTTATCATCCCATATTCCTAATTGATTATCTCTCAATTTACCATCTTCTGCTACTGCAGAAGCTTCTACAATAACCAATCCCACTCCCCCAGCACAAACATCTTTATACCATTCAACTACTTTATCTGTTACAAAACCATCTGTCCCCACCATAGAAAATCTTACTAATGGTGGAAGTACAATTCTATTCTTTAATTTTAAATTTTTTATATTTACTTTATCAAATAATGTTGCCATGACTCCTCGCTATCTTTAAATTTTTACATTATATTCTATCATACTTTTTGTTTTTTTCAAATTTAATTATCCTTAGTTTTTTCATTTAATTTGCCTTTATTAATATAAAATGTTATAATATGGTAGTTTTGTATTGATGAGAAATTTAATTTTTTAATTAATAAATATTTTTTAGTAGGAGGATATATTTTAAATGATCGCAACTAGTAATCTTGGTATGAGATTTTCTGGAAGAAAGCTTTTTGAAGATGTAAACTTAAAGTTTACTCCTGGAAACTGTTACGGACTTATTGGAGCTAACGGAGCTGGAAAATCTACATTTGTAAAAATTCTTTCTGGAGCTTTAGAACCTACAGAGGGAGAAATAATTTTTGATAAAAATAAAAGAATGGCAGTATTAAAGCAAGACCACTTTGCTCACGAAGAGGATGAAGTTTTAAATGTTGTACTTATGGGCCATAAAAAACTTTGGGATATTATTGTAGAAAAAAATGAAATCTATTCTAAAAGTGAGTTTACTGATGAAGATGGAATAAGAGCTGCTGAGCTTGAAGGAGAGTTTGCTGAACTTAATGGTTGGGAAGCTGAAACTGAAGCTGAAACTCTTTTAATGGGACTTGGAGTTGATATTGCTGACCACCACAAACTTATGAAAGAGTTAAGTGAGCCTATAAAAGTTAAAGTTCTTCTTGCTCAAGCTTTATTCGGACAACCTGATGTTTTACTTCTAGACGAGCCTACAAACGGACTTGATATCAAAGCTATAACATGGCTAGAAAACTTCCTTATGGACTTAGACAATACTACTGTAATTGTTGTTTCACATGATAGACACTTCTTAAATAAAGTTTGTACTCATATTACAGATATTGACTATGGAAAAATTAAAATGTATGTTGGAAACTATGATTTCTGGTATGAATCAAATGAATTAATGGTAAAACTTCTATCAGCTAAGAATAAAAAACTTGAACAAAAAAGACAAGAGTTACAAGAATTTATTGCTAGATTCAGTGCCAATGCTTCTAAATCTAAACAAGCAACTTCAAGAAAGAAACTTCTTGATAAACTTCAACTTGAAGATATGCAAGTTTCTAACAGAAAATATCCATTTATTGAATTTAAACAAGAGAGAGAAGCTGGAAATAACCTTCTTAAAGTAGAAAATCTTTCTAAAACAGTAGATGGAGTTAAATTAATTGACAATTTAACATTTACAATTAACACAGGTGATAAAGTAGTATTTTTAGCTAAAAATGACCTTGTAAAAACAACTCTTTTATCAATTTTATCTGGAGAAATCGAACCAGATTCAGGATCATATACTTGGGGAATTACAACTTCTCAAGCATATATGCCAAAAGATAATAGTAAATTCTTTGAAAATAAAGATCTAAATCTAATTGATTGGTTAAGACCATACTCTCCTGATCAACATGATTCTTTTGTAAGAGGTTTCTTAGGAAGAATGTTATTCTCTGGGGAGGAAGCTTTAAAAAGTTGTACTGTTCTTTCAGGGGGAGAAAAGGTAAGATGTATGCTTGCAAAAATGATGCTTACAAATGCTAATGTTCTTATGTTTGACAACCCTAATGACCACTTAGATCTTGAATCAATTACATCTTTAAATAAGGCTCTTATCAACTTTAAAGGGACTCTATTATTTGGTGCTCATGACCATGAGTTTATTCAAACAGTAGCAAATAGAATTATAGAAATTACTCCTAATGGAATAGTAGATAAAATGATGACTTATGATGAATATCTTGAAGATGAAGCTATTCAACAAAGATTAGAAGAGTTATACAACGAAGTAAAATAATTTTTTGATATTTATTGAGTTTATCTGTCATTAAAAAGCCTGTTAGATACTTTTATTTGATAGGCTTTTTACATTTAAAAATATTATAAGTATCTTTTTACCATAAAAAAATTGTTTTTTACTATTGCAAAAAATTTAAAATTTTATATAATATACACGTAAAACAATCTTATATACTGGGTAAGGATTTTATCAATTTCTACAGTCAGGACTAAAAAATATTTTTAGGAGGGAGAAATGATAAACATTCAAACTATTCATGCAGCAAAAAATGGTGATGAAGATGCTATGCAACAAATTTTTAGAGAATTTAAACAATTGATTCTACTAAAAACAAAAAATTATTTTTTCTATGGTGCTGATAAGGAGGATGTATTACAAGAGGCAAGAATAGGCCTTTTAAAAGCTATTAATGCCTATGATGAATCAAAAAAAGCTTCTTTTTCTACTTTTGCTATTTTATGTATTAAACGTCAAATTATAACTGCCATAAAAAATTCAAATTCAGGTAAAAATAGGATTCTAAATCTGGCAATGTCTAATACAAATGAAAGTGATGAAGATCTTGATGTAACATATGAAAATCGTTCTTTTGCTTTTTATAATCCAGAAGAGATTTATTTAGGTAAAGAAAAGATGAGATATTTAAATGAATATTTAAAAACTCATTTAAGTAAAATGGAGAATGAAATTTTTGAATATATGCTTGCAGAGATGACTTATACTGAAATAGCAGAAAAAACTGGCAGAGAACTTAAATCAGTAGATAATACTATTCAAAGAATTAAGAAAAAATTAAAAACTTTCATAAATGAATATGATAAAGATTAATATAAAACCACACCTCTAATTGATTAAAGGTGTGGTTTCTTTGTTATTTATTATTAAACGTTTATATCTCTTACTCCACTTTCAATAAGTTTTAAATTTTCTCTTATTTTAGCTTTAAACTCTTCATTTGGCATTTTTTCTAAAGTTTCCATAATAACTTTATCTCCAAGAGCTCTCAAATCATCATCAGCATAATCTAATAAAAACTCTTTTAAAGTCATTAGAGCATTAGCTTCACACATAACATTGATCTGTCCACTCTTAGCTATCTCCATAAATCTATCCCCTGTACGTCCATTTCTATAACAAGCAGTACAATAACTTGGGATATATCCACTTTCAATTAAACTTTTTAGCATTTCCATTGGAGATCTATTGTCCCCTAATTCAAATTGAGGTTTTTCATCTATATTTTTTTCTCTTTCTGAATATCCTCCAACACCAGTACAAGAACCACTACTTACTTGAGAAATTCCAATATCAATTATCTCATCTCTAAATCCTGCTTCTTCTCTAGTTGAAATAATAAGTCCTGTATAAGGAACTGCAAGTCTTAAAACTGCAACTAATTTTTTGAAGTTTTTATCTTCTACAAGATGAGGATAATTTTCTAGTGATACATTTTCAGCAGGTCTTAATCTTGGTACAGATATAGTATGAGGTCCTACTCCTGTAACTTTTTCAAGCTCATTTGCATATCTAATCATAGCTATTGTTTCATATTTATAATCATAAAGTCCATAAAGAACTCCTATACCAACATCATCAATTCCAGCTTCTCTTGCTCTAAACATAGCAGTAGTATGGTATTCATAATCTTTTTTAGGTCCTTGAAGATGGAAATATTCATAAGTAGGTTTATGATATGATTCTTGGAAAAGAATGTATGTACCTATTTCAGCTTCTTTTAATTTTCTGTAATTTTCAACAGTTGTAGCAGCAATATTTACATTTATTCTTCTAATACTTCCATTTTTAAATTTTATTGAGTAGATATCTTTTATACAATCTAATACATAATCAATAGAGCAATTTATAGGATCTTCTCCAGCTTCAAGAGCTATTCTTTTATGTCCAAGTTTTTCAAGAGCTTTAACTTCAGCTATTAATTCCTCACTATTTAATTTTTTTCTAAATAATTCATCATTACAATGTTTATAACCACAATACCTACAATTGTTTACACAATAGTTACTAATATAAAGTGGTGCAAACATAACAATTCTTTTTCCATAAATTTTCTCTTTAATTTTTTTTGAAACAGCATACATCTCTTCAAGTAGATTTTCATCTTTTATACTTAAAAGAATAGCAGCTTCTTCATCAGTTATTCCTTCAGCTTTTTCAGCTTTTTTTAAAATCTCTCTAACTATTTCAGAATCTTCGCTTTTTTTCTCAGCGTCTGAAATAATTTGGTTTATTATATTTTCATCTAAAAAATCAAGATTATATTTATTCAAAATTATCCTCCTTATATATTTTATTTTGTTATTATTATATCACATTTTCTTATTAAATTATACTAAACATTGTATAATTTAGTTTCACGAGTAAAATTTGTTCAATATCAAATAATTAATTTCCCTTTTTAAATAGAAAATATATAGTAAAGTGTGTTAGTTAATTTTTTTAAAAAATTATGTTATAATAATTTATATGACATGGAAAAAATGGAGGTATAAAAATAAAAAAAGTTATTATAATAGGTCTTATTGCTAGTCTTATTGGAGCTAAATTATATTTTGATAATGAAAATAAAGTAAAAAATGTTCAAGAAAAAGTTACAACAGTGGAAAAAACAATAAAAAAAGAAGGAGATACTATGGAAAAGAAGATATTAAAAAGAGATGAGATTGATCAAAAATATAAATGGAATCTAACAGATTACTATGAAAATTGGGAAGCATGGGATAGAGAGCTTTCTCAAGTAAAAGAGTTAATGAAGAAAGTTCCTGAATATAAGGGGAAAATAAGATATAGTTGTGAAAAATTTATTGAGTTAATAAAATTGGAAGAGGAGTTAAATAGAAGAGCTGAAAAATTATATGTATACCCATACATGTTAAAAGATTTAAACTCTAAAGATGAAGTAGCTTCAATTAAGATGCAAGAGATTCAAGCACTATTCACTCAATATTCTGTAACAGTAGCTTGGATGACTCCTGAAATTTTAGAAATTCCAAAGGAAACTATGGAAAAATGGATAGAAAAAAATGAAGAGTTAAAAGATCAAAAATTTAATATAATGGAAATTTATAGATTACAAAGACATGTATTAGATGCTGAAAAAGAAAAACTTCTTTCATATTATGGACAATATATGGGATCACCTGATGATATTTATGGAGAACTATCTATATCAGATATGAAATGGAATGAAGTAGAGCTATCTGATGGATATAAAGGACCTGTTACAAATGGAATTTACTCAAAAGTACTATCTACAAATAGAAACCAAGAGGATAGAAGAAAAGCTTTTGAAGCTCTTTATAGCTCTTTTGATGGAAATAAAAATACATATGCAGCTATTTATAGATCACTTTTACAAAGAGATGCTGCATCTGCTCAAGCAAGAAACTACAATTCAACTTTAGAAAAAGCTTTAGAGCCTAAAAATGTACCAGTAGAAGTATTTGAAACTCTTTTAAAATCAGCAATAGATAACAATGCTCCTCTACAAAGATACGTAAAACTTAGACAAAAAGCGTTGGGATTAAAAGATTATCACTATTATGATAATAGCATAAATATTGTTGAATATAATAAAGAGTTTGAATATGATAAGGCAAAAGAGATGGTATTAGCATCAGTAGCTCCATTGGGAGAAGAGTATAGTAAAAAAATGGCAACTGCTCTAAGTGATGGTTGGATAGATGTATTTGAAACTGAAAATAAGAGAAGTGGAGCATATTCATTGGGAATCTATGATGTTCACCCATATGTACTTTTAAACTATCAAGGAACTATGGACGATGTATTTACAGTTGCTCATGAGATGGGACATGCTATGCACTCAACTCTTTCTAGTGAGGCTCAACCATATGCAACACATGACTATACAATATTTGTTGCAGAGGTAGCATCAACATTTAATGAAAGATTGATGTTAGATTACATGATAAAAAACAGTGATGATTCAAATGAAAAGATAGCTCTAATAGAACAAGCTTTAGGAAATATTGTTGGCACTTTCTATATTCAAACTCTATTTGCTAACTATGAGTATCAAGCTCATAAATTAGTTGAAGAGGGAAAAGCTATAACTCCAGATGTATTAAGTGGAATTATGGATAATCTATTTAAACAATATTTTGGAGATACTCTTGCAATGGACGAACTTCAAAAGGTAATTTGGGCAAGAATCCCTCATTTCTTTAACTCTCCATATTATGTATATCAATATGCTACAAGCTTTGCTTCATCTGCAAATCTATATGATAGAATTACAAATGAAAAATATAGTCAAGAGGAGAGAGAAAAAGCTACTAAAGATTATTTAACTCTTCTTCAATCTGGAGGAAATGATCATCCTATGAGCCAACTAAAAAAAGCTGGTGTTGATTTAGAAAAAGAGGAAAGCTTTCATGCTGTGGCTAAAGAGTTTGACAGATTACTTGATCTATTAGAAGCTGAATTAAAGAAGATAAATAAATAATTTGTTCTGAAAATGTTATTTTTTATTTAAAACTTGACAAAGAAAAAAATATTTAATATAATAAAATCATGGAAATTAGGTGCATATAGCTTAATAGAGGAAGTAGGGTGAAAATCCCTCACAGTGAAAACTGCTGTAAGGTGGACGAAATCACAAAATGCCACTGGGAAACTGGGAAGGTGTGAAAGTAGGATGAAACTTAGTCAGAAGACTTACCGATTTTATGATATTAATAATATTGTCAAAATTATTATTTGTAAAAAATTGGACTCTAATTAGGAAAGCCTAGTTAGAGTCTTTTTATTTTTAATATAACCATTTAGGAGGAGAGAATGAAAAAATATTTAATGCTAGCAGCTATATTAGCTGTTGGGACAACTACAATGGCAGAGGAGAAAATAGCAAGTCAAAAGTTAAATGAAACAGTTATTTCAACTGAAAACTTTGAAACAAGTGTACTTGATACTGCTAAAAATATCACTATTGTAACTCAAGAGGAGATTCAAGCTAAGGGAGCTAATACAGTAGCTGAAGCTTTAAGAGGAGTGCCAGGGTTAACAATTTCGACACTTGATGGAGGAGAACCAGCTTTTGATTTAAGAGGTTATGGAGCTGCTGCTTATCAAAATACATTAATTCTAATAGATGGAATACCATTAAATAATATTCAAGGAAGTGGATATTATACAAGTCAAATTCCTGTAAATATGATTGATAAAATTGAGATAATACCATCTGGTGGAGCTGTAATGTATGGAGAAGGAGCAGCTGGAGGGATTATCAATATTATTACTAAAACACTTCAAGATAAGAAAAACTATGGGAGTGTTGGTTTAGAAGTAGGTTCATGGGGGACAACTAAAGGAAATCTAAACTATGGAACTAAAATAACTGATAGATTTTTAATGGATATAGCTTATACTAATTATAAAAGTGAAGGATATAGGAGTAAAACAAAGGGAGATAACCACGAAAAATTTGATAAAGATGATAAAAAAGAAGCTATTTGGTTAAGAGGTAAATATCTTTTAGATAATGGAAGTATTGAGGCTAGTTATAGACACAATGAATTGGAAGATTATTACACAGGATCATTAAATAAAAAGCAATTTGAAAAAGATCCTAGTATGGCAGGAGATTATAATGGAATCTGCGATAGTACTGAGGATAGTTATACTTTAAGATATAATCAAAAAATAAATGATAAAGTTGATTTTTTAGTTTATGGTGGCTATGAAGAGTTAGAGTTTAAAGGAGATGATAGTAAGTATTTTTGGAAAAATCATTATTTAGCAAGTCAATATTTTATTAAACCACAAGTAAAATATAGTTATGGAGATAATAGCTATATTATTGTAGGTGGAGATTATAGAGATGGAAAATCTGAAGATAAAAAAATTCTTTCAAACAAAGATAAAACTAGAGAATCTTATGCAGGATATATTTTAAATAAAACAACAGTAGGAGATTGGCAATTTACTCAAGGTTATAGAAGAGAGAAAATAGAACTTGATGATGGAAGTATTCCAAAAAAAGAAAATAAAAATAATGCTAATAGTTATGAGTTAGGAGTAAACTATCTATATTCTGATACAGGTAGTGTATATTTAAGTTATGTAAATGGTTTTAGAAGCCCTAGTATTCAAGATATGGGATTATGGTTTGGGGATTATAAATTACAAGAAACAGAAACTTATGAATTTGGATTAAAGGATATGTATAAAAATACATATATTTCAGCATCAGTATTTTTAATGAATACAAAAGATGAGGTATATTTTGATAAAGAAGAAAAAATACCTGAAAGTTTTATTCAAGGAGCAAATAAAAATTTTGATGGAAAAGTCGAGAGAAAAGGGGCTCAATTATCTCTAAATCATTACTTTGATAAATTAACTTTAAGAGAAGGGGTATCTTTTATTGAATCTGAAATTAAAGATGGAGTAAATAAAAATAATGAGTTCCCAGGAGTACCGAAATGGACAGTTAATCTAGGAGCTACTTATAACTTTACAGAAAAATTAATAGGAAATATTGATATGTATTATCAAAGTGCAGCTTATGGAAATTCAGATTTTGCAAACAAAGATGGAAAAAATAATGAATATACTACTGTAGATACAAATTTAACTTATAAATTTAATGATGGGTTAGAAATTTATGGAGGAGTTAAAAATCTATTTGATGAGGAATATTGTAATGCAATTGTAAATGGAGGCTACAATCCAGCAGATGGAAGAAGCTATTATGTAGGATTTAGATATAACTTCTAATAAAATTTAGTAATGGAAAAGGGGATAATTGAAAAGTTATCCCTTTTTTAATAATGATTGACACAACTCTTACACCTTGCTATTATAGTAATGAACAAAAATAGGTGGTGATAACAAGTGAAGATTTTAAAATTTTTAAAAAAAATAATATTAGGAACTATCTTTTTTATAACAAAAGAGATATTTTCATTTTTAATAAAGGGATTTTTATTTCTAATTATTATCTTAGGAATAAGTGGCGTAGTTTTAAATGAATTTTTTAAAAAAGATAATATTATTATAGAAAATGAAAGTTATATTGAAATAGACTTGGCTAGAGAATTTAGAGAAAAAACTAAAAATTTACCTGAAATATTAAAAAATGAAGATGTAAACTTCTATTCTCTTCTAAAAACTTTTGATTCTATTGAAAAAGATGAAAAGATAAAGGGAGTTATACTTAAATTAGATAACCTAGCTTTAAATAGAGGACAAATTGAAGAGTTAAGCAAGAAAATTGCTTCATTAAAAAGTAACAATAAAATTATATATAGTTATATGACATCTGTTGATAATAGAAACTATTCTTTAGCAACAAAAAGTAATGAAATATTTATGCCTCCAGCAATGAGTGCAAATGTAAATATTACTGGATATTATACTGAAATGATGTACTATAAAAATCTAGCTGATAAATTAGGAATAAAAGTAAATGTAGTACATGTTGGAGATTATAAATCATATGGTGAACAATATGTAAAAGATAAAATGTCTCCTGAATATAAAGAAAATATGGAGAGACTTTTAAATAAAGTCTATGATAATTTTGTAGATAATATTAGTGAAGATAGGAGGCTAAATAAAAATCTGATTAATGAAAGAATTTTAGCTGGTGATCTAATGGTTTCAGAGCCTTATCAACTGAAAAAATTAGGAATGGTAGATGAGCTTATGTATTATGAACAAATTAAAGAGTTTGTTGGAAAAAAGAAAGTTATTTCTTTAGATAAATATCTTCAATATGTTTATGATAATAAAAAGTCTACCAAGAAAAATAATGATAAAATAGCTATTATCTATGCTGAAGGAACTATCTTAATGGGAGAAGAGCCTAGAAATCTTTCAGATCAATTAACACCAAATACAATAATAACTGAATTAGATAAGGCTTTAAAAAATAAAAACATAAAGGGAATAGTATTGAGAGTAAACTCTCCTGGAGGCTCTGCTTTAGCTTCTGCTGTAATTAACAATAAGATTAAGGAAGTTAATAAGGTTAAGCCTGTGTATGTCTCTATAGGAGGAATAGCAGCTTCAGGAGGATATTATATTTCTGCTGATGCAAAGAAAATTTTTGCTGATAAAGGAAGTCTTACAGGTTCGATAGGAGTTGTAAGTTTAATACCTAATATTAAAGAGCTAGTTGAAAAAATAGATATAAATATTGAAGAATTGAAAAAAGGAGAATATGCAGATATATATTCTCTAACAAATGAAGTTACTAAAGATAAGTTAGACAAAATTTATGCTTCAAATTTAAAAGTCTATGATGAATTTTTAAATGTAGTCTCAGAGGGAAGAGATCTAAATAGGGAATATGTTCACTCAATAGCTCAAGGAAAGGTTTGGCTAGGAGAGGAAGCATTAGAATTAAAACTTGTAGATGAAATTGGAGGAATAGAAGATACAATAAGTAATTTAGCTAAGGATTTAAACTTAACTCATTATGATGTTATAGAAATTTCTGAATCTTTAGATTACAATTCAATCTTAAAAAAATATATTCCTTTAATAGAAGTAAATGATAAAATTCAATCTATTTTTGTTGAAAAAGAGTTATATTTTAAATCTTTATATTATTTTCCCTATAATATTTAAGTAAAGGTTGAAAATTAGGTATAAATTATGATATAATCAATCGTAAAGAACACAAAACTAGGAGGAAATGATAATGGTTAGAAAATTAAAAGGTGGAAGAACTAATGGAGCAGGGAGCCAAATGGATATATTAAAACAAGCTCAAGTTATGCAACAACAAATGATGGCAGTTCAAGAAGGACTAAAAGAAAAAGAACTTGTTGCATCAGTTGGTGGAGGAGCTGTTACTGTTAAAGTAAATGGACAAAAAGAACTTCTTGAAGTTAAATTCAATGATGAAATAGTTAAAGAAGCTGCTGAAGATAAAGAAATGTTAGAAGATTTAGTTCTTTCTGCTGTTAAAGAAGCTATGAGACAAGCTGACGAATTAGCAGAAGCTGAAATGGGAAAAGTAACTGGTGGAATTAATATCCCTGGATTATTCTAATTAAATAATTAACCTTTAATTTTATTTTAAGACTGATTGGAAATAATTTCTTTTCAGTCTTTTTTTATCCCAGCAAACTGAAAAAAGAAATTTACTTTTTGGCTAAACAATCAAAAAAATTAAAGAGCTTCCTATGATAAATTCTTTCATAAAAAGCTCTTATTTTTTATTTATAAGTGAAAATAATTAAATTAATATTTATAAAAGATACTATCCCCTATAAATTCTTTTAATATTGAATCATCTGGAATATATTTTATATCTATATCTACAAAACAATATAAAAGTTTTATAAGACGTTTAGCTTCCTCATAATATTCACTATCAGGTTTAATTCTTATAAGTTCTCTAATAGCATATCTCTTTAAGACTCCAAGCTCATATACTAGATTAGAGTTAAATAATACATCTGCATCTTCTTGATATGGGAAGATATATTTCTCCTCTCCTCTTCTAACTGAGTCCCACATTGCTAATGTTTCCTCTGCTCCTGTCTCTCTTGCTAAACTATCTCTTACAATACGTCTTATCTCTCTTACATCACTTGTAGCTACTCTATTATGATTATCTATATTCAATTGAGTTAAGCAACTCACATATACCTTAAATTTATTCTCTTTTGGAATAGATGATGTTAGTCTTTCATTAAGTCCATGAATTCCCTCAATGATTATCAATCCATTCTCTGGAACTTTCATCATCTTTCCTTTTTTCTCTCTTTCACCACTAACAAAATTGTATTCAGGAATTTCAACTTCTTTTCCTGCAATAAGTTCAGTTAAGTTTTCATTAAGCAGTTTCAAATCTAAAGCTTCTATTGTTTCATAATCTTTATTTCCATATTCATCTAATGGAACATTTTTTCTTCCAATATAGTAGTTATCTAGAGATATAACTATTGGATTTTTTCCACTTGCTCTTAAATGAATATATAATCTTTTACTAAATGTCGTTTTCCCAGAAGACGATGGTCCCGCAATAGTTACTAATTTTATCCTCTCATCTTCTACAATTTGATCTGCTATTCTGGCTAAATTTTTATGATGCAATGCTTCATTTACTCTTACTAGCTCTCCTATCTCTCTATTTAATACTTTCTCATTTAAAGTACCAATAGTTGAAACATCTAATATACTATTCCATCTTCCTGTCTCTTGAAAAATTTTAGCCATTTTAGGATTATCAATTGTTGGAGGTAGTTCATTTTCGTTTTTTAAAGGATATTTTATTATAAACCCTTCATTATACTTTGTTAGTTCATAAAGTTTTATAACTCCAGTTGAAGAGTAAGGTTTTTCATACATAAAATCATGGTATCCTCCTACTTCATACTCCATCATTCCTGTCCAACCTGAATTATCTAAAAATTTCCTTATATCCTCTCTCTCTATCTTCTGACTTTTTAATTTTAAAGTATCATTATCTTCACATATAAGATTTATCTCATAATCCTTTTCTATTATCTCTTTCATTCTATTGTTAATTTTTTCAAGATCTTTCTCTTTTAAATTTCTACCAAGATCAATGGTTCCATAGGTTCCATTGTTTAGTGAATGATCTATTTCTACCCTTGCTTCTGGATAAATGTCATTTACTGCTTTTAAAAAAACTAATTTTAAGGTTACTGCATACTTTCTCGGATTAAACTCTAACATAAATAACACCTCATTTTTTCATTTTATAAAGCTTTATATAGATATATTATAACAGATTTTTATATAAAAAGAAAAAGAATAAATCTAAAATTTAGATCTATTCTTTCTCTTAATACTATAGATACTATCCAAAAACAATATTAGAAATCCATACTGCCGTTAATAACCCTGCCACATCTGCAAGTAACCCAGCAGCAACTGCATGTCTTGTTTTTCTTATGCTTACTGCTCCAAAATATACTGCTAATACATAGAATGTTGTTTCTGTTGATCCAC
>Oklahoma_p2__coassemble_1721_pt1 | contig 12412 bp, 11 predicted proteins | sample Oklahoma_p2__metabat2_low_PE_035 | metagenome-assembled genome bin Oklahoma_p2
GTTTAATACTGCAATAGAAAGTTGTGTTGACTTAGTTACAGAGGAGTATCATCCATTGGCTAAGAGAGCAAAGGATATAGCAGCAGGAGCTGTTCTAGTTACCTCTATGAATGCTCTTTTAGTAGGATATATAGTTTTTGAAAAAAAGATACCTATATGTTTAAAAGATGTACTTAAAGTCTTTAAAGACTCTTTTCAACATACAACAGTATTAGTTTTTGTAGTAGTTATTATGCTTGTGATAATTATTAAATCATTCTTTGATAAGGGAACTCCATTGAGAGGTGGAATGCCTAGTGGTCATAGTGCCTTGGCTAGTTCAATATTTACAATAATAACTTATTTAACTCATAATCCTAAAATATTTTTTCTAACTTTAATTTTAGTAGTTCTTGTAATACACTCTAGAATAGAAGGAAAGATTCATACCCTATTTGAAACAGTAATGGGGGGATTATTAGGTTGGGGAATCACTTATCTTATTTTATCAATAATTAATATGTAGGAGATATGAAAATATGCATACAGCAAAAGAGTATATTATGCTTAGTATTCTGTCATACTGCAATTTTAACCAAACTGAACATGGAAAAACTATCTTTGAAATTTTTAAAGAGGATGTGGAAAAGAAAATATTTAATGGAACATTTATAATTCTTAATCCTAAATATGATCAGTTCTTTTTAAAATATTTTGAAGATGTGATGAAAGAATGGAAAGTTTTTTACACAGATAACAGAACAGCTCAAAATCCAAATTCAACAAATACAGGTTTTTATTCAGTTGCCTTTGAGAAAAAAGGCAACTTTGTTTTAGCATTTAGAGGAAGTGAAAAATACCCTCTTGAAGATGCTTATAAAGATTTTATTGAAACAGATTTAGCTATTGGCTTAGGAAAAATACCTCAACAATTTTATGAAGGAGTTGAGGTATACACTAAACTTGTGAAAGATTTTAAAATACCTTTAGAGAAAATATCTTTAACTGGACACTCTTTAGGTGGGGGAATTGCTCAATATGTAGTTTTGATGGTTGATAAAAAGTTAAAATATATTCCTAAAACTTATCTTTGGAATTCTGTTGGAATAAATAGAAATGGAATAGTAAATGTTTTAGAATATATAAATTTAGAAAAAATTTTAATACAAAATACAGATCTAAATATAGAAGAAAGAAAGGTGTTTAAACCCTTTGAGAGACCATATTTAGAGTTTTTATTAAAGGAGTTAAAAAAGATAAAGGCTATAAAAGATGAAACCACAATTTTAGTTAATAGGTATGATTCTATATATTTTAATATTGATGAGATATTTATAAAGAATCTCTTAAAAACAACTAACTTAGAGACATGTTTAATGAAACTTCCTTTAAATAGGAGAAGAGATCTTTTATTAAAAAAGAATTTTTTTGATGCAATATTTCAATTGGATAATATGGGAGAACTTTTAGAAAAAGCTTCAATATTTATTGACAGAGTAAAAAATAATAGTGACTATGAAAATAAAGTATTTAACTTTGGGCATTCTAAAGATTTAACTAACTCTTTATTTAACCATATAGGAGCCTCTTATTTAGTTGATAATGAGTTTCATAGAAGAAGTTTAAAAAAATATAACTTTTTAAATAATCTATTGTTATTAACTAAATCTATTCAAGATCATCATTTTGAAGATGTATTTTTACCATTTATTGAAGATGATGGAGAACATATTGGGAATTTTACTTCAGAGTTGAGTTTAAACTTTATAGCTAGTGCAATAAGAAAATTGATAACAAATGAGTACTGCTTAGAGAAGGAGTTTTTAGCTTCATATTATAGCTTATGTAAAATAGAGAAAGAAAACTTTGAGAAATTAAAGGGACAACTTCTTCAAGGACTTGAAACTACAGGAGCGGAACTTCCATATAAGAAACATATAATTAGTCAAATAGAAAAGATGGAAATAGAGGAGTTTAGTATTCTTTGGGAAAAGATAAAAACAAAACTTCCAAGTCCATATAAATTACAAGATATTTTTGATGTTTTTATTTTTGAACCATATTAGAAGCCAAAGAAAAAGAGAGAAATTTTCTCTCTTTTTTAGTTAATATCTTTAATTTATAAAAATGGTGCATGGAAAGAGACTTGAACTCTCACTGGAAACTACCAATAAGGACCTCAACCTTACGCGTCTACCATTCCGCCATCCATGCACAGTAATGAAAGTATAACATACTGATTTTATTTTGTAAAGAAGCTAATACCAAATATCTATGACATTTTCCCTTCTTTTATTTTTTTTAAAAATTTTATCATATCCTCTTAAAATTAATCCAAAAATAAATAGAGGGAAAAGGAATATTTTAACAGCTAAATTTATAATATTATTAACTTTTTTATCTTTTTTAATATATATTTTTTTCATGATTACCCCCTAATTATAAAAAATAGGGTACTGAAATCCAGTACCCTAAGCTCTTTAGTGTTTAAACTATGCAACAGTTACGTTAGAAGCAACTGGACCTTTGTTTCCTTCAGTAACTTCGAAAGTAACAGCTTGTCCTTCTTCTAGAGATCTGAATCCTTTTGCATTGATGTTAGAGTAGTGAACGAAATAATCGTTTCCATCTTCTCCAGAAATGAATCCGAATCCTTTGTCTTTGTTAAACCATTTTACAGTTCCTTTTAGCATATTTAATGCACCTCCAAAAATTTTAGAACTAAAACCATTAAGAACAAAACAAACCCTAAAATTTTTGAAAAGTGTTAAAAACTTAGTGTTTAATTTATATCAAGGTTTTACTACATGCTTATTCTACCACTATTTACTAATTAATACAAGGAAATTTTAATTAATTATCTATATTTTTTATTTAAAGCTTTAATAATAGCAAAACTTTCTAAATCCATAGTATCATTTAAATTGTCTGGATTAAAATGTGCTTTAAAATTATAAACTACCCTTTTACTTTCTTCATCCCATTCATCTATATTGTTAATTTTATAACCATATTTTCTAAGCTCAGCTTTTATTTCTGGAATAGGAGTAGCTTCAAATAACTCTTTATTCATAAATTTAACTTTGTCACTTTCATTATACCAAGCTCCAATTCCATACTCCTTATATAATCTTTTCCAAGGAAATTTTGGACCTGGATCAATTTTTCTAGTAGGAGCTACATCTGAATGTCCTAAAATAAATCTAGGATTAATATTGTATTGAATTGCAAGTTTTTTTACTAATGTTGCAACTTTTTTAATTTGTCCCTCAGTAAAAGGAATATATTCATTGTAAGGTCTAAAAAATCCTTTTATTTTAGGTTGATTTGGAATAGCTCTTATTCCTTTATTTACAATCTCTATACCTATAGAGGTATCATTTATATTACTTCTTCCTCCAAACTCACTTATACCAGCATGCCATGCTCTTTCGTGATGATCTACAAGAGCATATGTAGGTTCTTTATCTATAGAAGTTACTAAATAATGAGCACTGACATTTGGACCTGTTAAAGCTCTAATTCCAACTTCATCATTAGTAGCAGTATAGTGTAAAATAATATATTTAATTCTTGAGTCTTTTCCAACAGCTCTATATTTTTCATCATCAATTTTGTAATTGATTCGACTACAGGAAAAAAATATCAAGGATAAAAAAGTTAAAATTAAAACTCTTTTTTGCATAAAGTTACCTCTCTATTTATAAATTTTTTATTATTTTACTATATTGTACTATTTATTTAAGTGAAATTCAAAAAAATATTGATTTTTTTAAAAAAAGTTTGAAAATATATGTATTTTATGATATAAAATAGGAACGCACAATTTTTAAGTTAAGTTTAGGAGGATATATATAATGACAAAAAAAGATTTTGCAAAAATATTATTTGAAACAGGAGCATTCCCATCTAAAGCTGAAGCTGAGAGAAAAGTTGAACTTTTTCTTGCAACTATAGAAAATACATTAGCAAGTGGTGAAGAATTAAACTTTATCGGTTGGGGAAAATTTGAAGTTGTTGAAAGAGCTGAAAGAATTGGAAGAAATCCAAAAACTGGAGAAGAAATTAAAATTGAAGCTAAGAAAACAGTTAAATTCAAACCAGGAAAAACTTTAGTTGATAAAGTTAACTAATTAGTTAAGTTATACAAAAGTATGGCACCTAAATCTTAGGATAAGGGTGCTTTTTTATTGTCGATTTTTAATAATGTTAATAAAATAAATAAAAATTCTATAAAGAGAGCTTTTTTCAAATAAAATAGGCTGATAGTTTTTTAACTCCTATCAGCCTAAAATTAATAATTGAGAGATGATAAATATGCAAAATTATCTATACTATTTCTCTTTTTAAAAATATTTAAAATTAATTGAAGTATTTTTTAATTAAAGCATCATATGTTCCATTAGCTTTTATTTCAGCAAGAGCTTTTTCTACTTTTTCAAGAAGAGCTTTATCATTTTTTCTTAAAGCAATTGCATATTCTTCTTGTTCAGCATCAGCTTCAGCAAGAATTAGTCCTGGATTTTGTTTTACATAGTTTTTAGCTGGTTCAGAGTCAAGTACTACAGCTTCAACTTTATCAGCTTGTAATGCCATTATTCCAGCATAAGCAGCATTAAATCTTTCAATACTAACTCCTTCAATTTCACTAACAATAGTATCTCCAGTGAATCCAAGCATAACAGCAACTTTTTTACCTTTTAAATCATCAAAAGATTTTATTGAGTTATTTCCTTCTTTAACTATGATAACTTGACTAGCTGTATAATATGGTTGTGTAAATGATACAGTTTTCTTTCTTTCTTCAGTAGCTGTCATTCCTGCAATAACTAAATCTACTTTTTTCATTTGAAGAGCTGGTAAAAGTCCATCAAAAGACATGTCTAAAACTTTTACATCTGCATCCATTACTTTTCCAAGCTCATTAACTAATTCAATATCAAATCCTGTAACTTCCCCTTTATCAAGATATTCAAATGGTGGAAACTCTGCATTTGTTCCAACAAAGATTTTGTCCTTTGCCATAGCTGAAACTGATAAAGATAAAACTAATGCTCCCATAAGTAAACTTTTAACAAATTTTTTCATAATCATTTCCTCCTGTATTTATATATTTATATTTGCTTCATTAATTAATGTAGTAAAATTATTTATTTAAAACTTTATCTAAGAACTCTTTTGTTCTTTCATGTTTAGGATTTTCAAAAAGTTCGATTGGTGTAGTATCTTCTAAAATATTTCCTCTATCCATAAAGAAAACTCTATTGGCAACATTTTTAGCAAATCCCATCTCATGTGTTACAATAAGCATTGTCATTCCTTCTTTAGCTAAATCTCTCATAACATCAAGAACCTCTTTGATCATTTCAGGGTCAAGAGCTGATGTAGGCTCGTCAAATAGCATAATTTCTGGTTCCATTGCTAAAGCTCTAGCAATAGCTATTCTTTGTTTTTGTCCTCCAGATAGTTGGTTTGGATAAACAGCAGCTTTATCTTTTAATCCTACTTTTTCAAGAAGAACTAAAGCTTTACTTTCAGCTTCAGCTTGCGAGTAACCTTTTATTTTCATTGGAGAAAGAGTTAGATTTTCAAGAACTGTTTTATGAGGAAATAGGTTAAAGTGTTGAAACACCATTCCTACTTTTTCACGAATCTTGTTAATATCTGTATCTACTCCCATAAGATCTTTATTGTCTATATAGATATGTCCAGCTGTTGGTTCTTCAAGTTTATTTAAACATCTTAAAAATGTAGATTTTCCACTTCCTGAAGGTCCTATTATAGCTATAATATCGCCTTTTTTAACCTCTGTACTAATATTTTTTAAAACCTCTAATTTCCCATAATTTTTATATAAATTTTCAACCTTAATCACTTACTTTCAACCCCTTTTCTACATTTCTCATAACTTTAGTAAATAATGCTGTTAATACTAGATAGATAAGTCCAACTGCTAATAGTGGTTCTACCCCTCTATATGTTTGGCTTGTAATTATATTTGCTGATCTCAATAGATCTACTCCTCCGATAAATCCAACAATTGAAGTTTCTTTTAAAAGAGTTATAAATTCACTTACAAGAGCTGGAAGAATTTTCTTAATAGCTTGAGGAATGATAACCTCTTTCATTGCTACGCCATAAGGCATTCCTAAAGCTCTAGCAGCTTCCATTTGTCCTTTGTCTAATCCTTCAATACCTGCTCTTATTATTTCAGCAACATATGCTCCAGAGTTAATTCCAAATGAAAGTCCAGCTATAACAAGAATAGGTGTATCTCTTAAAACTCCAACAAATATTAAGTTTGCTAGGATCATCAATTGTACAACTGCTGGAGTACCTCTAATTATATCTACATATCCAAAAGCTAAAGAAGATATTGGGTTGAACTTTTCCCAACCTTTTTTATGCTTTAATGGATAAAATTGTGAAAGCTCCATAAGTGCAATTAATATACCAAGGATAATTCCTATCATTGTAGCTAACAGTGTTGTTCCGATTGAAAAAGCTAGACCATTTAAGATATACATGTATCTATCTCCTCCAATAAAAATATCTTTCAGTAAAACTAAGTAATCCATTTGTTTCCCCCTTTATAATAATTAAAATTTTATTACTTGATTATAAAAAAAATGCAACCTCCAAAAAGGCTGCATTAAACTTTTAATAAAAAAATCAATAGAATAAATCTATTGATCACATTTCACTCTATGCTCATGGAATATAAAATACAAATAGAAAGATAAAATCTATATTTTATACCCAATCTTTTCAAGAAAGTTTAAATTTGATCAACCAATTTTAAAGAATAAGGTTTAGTATTTAATTTTTGATTTTTCCTTATCCTAAATCTCCTGATCATTTTTCCCCTCCTCGTTTACTTTTTTGATTTGCCTAATTGTACAACCTAAAAAAATAAAAGTCAAGCATTTTTTTAGATAATTTATTTTTATTTGTTTCAAAAATAAAAATAAATTTCAATTTAAAGAGGGGGAAGTATTGACTTTTTTGAATAATAATGCTATTATAAAAGACATTAATACTATATTGAAGGAAATTATAATTAAGGACGTGGTAAAATGAGTTACAAATCAAAATTAGATCTTAGACAAACAGAGGTTGCAATAAAGCAAGTAAAGGACTTCTTTGAAAGAGAGTTAGCAAAAGAGCTAAATCTTACAAGGGTATCTGCTCCATTATTTGTTAAACCTGAATCAGGATTAAATGACAACCTTAGTGGAATTGAAAGACCTGTAAGCTTTATAACAAAAGCAGGAGACAAAGCTGAAATAGTTCATTCTTTGGCAAAATGGAAGAGAATGGCACTTCATAATTATAACTTCAATATAGGTGAAGGGCTTTATACAGATATGAATGCAATTAGAAGAGATGAAGATACAGACTTTATACATTCATACTATGTTGACCAATGGGACTGGGAAAAAATTATAGCAAAAGAGGATAGAACAGAAGAAACTTTAAAATCAATAGTTGAAGGAATCTTTGGAGTTTTAAAAAATACTGAAGATTATATTTGTGGACTTTATCCAGAACTTTCAAGAAAAGTTCCTGAAAAAATTACATTTATAACTACACAAGAGTTAGAGGATAAGTACCCTCTTCTTACTCCAAAAGAGAGAGAACATGCAGCAGCTAAAGAGTATGGAGCAATATTTATTATGAAGATTGGAGGAGTTTTAAACTCTGGAGAAAAACATGATGGAAGAGCTCCTGACTATGATGATTGGGAACTAAATGGAGATATTATTCTATATTATGAGCCTTTAGGAATTGGATTAGAGCTTTCATCTATGGGAATAAGAGTTGATGAAGATTCTCTAGCTAAGCAGCTTAAAATTGCTGGTTGTGAAGATAGAAAAACTCTTGAATATCATAGAATGCTATTAAATAGAGAACTTCCATATACAATTGGAGGAGGTTTAGGACAATCTCGTATCTGTTTATTCTTCCTAGATAAACTACATATTGGAGAAGTTCAAGCTTCTATGTGGCCAAAAGAGGTTCATGAAATTTGTAAAAAACTAAATATTCATTTATTATAAAAATCTACCCCTAAACTCTATAATGAATTTAGGGGTAGATTTTTATAATAAATTACTTTCAAAATCTAAATAAAAACTTTTAGGATTAGAAATATATATACCACAAACAGAACTTAAGGGAGTCATAGCAAAAGAATCTGTAAGCTTAGCTCCTGTTTTTTCTCCATTTACTAATTTAAAAATATTTTCTTTCATTGAGTGGTTTGGAAGAGATGAATATCCAATAGCTGGCCGAATATTTATGTTCCAAATATTTTTACTAATATATCTTTGTAAATATTCAGCTCCAGCTTCAACTATTCTAGTGAGAAGAATTTTTTCAAGTAAAATTAAAAAATCATCATCTTTAGGGGCTAAGGAACTATTAATAGACACAACAAACCCTCCTATATAGTCATTTTTATTGAAAAAATCTCCAAGAGATAAAACTTGATTGTTATGTTTTTCTCTTACAAATTCCAATATAAAATTTTTATTCTCATCTTTTACAATAACAGAATCTCCTTCTTTTTCGCAAGGAAAGATTCCAAAAGCACATTTGACACATATATTATTTTTATCCATAGTATTTATAAGTTCTTTTGATGCCTTTAGCACATTTTTTTCTTCAGAAGTTGATTTTACCTTAAAGTTATGAAGTAAAATATCATAATTTATAAGAGATTCTACATCTTTAACTGGTATTTTAATAAAACTTTTACCTATATTTTTGGGAATTATTACAGATGAATCAAAATTTTTCTCATTTTCTTCCTTAATAATTTTCTCTTTTTTATTATTAAAATACAATTCAGATATTTCATGTAATTTTTTTGATTCTTCTAATAAAAATTTCTCTTTCTTATTAGAATAGATATTATTAATAATTGAAAGGGTGTTTATTGCATCAGTTACATGGAGAGTTTTATTTTTATATAAAGGCTCAAGTTTTACTGCTGTATGAAGTTTAGAGGTAGTTGCTCCAGCAATAAGGACTGGAATATCAAGATTGCTTTCATTAAAAAGTTCTAGAATTTTCTCCATTTCTTTTAAAGATGGGCTTATCAATCCACTTAAAGTAACAACATCAACTTTTTCTTTTTTAGTTGTTTCTAAAATTTTCTCTCTTGAAACCATTACTCCTAAATCTATTATTTCATAACCATTACATTTTAACACTGTTCCAACAATATTTTTTCCAATATCATGGACATCTCCAGCAACTGTTGCCATAAGAATTTTTCCCTTAGATTGAATCTTATAATTTTGCTCAAAAAGAGGAGTTAAAATATCAATAGTTTTGTTCATTACACTAGCAGAACGGATAAGTTGAGGAAGATAAAGTTCTCCATTTTCAAACATATTTCCTATTTTTTCCATTCCAGGAATTAAAATTTTTTCTATTACATCTATTGGAGAGTAGTGTTTCAATGCTTTATCAATATCCTCATTAAAAGTTGTGCTTCCTCCATAAATAAGTGCTTCTTGAATTTTCTCTTCCACACTATTTGAATTAGATTTTTTTATAGTAGATTCATTTTTCTTAATTGAAAGGGATAATATTTCATCTAAGGCACTTTCCTTTCCATCTATTAAATTTTTTATAATTCTTTTCCCTTCTAAAGAAAGTTCAGGAGATTTTTCACTTGGATTCATAATAGCAAAATTCATTCCAAGTTTTTTCCCTTCATCTAAAAAAATAGAGTGAATTGACGCACGAAGAGGATTATTTCCTCTAAAAGCAAATGAAAGATTGCTAAGTCCTCCAATAACTCCACATTTTAGATTTTCTTTTATCCAAGCACAAGCTTTTAAAAAATTGATACCATTATATCTATCACTTTCACTACCTGTTCCAATAGTTAAAATATTAGGATCAAAAATAATCTCCCAATTTTCAAAAGCTAGCTCTTTTAAAATTTTATATGAACGATTGCAAATCTCTATCTTTCTTTCAAAAGAAACACCTTGCCCATTTTCATCAAAAGCCATCACTACAACAATAGCTCCATATTTTTTTATAATTTTAGCTTTTTCTATAAATTTCTCTTCTTCCTCTTTCAAGCTAATAGAGTTTACTACTCCTCTACCAGAGATATTTTTTAGAGCTATTTCTATTGTTTTAAAGTCTGATGAATCTATCATAATAGGATATTTTGATACAAGAGGATCATTTTGAATAACACGAAGATATTTTTTCATCTCCTCACTTGAATTTAAAAGTCCATCATCCATATTTATATCTATAATCTTAGCCCCATTTTTTATTTGAGAACGAGCAATCTCAAGAGCTTTTATATAATTTTTCTCTTCTATTAAATTTTTAAAAATTTTTGATCCTGCCACGTTATTTCTCTCTCCAACAGTAGAAAATTTATCTTCAAAATTATATACTTCATTTCCAGATATATAATTTGATTTTTTATTGAAATTTTTTACATGTCTTGGAGTTTTTTCCTTTACAAGCTTTGCTATTGCAGAAATATGAGCAAAGTGAGTACCACAACAACCACCTAAAATATTTATACATTTCTCTTTAACTAGCTCTTTTAAATCCTCTACCATCTTTTCTGGAGTTTCATCATACTCGCCATTTTCATTTGGTAGTCCAGCATTAGGATATAATGAGATATATTTATTAGTAAATTTTTCAAGTTTTTTTATAAGTGGAACTAAATCCTTTGCTCCAAATGAGCAGTTTAAACCAAATGATATTATAAAATCTCTATCTAAGGCAACTACTAATGATTCTATACTCTGTCCTGAAAGAAGTTTTCCCTGCTTATTTACAGTGGCAGATATCATAACTGGTAGTGTTCTCTCTATTTTTTCAAATACCTCTTCACAAGCAATAACAGCAGCTTTTGCATTAATTCCATCAAATATAGTTTCAATTAAAATAATATCGATTCCACCATCTATTAAACCTTTTATTTGCTCAAAATAAGCCTCTTTAAGTTCGTCAAAAGATATTTGCCTTTCATAAGGGATATCTCCTGTTGGAATAGATGCACTTTTACTTGTAGGACCTACTGAACCTGCCACCCAAACTTTTTTACCTGTTTTTTTAAAATATTCATCTCTTGCCTCTAAAGCTAACTCTCCACTTTTTTTAGCAAACTCATACGATCTCTCTTCTAAATTATATTCACTTAGTGAGATTCTATTGGAATTAAATGAGTTTGTTTCAATAATATCTGCTCCAGCTTCAATATATTTCAGATGAATTTCTTTAATAACTTCAGGTTTTGTTAGATTTAATATCTCATTACAACCTTTATTGCTTAAAAAGCAACTATCTTCAAGATTATATTTTTGTATAGCTGTTCCAGTCGCTCCATCTAAAACAAGAATTTTATTATTTAATTGCTCTATTAATTTCATTATGTTCCCCCTCAAAATCTGCTCTTATATTTGTTATACTATCCATGATTTTTTTAGCCATTTCTACTTTATTCATTGTATAAATATGTATTCCATCAATATCAGATGTCATAAGATCTATAATCTGTTCTGTTGCATAGGCGATTCCTGCTTCTTTAAGAGCTTTTGGATTGTTCTCATATCTATCTAAGATTTTTCTTAATTTCTCAGGTATTGTACAACCACAAAGAGAGGTTATTTTTCTTATCTGTTTAGCATTTGTTACAGGCATAATTCCTGCAATTAAAGGAGTATTTATATTAAGCTTTTTTAATTTTTCTCTAAACTCATAAAATTGTTCATTATCAAAAAAAATTTGAGATATTAAAAAATCTACTCCACTATCAACTTTTATCTTTAAATTAAAAAGATCCAAAAGATCATTAGTATCTTGATGCCCCTCTGGATAAAATGCTCCACCTAAAGAGAAATCTCTGTTTTTTAGATATTTAACAAGATCACAAGAATGAGAAAAATTACCTGTTTTAACTGATGATCCATCTTTTGGATAATCTCCTCTAAGAGCTAAAATATTTTCTATATTATTTCTTTCTAAATCTTCTACAATACTGTCAATTTCCTTTTCAGTCGCTCCTAAACAAGTTAAATGAGCAAGAGCTTCTATATGATTTTGATTTTTTATTTTAGAAGCGATTTCAACTGTTCTACTTCTAGTCGATCCCCCAGCTCCATAAGTAACACTTATAAAATCTGGTTTTAGTTTAGCAAGTTCATCAATTACTGAAAAAACTTCATCAAGTGAATAAAGTTCATTTGGTGGAAATACTTCAAATGATATAGTTGGTTTCTTTTTTGTAAATAGTTCTGTTATTTTCATATTTATCCTCCAAAAATTTTTAAATTAAAAAACTTCCTTCACCTAATAGATGAAAGAAGTCTAGTTGATTTTTAGAGTTTACCATCTATCAGGAATTAGCACCACATTCAAAAGAATAGGTTGCTGAGATATC
>Oklahoma_p2__coassemble_1808_pt1 | contig 11867 bp, 10 predicted proteins | sample Oklahoma_p2__metabat2_low_PE_035 | metagenome-assembled genome bin Oklahoma_p2
TATCTATGATAGGAGAATCTCCAATTTCTGATGAGAATTTATCAGCAGATAGGAAAGCAAGAAGAGTAATCTTATCTGTTAGATAGTATTCAGCAGCAAGGTTTATTCCTAAAGAGTAAGCATTGCTTGGTGAGTAAGGATCTTTAATTTTTCCACCAGTTTCATTGCCATCAATACCAAAATAGTAGTCAGTGTAATCTTCAGAATAGAAAGTAGCAGAAACTGATGGTATTAAAGTAAAGTTACCAAAGTTATAAGGTTTAACTAAACTAGCTTCTCCTTTAAATCCTCTTTCTCCTCCAGCAATTGAAACTAATGCAGTCATATCATAAGCTGGTAGATCGTAAGCTGCAATAGCTCCTAGAGCTATTTGAGTTTTTCTTTCATCTATTGAATTATATCCGTGATCCAATTTACTAGCTTTAATAGGGAATCCATCAAATGGATTAACAAATAGAGATAGAGTAACACTATCTTCGTTGTAAACATCATATCCGATGTTTGCTCCAGTTATGAAGAAGTTATCATATCTTACATCAAAGAATGGAGTTGGGAAAGTTATTTCGTCCCCTTGATAAAAGTGGTTAGTAGTTCCAACACCCATACCAACACTAAATTTGTTCTCTTGAGCTAAAGTTGCAGTTGAGCATATAGCAAGAGCAGCTAAAGTTAAAATGATTTTTTTCATAAAAAATCCTCCCGATAAGATTAAGAGTTAGAATGTCTCTTTTCTCTCTTTATTTTTATAAAATTATAATTTCCTTTTACTTTCCGTCTAAAATTTAACATATTGTTAGTTGGAAATATCCCTATTCTTCTTATTTGGAATAGATCTTCAGCAAAGGAGATATCCCCAGAATCTGTAGCTACAGCAAAGTCATACCCAGATTCTTTAACAATAGTTTTCACATCTTCATTTAGATCACCATATGGATATGCAAAAGAGGTTAATTTCTCTCCAAGTTTTTCCTCTAAAGTTGATTTAGATGTTAAAATCTCTTTTCTAGCCTCTTCAAGAGGGATATGAGCAAGTTTAGGATGTGTCATTGTATGTCCCCCAAACTCAATTCCATACTCTTGCATCTCTTTTATCATATCTAAATTCATCAATGTGAATTTTTTTTCTGGATTGTTAGGTACTTCTACATCCCATCTATTGAAATTAAGATGAGATACTAAGTATATAATACAATGAAAATTGTATTTTTTCAAGATAGGAAATGCAATTTTATAATTATCCTCATATCCGTCATCAAATGTAAGCATAATAAGTTTTTTTTCTTTGTTAAAACGGTTTCTCCAATTTAACTTTTTTAACTCTTTAAAAGTAATAGTTTCATATCCATTTTCTTTTAAAAATCTCATATGCTCATCAAATTTCTTAGCAGTTATATAGGTTCCGTGGACACCAACCTCACTCTCATCATTGACAACTCTATGATACATTATAACTGGAATCTCATATTTCTTCTTTTCCACATAAGTTTTGCTATATATCTTTTCGATTTTATCAACTATTTTATATAAGTCAAATTCATCTGTTGTCATTTCTCTTAAATTTAATAGATTTTCATCAGTCAAATTCAAAGCAGTTTCAATATCAGAAGTTAAACTCTTGCTATCTATAATAATTTGGCTTGAAAAATCAATATCTCCAAAATTTGATTTGAATCCTTCATTTAAATTATTAGGAGTGATGCAACCAATATATTTAGCCTCTCCAACAGCTATAACTGGACGACCTGAAAGAATAGCTTCAACAGCTACTCTTCCAGCTCCTATTATAATATCAGATTCTTTAATTTTATTAGGCACATCATTTACATAACCTAAAAACTCAATATTTTCAAGATTTTTAAATTTAATAAACTTTTCTGGTATATCTTTTCCACCTATTATTCTAATATGAAAATTTTCCATAGTAGAGAGAATCTCAAGCAATGAGTATGCTACATCTCCTTTGGGACCAGATAATCTTCCAATTATAGATATAATTTTTTTATCTTTTTTATTTTCATTAAATTCAAAACTATATAATGAAGTATCAATAGGGTTTCTTAAAACTATACTTCTATCAGGTTTAACACCTAAATCATTAATAAGATGAGTTTGTATATTCTCACAAACAGGGATTGTTAAGTCACCAAATGCCTTAAAAATCTTTCTACTTAGATGTACTGGTTGTCTACCATGGGTAGAGGTAACAAGAGGTATTCCAGCTATTTTACAAGCTATGGCAGAACTCCAAGAAGACGCCCTTGAATGAGCATGAACCACTTGAATATCATTTTCTCTTATAATTTTTAAAAGAGTTTTAACTTGATTGATTCTATTTCCAAGCCCTCTTTTATTAAATTCTAATTTTATATATTCAGCTTTGCACTTTTTAGTAAGAGTATCTGAAACAATCATAACTTTGTTTCCTCTATTGATAAGCTCATCAGCTAAAGTAACCCCATATACCTCTGCTCCAGTTACTTCAAGCTGAGAAAGTGCCATAAGAATATTCATATTCCCTCCTAAATTATTTTAGATTTTCAGGATTTAATCCTTTTAATTCATCTAAAACAAAAATTCCATCTTTTCTTACAAGTTTATCATCAAACCAGATCTCTCCTCCACCCCATTCTTCTCTTTGGATAAGTACAAGATCCCAGTGAACACTTGATTTGTTTCCATTGTTAGCTTGTTTATAAGCTTGTCCTGGAGTAAGATGAATACTTCCAGCTATTTTTTCATCAAATAAAGTATCTTTCATAGGTTTTAATACATAAGGGTTTACACCGATAGCAAACTCACCTATATATCTAGCACCCTCATCACTGTCTAAGATTTGATTGATTTTTTCAGTGTTGTTAGCAGTAGCTTTTACAATTTTACCATCTTTAAATTCAAAAGTTATATTTTCAAATGTAAATCCTTGATAGTTTGATGGAGTATTATAAGAGATAACTCCATTTATACTTTCTCTTACTGGAGCAGTGTAAACCTCTCCATCTGGGATATTTCTAAGTCCAAAACATTTTACATTTGGTATACCTTTTATAGAAAAAGTTAAATCAGTTCCAACACCTTTGATTCTTACTTTATCAGTTTTGCTTAAAAGATCACATAGTGAATCCATAGCTTTTTCCATTTTTGAGTAATCTAAACAACAAACATCGAAATAGAAGTCTTCAAAAGCTTCAAGTGATGTATTAGCAAGTTGAGCCATAGAGTTGTTAGGATATCTTAAAATAACCCATTTAGTGTTATTTACTCTTTCAGCCATATGTACTGGATTCATAAAGTATTGAGAGTATAGCTTCATCTTTTCATCAGCTACATCAGAAAGTTCAGTTGAGTTATCTCCTCCTCTGATACCAATATATGCATCCATATCTTTCATTCTTTCAAGTTCATATTTTGCCATATGTTGTAATTGTTCAACAGAGCAATCATTTAAAATTGTTCTTAAAACAGAGTTATCTTTTATAGTAACAAATGGAAGAACTCCTACAGAATATGCTTCTTTTACAAGAGCTTTTGTTAAATCTCTAGTAGTATCCCCATAAGCTTCTATTAAAACTTTTTCTCCTTCTTTTAATCTACAAGAATGATTAATTAAGTTCTTTGCTAATTTTATAATTCTTTGATCCATAATTTTGCACCTCACATTTATTGTTATACCTAAATTATACTATAAATTGGTATAGAATGGAAATAAAATATTTAAGTCCGATAATTATTATAGATATAAAATTTTATTCATCCAACAAAAAACCACACAACTGCTATCTATTAAACCCAAAAAAATGATATAATAAATTAAATTATAGTGAGGTGATGTTTATGAAAAAAGTTGTTATATTAGGAGATAGTATTGTTGAATGGAATAAAAAACTTTCATATATAAATTATGGACAAGCAGGTTATAGAACTAGAGACGTTTTTTGGCAATTGGAAGAACTTGAAAATTTAGATGGAGAACTAGGAATATTAATGGTTGGAGTTAATGATATCTTATGTGGGTATGAGTTAGAGTATACTTTAGATTATTATAAAAAATGTGTAGATGAAATGAGAAAAAAATTTAAAAAGATATTGTTGATAAGCATGCTTCCAACTGATGATATTAGAGTAAATAGAGGATCGCTACTTTTAAATAAAAAATTAAAGGAATTATACACAAAAGATTTTTTTGATATTTACGATAATTTTTTAGAAAAAGATTTAATATCACCTAAATATACAACTGATGGCATTCATTTAAACCATTGTGGTTATGAGTTATTAAACTTTTTAATTGAAAATAAGGTTGATAAAATCTTATACTATCCAACTATTGAAGAGGCAGAAAGTGAACTAATAGAGGCAGGAAAGTTAAACCCAGGTAGATGGATTGGGCATTCTAAGAATGCAGGACTTGCTTGTAAAAAAATTGCTGAATGTTGCCCTCACTTAGATAGTGAAAAAGCGTATCTTGTAGGGTTACTACATGATATTGGACGTAGAATAGGGATTGTGCAAGAGAAACATATGATTGAGGGATATAAATATTGTATGTCAAAGGGTTGGAATAAATTAGCTCAAACTGCTATTTCTCATGGATTTATGTTGAAAGATATAAAAACATCAGTTGGTAAATGGGATGTTTCTGAAGATGATTATCTTTTAGCTAAAAAAATAATAGATGAGGCAGAGTATGATGATTACGATAAATTGATACAAATGTGTGATAGCTTAGCTCTTCCAGATAGATTTTGTTTGTTAGAAACTAGATTTGTAGATGTAGCATTGAGATATGGTGTCAATGAATATACAACTAAAAAATGGAAAAAGATTCTAGAGATTAAAGATTACTTTGATAAAGTGACTGGAAAAGATATTTATGAGATATTAGGGATTAAATAAATAATATTAAAAAATGGCTGATTTTTATTTCAGCCATTTAATTTTTATTTTTCTTCTATATATCTTTTTAAGTTACTAACTAGCATATCAATAGCAATCTTATTTTCTCCACCTCTAGGAATGATAATATCTGCATAACGTTTGCTTGGTTCACAGAATTCTAAGTACATAGGTTTTACAGTAGTAAGGTATTGATTTTTTACAGACTCAAAACTTCTACCTCTCTCATTCATATCTCTTTCTATTCTTCTTAAAATCATCTCGTCAGTATCTGTATCAACAAATATTTTAACATCAAAAAGTTCTCTGATTTCAGGAACAGCAAATATCAGTATTCCTTCAACTACAATTATTTTTGATGGGTTGATTTTTACAGTTCCCTCTTTTCTTGAATGAGTAGTAAAATCATAAATAGGTCTTTCAATAGCTTCACCATTTTTTAAAGCTTCTATATGTTTTTTTAATAATTCAAACTCTATTGAATCAGGGTGGTCAAAATTTACCTTTGCCTTTTCTTCTATAGTCATATTAGTTAGTTCTCTATAATAGGCATCTTGTTCAAGTAGAGTGGCAACTTCAGATTGAAAAGCTTTAACTAAATTATTAGCAACAGTTGTTTTTCCACTACCACTACCTCCTGCTACTCCAATTAAAATGCAATTTTTCATATTTATATCCTCCTAGATTTATGCAATCAATTTTATTTTAACTATTATAGCATGGAGTATAAAAAAAAGTAAATTACAAAGTAAGATTTATATTAAAACTTTATCTTTTTTAATATCTCATCTATTTTATCATCATCAATCACTTTTCCTAAATCTAATTTTAGTTTAAGCTCCTCTCTTATCTTCTTTCTAAACTCCTCCTCTATTCTAAGGCTCTCCTCTTCTCTAAACTTTTGAATCTCTTTTACCCTTTTAAGAAAAAGTGAATATCCTTCCTCATTAAATTCTAAATTATTTTTTACATGATTTGACATGATAGGGTATATGTTAGAAATTAGAATTTTCTCATTTTCTTCAATCTCATCTATATTTTTTAAACTATTTAGATATAAGTTATAGTCAATATAACCAGTAAGTCCAGTATCTCCATTATAATTATAGAGAACGCTATTAATAAATTTGTATAGAGGTAGTACCTCCTTTGCTCCTTTCATATCTCTATACATTTTTTCTTTTATAGAATCTATTAACTCTAAATTTTCACTACAATACTCTTCATCCATATTTACATCTTTTATATTAAAGGAAGTTTTTAATTCTTTTATCCTATCTATAATCTCCAATCTATCTTTCCACTCTTTAAGAAAAATCTCAGTAAAGATATGTTGATATAGATTATTAGATATCTTTTCCCCTTTTTCAAACTGCTCAATATATGTATTTAAAGTGGGACGAGAAAGTTCTAAAATTTCTGCTAATTCTTTTAATGTTAATTTATATCTCTTTAAAAATTCTCTTATCTTCATAAAAATATATTATCATTTTATTGTAAAAAAATCAATTTAAAATAAAATTTTACATTTTACTTTACAATTTTACGTTTATGTGATATATTTTAGTTAAGAAAAATCTAAGAGGTGATTTTAATGGAAAAAACTGTAATGGAATGGTTAGGAGAAGTTAAATTATACAATAAGAAAATAGAGAAAAAAGAAAAGGAATTAAATAGCACTGATTTATATTGTGCAGATACTGCTATTAGATATGATAAGGAAAAGGCAAAAAAACATTTAGAAGAGGTTAATGCTCTTTATCAAAGCTATAAACAATTAGTAAAAAATAGAAATAGAATAAGACAAGCTATATTAGAATTCAATGCCACAACAACTATAACTGTTGGGGAAAGTAGCTTTACTATTGCAGAGGCTTTGGAAAAACTGAAAAAATCTGATGATTTTATTATAGATTTACTTGAAAATAATCTCTCTCTTTTAGTTGAAAAGGAAGAGGAACTAAAATATGTGCAAGAAAATGAAGTTAAGGAGTTAGAGAAAATTATTTACGGTTCAAATAAATCCTTAGGAAGTACTGCTATTTCTGAAAAACTTATTGAGAGAAGAGAGGCATATCGTCCAGTTATAGAAGAGGCTTTTGATCTAAAAGCTGAACTAGAAAAGGAAAAAGAATTGAGAGAGGAATTTTACCAAGGAATTAATACTCAATTAAATATCGCCAATGTAAAACACACTCTTGATATAGTTTTAGATTAAAATATAATTGATAATATACTGAACTGCTTTAAATTAATCTGATCAGAGAGATTTGCATATTGTTGTCTGATTAATAAAAAAAGAAAAATATGTAATACATAGCCAAAAAAAGCTATAAAAACTTTTGTTTTAAAAGTTTTAGAAGAGAAAAATCCTATTCCTTAATAGAATATAGGAATTAAGATTTCAGTGTTTAGCTTGTAGTTTAAAGGTTATAGTATTTAGTTTTTTAGAGTTTAGTATACAGAATACAGTTTTAAGATTGCTTTTAAATCTGAGATAATGGAAGTTAAGATAAGATTAATCTTTAAGAGTCCTCTCAGCTAGTATATTATCAATTTCCATAAATTTTTATAACATAAAAAAGGGGTAAAGATGGTTAAAATATCAACAATGATATCAGTTTGGTTATGGGGTGGAATTTTTGTTTTTCTTCATCTATATTTTAAAAGTAGAAAAGAAATTAAAATAGCTGGATTAGAATCTGTCCATCTCTGTGTAATATTTATTATTTTTGCTTTCGCAGGAGTTCCTATATTTTTAATGGATTTTTTTAATTTTGATAGAGAAGAAGAAAATGAGAATATTGAAGTTTTTGAAGATGAAAATGAAGAATTGGATTATGATGAAGAATTAGTAGAAAAATTAGAGGAGTTAAAAGAGACAATAGATTTACTTTTACTTTCTTTTAAAAAATAGATATATAAAAGGGATAGCCAAATGCTACCCCTTTATATTATATAATTATCTTTTTTCAGCGTATAGATCAGCTAATAATTTATCTGTATCTAGGTTATTTTTTTCAATATCTTTGAAGTATCTGTAAGTAGCAACTTTTAGTTCAGAACAAGCAGCTTCGTCAGAAACGATAATTCCTTTTCTATGAAGTTGAAGAGCTGAAATTGTCCACATATGGTTTACTCCTTCTTCAATTCCATGTTGTAATGCTCTTGCTTTGTTTAATCCAGTAACCATTATTAAAACTTCTTTAGCATCAAGGATTGTTCCAACTCCTACAGTAAGAGCTAATTTAGGAACTGCATTGATATCTCCATTGAAGAATCTAGCATTTGCAACTATTGTATCCATAGTAAGTTCTTTATCTCTTGTTCTTGAAGATAGAGAAGATCCTGGTTCGTTGAAAGCAATGTGTCCATCTGGTCCGATTCCTCCTAAGAATAGGTGGATTCCTCCATAAGATTTGATTTTATCTTCATATCTTTGACATTCAGCTTCATAATCTTCAGCAAGTCCATTAAGAATATTTACATTTTCTTTAGGAATATCAATGTGATTGAAGAAATTAGAGAACATATAGTGGTGGTAGCTTTGATCGTTATCTGGAGCAAGTCCAACATATTCGTCCATGTTAAAAGTAACAACATTTTCAAAAGAAACAATTCCATCTTTATTTAATTGAATAAGTCTTTTGTACATTTCTAATGGAGTTCCTCCAGTAGGTAGTCCTAGTACAAATGGTCTTTCTTTTGTAGGTTTAAATTCATTGATTTTTCTAGCTACATATACTGCTGCCCAATCTCCAACATTTTTGTCTGTGATAACAACTCTCATAATTTTTCCTCCAAATTAATTTTTTTATTTAATTAAGTAGATCTCTACTTTTAGCCTTGTTAAATTAAAGCTTTGAATCTTTTACAAGCTCAATAGCATTAAAAATATAATCTTGTAAATTTTCATTTTCTAACATCAATTTTATATATATCATATCTATAACAGTAAGTTGTGATATTCTAGGTGATAGAGCAGTGGCTCTGAAATCACTTTTCATCTCAACTGTACTTAATTTTATATCTCCTAACTCTCTAATAGGGTTACTTGCTACACTTGTCAAAGTTATAATTTTTATTCCTTTGTTTTTAGCAACCTTTGCAAGATTAAAAAGTTCTAGAGTTTTTCCACTGTGGGATATAACAAAAAGAATATCATTTTCATTCATGGTAGATAGATAACTTAATTGCATATGACTATCATTTTCAAAAGAGGCAACCTTTCCAAGTTCCATCAATTTAAAATAAAAATCTCTTGCTACTATTCCAGAGAAACCCACACCTACAAGCATAATTTTTCTTGCATTATTAATAGCTTGTACAGCTTTTTCTAACTCATTAAAATCTGTAATCTCATATGTGTTATTTACTGCTCTAATATTTTCAGTAGCAACTTTTTTTCCAATAATTTCAAAAGAATCTGTTGATTTTAACTCTTCGTGCATTATATTAACATGAGATTCAGCTTTTCTATTTCCAATGTCTTGACTTAATGAAAGTTTAAAATCTGGAAAACCTGAAAACCCTAATTTTTTAGAAAATCTTACAATAGATGCTTGGCTTGTATTACAATTTTTGGCAATTTCATAGGTGTTTAGATTTTTTATTCTTTCTGGATCTTCTAATATATACTCAGCGATTTTCTTTTCTATTGACGTTAACTGATTTTTCATAGCATTTAATTTAATAATTATTCCCATGATTTATAGCATCTCCTTGATATATATTCTGACTCTTCAACTCTTTTTCTATAGAATTTAAAACATCTCTTTTATTCAAACTCCATAGAGGAGAGATTAAAGTTTCTTTATTTCCATCCCCAGTTAATCTATGTATAACTATATTATACGACAAATTCTCTAAAATTTTAACTGTTTTTTTCACATATTCTTCTTTTTTTTGAATTTTTATTTCGTTATTGTTATAAAATTCCTCTAAACGTGTATTTTTTATAATATGTAAAAGATGAATTTTTACTCCCCATGTTCCACACTTTTCAGAAAATATGGCTGTATTTAATGGATCATCCTCTTTTTCATATGGCAATCCTATAATTATATGGGTAACAAATTTAATATTTTTAGAATTTAATTTTTTTGTAGCTTCTATATATGTAGAGAGAGGGTATTGTCTATTTATTATTTTTGCAACCTCCTCATTGATAGTCTGCAACCCTAACTCTACCCATAAGAAATGTTTTTTATTAATCTCATCTAACAAATCTATTACTTTATCTTGTAAACAATCTGGTCTAGTGGCAATGGCTAACCCCATTACTCTTGGATGGGCTAGAGCCTCATAATATATCTTTCTTAGATATTCCACATCTCCATAAGTATTTGTAAAATTTTGAAAGTAGGCAATAACTTTACCAGTTGGGAATTTTCTTTCAATAAGTTTTAATTGCTCCTCAATTTGATCATTTATGCTCTTTCCTCTGCTCCCTGCAAAATCTCCACTTCCACTTTCACTACAAAATATGCAACCTTTTGTGCTGAGAGTTCCATCTCTATTGGGACATGTAAATCCCCCATCTAGAGAAACTTTATATATTTTTTCTCCAAAGGTATTTTTGAAATAATTATCTAAGGAATTATATCTCTTCATTTTTTATATTATTCTCCTTGTTTTGATAATAGCGAATCCTTAAAAAATCAAGGTTATCATTATTTTATATATTTATTATACTTATTTTTTTAACTTTTATTACTTTTTTCAATTTTTCTACATCTTGAAGATTAGTTATATAATACTCTCTTTTCTAAAATTCAACAACTAAATTTTTACTTATTTTATCACTTATACATTATTTTCAAGTGTAAATTATTATTAAATTTGTTTCTATACTTGTAATTAAAAATTATATAGCATATAATATTATTAATAAAAAAGATATTAAAGTGGTGATTTTGTGGATTTTTTAAAAGAAAAAATAGAAATCAATGAAGATATTAGATATATATTAAATACTTTGCAACAATATGGAAAGGGGTATATAGTAGGTGGATATGTAAGAGATCATCTTTTAGGAATTAAACCTAACGATTGTGATTTCTGTACAACTGTTGGACAACTTTATATCATGGATATTTTTAAGAAGTATAGACCAATATCAATTCATAGTAAATTAAAGGTAACTCAGATAAAGTATAAAAATATATTTTATCAGATAACAGGAATGCAGTATAGTGAATCAATTCCAGATGATGAAAAAATTTATCAAGATTTAGAAAGAAGAGATTTGACTATAAATGCTATTGCTTTTGACGGAGAGAAATTTTATGCTAATCCCTATGCTTTCCAAGATTTAGAAAATAAAGTTATAAGATTTGTAGGGAACCCAATTAAAACTGTTATAGAGGATCCAGTTAGAATTTTTAGAGCTATAAGAATATATGCTGTTAAAGATTTTAATATTATAGAGGAAGAAAGTTTTAAAGCTATGAAGAAATATGCACCACTTTTATTTAGGGTTGATAGTAGAAGAATAAAGAATGAGATTGATAAAATGGTTTTTCTTGAAAATAAAGAGAAAGCTATTGAAATTTTAGCTAAATTAAATCTTCTAAGCTTTGAAATTCCTATTGCAAAAAAGACAACTTTAACAATAAAACAACTTTTACTTTCTGATTTTAAAGAACCAAATATTGTAGAAATAGCTCTATCTTTATATCCAATATATGAAAAATTAATGGGAGAGAAAAATAGTTTAGAAACTGATAAAGAGATAACAACTGCTTTAAAAAATGTAGATTGTTCTGCTATTATAAAAAAAAGAGTATTGATGTTGTTGAGAGGACAATATGATTTTTTCCGTCTTCATTTTAGAAAAAACAGCTTAGCTGAAAGTGAATTAAGATCATATATGAAAAAAGTTAAATACCCAACAGAGATTATTGATAGGGTTTTAGAGGTGTTAAATGAACAAGAAGAGTTAACTTGTATACTTTCAGAAAAGAAAATAAAGA
>Oklahoma_p2__coassemble_1890_pt1 | contig 11351 bp, 9 predicted proteins | sample Oklahoma_p2__metabat2_low_PE_035 | metagenome-assembled genome bin Oklahoma_p2
AAAATGCAACGTGTTTGAGGCATAGCCGAGTTTTGCATTTTCAACGGAATGAGCCATAGGGATTCTTTATTCACTGACATGGAGTCAAATTGATGTTAAAAATTATAAGTTTTGTTAACAGAGATTAGAGTGAAAAATTAGTACTTATAATATAAAAAAGGATATTGTAGTTAAATTTACAATACCCTTTTTAAATTTGTTATTTTTTAAAACATAAAGCTAATGCTCCTAATAGAGCTGAATCATCTTTTAATTTAGGAAGAACAATATAATCATCTATATTCTTTAAAATTTTATCATTTTGTACATAATTATTTAGAAGTTTAACAACTCTTTCCTTAATTAAAGTTAGAAGATTTCCTCTCTTTATAATATCTCCACCAATAATAATTTTTTCTGGAGATAAAACAAGAATATAATTTACAAGAGCATGAGCTATATAAAAAGCTTCCATATCCCAAGCAGGATGATTTTCAGGAATATCTTTAAATTCAACTCCCCATCTTCTTTCAAGAGCCATTTCAGATGCCATTCCTTCAAGACAGTTACCACCATGGAAAGGACAATTTCCTACAAATTTGTCTCTAGGATGTCTATTTACAAAAATATGTCCCATTTCAGGGTGTAGCATACCATGAACTAATTTACCTTCAACAATAGCTCCACCACCTACACCTTTTCCAATAGTTAAATAAATAGTATTAGAGATATTTTTTCCAGCTCCCCAAATATGTTCCCCGTATACAGCAGTATTTACAATAGTATCAAAATAAACAGGGATATTAAGAGCTTTTTCAATCTCTCCAACAATATTAAAGTTTCTCCAAAAAGTTTTTGGAGTAGAAGTTATATATCCATATGTTTCAGAGTCTTTATGTAGATCAATAGGTCCAAAGCAACCTATTCCAATAGCTTCAATTTTCTTATTTTTAAAGAAAGAGATAACTTTTTCCATAGTAACTTCAGGAGTTTCAGTTTCAAAAGAAACTCTTTCTATAATCTCTCCTTTTTCTGTTCCTATACAGCAAACAAATTTTGCTCCACTAGCTTCAATAGCACCAAAGAACATAAAACCATCCCCTTTAAATACCTTTCTTTTTATTTTACCATTTATTTTTACTTTTATCAAAACTAAAGTAATAAAAATTTGAGATAGAAGAGAAAATTTAGCAATTTCTTAGAAATTATAGTATAATAAAGATGAAAAATACATATAGATTTTAGGAGGAAAAATGGTATTAGCAGGAAATAAGAAAGCATTTTTCGATTATTTCATAGAAGATAAATTTGAAGCTGGAATAGAATTAGTAGGAAGTGAGGTTAAATCTGCAAAGGCAGGAAAATTAAGTATAAAAGAATCATTCATTAGAATAATAAATGGAGAAGTTTTTATCATGGGTATGTCGATTGTCCCTTGGGATTTTGGAAGTGTGTACAATCCTGAAGAAAGAAGAGTTAGAAAACTTCTTTTACATAAAAAAGAGATAAAAAAATTACATGAGAAAGTAACTCAAAAGGGGTATACAATAGTTCCTTTAAATGTTCATCTATCTAAGGGGTATGTAAAACTTGAAATTGCTCTTGCTAGAGGAAAGAAAACTTATGATAAAAGAGAAAGTATAGCTAAAAAAGATGTAGAGAGAGATCTACAAAGAATGGCAAAAATAAGATAGTATTGAAAAATAGCTAGGTATATGATATAATATTGTGAAAATTAAATAATGGGAGTGCAAAGGTTTCGACGGGGTTCTCAGGTTATAGGTAGCAGGCCAGGGTGACCGCTGTGAGAGGTCAAACACATCGTTTAGATGGAAACAAAAATTACGCTTTAGCTGCTTAATAAGTCAGCTCACCTCTGAACATTCTCTTCTGTAGGCGTGTTCAACCGAGGTGTCACTAAAATACAGATTACCCTAAGTGATTTCTCTAAGCTTTAGGGGACATTTTAGAGGATAGCTTTAATCAGCCCTGTCTGTGGGATTGGTTACTGCGAAGTTCAATAGCAGACTAAGCTTGTAGAAGCCTATGGCGCTGGCAATTTCGGACACGGGTTCGATTCCCGTCACTTCCACCATCATTCGCCATGTCCAAACTAGGGAAGAACCTAATGTTTATGGTAATTGACGATTTGTAGATAATAATTTTTTTAACGAAAGTTTGTATAATAGTTTGCACAAGTAAGTCATCTTTTGATTCGAGGTTTTTACCTAATTCAATAAGATGATTTTTTATTTGTGCTCTACTTAATTTTTGTGTCATAGAATTATATTTTAATTTTTCCTCTTTAAGATTTAACATTTCCATATCAATTTCCTCCCTTTTAATTTTAAACTCATGATTAGATATCAGATCATTTAATGAAAGATCTAATAGCTTATCAATTTTCTTTTGAAGTGTAGCTAGTGATTTTTCAATTCTACTGATTTCCTTATTAGAGTCTTTAAAGTTAGAATTGAAATATGAATAGACTTTTTCAGTCACTATATCTATTTGAGGATCAGAGAAGATATTATCCTTTAAGATAGTGATTACAAGATTTTCTAATAACTCTTTTCTTATTGGATATTTTTACAGTCATTGACCTTATCTTTTCTTCTTCTGCAAAGATATCCATAACTGAAAGATCCATTTCTGTTTTTACTTCTATAGCCACCAGAATATACACCACCACATTCCCCACACTCACATAAACCTGTTAATAGGTATGTATTAATAGCAGTAGAACGTGATGAAGTATTTCTAGTCTTACTTTTAAATTTTAATTGGACCTTTTCAAAATCCTCTTTAGAAATAATAGCAGGAATTCCATTTTCAATTTTTAATTCTTTACCAGTAAGTTTTCCATGTTTATCTTTTTTACCAAAGATAAAAGTTCCAGTGTATTTTTCATTAAGTAGAGTATCTCTAATACTTAACTTTTTAAATGGTTTTCCTAACTTATTTTTTAATCCTAATGAATTTAATTTATCAGCTATATTTGCGTATCATCTTCCTTCAAGAAATAGATCGAAGATTAGTTTTACAGTTTTAGCTTCTTCTTCATTGATAATATAACTTTTATCTGAAGCGAGATTGTATCCTAAAGGTGGGGATACCTCCAGTGTGTATACATTTTAAAGCATTTTCTTTAAGTCCTTTTTTTACTTCCCTAGATAAGTTCAAAGAGTAATATTCATTCATCCCAGTAATAACTGATTTTAGAATAACTCCTTCTGGAGAGTCATTTAATTGCTCTAGTACAGATATTAATTTTACTCCATTTTCATTAAGTTTTTTTTCATAGATAGCATGGTCATATCTATTTCTTGCAAATCTATCAAACTTATGAACTATTACATATTCAAAGTTATTAAGTTTAGAATCTTCAATCATTTGTAAGAAGTTTTCTCTATCTTCAGTTGAAGTTCCTGATATAGCTTCATCTACATATGTTTTTACTAAGTGATAATTATTTTTCTCACAGAATTCTTCAATTGCTCTTATTTGAGCTGATATACTTTCTACTCTTTGGTTGTCAGAACTGAATCTACAATATGCTACTGCATTTTTCATATTTATTCCTCCTCTTTAGTTTTAGAGCTGAGATAAACTCAGCTCTATTTTTTTCTATTTATTGATTTGTTTTAAGATTTCTTTAAGAAGCATTGCAAGTAAAGAGTCACAACTAATACTTCCAGTACTAATGTTAATAGTTACATCTTTTTTCATAAGATATCAACTCCTTTAAAATATGTTTTACTAAAAGTATTGGAGATGATATACTCTAATTGCAGTAGGAGTATATTCTTTAGTCCAATACTTTAGAATACTCTTGAGTCTATTTGGATTGGCAGTCTAAATAGACTCTTTTATATTTAGTTATTTATTTTTTCACCTTCCTTTTTTTTGACGTTTTCCTTGGAGATGTCCCATCTCTTTGAGCTCTTCCTTATTTTGTAAAAATTCTTCTTCTTTAGTAAGTAACTCAAGATCTTCTAAAATTTGTAAAAGAAGTTCTAGTTTCTTTTCTTTTACAATGGGTTTGCTTTTTCTCTTGATTTTGATCTCCTCCTTATATTTTATATAATATATAACTATTATCTTTTTAAGGTTTTTACCTCTGAATAAGATTTATATTTTTATATAATGATAGTGAAGTAATTGAACTGATCTTTTTTCTTCATCAAGAACAAAGTGGTAAGTTTTAAATATATTCTCTGGAATAGAATAGTTCTTTGCAAGATATTTTATAATATCATAAGTTAAATTTTCTTTTTCTTTTTTATTTAAAGGAGCATTTTTAGCTGCTATTCTTTCATTTATAGAGAAAGAGTCTAAAATAAAATCACATAGACGTTTATTTTCTTTTTTTAGTTTCAAGAATTCCTCATTGTTTTTTTGTTCAATATATTCTAGATATTCAATCAACTCAGAATTTTCTAAAAAACCTTTTATTGAGTCTAGAGAAATATTCTTTTTTAGGAGTTCTTTAATATTTTTAACTTCTTGAAAAGAACTTAAAAGACTATTTTTAGTTTTAGCAACAACCACTGTATAATCATTCTTTATAGCATAGATTGGAACGAAGTCTTCCTTATATAGTTCAGGAATCTCTTCATAAATTCTAACTTCAGCTTTATTTTGGGAAATACCTTGTGAATCTAGTGCTATTTTAAAGTATGAATCTTTCTCTTCTTTAAATTTAACAGTTATCCTATTTTCGTCTACATATGCTTCAATTATAGAAGTTAATGGATATTTCATAAGATGTTCTGATAGTTTTATCCAAAGTTGATTTGCTGCTACATTTCCAACTAGGGTGAAGTTTGAATTTGAAAAAGGTAGTTCAACAAGTTTTTGAGCTATAAACTCAAATCCTTCCAGATCTAATTGTGTTGTAATTCCTTTTTTTCCTAAAACCAATTGAGAAAAGTTACAGAGCTTGTAAAGTCCATAAACTAATTTCCTAATATTAGTATTTAGTCTAGGGTTTTTATTTGGAGCCTTTAAGTCATAATCCAGTGATATATTTTTTAATATTTCACATTCTTTTTGAAAGAACTCGATTTGATATCCTTCGACTTTAAAATCTTTATCAGATATAGGAATAAGATTTCTACTTATCCAGGTTGGGATGCAGACAACCCTTGTTTTAAAGTTCTCTTGACTGAATTTATCTGTAAAAGAAGTGCAGAGTAGTTCTTTTACAGAGGTGTATGGATTCTTTTGTAATTCTTTTTCTATACTATCCTCAAAATTTCCATTAAAGATAAAGCTAGTAGGGTATACTTTAGAGGCACTTAGTGAATCATTAGTTGAATTAGAAATATTCTTTAATCTAGTTTCACCTGTCGTTAAAAAATCAAGGATTGCTCCGAGTTCTTCAGTACTTAGATTAAAGCTTTGAATATCTTCAAAGCCAAGAACTTGATAACTTCCTACTAATCCTTCTTCACCTTTTTTAATATCTCCAAAAAGCTGTGGTCCAGTGATTTTACCACTAATAGCTTTGGAAATAGGCGATAATACTTTTGCCAACATAAAAGTTTTTCCAAAGGCTGGTCTACCATACTGCCATAGATGTAAACTTTCTTGGACGAATGGTATTAGATTTATAAGTCTTATCATTATCTCTTTTGCAACTAATTTATAGGAATCTATTCCTATTCCATTAATTATAGGAGTGATATTCGCTCCTATAGTAGCGAAAGTATTTTCTTTTTCAATGCTATTTTCTATTACTTGTTTTTGAATTTCATTAAATGATTTTTTTTCATCATTTTTACTTACTTTTAAGACTATTCCCATAGCAATAAGTTTCAATTGTTTTTCTTTCATTTCATTTTCCTCCTCTTTTAGTTATATGAATTATAACAGTTTCTTTCATAAATTTTTAATAGGTTTGAGTATGTATAAGTTCTGCCACAATTTGGACATTTAAAGCTTGCTTCTTGTGATCTAGCATTTGATGTTAAATACAGCTCAAACTCAGGCTCAACTTGTTGGTGACAATCGTCACATCTTAAAATATGAGTAATTTTATCTCCCCATTTCTCAATATTTTCATATTGAAATAAAGCTAAGCCATTTACTCCGTTAATAAAAAAGTCATCTAAATCATATTTAGTAAAGATATATCCAGTTTTTATACAATGATTAACAATATACTTAAAAGCAATTTGATAATATTTTTTTATAAAGACCTCTTTTTTGTTAATTGGATCAATGCTCAAATCTTCATTTATAAAAAGAGGAATATATTGATTAAATTTTCTATTATCAAATAGAAAATAATCATTTTCAAGATAATCATTATATAGTTGCATGGTCTTAACATCTATAAAAAAATTATAATATAGATTATTAGCAAGAATTGAATAGTATTGTTTTAGCTCCAGTAATTCTTCCACAGTTAAAATTATCTGAGATGATTCTACTAAATCTAAAATATTTTTAACTATTGCTATAGATACTTCTTTATTTGAAATAGTTAATTTAGCTTTTTTTGCCAATTCTATAATTCTATTTTTAAATAACTTAACATAGAAATTATTACTCTTTAAAATAAAGGAATATTTTTCTAATTCTTCATCTGATGAGTAATATAAGCGAAGTGATTGATAATCTTTCAGATTCATACTCTTTCTAATAAAAACTATTGAAGAATTATTATTTATTGGCTGTAGTCCTGCTTTTCTCACTAATTCTCTAAGCCAATCTTGTGATTGGGAATCAAAGATAATGGAATCATTTAAATCGTGGTAAGCACAATAATTTTTATTTATTTTATTAAATAAAAAGCTGAAGTTTGGAGCAAGTATCTTGAAATTTTTTAAAACTGAAAGAATATCTTCTTCAAAGAGGGAAGGAAAGAAAAGGCTACCCTTTTCTTCAATAAAAGTAATTATATTACTAAAACTTCCTATTAAATTTTCCTTTAACCGAGGAGTGGATTTATATGTTTGTGCATTAAACCTAAGTGAAGAATTTGAAGTTAACTTATAAGTAAAATATATATAGAACTCTAAAAAATCAGTTAAAGGTTTATAGAAGACTTTAACTCTCGAATTTTCATTACAGTTTGAAAGTTTAAGAATACTTTTAGCACATTTTAAAGCAAGCCTCAAAAAAGTTAGTGTAAAAACTAATTCAAAACAAGCAATGCTCAATAGAGCATTCTTTATTTCAAGGTCGATAGGAAGACTCTCTATTTTTTTTATTATTTCTAGAGAAGCAATGTTTGTACTATTCCTATTTTTTTCAAGTTGTTCTTTTATTTCTGTTACAATATAACAAGTATTATTATTTTCATTTGCCATTTTATATCCTCCTTATTTGTCAATTTTATTTATTGGGTTGCCTCTAAAAGTGAAATATTTAAGGAGGATGAAATGAAAAAACTTTAATCAAACAAAATAGTTTAATATTAAGCTTTCTCAATTCACTCACCTCTTTTTAATTTATTTGGGTGTTAATTCCCATGATTAATTAGTATTTTCTTAGTTCCATATACTCTGCTAATAAGTTATCTCTTATTTCTGTTAAGTACATTATTTCTTCTTCATCTTCTTCAACAGGATATTTGATGATATAACAAATGTTAGAGATTTTTTTTAGCAGGTCTTTTATTTTATCGTCATTTTCCATTTTTTCACCCCCTTTTTATGGAAAAAGTTTTTATTGGCTTTACCTCCTTTCTCTAAAGAGAAATTTTTATTTCTCTTTGATATAAACAATTAAGAAGAAAAACTTAATCATATTTCGTTTGAAGATAAGAAAATGATTTCTTCTTTATTGTTAATAGCATAAGTTTCTAGAAAAAGATTAAATTTATAAGTAGTGATATTTTATATTTTTTTGATTTATAAGTTTCAAAACTTTTTAAAAAACTACTTAATTTTTTATTATTTTATCTTTTTATGAGAAATAAATTTTGATATACTAAAGTTAGTACATGAAAATTTTATCTTGCTGCACAAAGTATAAAATGAATTATTTAATTTTAAAACTATGTATTTTTATTACTACCAAAAAGGAGGAAATATGATGAAATGTATTTTTTTTAATACCAAAGATTTAGAATACAGAAAGATAGATCAAGAAATTATACAAGCAACATTAATAAATTTTTTATTAGACGATACTGTATTTTTAGGCTGCAAAGAAAAAAGAATTCTTAAAAAGCAAAATATTAGATTTGACCAAAGATATTTAGAAGAAAAGGATATAAAAAATATAATTAAAGAAATAGAGATTGGCAAATATAAATATAACTTTATAGAACTTTTTATTAACGATTATGCAGCTATATCAAAAAAGGGATTTAATAATTTTTTATCTAGGGTAGAAAGTGAATTAATAGTAGATATACAAAGTAAAAAAATAATAAATATAGAAGAAGAATACAGTAAACTAATGTATCCAAATAGACAGTCAATAAATACATCATGTGTAAAAAATAAAGAAACTGATGAAGGTCTTATTCAAAACAGTGATTCCTTTAAATATGAGTGGATAATAGATAAAAAAACAGAAATAGAAATAGAAATGTTGAAATTAAAATATGAAAAGGAAGAAAAAGAAGAAGAAATAAAAAAATTAATGTTAAAGTCTTTGTATTATTTACAAACGATTTGCTTAAAGTCAGCTGAATTAGAAGAATTAATTGAAATTTATGAAGAGTATATTGATAAAATTTCTAAATACATGGCAATAGGAGATAATATTTTTTTAATAAGATGTGTAATCCATTCAATTTGTATATTAGAAAAGATATATATGGTTAGATTAAGATTGGAAAAGACGGATAAAATAGAAGCACGAAAATTTAAAATTTTTGGAATTCTTACAAAAAAGGTTAATTTAAAATTAATTACATATGAGTTATTAGAAGAAGAATTAATAAAGTGTTTATTAATTAAAACAGAAGATAAAAAATATCTTTGGCAAAAGATATCATTAAGTTTTTATTTAACAACTCCACTGAGAATGAGTTGCTTGGCATATGTTAGAGTTGTACTTGGTATAGATATATTAATGAATAAAATGAGTTATAAGAATAAGGAATTAGAAAATAAATTAAAAAATGCCCTTTCAGATCCAAAAGAATATAATAAACTTTTAACTGGTTCCAAAAAAATAACAGAATCAGGTTTAAATAAATTTTTTAAAACTTTATATGAGAATGTTAAAGATATAGAAACGATTAAGTTTATACCTATTTGGAACCATATGTTGAATTTAATATATTTTCAATATAAAGAAAAAAATATAATATCAAAAATTTATTCAGATGAGAATGTTTATAATTATGAAATTACACTTTTAAATAACGTTGAAGATGGTTATGAAAATAAAAAGAAAATATCAGAAATTATTATTTTATATAATTTTATTTTTGAGATAGCAGAGATTACTTTAAAAAAATTAAGTAATATGGAAAAAGAGTTCAAAATTGGTATAGATTGTGTTATAGAATTAAGTCAAGAAAATATAATTAAAAATAATCAAAAGATATCTTTAAATCTTTTAGAAAGCAAAGATACAGAAAGTTATTTTATAATAAAGAAATATATGTCAACTTCAAGATTAGTATTGAATAATAACCCTTGTCCAGACCTTAATAAGGAGAATTATTTAGTAAAACTTTTAGATATAAAAGTTATAGATGATAAAAAATTTTATACTTTTGAGATGAATGCTATTTTTTATGATGCTTTTGTAAAAGAAAGAATTGGTAGTTCAGAAATAAATACTATAAAGATAGGAGGAAGTCAAATTATTACTTTTATTTTAACAGAACAAGATTTTAGAGTGCTTGGAAAAGTTCTTCAAATTAATCGGGTAGAAGATAGTGTAGATCTTTCAAAAGTTTTTCGTTAAATCAGATAATTTTTGAAATAGTTGGAAATATTTAAATGAACTATTCTAAAGAACACTTAAAAATTATTTTTTTGTCAAAACTTTTCAAGAAGACTCTCACCTACAGAGGTGGGGAAGTTCACTTAGAGTAAATGTGTATCTTGCTATTAATAGAATTTATAATATTATTTACTTAGTTATCTTATCTTAATATTGTATAATTTTTTATTTTTAAATTAATTATATATTATATAGTAGATAAATAAGATTTGCATAAGAAAAAAACTAGAAGTCCAGTTTACAGAAATGTAGACTGGACTTTTATATTACTAAAAAATAGGAGGAGATAGTTATGGGTACATTTGCAGGAATCTTAATTTTAGTAGGGACTACTATAAAAGCACTAGATGATATTTTAAATGATAAGAAATAGGAGATGAGAGAGATGGCAGGAATGAAGTTATATGAAATTAGAAATGGAATGATTGATACTCTAGATATATTTCTAGAGAGTGAACAAACAGAAATGGACAGAGAGAACTATAATGATATCATGGAGTATTTAAAAGAAGAGTTAAAGAGCAAAAGCTCTGATCTAATAAAGTATATTAGAAATTTAGAGCTAGAGAATACTGTGACTAAGTTAGAGATTGAAAGATTAGAAGATCTTAAAAAAGGTAAGGAAAAGAAAATTAAGTCAATTAAGAGCTATATAAAGGGAATCTTACTTGATTTAGACAAGAAGAAAGTGGAGACAGAGCTAGGGAACCTTAGTCTTAGAAAAACTACAAGTGTGGAGATAACAGATATTACAAAGATACCTAAAGAGTACTTAGTAGTAAAAGAGGAAGTCACACCATCTAAAAAACTTATAGGAGATAGTCTAAAGAAAAATATACTGATTGATGGAGCAGTTTTAAAAGAGGATTATTCTGTATTGATAAAATAATCCTGAAGGAATTACGAGGAATCCTAAAGGATTTAAAAAGAAAATATTGAGGAAAAGCAGGAAAAACCACAGGAATTTAGGAAAAGTGAGGAATTTTAGATAAAACATAAAAACGTCTTAAAATCATATTTCCTGATTCCTAATTTAGAAAAGTGTATATAGTTTTCAAAAAAAAATACCCATTTTAAAGGAGAAAAGTTGATTATGGAAAATAAAGAGTTTATGAATATCATTGAAGGATTAAAAGGCAACATAAATGACAAGATAAAAGATTTCTTAGAGAACTCACAAGAGTTAAAAGACTTTATAGATTTTAGGAAGAAACATTTCTATAACTATAGCATTAGAAATACAGTGCTTATATATAAACAAGATAGATCAGCTAGTACAGTAGCAGGTTTTAAGAAGTGGAAAGAATTAGGTTATAACATTAAAAAAGGAGCTAAAGCAATCAAAATCCTAGTACCATTAATCACTAATAGAGAGAAAGAGGGAAAAGATGAAAATTATGTATATGGATATAAATATGCAAATGTCTTTGATATTAAAAGTACTGTTCCTA
>Oklahoma_p2__coassemble_1938_pt1 | contig 11130 bp, 9 predicted proteins | sample Oklahoma_p2__metabat2_low_PE_035 | metagenome-assembled genome bin Oklahoma_p2
GTGTAACTATTATTGGAATTCCTTTAGGTATTCAGAATTTTAAACTTGCTCAAGTAGCATTTAATCCTTATAAATATACTTTAAGGGAAAAAATATAAGAAAAAAAGAGAGTTACAACTCTCTTTTTTTAATCTATTTTCTTACTTGTCCATTACCAAAAATTACATATTTTGTAGTAGTTAGCTCTTTAAGCCCCATTGGTCCTCTAGCATGAAGTTTTTGTGTACTTATTCCTATCTCAGCTCCAAAACCAAATTGTCCACCATCTGTAAATCTAGTTGAAGCATTTACATAAACAGCAGCTGCATCTACTTCATTTAAAAATCTTTGTGCATTAGAGTAATCTTCAGTTATAATCGATTCAGAGTGCTTTGTTCCATATTTTCCAATATGCTCAATTACCTCATCAAGAGTATCAACTGTTTTAATTGCCACAATATAATCTTCATACTCAGTTGCCCAATCCTCTTCAGTAGCAGCTTTAGCTTGAGGAATCAATTTAGTTACAATTTCATCCCCTCTTATCTCTACATTTCTTGATAAAAGCTCTTCACCTAAAGTTGGTAAAAATTTCTCAGCTATTTCTTTATTTATTAATAAAGTTTCAACAGCATTACATACACCAGGTCTTTGAGTCTTAGCATTTATTATTATATCCAATGCCTTTTGTAAATCTCCACTTTTATCCACATAAATATGGCAGTTTCCTATTCCTGTTTGAATACAAGGAATTGTACTATTATTTATAACTGTATTGATAAGTCTAGCACTTCCCCTTGGAATAAGTACATCTACATACTCATTAGCTTTCATTAACTCTCCTGCTTTCTCATGGCTAGTATCTTTAACCACTTGTACAGCATCTTCAGAGATTCCACACTCTTTTAAAACCTCTCTAAATATATCAACTATAGCTATATTTGTTTGTATAGCCTCTTTTCCACCTCTAAGAATCACTACATTTCCACTTTTTAAACAAAGTCCAAAAGCATCAGCTGTTACATTTGGACGTGATTCAAATATTATAGCTACAACACCAAGGGGAACTCTTTTTTGTTGAATAATCAATCCATTTGGAAGAGTTTTTCCATATACATACTCTCCCACAGGATCATTAAGAGCTGCTATCTCTCTCAACCCTTTAGCCATATCTTCCAATCTTTTTTCAGTAAGAGTAAGTCTATCAATAAATGCTTGTTTTACCCCATTAGTTACTGCATTTTCCACATCTTTTCTATTTATATTTAAAATGCTCTCTCTATTTTCTAAAAGTGCATCTGCTGCCTTTAAAAGTACCCTATTTTTCTCTTCTGTTGAAAGTTGAGCTACCTTTACTGATGCCTTTTTTGCAGCCTCACCTATTAATTTAATTTCCATTATTAATCCTCCATACAATCAAAAATAGTTCCTACATCTTCTCCAGATATTAATTTTTCTATTAAAAGAGGTTCTGAACCATCTAAGATTCCCATAATTACTCTACCATCATAACACTCTCTAGCTGCAAGAAGTTTTGTTTCCATACCTCCTACACTAAATTCACTTCCTTTTTCTCCACCCATTTTCATAATCTCATCTGTTACCTTTTCAACATATGATATTCTTTTTGCTTCTGGATGAGTTTTAGGATTTGAGTCATAAAGAGCATCAATATCTGTTAAGATAATTAATAGATCTGCTCCAATTAAAGATGCTACACTTGCTGAAAGTCTATCGTTATCACTGAACTCAATTTCAAAAGTAGATATTGTATCATTAGCATTAACAATAGGAATAACTCCAAAATTTAAAAGTGTTTCAAGGGTATTTGTTGTATTAGTTTTTCTCTCTCCCTCTTTAAAATCGTCTTTTGTTAAAAGTATTTGAGCAACTCTTTGACTATATTCACCAAAAAAATTTTGATATATATGCATTAATTCTGCTTGTCCAACTGCTGCTGCTGCTTGTTTCTCTCTAGTTTCCTTAGGTCTAGTTTTAAAGTTTAGTTTTTTTGATCCTACTCCTATTGCTCCAGAAGTTACAAGTATTACATCTCTTCCTTGATTTCTAAGATCACTTAAAACCCACGCCAACTTATTTAAAAGCCCTAAATTTAAATTTCCATTTTCATATGTAAGAGTAGAAGTTCCAACTTTAATTACTATTCTTTTAGAACTTTTTATCCTCTCTTGTATACCTTTTTTCATTGTTCCACCTCAAATTATTTATATAATAAGACATTATACATCAAATCTGAAAATTTTCCCATATTTTTGTTTATATTTACCTATTTTGTTTTAATAATAAACTTTTCTTCATACTCTTTTAAAGATTCCACTGCCTTTGATGTTAATGGATATACTCCTATTAAGTTTACAATTGTCATTAATCCAAGCCCTAAATCTGCAAGATTCCATACTAAGAAGTTTTGTCTTACCCCTCCAATATATAGCATAACTAAAGTAAACACTTTAAATGCCTCTTGTAGCCAAAGTTTATCATGTAAAAATGCTAAGTTTGGTTTAGCATAAAAACTTATTCCTAACATTGTACTAAATGAAAATAGGAATAGTATTACAGCTGTAAAAACAACTCCCCAGTCTCCAACTTGATATCTAAATGCTTCTTGTAAAAGTGTCATTCCTTGTAAACCTTCAGGAATTTTCCCATCTGAAAGAAGAATAACAAAGGCTGTTGCACTACATATTAAAATTGTATCTACAAAAACTCCTAGAGCTTGAACTAATCCTTGTTTTACTGGATGTTCTATCTCTGCTGCTGCTGCTGCACATGGAGCTGATCCTGATCCAGCCTCATTTGAGAAAAGTCCTCTCTTTACCCCTTGCATTACAACACTACCAAAAGTTCCACCTAAAAATTGTTTAATTCCAAAAGCATGGTTAAATATATTTGTAAACATACTTGGTAAAACTGTAATATTCTTTACTATTATAAATATAACTACACCTAGATAAATTACAGACATAAAAGGTACCATTTTATCTAAAACTTTTACTATTTTATCTCTTCTACCAAAAAGAACAACTGCTGCTAGTGCTACTAGAACAAGAGATGTTTTTCTAGGATCAATATTAAAAGCTGTTGCAAATGATTCAGTTACAGAGTTTGAAATAATTTGGAATACCCCTGCCCAACATATTAAAGCAAATACTACAAATATTACTCCTAACCATCTCATTTTTAATCCTTTTTCAATAAAGTATGGAGCTCCACCTCTATATCCACCATGTGGATCTTTCTCTCTATATAGAAGTGCAATTGTTGCTTCTATAAAAGCTGTTCCTGAACTTAAAAGAGCTACAACCCACATCCAAAATACAGCTCCAGGTCCTCCAACTGATACAGCAGCTACAACTCCTGCTAAGTTTCCAACTCCAACTCTTGATGCTGTTGAAATACAGAAAGCTTGGAATGAACTAACTCCCTCTTGATTAGCTTTTGTTTTTTCAGTTATTAATTTTATCATATGTCCAAATAGTCTAAATTGAACTCCCTTTGTTCTAAGTGTAAAGTATATTCCACTTATCACTAATAACACTACCAATAAATTTTGATTCCACATCACATTGTTAATTTGATTTACAAGATTTTCAAACCAATTCATTTTTCTATCCTCCTAGATAATTTTATATATTTTTTAGCAATTAAAAAAGAGTCCTCCTTTAATTACTTTTTTCCATTGTTATATGAATAGATTTAGTAATTAAATTCAGACTCTTTGAAAGTTCTATTTTATTTTTATTACCCTACTATTCTACTGTGCTACAATTTGATACTCTTTTATTTTTCTCTCTATCTCTTCTATATCTACTGGTGCTACCTTTACTACTTGGTTATTTACTTTAACCTCAATCTCACTTTTTCCCTTAACTTTAGAATATCTTGAGAATAACTCTGCTACAAACTTTTTATCCTCATCTGTAAAGTTACCATATCCTAAAATACGAGGTCCTCCTACTTTACAACCTGCTACATGAAGAGTTCCTTTTTCCTTATATTCTTCTATTCTACTATTTCCCTCTTCATCTCTACCTACAAACAGATATTTTTTTTCACCTAATCTATAGAATCTTGTTTTCTTTATAAGATGAAAAAGATATGAATGTTCTTCATTCATAAGTCCATCTTTTTCGATTATCTCTAGTCTATCAGAATATGCTGGATCTGTCAATAGGCAACCTCCACCTGGAGTTGGATATTCTACAAGTCCATACTTTTCTGTAAGTTCCATCTGCTTAGCTCTACTTCTTCCTTGAATATCAAGAAGTTGCTCTCTATCTACCCAACCCTCAAGTTCTGCTTTGCTTGGTGGTAGTAATTTAGCTGATAGAGGTCTTAATATTAAATCATCCATTCCTGATAGAGCTTTTACTTTTTCCAAGGCTGCTGAGTTTTGTGACATAGGTCTTTGTCCTAAAACCTCTCCTGAAATTACAAATTGGGCATCATATTTCTCAAGAAGTTCTCCTGCTATTTTAAACATTAATGAGTGACAATCTATGCAAGGGTTCATATTTTTTCCCCTTCCATATACAGGATTTTGCATCATATCTGTATGTCTCTTCTTAAAATCTATATACTCCAATTGTATTCCCAATTGTTTTGCCATACTTTCAGCTTTTTCATTCTTTCCACCAAAGAAATGAGAAACAAAATTTAAACCTATAACCTCAATTCCTTGATCTTTTACCACTTTAACAGCTAAGGCACTATCCAATCCTCCTGAAAAAAGTGCCAATGCTTTTATCTTTTTCTCCACTATTTTTCCTCTCTTCCAAAATCTAAAATTGTTCTTCCTCTACTATCTTTTTTACCTTCATAGTATACTTTCATGCTCTTAGGTACAGCAGTATATACTTTTTTGCTTATCTCAATAAAACTAGCCCCTTTTATGCACATTGCTCCTGCTAAAAAGTCCATTAATCTTTGAGCAGTATGAAGATCTAAATATTCAAGATTTAATGTTACCATCTTATCATTTTTTATATATGTAGCTATCTTTTTACAGTCAGCAAAAGTTTTAGGATCTACAAATATAGTTTGATAATTTCCTCCCGCATTTAACTCTGATTCTAAAGTAGATACACTACTTCCTTTATCTCTAGTTGGTGTTGGAACCTCTTTTTGAACTGGTACTTCACTTTCTTTTCCGGCATTTACCTCTATTATTCCTGTATCTTCTATACCATCTAATTCCTCAAGTTCATCTATTGTTCCAACTTCAGGATTATCTATTCCTAAAAGTTCTTTTAAATCTTGAATTACCTTTATTCCACCATTTTTCTTTTTCATCTCTACCTCCTACTGAAATATCTTTCTTCCTATTCTTACTAATGTAGCTCCCTCTTCTAAAGCTATTTTATAATCATTTGTCATTCCCATTGACAATTCTGTCAATTGACCATTAAAATATTTACTGTTTAGTTCATCTTTTATCTCTCTTAATCTCTTAAATACCCCTCTTACTAAAACCTCATCATCTGTAAAAGGTGCCATAGTCATTAATCCCTTTACATTTATATTCTTTAATTTCATTATTTCAGGTAACTCTTTGTATAATTCTTCTAAATCATACCCCTCTTTGCTCTCTTCTCCTGCAATATTTATCTCTAATAATACATCTATTATTCTGCTATTTTGCTCAGCTCTTTTATTTATTTCTTGAGCAAGAGATAACTTATTTACTGAATGAATTAAACTTACATATTCAGCTATATATTTTACCTTATTTTTTTGTAGATTACCAATAAAATGCCACTCTACATCATCTATTCCCAATTCTCTGAATTTTTCCTCTTTTTCCTTTATAACTTGAGCTTTATTTTCTCCAAATACTTTTACTCCACATTTTGCTACTTCTAACATCTCGTCTATTCCTACATATTTAGTAACACCAATAAATCTTACTTTTTCTGGATTTGGGGAGTGTTCTTCTATATCTTTTCTAATTTCCTCTATATTCTTTTCTATCCTACTCATTTCTTCTCCTCACACAAATTCATCTAATACATCATTAGCTACCATTAATCCCTTACGTGTTAGAATAAATTTATCATCTTCTCTCTTTAAATATCCTCTTTTTTCTAACGAAAGACATATATCAATATACTTACCTGTAGGGTTTACCCCTTTTTTTAAAAGTCTAAATCCTACAATATATTTATACTCTTCAATATCTTCTAAGGTTAATGTTTCACTTTCTAATATAGGTCTTAACTTACTATCTATACTACCATAATATTCTAAAAATTTCATCTGATTTTTATATCGTATATTATCAAGGTATCCAGAAGCTCCTAATCCTATTCCTAGATACTCCTTATTTTCCCAGTATTTTGTATTGTGTACAGCCTCTTTTCCCTCCAAACAAAAATTAGATATCTCATAGTGAAGATATCCCCTTTTCTCTGCTGTATCTATTATTTTTTCAAACATCTCTGCTTCTATCTCATTTTCAGTTTCTCTTAAAATTCCCTTTTTTAACTTCTCAAAGAAAACTGTTCCCTCTTCCCAAATAAGAGAGTATATTGAAAAATGTTCAGGTTTCATATCTAAAAGTTTATTCAAATCTTTTAATACTTCCTCTACATTTTGCCCAGGCAACGAAAACATAAGATCTAAACTTATATTATCAAATCCTGCTTTTCTTGCATTTTCAAAGGTTTCTATTCCTTCTTCACTTGTATGCATTCTTCCTAAAATTTTCAAATATTTTTCATCAAAAGATTGTATCCCTATACTTAATCTATTTATCCCTATCTTTCTTAATTTATATAATTTATCAAAATCCACTGTTTTTGGATTTACTTCCATTGTTACTTCAGCATTTTCTGCTATATTCAATCTTTTTAATATTCTTTCTACATCTTCTAAATCTAAAAGAGAGGGGGTTCCCCCCCCGAAATAAACTGTATTATACCTATAGCTTGGATATAGATCCAATTCCTTTAATAGATAATCTACATATTTTTTTCTTTCCTCTCCATTAGATTTAAAAGAGAGAAAATCACAGTAATTACATTTGTTTAAACAGAAGGGAATATGTATATATATTCCATCTACCATAATTTTCCTCTCTCCTATCTTTTAAATTATAATGAATCTACATAAGCTTGGAATCCGTTTTTAATCTCATCAAGCTTAGCTAATGATTTTTCTTTAGTACTATCTACAACACAGATATAGTATTTAATTTTTGGTTCTGTTCCAGATGGTCTAGCTGTTACATATGTTCCATCTTCAAGTATAAATTGGATAACATCTGATTTTGGTAGAGCGATCTCTTTAGTTTCTCCAGTTGCCATATCTTTTTCAACTTGTAATTTGAAATCTTTATATGTAGCAACTTTTCTTCCGCAAATTTCAGTATGTTCTTTATTTCTAAGATTTTCCATTATTTTTCCAATCTCTTCAATTCCAGATTTTCCTTGTTTTGTGATAGATACAGTTTCTTCTACAAACCATCCATATTTATCATATAGTTTATTTAGTTCTTTATATACTGATGTACCAATGCTATCATAGTAAGCTGCCATTTCAGCTATCATAAGAGTTGCAACTACTGCATCTTTATCTCTTACATGAGTTCCTACAAGATATCCTATTGATTCTTCAAATCCAAATAGGTATGTTCCATCTAGTTCTTTAGTTTCAAATTGTCTAATTTTTTCTCCAATATATTTGAATCCAGTAAGAGTTCTAAATACTTTTACCCCTTTATCTTTTGCTATTACATCTAACATAGGAGTTGAAACTATTGTAGAAATTACTGCTCCATTTGAAGGAATATTTTTATTCATTTCTAATAGATAGTTCATTAAAAGAACTCCTATTTGGTTTCCATTTGGGAATACCCATTTTCCTTCTTCATCTCTTATAGCCATACCAGTTCTATCAGCATCTGGGTCATTTGCTAAACAGATTTTAGCTCCAATTTTATCTGCAAGTTCTGTACTTAATTTAAATACTGATTTATCTTCTGGGTTTGCATATGGACAAGTAGGGAACATTCCATCTGGCATCTCTTGTTCTGCTACTGTGTATACAGATTCAAATCCCATCTCTTTTAAAACTCTTTGTACTGCTACTCTTCCAGTTCCATGAAGTGGTGAGTAAACAATTTTAAAATCTTTCTTTCCTGGGATATCTCTATTTATAGCTTGTTTTTCTACCTCTTCAACAAATCTATCATCAACATGTTTAGAAATTGTTTCTAATAGTCCATTTGCTCTAGCTTCATCTTCAGATACCATTTTTATATCTTTAAATATATCTACACTATTTACCTCTCCAACTATTCCACTAGCTTGAGGTTCAACTATTTGTGCTCCATCTTCCCAATATACTTTATATCCATTGTATTCTTGTGGATTGTGTGATGCTGTTACCATTACTCCAGCTATAGCTTTTAATTCTCTTGTAGCAAAAGAAAGTTCTGGTGTTGATCTTAAAGAATCAAATAGATAAGCTTTTATTCCATTTCCTGCTAATACAAGAGCTGTATTTAAAGCATATTCTGTTGAACCTATTCTACAATCATATGCAATAGCTACTCCTCTTTTCTTTCCTTCTTCTCCTGTAGTTTTTAGAATATAGTTTGCTAGTCCTTGAGTAGCTTTTCTAATGTTGTATTTATTTATTCTATTTCTTCCTACTCCTCTAACTCCTCTCATTCCTGCTGTTCCAAAGCTTAAATCTGTGTAAAATCTGTTTTCAATCTCTTTTTCATCATCCTTAATACTTAATAGCTCTTCTCTATCTTCACTATCAATGTATTCAGATTTTACCCATAATTCATAACTTTTTAGAAACTCTTTTTCCATAACCTGTCCCTCCAATACTTTATATTTTATACACCTTGATATTTAATATTATACCTCAATTATTTATTTTTAAAAAGAACTTTTATTTTTTTCTTTTTTATATCAAGTTAGAATTATTCGTTTTGTAACAAAGTATATTTGTTTTGTTATTTTACATTATTTATATTAAAATATATAAAAATTTATAAAAATATATTTTATATATTTGAATTATATATATAAAATGTGATATATTTATTCTTGCATAATAATAAATATATACTATCAATATAATTAATATATAAAAATGAAATCAATACGTTTTTAAAGGAGGACTTAAATTATGGTATTAAATCTTACAACTATCCAAACAATGGCATTGGCAGTTATAGTTCTTTATTAAACTAATCAAGAACACTCGTGACTTTAGTCATGAGATGAATTGACTAGAATAGTAAGCGTATAGGGAAACTTGTACGTAGACGTAGGAACACTACGCAACGAAGAAACTGAATTGCTGGAAAATCGTAAAGCTAATTAAACTACAACATAGAGATGAAAAAAGCTCAAGTGTGAATGTGGCGAAAGCAGAAAAAATTAATTAGATGGTATAAGGTTAAATCCTAAGTGCTTGAAAATCGATAATCAGCAGGTAAGCTCCGAATAGGAGAAACTTCAACGACTATTCCTCGTGAGGGAAGTACATTACAAGCTATTGGTAATGGAAGTGGTTTCGCCCTAACAGATAATGCTGAGGGATAAGATATAGTCTGTGCTTGTATGAAAGTACAAGAAGTTCATAAGAGAACTGTATAGGAAGTAGCGATCCTATATGAACGACACCTCCCATATGTTGTGGGATTCTAAAAATTTAAAACTAAATAAACTTTTACTATAATATAACATTTTAGTAAAATATGTTATAATATACCTACAGAAAGCGAGGTGATTATAATGTATTTGACTATGAAACAACAAGTAAAACAATTAACTAAAGAAGATTATAAAAATTTAAAACTGTTATCTCATATAGCTAAAAATTTAGCAAATGAAGCAATATATAATATTAGGCAGTATTATTTTACAGAAGGCGAATACTTAAATTACCAAAAAAATTATGCCTTACTAAAAAATAGTCTAAATTATAAAATGCTAAATTCAAATATGGCACAACAGATTTTAAAAGAAGTTGATGGTTCTTTTAAAGCTTTCTTTGGATTACTTAAATTAGCTAAAAAAGGAAAGTATAATTTTAAAGATATTAAACTTCCTAAATATCTTCCTAAAGATAGTTTTACAACATTAATTATAGGTTTTGTAAGAATAAACAGGAATAAATTAATTATCCCATACTCAAATTCTTTCAAGAAAGAACATAAAAGTATTGAGATAAATATTCCACCTAAACTAGTTGATAAAAAGATAAAAGAGATAAGAGTTATACCAAAGTCAAATGCTAGGTTCTTTGAAATTCAATATGCTTATGAAGTAGAAGAAGTTCAAAGTAATGTAGATAAAAATAAAGCACTAGCAATAGATTTTGGAATAAATAATCTTGCTACTTGTGTAACATCAACTGGAAAATCTTTCATAATAGATGGAAGAAGACTAAAATCTATAAATCAATGGCATAATAAAGAAAATGCACGTTTACAAAGTATAAAGAATAAACAAGGATATAAAAATAAATACACAAACAAACAACTTGCTAATACTAAAAAAAGAAATAATAAAGTTAACGATTATATGAATAAAACTGCAAGAATAATTATTAACTATTGTTTAAAAAATAGTATAGGAAATATAGTTTGTGGATATAATGAAACATTCCAAAGAAATTCTAATTTAGGTAAAAAAAATAACCAGACATTTGTAAATATACCTTTTGGAACACTTAGAGAAAAGATAGAATATCTTTGCAAATTATATGGAATAAATTTTGTTAAACAAGAAGAGAGCTATACATCAAAGGCAAGTTTCTTCGATAGAGACAAAATTCCTACTTATAATGATGATAATCCTCAAAAATATGAGTTTAGTGGAAAAAGAGTTAAAAGAGGATTATATCAAACAAAAGACGGTAGGTTATTAAATGCAGATGTAAACGGAGCATTAAATATATTGAGTAAAAGTAAAGTTGTGGGCTTAGAAGTCCTATACAATAGAGGCGAACTGGACACGCCTGTAAGAATAAGAGTTGCATAACAACTAAACTTCTTAAATAAAGTTTTAAACTTTTAGAACCCTGTGACTTTAGTCGTGGGAGGTTCAGATGAAAATAATAAAAGTATAGATAGACTAGATGAATATCCATTGACAAGAAGTGAAA
>Oklahoma_p2__coassemble_1948_pt1 | contig 11077 bp, 13 predicted proteins | sample Oklahoma_p2__metabat2_low_PE_035 | metagenome-assembled genome bin Oklahoma_p2
GAGATTCCAGAGGATATAACAGTTTATGATTTTATTATGTATGGACGTATCCCACATAAAAAATGGTACGAGATCTATAATGAAGAGGATAGAAATATTGTAGAGTGGGCTATTAAAATTTGTCATCTTGAAAAATTTAGAGAGAGAAAAGTTATGAGCCTTTCTGGTGGAGAGAGACAAAAAGTATGGATATCTATGGTATTAGCTCAAAAAACTGAGATACTACTTTTAGATGAGCCTACTACATATTTAGATATATGTCACCAATTTGAAATTATGGAATTGGTAAAAATGTTAAATAGAGAATTAGGAATCACTATTATTATGGTGTTGCACGATATCAATCAAGCTGCTCAATATAGTGATAAGATAATTGTTTTGAAAAATGGAAAGAAATTCAAAGAGGGAAAACCTATGGAAATTTTAAATCCACAACTTATTAAAGATGTCTATAGAGTGGATTCAGTTATGGAGATTGAAAACAATATTCCATACTTTAAATTAAAAGGAATTATAAATAATTAATCAGGTGCTTATGCATAAAAAGGAAGCAGGTGAAAATCCTGCACAGCCCCCGCTACTGTAAGGTGGACGAAACCTAAATACCACTGGATTTTTTCTGGGAAGGTTGGAAGTAGAGTGAAGCCAAGTCAGGAGACTTATCTGATAATAATACAAAACTATCTTTTAAACTTACTGGTAAAGATAACTAGGGGGCTTTTTTAGTTATTTTTATCAGTTTTTATTTTTAAATTTAATACTTAGGAGGGAAAATGTTTAATTATTTTATTGAAGGTGGAAGTATGATGTGGCTACTAGCTATTTTATCAATAGCTGGTTTGGGAACTATTTTAGAAAGAACAGCTTATTTTTTAAGAAATGAGCAAGGAATTACAAAGGAGTTTAAAAGTGAAATTGTAGATCTTGTTAGAGAGGGAAAAGAAGACGAAGCTATTGAGCTTTGCAATAAAACAAATAACTCTGTTTCAAGAACTGTAAAAAGTATATTATTAGCATATAAAAACGAAAATGATCTATATGAAAGTAAAGAGAAACTTATGAAAGAAAAAGCTCTAGAGCAAATTGAAAATCTGGAGAGAAGATTATCTATACTTGGAATTGTTTCGTATATCTCACCTATGGCAGGTTTACTAGGAACAGTTCTTGGAATGATAAAATCATTTAAAGCTATTGCTCTTCAAGGAGCTGGAGATCCTAATGTTGTAGCTAATGGAATCTCTGAGGCTCTTATAACTACAGCAGCTGGGCTACTTATTGCAATCCCTGCGATTATTGCTTATAACACATTTAATAGAAAAGTTGATAAAATTATGCTTGAAATAGAGAAAACTTCAACTGCTTTAATTAATATTAAAGATTCAGGAAAGAGGTAAGATTTTATGAGAGATTTTAGAAGAGGAAAAAATATTATCAATCCTGATATGACCCCTTTAATTGATGTGGTCTTTCAGCTTTTGATATTTTTTATGTTAGTAACAACATTTAGCCAATATACAAAATTTGATATGAACCTTCCAAAATCATCAGTAGAACAGATTGATAGTTTAGAAGAGGGAGTGGAATTAGTTATTGATAGAGAGGGAAAATTCTTCTTTAAAAATGGGGATAACTCTATTGAAATTCCAAATGATAAATTTGAAATTATGTTAAAAGAGCTTATGAATGGACGTCAAGAGCAGACACTTATTGTTAGTGCTGACAAAGATTTAAAATATCAAGTTGTTATTGAAACTATGGGTAAGTTAAAAAATATAGGTATTGAAAAAATTGAAATAAATAGCATAAAGTAGGTGAGACAATGAAGTTTTATATTTTTTCTTTTCTCTGCCACTTATTATTGCTATTTCTCTTTTACAAAACTCCTGTAAAAGAGATTAAAATGGACAGTAAAAATGTAGTTGTATATCTAACTGATAAAAAAAATGATATACCAGCTCCTGCACCTGCTCCAATTCAATCTTTTAATAGAGAGCCTGTAAAAGAGATTAAAAAAGTTGAAGAAAAGAAAATTGAAAAAAAAGAGATTAAAAAACCAGAGAAGAAAGTAGTTAAAAAGAAAATTAAAAAAGCTGTGCCTAAGCCTATTGAAAAACCTAGTGAGGTAGAAGAAGTTGAAAAGGAAACTTCAACTAACACAAATACCGCTCCTTATAATCCTCTAGCTGGTTTAGTTAAAGATGGAACTGGTACATATATAGGAGATCAAAGAGGTGGACATGGAATAGGTTATAAGATAAAGAGAGAGGTTGAACCTCAATATCCTATCATGGCAAAAAAAGCTAACTTTACCAAAGAGGTAGTTATTCAAACTAAATTTTTAGTAGGGCTTAATGGAAAAGTAGAAGAGATTATCTTCTTAGACAACTTCACATCATATGGATTTAGAAAAGAGGTTGAAAAAGCTCTTAAACAGTGGGAGTTTGCTCCTATTATATACCAAGGGCACAATATAAAGATGTATTTTTATAAAGACTTTAGATTTAACGTTAAATAATTAAATATTAAATAATTAATAGTTAGTTAAAAACAGTCTTACTGTTTTATATAAAAAATAATGAGGAGTGATACAGATGAAAGTAAATTATGAACCTACACACTCAGTTATACCTACACTACTAATTAATAAAGTTAAAGAAATTGCTAGTAGTTACAATATCCCTTGTAAAGTGGAAGAGGTAGAAATTTTTACTGTGATGGATACAGTAAACCTTTATTTTTTTAAAGATAAAAATGCTGTTTTCAAACTATCCATTGATTGTATCAACAGTGGAGAAGAATATGTAAAAAAATATATTGATGGTATTAATAAAGCTTTTGAAAAAACTATAGCAGATTTTGGAAATATTTCAAAGATAGATATAGTAAAAGGTACTAATTCTTAAAAAATTAAATTATAATCTATTTAATAAAGAACTCTTATTAATATAGGAGTTCTTTTATTTTTAAGTTAAAATAAAAACACTTAATTTGGATTAAAGATATATTATTTTATATAATTACATTTTCTTTCTTTGACTTTCTATTATAAAAGTGCTAGAATACAACATAGAAAATAATATATTTAGGTGCTTATAAGAGCTTAATAGAGGAAGAGAGGTGAAAATCCTCCACAGTTAAAACTGCTGTAAGGTGGACGAAATCACAATTATGTCACTGGGAAACTGGGAAGACGTGAGAGTAGGATGAACCCAAGTCAGAAGACTTACCAAATCATAATTAAGATATTTTTATCTTTTTTGTTTGATTAACAGTAAGTAGAAACTCTATTTGCTGTTTTTTTATTGCCCTAACATATAAAATATTTGGAGGGAAAATGTATAAAAAAATTGGAATTTTAGCTTTAATTATTAGCTCAAGTTTATTTGCAGAAGAAACAACAAAAGAAAAAGATTATGGAGTAAGACTTAATGAATCAACTATTACAACAGAAAGATATGAAGAAACTCCTGTAATTGAAACAGCAAAAAATATAACTGTTATCACTAACGAAGAGATTGAAAAAAGAGGGTATAACTCTGTTGAAGAGTCTTTAGTTAATGTTCCTGGATTATCATTTGCAGGAGGAAATCTATCTATGAGAGGACAAGTTCCTAGCATGGGAAATAAACATTTAGTAGTTCTTGTTGATGGAGTTCCTCAAAATGGAATGGACAATAGAAGTTTTGATTTAGACTTTATACCAATTGAACAAGTTGAAAAGATAGAGGTTGTTCCTGCTGGTGGAGCTATTATGTATGGAGGAAATGCTACTTCTGGAGTTATCAATATTATTACTAAAAATAATGAAAATAAAAAATATTGGGGTAATGCTGGATTAACATTAGGTTCTTTTGATGAGAAAAAATATAAATTAAATTATGGAATGAATATTACTAATAAAATATCTTTTGATATAAAATATGTAAATCTTGATAGAGATGGATATAGAAAATATACTAAAAAAGAAAGTGAATTTGGAGAGTTCGGAACAAAATATAAGCTAGAAGATGGAGAAGTTGGTGTAAAATATATCCGTAACGAAAGAAAAGGCAATGGTTCTGGTTATCTTAACAAAACTCAATATGACGAAGACAGAAAACAAAATGACCCTAGTTATAAAGAAAAAGTTTCTCATGACACTCAAAACAAATATATTTTTGAATTAAATAAAAATTTGACTAATACATTAAATTTTTCAGCTGTAGCAGAATATAGAGAAAGAGAGTACACTTATTCTCAACCTAAAGGAAAAAACTATCCATCATATAAAAGTAGAGTAAAAAATACTGATTCTTTCTATACAAATGGACAGTTAAAATATAAATATGGAGAAAATAGCAATATAATTTTTGGTGGAGATTACTCTACAGCAACAGTCAAAGAAAATGGAAATAAAGTTGATAAAAAACTAGGTGAAATTTATCGTGGAACACATACTAAAACTGATTATGATGCTATTGGTGGATATATCTTAAATAAATACTCATACAACAATTTTATCTTCTCTCAAGGAATTAGACTTGAAAAAAATCAGTTTGATGAAAAAGAAAATACTTATGATAGCAAAGGAAATTTTACTGAAACAACTAAAACAAAAGATAATAAAACTAATACTAACTATGAATTAGCAGTTAACTATATGTTTAATGATAATACTTCTGGATATTTAAGTTATAATAGAGTATACAGAGCACCTAACCTTGGAGAATATACAAGTTGGAAAAAAGATAAAAAAACTGGCAAGGTTTACTCTAAAGACTCTCAAAAAGTTGATACTGTTGAAATTGGATTAAAATCTTTAATAAATAATATATACTTATCTGGAGCTTTATTTGGTATAAAAGGTGACAAAGAAATAATGTATGATCCTTATAGAGATGAAATCCAATTTGATAAATCAGAAAGTGGAAGTTATTATAATTTAGATGGAAAAACTGAAAGAATAGGTCTTGAATTAGCTAGTGAACAATATTTTGATAAATTAACTTTAAGACAAAATTTAACATATTTATTTAAACATGAAATTGTTGATGGTCCTTACAAAGGAAATGATATTCCAGGAATGAGTGATATTGTATTTGGACTAGGTGCAACTTATGAAGCTACTCCAAATCTAATATTTAACATTGAATCTAACTATCATGGAAAATCATATTTAATAAATGATTACTATAATAAAGTATCTAAAGCAGATAGTTATATGGTAACAAATCTTTCAGCAAAATATAACTTCAATAATGGAGTATCAATCTCTGCTGGAGTAGATAATTTATTTAATGAAATTTACTGTGATTATATAACATATGCTGGTAAGAAAATCAACTATTCTCCTTCACCTGAAAGAACTTATTATGTAAGTGCAGAATATAAATTCTAATAATAGGAGCTAGTATGAATAAACTAAATAAATTTATAGTATTTTCTAGTTTATTATTACTTTTTACTTCAAATTCATATGGTTATAGAGTAAAAGAAAGTCCTACAACTAGATTTAAAATAGAAAGTTTCAAAGAAGAGATTAAAAAAACTAATTTCAATTTTGATTCTTTTGGAAAGGTTAAAGAGTATGGAATTTTGGGATATTATAATTTCTATCCACTTATAAAAAATAATAAAATATGTGCCTATGCTTGTTTAACTCATTTAAAAGTTTATGATAGACATGAGCCCTTTATTGTTATTATTTCACTAGATGGAAAGATTATTGATTATTCAATTCCAGAGGCTAGAAATAAACATAAAATATTAAATACTAATGATGTTAAATTTAAATTAATTGGAAAAGATAAAACTAATGTACATTTAGATGCTGTTGCTGGTTCAACATATCATGTTCCTGCTATTAATGCTGAACTAACAAATATTTTAAATATATTTGATTATCGAAAAGAAATTATCAGAAAAGATGAAATATAAAGTAATATAACTGAATAGTAACTAAAATAAGGAAGCAACTGCTTCCTTATTTTAATATCTCTAACATTTTAAACAACCCATCAAAAAATATTCTAAACCCAATAGACATTATAAAAATCTGCATAACCTTTGACAGAATATATAATACTAACTTTCCAAATATTCTTTCCAAATAATTTCCTATCATAAAAACTAAAAATATTATAATAAAAGCTACAAATATAGATAAACTATTTGATATAAGCCCATATTCTGAACGTCCTATCAAAGCTGTTGTCAAACTTCCAGGACCAACCATCATAGGAAACGCCATTGGAATTACTGCTTGTTTTATTTGTTCCTCTGGCGGAAGTTTATTTACCTGTTGTCCCCTTCTTGCAGAAGAAAAAATCAAATTTTTAATAGCCATCAAAATTAAAATTAATCCCCCTGCCATTCTCAACTCGTTCATATTAATCTTATAGAAATTTGTCATTAAAAATTCTCCAATAAGACTAAAAATCAAAGTAATGAAGAAACCTGTTACAGCAACAGCCTTAAAAAGTTTTTTTCTAATATCCTTTTCCATACCATCGGTCATTCCAATAAATAATGGTACATTTCCAAAAGGATTCAAAACAGCAATAAGCATCAAAGCATTTATAAAAATCGTATGTATATCCATCTATCTATTTTTCTCTAGCTCCTCTATTATATCCAAATTAGTTTTTTCTATTTTTGGCTTTTTAATATTTTCTTTTTCCTCTTGTATCTCTACTTTTTTATTTATCTTTTCTAAAATATCAAGACTTGTAATCTCTTTAACCATTCTCTTTCCCTCTTCCCATTTATTTAATAATATTAAGTTTTAAAAGTTTCTCCTCATTAGCTTCAATAAATTCATCAGTTACTACATATAAAACTGTTTTTTGTACTCCTGGTAATCCTTTTCCTAAATGTACAAATTCAACTTTTTTCTCTACATTTTTAAAGTGTTCCCCTTGTTCAATAGCTCTTGCTAATCCTTCAATGTCAAATCCTTCTTGATAATTTTTTTTCATATTTTTTTCCTCCCTTATAATCTCTAAATTACTACATTCAAGTTAAAAAATCCCAATTAACTTCTTTTAGGGAGCCATCATAAACCTTTTGATTCTTCAGTAGCCATAATTTTTTAGAACTTATAACTACTTCAGTTTCTCTTAAAATAAACATTAAAAATCCCTCCAACTAAGATACTTTTATACAATAAAAAAATCCCAAAACTCACGTCAAAGTAAATTTTGGGATAAAATATTTTATATGAAAAAATTAAATCGAAAAATACTTATCTAAAAATTCACACCTGTCCTCGCAAGTTGATATTTTTTATCAAAGGCAGGTCTCCTGACTTAGATTCACCTTACTCACACACCTTCCCAAATCTCTTCAGTGGCATTGTGCTTTCATCATCATTACAGTGGCGGGACCGTGCAGGATTCTAACCTGCTTCCCTTTTAATTCAGTGCTTTTAATACTGAAACCATTTGATATTTTTTATTCATTTCATCAATAAAATTATATAATCTTATCATGATAATGTCAACTATTCTAGCTATTTTTACCTTTCAAATAATCAATATTTAATATTCATTATTTAACTGCTTTTTTAATTCTATCTAACGCTTCTTTTAAAACTGATCTTGGACAAGCAAAGTTCAATCTTATGTAGTTTTCTCCTATCTTTCCAAACCAATTTCCATAATCTATTGCTACTTTTGCTCTCTCTTCAAATATATTTTCCAATGTATCTCCATTTTTTAAGAATTCTGAAAAATCTAACCAAGCTAGGTAAGTTCCCTCTGGTTTAACATATTTTATCTCTGAAATATTCTCTTTTAAATATTCTTCAATATATTTCCTATTTCCATCTAAATATTCGATTAACTCATCTAGCCACTCTCCAGATTTTGTATAAGCTGCTGTAACTGCTGCTATTCCAAAAATATTTGGAGCTTCTAATCTAATCTTCATCATAGTTTCTTTATATTTTGCTCTCAATTCTGAATTAGCTATAAAGATAAAAGATGTATGTAATCCAGCTAAGTTAAAAGTTTTACTTGGAGCAGAGCACACAATACAAATATTTTTTAGTTCCTCTCTCAAAGTTAAGAAAGAGCAGTGAGTGTGCTCTTTAAAGATTAAATCAGAATGAATCTCATCTGCAATAATTAAAACATCATGTTTTAAACAGATCTCACCCATTTTTTCTAATTCTTCTCTTTTCCAAACTCTTCCCACTGGGTTGTGAGGGTTACAAAGTATAAATATTTTTATTTTATTTTCAACTATCTTTCTTTCAAAGTCTTCATAGTCAACTGTATAATATCCATTATCATCTATCAATTGACTTTCTACTATCTTTCTACCATTATTTTCTGTTGAAACTCTAAATGGATTGTATACTGGAGTTTGAATTAAAATTGAATCTTCCTCTTTAGTGAAAGTTTGTATCATATAGTTTAAAGCTGGAACTACTCCATTGGCAAAAATTATCCAATCTTTCTCTATTCTACAATTTTTTCTCTTAGCATTCCAATCTATAATTGAGTTATAATACTCATCTTCTGGCACACTATAACCTAAAATTCCATGTTCTATTATATTATTCATACTTCTTAAAATTGGTGGAGCTACTTTAAAGTCCATATCAGCTACCCAAAGTGGTAAAAGATCTTTCTTTCCATGATAAGTATCCTTATATAGTTCTGGATTACACTTTCTTGAATTAGTCTTACTTCTATCTATAATTTCATCAAAGTTATATTTCATGTTTACCTCCGATAACTATTTTTTCTTAATTATAACTTATTTTTTTAGAGATAACAAATTATTTTCTCTCTTTTCCTCTTCTCCTTCTATTTAAAATAAAAAATTTATAGTATAATATTATTGACTAATTTAAGAGAGGTGATATTTTTATGGAGAAAATAGAAAAATTAGCTGAAATAATCAACTCAAGTAATTATATAGTTGCCTTTACTGGTGCAGGTGCTTCTACTGATTCTGGACTAAAAGATTTTAGAGGTAAAGATGGACTATATAGCAGAACTTTTATGGGATATGAACCAGAAGAAATATTAAGCCATGACTTTTTCTTTGCTCATGGAGATATTTTTGACAAATATCTTGATGAAAAACTTAATATAAATGGAATTCAACCTAATGCTGGACATAAAGCTCTTGCTAAATTAGAAGAAATGGGAAAAGTAAAATCAGTAATTACTCAAAATATTGATGATCTTCACCAAATGGCAGGAAGTAAAAATGTTCTTGAACTTCATGGGACTCTAAAAAAATGGTACTGCTTAAAATGTGGAAAAAAAGATGTAAAAAGATTTAAGTGTAGTTGTGGTGGTACTGTTCGCCCTCAAGTTACTCTCTATGGTGAGATGTTAGATGAAGATGTAACAAGAGAAGCTGTAAATGAGATAGCAAATGCTGATACTCTTATTATTATAGGTACAAGCTTAACTGTATACCCTGCTGCTTATTACATAACATATTTCCAAGGGAAAAATCTTGTTATCATTAATAACGATGCAACTCAATATGATAGTAAAGCTTCTTTAGTTATCAATGATAACTTTGCTTCTACTATGAAAAAAGTTTTACCATTGATAAAATAATTTATCTAGCTATTTTATTATATACATAAAAAAATTTTTGTTATATAATTTTAATATTAATAATTGAGGTGATTTTTATGAAAAAAATTTTTATATTTTTAACAGCTATTGTTTTTTTAGCAGGTTGTACTTCAACTCCTAAAAGATCAAACATACCAACTCCAGTAGCTTCTATACAAACTGTTTCTGAAGGAGAATATGTTTTAACTAATATCTTTCCAGAAGCAAATTTAACTCTTGGATTTGATAATGAAGGAAGAATTTTTGGTTTCTCTGGTATCAATAGATATTTTGGAAAAGCTAATATAGATAATGGAGCTATTGTAGTTGAGCCTTTAGCTACTACTAAAATGGCTGGTCCACAAGATAGAATGATTATAGAAGACCAATATCTTACTATTTTAAAAAGTGCAAAAACTATTGAGATAAAAAATGACTCTCTTATCCTTACTAATGAAAGAGGAGAAACTTTAATTTTCAATAAAAAATAATACTAGGAGATTAAAATGGAAAGATTAAAACAACAAACACAATTTTTAATTGAGATAGATAAGGTAAAAGGGATTTTAAGACAATCTATCGTTTTAGGAGATTTAAATAGAAGGGAAAATGATGCTGAACACAGTTGGCATATGGCTCTTTGTGCAATGACTCTTAAAGAGTATTTTACTCTTGGTGAAGTTGACATGGAAAAAGTTTTCAAACTTATTCTTATTCATGATATAGTTGAGATCTATGCTGGAGATGTTCCTGCTTTTTCTAATTATGATAAAGAAGCGAAATGGAATGCTGAACTTGAAAGTGCAGAAAAAATATTTGGAATGCTTCCTGAAGAGCAAGGAAAAGATTTTATGAAATTATGGCTTGAATTTGAAAATATGGAAACTAAAGAAGCAAAATTTGCCAATACTTTTGATAGATTCCAAGGATTTATTCAAAATTTAACTTCTGATGGACACACTTGGAAGAAATTTAGTGCTACAAAAGAGATGGTATTAAAAAGACTTGCTCCTGTTATTGAATATACTCCACAAGTTTTCAATGAATTTGCCATGCCTGAAATTCAAAAATATATTGATAGAGGAATAATAAAACTTTCTAAATAATTTTTCAAAAAGAGTTTTTGCAAGTAACTTTGCTTAAACTCTTTTTTTATTAAATAAACTATCAAATTATCTTGTTGATCATTTAAGAAAAATATATTCTCCCTAACATCAAGTTGACGTAATTTGGAAGTGAATATTAGAAGCCCTCAGCGAAATGTAGTTAAGAAAATGCAACGTGTTTGAGGCGAAGCCGAGTTTTGCATTTTCAACGGAATAAGCCATAGGGATTCTTTATTCACTGACATGGAGTCAAATTGATGTTAAAAAAATAAATTTAGATAACTTAACTTGACTAATAATCGCTAATGCAAAGGTACTTTGTCAAAACTTAGTGAGGTACTAGATAACTGAAATTAAAAAGAAAATTAAGGATCACAGAAACTCCGTTTCTGTGTCTCAAAAGTAGCA
>Oklahoma_p2__coassemble_1971_pt1 | contig 10987 bp, 10 predicted proteins | sample Oklahoma_p2__metabat2_low_PE_035 | metagenome-assembled genome bin Oklahoma_p2
TCTCAAAAGTAGTAGTCGTTTACACTCCTCTACTTTTGGAAATTATAGTTTAAAATTCTTTCAAAAATATTTTATTTAAAAATATATTGATTTTCAAATTAAAATGTTTTATAATTAAATCAGCTTAAAATAAATTACCAAAGGAGTGTTAATATTATGAAAACTGCAATTTTTTATGGAAGTACTACTGGAGTTACTCAAGATATAGCTGAAAGAGTTGGAAAACTTTTAGATGCTGATGTTTTTTCAGCTTCTGATATTGAAAAGATATGTGATTATGATTTTGCTATTTTAGCAACTTCTACTTGGGGAATGGGAGATCTTCAAGATGAATGGTTAGATGCACTTGATAAATTAAAAACTCTTAACATTACTGGTAAAAAAATAGGACTTATTGGAGTTGGAGATCAAGAAGGATTTGGAGATACTTTTGTTGATGGTATAGGAATTATCTATGATGAAATAAAAGACAAAGGAATTACATTAGTTGGAAAAACTTCTACTGATGGATACTCTTTCTCTTCTTCAAGAGCTGCTGAAGATGGTGAATTTATAGGCTTAGTTATTGATGAAAATAACCAAAGTAATCTTACAGATGAAAGAATAAATGCTTGGGTAGCAAAAGTAAAATAATTTTAATCTCTCCTTTTATTTGACATAATTTTTATATAATCATATAATTTATATTATTGCTTATTAAAAGGAGAAAAAATGTTTAATAAAGATGTAACTATTGAAAATTTAGAGAAAATGGGTAAAGGTGGGCTTTCTGATTTTCTTGGAGTAGAAATACTTTCTATTGAAGAAGGAAAAATGACAAGTAGATTGTCTATAAAACCTCATCACATAGCCCCAAATGGTTTTCTTCATGCAGCTACTATAATAGCCCTAGCTGATACAACTTGTGGATATGCCTCTTTTGCACATCTCCCTGAGGGTGCTGAAAGTCTTTGTACTATTGAACTTAAAAGTAACTATTTAGGAACTGTTAGAGAGGGTGGAATATTCTGTGTTGCTACAGCTATGCATCTAGGTAGAAATACACAAGTTTGGGATGCCAAAGTTTCTGATGAGAAAACTGGAAAAGTTATAGCACTATTCAGATGCACCCAAATGAATCTTTTCTCTAAATAGCAAAAAAGTTATTGTAGTTTTTAACTTACAATAACTTTTTTTATTGATAAAACTATATAGATATCTCTACTAAATCCCCTAATATATATTCTCTTCCCTTTTCTCCTTGAATATTTACATATAGTTCCTCTGTTTCATTTTTTATTTTTAAGATAGTATAAGCACCCATAAACTCTTTATTTATAATTTTCCAACTACCTTTTTGATTTTTTTCTATCTTTATATTTTCTGGACGTATCAACTTTTTAACCCCATCTTTTAATATAAAATTAGATTTTCCAATAAAATTAGCTACATACTCATTTATAGGAGAGTAATAGATCTCTTCAGGAGTCCCTATTTGCTCTATTTTTCCATTGTTCATAACCACTACTTTATCTGATATGCTCAATGCTTCCTCTTGGTCATGTGTGACAAATATCATACTTATTTTTAAGTTTTTTTGTAACTCCTTTAGCTCCTCTCTCATGCTAATTTTTAATTTGGCATCAAGATTACTAAATGGCTCATCTAATAAAAGTATCTTAGGATATAGCACCAAAGCTCTAGCCAGTGCTACTCTTTGCTGTTGTCCACCACTTAACTCTTGAATAGATTTTTTTTCATATCCATCTAAACCAACAATTTTCAAGTATTCTAAAGCTAATTCATTTTGCTCTTTCTTTGTAAGTTTCTTATATTTCAAACCATACTTAATATTTTCTAAAACATTCATATGGGGGAAAAGTGCGTAACTTTGAAAAACTGTTGAAATATCTCTTTTTTCTGGTGGAATATCTGTTATATCTCTATCTTCTAAATAGATTTTTCCATTATCTGGTTTTAAAAATCCACCTATTATATTTAAAAGTGTAGTTTTTCCACAACCACTGGGACCTAATAAAGAGATTAATTCCCCCTTTTCTATACTAAAATCTATCTTTTCTATTCCTCTATTTTCTTCAAAAATCTTTTTTAAATTTTCAATTCTTAAATACATATTTTTCTCCAAAATCTATTTTTTTAATACTTTTGCTACAAAAATATTTAAAGAAAAAGTGATAAAAGTTATTGCTAAAGCTGTTATTGAAGCTGCTCCATACTCCCCTTGTGCAACCTGTGTAAAAAGCATTATTGTGGCAACATTATTCCCTGGAGACACCAAGAATATTATAGCCCCTATAGTTGTCATTGTTGCTATAAAACAATTAACAAAAGAGATTAAAAATGCTGGTTTCAACAATGGAAATATTATATCTAAAAGTATTCTCATCTTAGATGCTCCTAAATCTCTACCTGCTTTTTCTATATTTGGATTCAATGTAGAAAATATTGAGTCTCCAGCTTTTATTCCAATACTTATCTGTCTAAAAGCACAGTTTAAAATCACTATTGTAGCTGTTCCTGTTAAAGTAAAGATTCCACTATTAAAAGCTAAAATATATCCTAATCCAAAAAATGTTCCTGGAATAATATAGGGCAATCCCCCTAAAAACTCTATCCCCTTAAAGAAATAACTGTTTCTTTCTCTATTATAATACGAGATTAAAATTCCTATGGTAGAGGATATTGCACCAGATATAAAAGCATAAACTATTGTTCTTAAAAATACCCTTGTAGATGAAAGCTTAAATTTTTCTATATACTCTAAGGTAAACTCTATTCCTTTTGAAGTATAATTATAAAACCCTGAAAAAAATATAGCTGAATATTGAATAAACATTACCAATACAAATAGATAAGCTACTACTTTAAAAAGAATCTTTACTCCCAATGGAAGAGAATAAGAGATATTTTTAGACTCCATACCCTTTCCCACTGAAAAACTGCTAAATTTTTTCAAAAGTATTCTCTTGTACAATAGAAAAGCTAAAAGTGCTGGAAATATAAGTAGCAATGTCATTGCCGCTGCTTTTGGCATATTTCCTTCACCAATTACCGTCAAATATGCCTCAGTTGCTAAAGTACTTTCTCTTCCTCCAATTATTATAGCACTTCCAAAATCAGATAAATTTTTTGTAAAAAGTATAAAAAAAGTCCCTAAAAAAGCTGGAACAGAGATTGGAAAAACCACTCTCTTTAAACTTTCCCAAGGTGAAGCTCCTAAAGCTCTTGAGGCATTTATCAAAGTATAATCAAAATTTTTAAATATCTCATATAACATAAATGTTGCAAAGGAGATCTCTCCAATAAGTTGAAGCATAACTATCCCTTTTAAACCATATGGATTTGTATGAAGTCCTAAAATTCTATATGTTATAAGTCCTCTTCTCCCAAAAAGCATTATATAAGAGATCCCAAATATAAATGGTGGAGAGATCATAGTCAACATCAATAGATAATAATAAAATTTTCTTACTCTCTCACTAGAAAAAAGCATATAGTAAGCTATTATTCCTCCAAATATAGATGCAATCCCAGCTGATATTGATGATGTTATCATGCTATTTTTCAATAGCAAATAATTTTCATTAAAGATTCCCCTATAAAATTTTAAAGTAAAACTATTATTATCAAAAAAACTAGTAACTATAATTTTATAAATGGGGTAGAAACAAAAAAGTACTACCCCAATAATAACTAGAAATAATATTAAATTATAGCTAAAATTATTTTGCTTTATTTCCAAATCTTGATTTCCACTCATTTAAAACCTTTTCTCTTTCAGTTCCTAGTCTTTCAATATCAATATCTACTAATTTATTCATATCAACTGTTTTTATGCTTTTTGGAATCTCTACTCCATTTCTTACCATAGCTCTAGGATCTTCATCTCTTATAACTATTTGACCTTTTTCTGATAGTGCCCAGTCAATAAATTTCTTAGCTTCATCTAGATTTTCAGCATTTTTAAATATAGCCATTCCTGCTGGTACCCAAGGAATCATATCTTCAGGATAAATAGTTGTTACTGGATATTTTCCTTCCATTAATATAAATTCACCTGACATTGGAATTACTGCAACTCCAAACTCTCCACTTGTAACTTTTAAAGGTGGTTCTCCTCCTCTTTTTGCTAAGAATGGAATATTTTTACCTAATTCTTCAAAGTATGCCCATGCTTTTTCCTCTCCTAATGCTTGAATTAAGTTGTGAACTAAAGCATAGTTTGTTCCAGAAATAGCAGGGTTTGCCATTATAACTTCATCTCTATATTCTGGTTTTGCTAAATCAGCCCAAGTTTTTGGAGCTTTTAATCCTTTTTCTTCTAAAATATCATTATTTACCATAAATCCTACTAGTACCAATGATACTCCAGACCAATATCCATCTTTATCTCTATATTTTAAAGGAACTTCTTCCATTTCTGGAGAAACATATTTTTCTAAAAGTCCTTTATTTTTAGCAGCTATAAAACTATCTAATCCTCCACCAAACCAAACATCTGCTGATGGTTTTCCTTGTTCAGCTTCTAATTTTGATAAAAGCTCTCCAGAAGACATATCTATAAAATCAACTTTTATTCCTGTATCCTTTGTAAATTGTTGAAATATCTTTTCTTTTCCTCCATAAGCAGCTACAACTTTTAAACTTCCCTCTGCAAAAACTAAGCTACTTAATCCTAATAAAAAAATTAAAAATGTCAATGCTCTCTTTTTCATTCTTTCCTCCTCAGGTTTACTCTATTATCTCATAGTTATTATTTACATATTTTAAAGGTTTACATCTATTAGTTTTCAATGCTTCAATTAACTCTTTTACATTTTTAACTTTGTATGGTAAAAGTGTTGCATATACTCCAACTTTTTCTACTACATGAGCATCACTTGAACCAATCACTTGTATTCCAAGTTCCTTTCCTGCTTTAACTGCTAATCCATTATGATAATCACTTGTACTTCCGTTGTATCCCTCTATTGCTGTAAGCCCCTTAACTGTATACAATTTATCCTCTAACCCTCTATTATTTGTTCTATATGGGTGAGCTGCTGTACAAGTTCCACCAAATTTATCTACATACTCAATAAACTCTTGAGCACTCATCTGTTCCTCTGGTAATTTATCTATTCCAAAAGCAACAATATCTCCATCTTTTGTTAAATATTCTACTCCGGGAAAAATTACAAAATCATATTTCTCTACCAATTCATCAATCTCTTTAACTACATCTGGATTTTCATGATTTGTAAGAGCAATACCATCAAGTCCTTTTCTCTTCGCTTCTCTAACTATCTCTTCTATAGATATGTGACTATCTGTAGAGTATTTATTATCATGCAAATGTAAATCTACCTTCATTTTTAAGTATAACTCCTTGTATAATATTTTTTACAACCTTTTTATTATAACACAAATCTTGACTCTATAAAATATATTTTTCTATAAAAAAACTGCATTCATACTATTTAGTAGATTCTGAATGCAGTATCATAGATTCTTATTCTTTTTATTTAATCTTTCTTTAGAGTCATCTCTTTAGATTTTTTTATAGTATCAGTAACAGCTTTTATTATTGCTCCTCTGAATCCATTTTCTTCTAAAGTTTTTACCCCTTCAATAGTTGTTCCACCAGGTGAGCATACATTATCTTTTAACTCTCCAGGGTGTTTTCCACTTTCAAGGAACATCTTTCCTGCTCCTACTAAAGTTTGTCCTATTAATTTATAAGCTGCTGCTCTAGGAAGTCCCTCTAATACAACAGCATCAGCAAGAGCCTCTATAAACATAAACATAAATGCTGGTGAAGATCCTGAAGCCCCTATTACAGCATCAAAAAGTTCCTCTTTTATCTCTACTGCCATACCAATTTTTTCAAATAGCTCTTTAAAATATACTTTTTCTTCATCTTCAATATTTTCATTAAAGCTATATGCAACACATCCTTCTTGAACCATTAAAGGTAGGTTTGGCATAGTTCTTATTATTTTGCTGTTTGTATTCTCTGTTTCCTCTAAAATATCTTCCATAGTTATTCCTGGAGCCATAGCAATAAGAACCTTTGTACTATTGATACTCTCTTTTATCTCATCAATAACATCCATATACACATTTGGTTTTACTGCTAAGAAAATGATATCACACTCTTCTGCAATAGCAACTTCACTATCTAATGCTTTTACTCCATACTTTTTTTCTATCTCTTTTCCTTTTAAAAAATCATAGACTCTTATATCATTGATCTCTACCATAAGAGAATTTATTATCCCTTTTAAAAAGGCTTCTCCCATGTTTCCACAACCAATAAATCCTACTTTTTTCATTTTCATTTTCCCTCTCTTATATATTTAAACTATTCTTGTTCCCAATGCAATCTCTTTTTCAGGTGTTAATAAAATACTCTTACTAGCATCTTCAGTTTCTGCACATAGTAGCATACATTGTGATACTTCTCCTCTCATTTTAGCAGGCTCAAGGTTAACAAGAACAACTACAATTTTTCCCATTAATTCTTCAGCAGTATAATAATCTACAAGACTAGTAACTGTTTGAATAGTATTTTCACGTCCTATATCTATTTGAACTTTATATAATTTATTTGCAGTTGCTACCTTTTCAACTTCAACTATTTTTCCTACTCTCATTTCAAGTTTTGCAAAATCTGAATATTTAATTTTTTCCATATCTTTTCCCCCTTAAAAATGTTTTATTTATCTATATAGATATTAAATCTATCAGTTATCTCTTTAAGTTTTTCAAATTTATCTAGAACTTCCTCTTTATCTTCTACTCCTAGTTTTAATAAAAGAGCATTTAAAATAACAATTCCCGGTACAAATGTATATGCCTTTTCTCCATTTTTAGTTGTTAATACTAAGTCAGATATATTTCCAAGAGTTGAATCTTTTTTATCTGTTACTGTTATAACCTTATTTCCATGTTCCTTAAAAAACTCTGTTACTTGGCAAGTAAAATTTGTATAAGGATGGAATGAAATTGTAAATAAAAGATCATCTTTTTGAGAGTAAAGAAGTTTATCTGTAAAATCTGATGCTCCAGAAATCATAAGCTCTACCCCTTCTCTAAACTCTTTAAGCATGAAATATAGATAATATGCTAGTGCATATGATCCTCTTGCTCCTAAGATATATAGCTTTCTACTGCTCTTTATCCATTCTACTGCTTGGTCCAATGCCTTTTCAATCTCAAGAACATCAATCTCTTGCAAAAGTTCAATATTTGTATCTATTACCTCTTGCAAAACATTTGTTCCTCCAGACATCTCATCTATACTATTTTTTAATCCCTTCATATAAGAAGTTTCTTTTTCAACTTCTTTTTGGAATATCTTTTGAAAATCAGGGTATCCTCTAAACCCTAAATTTTTAGAAAATCTAGTTATAGTTGCTGGACTTGTATCTGTTTCCTTTGCCAATTGATTTATTGAGATAAAAGACACTATACTTTGATTATATCTTATATAATCAGCTATTTTTTTAAAACTTTTACTAAAGCTATCATAATTGTCGTCTAAATATCCAAGTATTTTCTTCTTCATAACCTTTGTCCCTTTCTATTAAAAAATATCTGTTTTAGTTACAATTATACCCCATTCTTTATATAAAATCAAAAACATTTTTTCTATTTTATTTTGTCAAACCATTTAGTAAATCTATACATATCTACTAATTTTTCCATAGTTTCATATATCATATATCCAGCTAATCTACTTGTTCTACTTGCTATATCATATCTTGGATTTATCTCTGCAAAATCTATACAAACAACTTTTTTAGTTTCCATTATAGCTCTTAAAATTCTTCTTCCTTTTTTAGCATCCATTCCTAAAACTGTTGGGAACGATACTCCTGGTGCTGCTGAACCATCAAATACATCCATGCACATTGTCACATAAACTATATCCATCTTCTTTACAAAAGATTTTAATGATGAGATTGTAAATTCCTCTGGATACTCCTCTTCTAAAACTAAAACTCTTTTTTCATCAGCATTTCTTATAAGTGATCTACTATTTTCCAATCTTTGAAAACCAGTTATTGCGTATTCAACATTTTCATCCTCATCTAATATCTTTTTGAAAGATGTTTCAGATGTCATTCTCTCATCATAGGATTTTATATCCAAATGTGCATCAAAACTAATTATTCCTATTTTTTTATCTGGAAAAGCTTTTCTTATCCCTTTATAAGCACCATAAACTATATCATGCCCTCCACCTAAACCAATAGGGAAAAGTCCTTTAGAGTAGATATCTGCTATCTTTTCACTATACTCTTCCTGTGCTTCTTCTAAATTTTTTTTCTCTAAGTTTCCATAATCATATATTTTTAAATTTTTAATACTTGGTAGTTCACTTAATCCTTTTCTAATAGCATTTGCTCCTTCAGAGGCTCCAGCTACTCCTTCATCTCTTAAAATTCCATCTTCTGTATCATAACCAACAAAGCAAACTCCACCTTTTTCTTGAGCCTCACTTATATCTTTTACAACTTGCCATAATTTTAAATCATCTTCTTCAAAGCTATCTATTTTACCATTCCAAAGTTTTTTCATATTAGCTCCTCCTCTGTTGATTTAATATCTTAATACAATAATTACTCTAATTTTATTAAATTGTCAATAGAAATAATTATCATTAATTGGTTATTTCTATTTTAGCAAAATTTAAACACTTTGAACAGTGACTACAAGTGACAAGAAGTGAAAGGGAGTGACTCAAAATTTATTTTAAAAAAATTATTCTATTTTTTTCATCTTTTTGGAATATTGTCACTCACCCCCTCTAAATTGGATACTTTAATTGAGAAAAGCATTGTTTTTTAACTCTTAACCTATCTAATTTTAAAAAGTACACCTGTTTCTTCACTGAAAATTTTTAAAAATTTTTTATCTTTTTTATTTTTTATTTAGTTTTTTAGATATTTATAATGCTTTAGGTGTAATCAAGTGTAATCAATCTGTAACCACTTTTTGATTACAGTTATTAATTGCCTTTATTTTTATTTATTAGTATATCTTTATTTTATTAAGTGTAATCAATATTTTCATACATTTTTATTAGTATTTAAGATGTTTATATATATTTTTCAATAGTAAGTGTAATCAAATTTACATATAGTTATCTTATATAGGGGACATTTTTATCTTTTACTCTTATATAAATATCTAAATTATCTATATATATAAGTCCCCTCTATTGCATTTTTGATTACACTTTTATATTATATCTTTATTTCTAATTTTAAAGTGTAATTTATAATGATTACATTTGATTACATTGATTACACTTTTATAAAAAAAATGAGGATAAATAATCTCTTATCCTCAATTTTTTATAATTACTATTCTTTATATCAATTTTAAAAGCATATTTTTTAGTCCTGAATCAACACCTTTTTTCAGTAGAAACAATACTTTCTCTGCTCTGAAGAACACATTTTTACATAAAATATGCCAAAATCAGCACCTAAAAATCACTATTTTTTTCTATAATTTTATAACTATTTTATTTGTTATAAGTATCTATATCTAGCATATTTTCACTCTTTGCAACATAAATACTTGTTGCACTATCTCCAATTACATTTAGTGAAGTAACTAACATTTCAATAGGTCTATTTATTGCTAAAATCAGTGAATAAACTAAGATAGCTGCATCATTTATATATCCTAAACCACTTAAAATTGTAAATAATACTACTGCCCCAGCTCCTGGTGCTGCTGGAGTTCCTACAGATGCCACTAAAGCTAATAATCCTATAACAAAGACATTTGTCATTGTAACTTCATACCCTGCTGCTGCTGCAACAAATACTGCTGCTATAACTTGCATTATTGCTGTTCCATTCATATTTGTTGTCATTCCTAAAGGTAGTACAAATGATGCTATATCATCACTTACTCCCAATTCTTCAACTGTTGTCTTTTTATTTAAAGGTAGTGTTGCTGCACTTGAAGAAGTTGAGAATCCAAATAATGCAACTTTAGCTGCTTTTCTAACAAAAGGAATTGGACTTAATCCTGTTGAAACTACTATTAAAAGTGAATATCCAAATACTAAGAATATCAATAAACTAATAGTTGTAACTACAACATACACCATAGCTGGTTTTAAGTGATCTATTCCATATGATGCAAATGTTCTTGTTAAAAGTACAAATATAGCTATTGGTCCAAATTTATTTATAACAAAAGATAGGAACTTAACAACTATATCGTTGATCTCTTGAAGTACATTTTTTAAATATTTTACTCTATCTCCTAAACTATTTATACAAAGTCCTGTTGAAACTGCTAAAAATACAGTTGCTAATACTCCACCATTATTTGAAAATGCTGAGAAAATATTATTAGGTACAATGCTCATAAATACAAGTAATGGATTACTTCCTGATTTTCCTTTTACCATGTTAATTCCAGTAGAAATTTTTACATTAAATCCACCTGATTTATATACAAGCATTCCCACAATACCTGCCATAATTAAAGCAATTAGTGAAGAAATTAAAAAGAAACTTAAAGTTTTATATGATATACGCCCTAATTTTTTTGAATCACTAATGTGACACATAGCTAAAGTTATAGATGTAAATACCATTGGAATTATTACTAGTTGTAATGAATTTACAAAAAGTTGTCCTATAATATAGAAAATACCTAATGATCTCTCTGCTCCCTTAGCTGAAATATCTTGGAAAAGTAATGAATTAATAAATTTCCAAGTATTACTATTTCCCCCAACTTTTTCTCTTAAAAGAATAAAAATAAATCCTGCTACTATTCCTGCAATTAAAGCTATTGTCATCTTTATTGCAAGAGTGTTTTTCCCTTGTTTCACTGAATTAGACCTCCATATATAATAATTTAATTTTAGATAACATGGGTTTAAAAAAATTTTACCTTCAATGATTATAATAAAGATATTAAAAAATGTCAAAAAAATTTTTATTTTCTCTTTAGCTTTAATTATTAAACT
>Oklahoma_p2__coassemble_2306_pt1 | contig 9465 bp, 9 predicted proteins | sample Oklahoma_p2__metabat2_low_PE_035 | metagenome-assembled genome bin Oklahoma_p2
AAGAGGTTCTTGAAAAAGCAACTGAACTATTAAAAACAATAGAAGGAATTGGAATATTCAAGACTCTTGAAGGTGGAATTTTTGCTGGTATAAAAAGACCATTAGATGGAGGAAAAGGACTTGCTGGAGTATTTGAAAAAGATTCTAGTTACTTTAATCCATTTATAGAATTAATGCTTGGAGGTAATAGATAATGTCTGGAGGTTTATATTCTACTGATAAAAAAGATTTTGATAAAACACTTGATCTTACACAATTAAAGCCATATGGGGATACAATGAACGACGGTAAAGTACAAATGAGTTTTACTTTACCAGTACCAAATAATGAAAAAGGTGTAGAAGCTGCTCTTCAATTAGCTAGAAAAATGGGATTTAAAGATCCAGCAGTAGCTTTCTCAGAAGCACTAGATAAAGAATTCTCATTCTATGTAGTATATGGAGCTACAACTCATACTGTAGATTATACAGCTATTAAAGTTCAAGCTCTTGAAATAGATACTATGGATATGCATGAATGTGAAGATTACATTGCTGAAAATATAGGAAGACCAGTTGTTATGATAGGAGCAAGTACAGGTACTGACGCTCATACTGTTGGAATTGATGCTATAATGAATATGAAAGGTTATGCTGGACACTATGGACTAGAAAGATATAAAGGTGTAGAAGCTTATAACCTAGGAAGCCAAGTAACAAATGAAGAGTTTATTCAAAAAGCTATTGAATTAAAAGCAGATGCTCTAATAGTTTCTCAAACTGTAACTCAAAAAGATGTTCATATTCATAACTTAACTAACTTAGTTGAACTTCTTGAAGCTGAAGGATTAAGAGACAAAGTTATCTTAATAGCTGGAGGAGCAAGAATTACTAACGATTTAGCAAAAGAGTTAGGATATGATGCAGGATTTGGACCTGGAAAATATGCTGATGACGTAGCAACATTTATAGTAAAAGAAATGGTTGCTAGAGGAATGGTAAAAAAATAATATAAAATGGTGTAGCATTTAGAGAGCATTGGATGAAAAATACTTGAATCAAATTTGATTTAGTGTTAAAATATCATTCAAGGCTCTCTTTTTATTTGAGAGGAAAAAAAGATAGGGTGAGGAAAATGAAATTTATAAAATCATTATTAATTTCATTATTCGTTGTAGGAACAACAGTATTCGGATTTGAAGGAGAACAGAAATGGACAACTGTTGCTACATATGATAATGAAATAGCAGATGGGGTTATTTTAAATGAAAAGTATTCTGGTGGACATCCAAAAGTTTTAGATTATGTTTTTGTTAGAACTAGAACTGCAAATTTAAGAGAACAACCAAATACTAAATCTAAAGTTATTAAAAAATTTAACTACGATACTAAACTTATAGCTTTAGAAAAAATATATGATTATGGAAATTATTGGTATAAGGTAAAATCTACAACAGGAGAAATGGGATACATATCTTCAACAGTTGTAAGAAAGAGAATGTTTAGATTTGAGAAAGCACTTGATAAGATAAAAGAGCTTGAAAAATTTATAGTTACAGAAATGGAAGAGGGAAGAGAGGTAGTAAGTACAAACTCTTATGTACCAAATCCTAATAATGTTAATTTTAAAAGAGAGAAAGATAAATATGGAACTTCATTAGATCAAAATATAGTTGGTTACTATGGTGATGAAAGAATATTTGTTCCAGATAGATCAGTATTATCAATTTTAGAAAAAGGAGCAACAACTTCAAAAGTAAAAGTAGCATCTATTGAAGAACCTTTAGTAATTGAAAATAAAAGAATATCAAGAAATCCTAAAATAAGTAAAAATTTTAGAAAAGTTATTGCTATTGATATAGAAAATCAAAATATGATTGTTTTTGAAAAGAATAATGATGTTTGGGAAGTTGTATCATATGTTTATAGTAAAACTGGTATAGAAAGTGAACTAGGATTTGAAACACCAAAAGGTTTCTTTATAGCACCTATGGCAAAATATATTATGCCATATAATAGTGAAGTAGGAGAGAAACAAGGGTATGCTAGATATGCTATTAGATTTTCTGGTGGGGGATATCTTCACGGAACTCCTATAAATTATGAAGAAGAAACAAATAGAGAGTTCTTTATGAGAGCAAAAGAAAAAACACTTGGGACATTTACAGGAACAAGAAAATGTATAAGAACAACAGAACCACATGCAAAATATCTATTTGAATGGATGGTAAAAAATCCTAATAAGAATAGAAATGAACAAGTTCCTAGTGAAAATGTAATGTTTGTTATTTTCTAATTTATTATTAGAGGAGGAAAAATGAAAAAGAGCTTAATTTTATTATCAGCAGCAGCCATCATTGCATTAACAGGATGTACATCAGCAGAAAAACCAATGAAAGAGATGGTAATCACAGAAACTGAAAATCAATTTGTAATGGAAGATATTGATGTTTCTAAAAAAACTTTAGAAGAGCTTATAGTATTTAATGAAGAGGGAGTAACTATTAGAAAAGAGGGAAATAACCTTGTGCTTTCAATGCCTGAATTAGTACTTTTTGATTTCAATAAATATGAAGTTAAAAATAAAGTTAAAGGAAGTTTAAATACTTTGGCAAAAGCATTGGAGGAAAACCCAGATATAAGAATAAAAATAGATGGATATACTGATTTTATTGGAAGTGAAGGGTATAACTTAGAACTATCAGTAAAAAGAGCAAAATCTATAAGAAATTATCTTGTGGATAGAGGAGTTAAAAGTTCAAATATCTCTATTGAAGGATATGGAAAACAAAATCCTATAGCTAATAATGCAACAGCAGCAGGAAGAGCTAAAAATAGAAGAGTAGAGTTTATAATTTCAAGAGATAGTCTATAATAAAAGTAAGAAGTTGAGATTTAATAAAAATTAAATTTCAACTTCTTTTTTAATTTTTGATAACAAAATAATAGTTGATTTAGGTATAAAAAAAGTAGTAAAATTAAATATAAATATACTATATAGACATTAAAATAGGGGGGATTTTTATGATAAAAAAACCTATAATAGGAATCACATCAGCATATGAAAAAGAAGAGGGATTAAGAAATTATCATAGAACCACTGTAAGTATAGATTATACTAAATCAGTTGTAGCAAGTGGAGGGATTCCTCTAGTTATTCCAGTTACAAAAGATAGAGAGATAATAAAAGCACAATTAGAGCTAATAGATGGACTTATTTTGTCAGGAGGTGCTGACATAAATCCATTTTTATATGGACAAGATTTTAAAGAAGGGATAGGAATAATTTCACCAGAAAGAGATGAGTGTGAAATGATAATATTGGAAGAGTTTTTGAAAACAGGAAAACCTATTCTTGGAATTTGTAGGGGACATCAACTTATAAATATATATTTTAATGGGACATTGTTTCAAGATATGAGATATTATGGAAAAGATTATTTAAAACATGGACAAGAGTTATATCCAGAATTAGCAACACATATTGTAAATATAGTGGAAAAGGATAATATGTTAGCTAAACTTTATGGAGATAAAGTGGCAACTAACTCTTTTCATCATCAAAGTGTTGATAGATTAGGGGAAGGGCTAACAGTTATAGCCAAAGCAAATGATGGAATAATAGAGGCTTTTCAGAAGAAAGATCATAAATTTCTTTATGGTATTCAATGGCATCCTGAAATGATGACTGCTAGAGGAAACCAGGATATGAAAAAAATATTTGAAACTTTTATAAAGTATTGTGATATAGAGGAATAAAAATATTTATCTTAATGGGAGATAAGATAAAAATAATATTATTATAGAAAATAAAAGTATTATATAGGGAGAAAAAATGATACCTAAGTATAATGAAATGTATAAAGAAGTACTTGAAACAATAAAAAATCAAAAAGAATATACAACTTGGTTTAGATATGGATTTCTTATGTTTTTTATGACAATGTTTGTTTTAATGCTTATTACAACTTTTAAAGTATTTTTGGGAGAGAAGGAGTTAAAAGAGATAGTGACAATTTTATGGAGTTTTAAAATTCCATGGGGATTTGCTTATAAAAATACAAATCTTTCCCCTTGGATAGCTCAGTTTGCTTTTGGAATGTATAGTATTATGCTGACATCAAGTATTATAGGATTTATAACTATGCTTGTCTTTAGACCAAGAACTTGGTGCGTATATTGTCCTATGGGAACAATGACTCAAGGAATATGTAAGATAAAACATAGAGATAAAAATTAAAATTTTAATTGAGGATAAAAATATGGAAAAGATAAATTTATCTAAAGAGGAAAAAGAGATATTAGAGATACTTCAACAATATGGCGAAGGATATATTGTTGGAGGGTATGTAAGAGATTCACTTTTAGGAATTGAGCCAAGTGATTGTGATTTTGTTACCAATTTAGAGTACAGTAAACTTTTAGAGATATTTAAAGATTATTCACCTAAAGAGATAGGAAAACATTTTGGAATTATTCAAATAATTTACAATGGAAAAGCTTATGAGATAGCAAAATATAGAAAAGATATTGGCGTTCCAGAGGATAGAAAAAAGCAAGAGATAGAGTTTACTAATAATATAATGGAAGATTTGAAAAGAAGAGATTTCATTATTAATGCAATAGCCTATGATGGAAAAAATTTCAGATATGTTGAGGGAGCAGAGGAAGATTTAAAAAATAAAACTCTTAGATTTGTAGGAGATCCTATTGAAAGAATTAAAGAGGATCCTTTGAGAATAATGAGATTTATCAGATTTTTAGCTACTAAAAATTTAGAGAGTGCTTTTAAAATAGAAAAATTGAAAGATTATCTATATCTTTTAGATAAAATTTCAATGGAGAGAATAAGAGATGAGTTTAATAAGATAATCCTTTCTAAAGACATAGACAAGGCTCTGGAAATTTTAGAAAAAAGTGGAGTGTTAGAATATATTATTCCAGAGTGGAGTGCAACAATAGGTTTTGATCAGAAAAACCACCACCACTATTTAACAGTAGACGAGCATATAAAAAAAGTTGTTTCTCTATGTAATCAAGATTTAGAATTAAGAATGGCAGCTCTTTTACACGATATTGGAAAACCACAAACATTTACATTAGACATTGAAGGAAAAGGGCATTTTTATAACCACGAGATTGAAAGTGCTAAGATAGCAGAGAGTATTTTAAAGAGAATGAAATACTCTACAAAGATAAGTGATAATATAAGAAATCTTGTTCTCTATCATCTAAATACTTTTAAAAATTGTGGAAGAAAATATGTAAAAAAGCTTATTAATGAGATGGGAAAAGATCAAGTTTTAAAATTATTTAAGTTGATGGAATTTGATCGAATCGCTCATACTCCACCACATGATTTTAGATCATTGAATGAATTAAAAAGATTATATAATGAGATTATAGAAAAAGATGAAGCTGTGAGTGTAAAAGATCTAAAAATTAGTGGGAAAGATATTATCGAACTTGGAGTATCTCAAGGAAGGGAAGTTGGAGTAGTATTAAAACTTATATTTGAAAGAGTTTTAGAAGATTCTGAATTAAATAAAAAAGAGATATTAATTAAACTAGCAAAAGAGATAATTGATAAAAAAGATTAATAAAGTGGAATTGGCTTAGGTCGATTCCTTTTTATTTTTTGATATTTTTTACAAGGAAAAAAGAAATTAAAGATAAAAAAATAGATATTATTTGAAAATAATTAAAAAATCACTTGCAAGAAAATTAAAGATTTTGAAAGAAAATGATTGAAAATTAAAAAGAAAAGTGTTATTATACAATTAATAGGAGAGAGGTGATATTAAAATGCTAAATATTCAAAGATATAATACTATATTAGAACTTATAAAAAATAAAAAAAACATAAAGTTGAATGAACTGATAGAGGAATTAAAAGTCTCAGAAGCAACAGTTAGAAGAGACTTAAACTTTTTAGAGGAAAAGGGAAAGATAAAAAGAGTACATGGTGGAGCAGTATTAGTAGAGAACAAAGAAGAGGATATTGTTTATAAAAAGATGGTATACTCTGAAGAAAAAGATATCATAGGAAAAAAAGCTGCTGCATTAATAAAAAATGGAGATATTATCTATTTAGATGCTGGAAGTACAACAGAGAGTGTAATAAAATATCTGAAAGAAAAAGAGGATATAAAAGTGGTAACAAATGGTTTTACCCACATAGAAGAGTTAACAAAAGCAGGAGTGGAAGCCTATATAATAGGTGGAAAGGTAAAGTTAAAAACAGGTGCAACAGTTGGAGCAACAGCAGTTATCTCTTTAAAAAACTATAATTTTGATATAGCTTTTATAGGTGCTAATGGAATAACAGCTGATGGATATTCAACTCCAGATCCTGAAGAGGTAATAGTAAAAAGTGAAGCAATTAAAAGAAGTAAAAAAGTTTATTTTCTTTGTGATAGTTCAAAGTTTAAAGAAAATAGTTTTATGAATTTTGCATCATTAGAAGATGGAATATTGATAACAGATGGAAATATTCCAAAAGAATTAGAAAAGATTATTAATGGAAAGGAGGAGAAAAGATGATCTATACATTAACTTTAAATCCTGCTGTTGATTATTATGTTGTAATGAAAGAGTTTGTTGAAGGAAGTTTAAATACAGCAGAAGAGGGATATACTTTAGCAGGAGGAAAGGGAATAAATGTTTCTAAGGTTTTAAAAAACTTTGGAAAAGATAGTATAGCTCTTGGTTTTATTGGTGGTTTTACAGGTAGTTTTATAAAAAATGATCTAAAAAATTGTAATATAAGTGAAAAGTTTATAGAGCTAGAAGAGAATACAAGAATAAATTTAAAACTAAAAACAGAAAAAAAAGAGAGTGAAGTAGCTGGAAAATCTCCTAAGATAAGTCAAGAGAATATAGTAAGATTGTTAGAAGAGATAAAGAATATTAAAGAAGATGATATTTTAATATTATCAGGAAGTGTTCCCAATACAATAGATAAGGGAATCTATGGTGAAATAATAGAAAAATTGCCAGAAGGAACAAAGGTAATATTAGATACAAGGGGAGAACCATTTACAAAGGCATTAGATAAGGGAGTGTTTTTAACAAAACCAAATATTGATGAGTTGTCAGAGTTCTTTCAAAAAAGATTAGAAACAACAGAAGAGATTGTAGAAGCTGGGAAAAAGTTAAGGGCTATGGGAAGCGAAAATGTAATTATTTCAATGGGTAAAGAAGGATCAATACTGATAAATGAAAAGGGAGTATACAAGGGAAATGCTCCTAAGGGAAAATTAATAAGCTCTGTTGGTGCAGGGGATTCAATGGTAGCAGGGGTTACATATGGGCTTATAGATGGAAAAGAGTTAGAAGAAGCATACAAATTTGGGATAGCATCAGGAAGTGCCACAGCATTTTCAGAAGGGTTGACATCATTTGAAACAATGGAAAATTTATTAAAAGAGATTGTAATAGAGAAAATAGGGTAGGGGGATTAAAAATGAAAAAAAATAATCTTTTTTCTGAAAATTGTATAAATTTAAATTTAAAAGGAAGTACAAAAAGTGAAATAATTGATGAACTAGTTGAAATGCTTAATGTAGCAGGAAAATTAAATGATAAAGAGGAATATAAAAAACAAATTTTAAAAAGAGAATCTCAAAGCTCAACAGGATTGGAAGAGGGAATTGCAATACCTCATGCTAAAACAGCAGCTGTAAAAATTCCTAGTATAGCTTTTGGAATTTCTAAAAATGGGGTTGATTATGAATCTTTAGATGGAGAGCCTTCTAAACTATTCTTTATGATAGCAGCTCCAGCTAATGCTTCAGATACTCATATAGAGATACTTTCAAAATTAACAACAATGCTTTTAGATGATGATATTAGAGAAAAATTATTAGAAGTAAAAACTCCACAAGAGGTAATAGATATACTTTCATTAGAAAATGAAGTTGAAGAAGAGGAAAAAGAAGAAGTTAAAATAAAGAACAGTGAATTTCCAGAAGTTTTAGCAGTAACAGCTTGTCCGACTGGAATTGCTCATACATATATGGCAGCAGATGCTTTAATAAAGAAAGCAAAAGAGTTAGGAATAAATATAAAAGTAGAAACTAATGGTTCAACAGGAGTAAAAAATAAACTTACTGATGAAGAGATAAAAAATGCAAAGGGAATCATAGTTGCTGCTGATAAAAATGTAGAGATGGCAAGATTTGATGGTAAAAATGTAGAAATAGTTCCTGTAAAAGAGGGAATAAAAAATCCTGAAGGACTTATAAAAAATGCTCTTAACCAAACAGCACCTATATATAAAGCTGATGGAAAGTCTTCAGGAGTTTCAAATAAAAAGGAAAAAACAGGATTTTATAAACATCTTATGTCAGGGGTATCAAATATGCTACCATTTGTTGTTGGTGGAGGAATACTTATAGCACTTTCATTTATGTTTGGTATCACTGCTTCTAACCCTAGCGATCCTAATTATAGTCCAATAGCTAAGCTTTTAAATGATATTGGAGGAGGAAATGCATTCTTCTTAATGGTACCTGTTATGGCAGGTTTTATAGGAATGAGTATTGCAGATAGACCGGGATTTGCTCCTGCAATGGTTGGAGGATTAATTTCTTTAAATAATGGTGGAGGATTCTTAGGAGGACTTATTGGAGGATTCCTTGGTGGTTATACAGTTATTTTATTGAAAAAAGTTTTTAGCAAACTTCCACAAAGTTTTGAAGGTTTAAAACCAGTTCTTCTATATCCATTATTTGGAATCTTTATAACAGGTGCATTAATGTATGGACTTATAGTTGATCCTATTGCTGCTCTTAATAATGGAGTAACAGAGTTTTTAAAATCTCTTGGAACAGGAAACTTAGTTCTTCTTGGAATTGTTCTTGCAGCTATGATGGCAACTGATATGGGAGGGCCAATTAATAAAGCAGCATTTACATTTGGAATTATGATGATAACTGCTGGAGATTATGCACCTCACGCTGCTGTAATGGCAGGAGGAATGGTTCCACCTTTAGGAATAGCACTTGCAACAACTTTCTTTAAAAATAAATTTACAAAAGACGAGATAGATGCAGGAAAAACTTGTTATATTATGGGGCTTTCATTTATTACAGAGGGAGCAATTCCATTTGCAGCAGCAGACCCTGTAAGAGTTATACCAGCAAGTATAATAGGAGCTGGGTTAGCTGGAGGGCTTACAATGTTCTTTAAAGTACAATTACCAGCACCACATGGAGGAATATTTGTATTCCCAGTAGTTACACATCCTATGATGTATCTACTATCAATAGTTTTAGGTTCAGTAGTTACAGCTTTAATCTTAGGATTTATTAAAAAACCAGTACAAGAATAATTTAAAATAGCTTTCTATGGTAAATTTAATCATAGAAGGCTATTTTTGTATCTACTCAATTAACTAAATTTTAAAAAAGATTATTTAGTTAAAAAAATTATAATATATCTAACTAAGTTCATTTTTTCTTGCATATCGTTAGATTTTGACAAA
>Oklahoma_p2__coassemble_2529_pt1 | contig 8656 bp, 6 predicted proteins | sample Oklahoma_p2__metabat2_low_PE_035 | metagenome-assembled genome bin Oklahoma_p2
CAAACGACTACTACTTTTGAGACGCAGAAACGAAGTTTCTGTGATCCTTAAATTTACATTTACAAAACTTATAATTTTTAACATCAATTTGACTTTAGATTAATTATAATTTATAGATAATAAGCAAGTAGTTAATAAAAAAGACAAAGGTATTTTGATGTGTCCTCTGTCTCTTTCTATTACCTATTTTCCACTATTGAAAAAATTCTTTTTTGTACTATTGATATTAGTATTATTTATACTTTTATCTAAAAATGTATTCTAATTAGAATATCATAATTTTATGTGGGTGTATAAACTATTAGCGTGGTTTAAACACCTGCTTTTTTATTTGATCAAATTCTTATTATTTTTTATAAATTCTATTATTTTAAAATACTCTTCCATAGAAGCATCTATATATGCTTTTTGTCCTACATAGTTTTCAGGATATAGTTTTTCAGCAGTTTCTTTATATATCTCAATTACTTCAGCTGGAACTTTTGAAACAGAAATATTTTTTTCCATTTCAGCTTTAGCCACATTATTTTTCTCTTCACTAACTTCTAAATTTTTAGCAGTTTCTTTTTTTACTCTCTCTACTAACTCATTGTAATCTCTTATTTCATCTGGTAAAACTTGATATTGTTTTGCAAAGTTTGCCCCATACATAACCCTTAATTTATGTTTTATTCTTTCAAACTCATTGGCAGGGATTCCAGATTCTTTTCCTAATTTTTCCATTCTTAAATATGAATCTATCTGCCAGTTTTTATATCTTATCTTTTCACTTCCATCCAAACTTTGAGAAGATTTAGTAATCATCTTTTCTACATCTTCTGGCACTTTTTCTCTTGCTGCAAAAGCACTAATACTTAAAATTGCCATTCCTAATAATATTAATTTTTTCATTTTGCCTCCCTCTTTATCTATTTTTAACTTCATATTATTTCTGCATATTTATAAATACTATATTTTTCTTTTAGCATATCACAATATTTTACTTCTGTATACTAAAAAACTTAATTGTTGTATAAATTATTTTTAAAATAAAAAAGGCTGAAATTAATCAGTCTTTTTAAAGGGGGGAGAAATTTATATTAATCTTAATTATTAGCTATACACTTTAGACTTTCTATTTTACTAAAAAGTTTAAATTTTTTATTTTCCCCTCTTTATTTTTCAAAAGAGGGGATTTTATTTCTCTGGGGGAGAAAAAACTTATTTTTTATTACAACATTTAGACTTTAACTTTTTTAAAAAAGTTTAAAAATTTTATAAAAAATTAATTTATTTTTTACCATAAAAAAAGTACCTATCAAATTGATAGGTACTAAAATTTTATTTTTTATCAGACTAGAATGTAGTTTTGAATCCTACGATTCCAAATGGTTGCCATCTCCAGTTAGAAGCTTTTGATTCATTTTCTATCATCCAGTTTCTATATTCTGCTCCTGCAGTTGCATATAGAGAAACAAATTCTGTTGCTTGGTATGATAAAGTTACACTTGGCATTGCATAAGCAGAATATTTAGCATCTTCATAGCTATTTTCATTTTCAAAACAATCTATACTATGCCATTCATAAGAGTCATATCCTCCTTCAAATGCCCAATCAACTGAGTATTTTCCATTTGTATATAGGTTTGCATTGTGATATAAATATACATTAACTGTTGCACTTACATCGTTATCTTTATAATTATCTGCTTTTCCATCTACTGGTCTATAGTGTTTACCACCATTAACTGCATCTCCATACATATTATAATGAAGTCCATCTAACTCAACTTGAGTACTGAATCCCCATGGATGTTCATTTACTAAATTTGCATATAGTCCAAGACTATGTGTATAAGCATTATCATTTGTTGAATCCCAATTATAAATATATCTAGGTCCTACTGAGAAATCTGTAGTTTTTACAAAATCATTATTGAATAAATAATCAGCAAGTTGAACAGTATATTTATATTCTAATGTTTGAGAATCTTTTTTTTCATATCTAACCATTGAAGTTGCTGCAATTTTAGAATCTCCAAGAGTTCCATGGTCATAGTAATATCTTAATCTTACTGCTGTATCTCTATGCGCTCCATGTTGTAACTCAGTTTCTTTATCAAGTTCATTATAATCTCTTACTCTGAAATCTAAAGCTTGATTTTCAGTCATTTGGATTTTTCCTTGAAGTTGAGTTCTTGAATAGTTATTGTATTTATTCCAATCTTTTTCAGATTCTCCATTATTTTTTTCAGTTCTTCCATACCATCTGTATTGAAGATCTACATATCCATTAGGTCTGAATCCTTCTTCTTTGTCTCTGTAAACTATTACTTCTTTTTCTACGATTTGTACTGGAGCTTCTTCAACTACAACTGGTGCAGGTACTACTTCTTTAGCAGAAGCTGAAGCTACTACTACTAATGATCCTAGTAAAAGTGCTAATTTTCTCATAATTATCTCCCCTTTTGAAAAGGCTTTTACCTTCTCATAAATTTTTTATTCTCTAAGCAACTTAGAGTCTCCCATTAACAATGTTATACCTCATTTTGAACAATTTGTAAATAGTTTTTTTTAATTTTTTCAGTTTTTTAACATAAATTTTTCATTCATCTATAAGCTTTTTCTCTCTTTCATCAGATAAAAATATAGAAATTAAGAATATAATCATCTACAAAAATAAAAAGACTGAAACTAATCAGTCTTTTAAAAAAGGGGGAGAGAAATTTATATTAATCTTTATTATTAGCTTTTCCCTCAATAGCTGAGTGTCAATTAGATTTCTAATTTAAGAAATCTTTTTTCTGGGGGATTAACATTTTTACTAGAATCATTATCTTTTTTCTTTCTACACTTTAGACTCTTTATTTTTATAAAAAGTTTAAATTTTTTATTCTCCCCTCTTTAATTTTTTAAAAGAGGGGATTTATTTTCTAGGGAGAGAAAATTTTATTATTTTTTATTACGATATTTAGACTTAGATTATTTGAAAAAAGTTTTAAATTATTTTTTATTTTTTTAATTTTTTATTTTTATGCTATAATATTTATTATTGATTAATAACATTTTTTTAATTATATCAACTTTTGGGTTTTACATTATATGAAAATATATCTTATTTCATAGAGCTTTTGTTTGTATTACAACATATAGGCTAGAAAGCCCCTGACTTTAGTCATGGGGATGAATAGCCTATTTTTTTGTTAAAACAATTAGATAATTCTTAAATAAAATAATTATTTGTGATATCATTAATATGAGGTAGATAATATGAGCGATGATTATACTCATAAGAAAGGTATTGTATATAAAAATCAATTTCATATAATCTTTTGTCCAAAATATCGTAGAAAAGTTCTTGTAAATGGCGTTGATGAACGACTTAAAGAAATACTTTTTGAAATAGCTAAAACTAAAGATGTTGAAATTAAAGCCTTAGAAATAATGCCTGATCATGTTCATATATTTATTGATTTTGATCCTCGTCTAACTTTGCACAAAATAGTTAAAGATTTTAAAGGAATTTCTTCAAGAATATTAAGAGAAGAATTTCCACATTTAAAATCTAGGTTGCCTTCTTTATGGACAAGAAGTTATTTTGCTTGTTCAATAGGACATATTAGTGAGGAAACTATCAAAAGATATATTGAAAATCAAAAAAATGTTTAGCAGGAGGTGGAATTCATGAGTAATTTTGTAGTTCAATTTCCGTTAGTTGTTGAAAAATGGCAAATGGATATTTTAAATAAAAGATTTGAAATCGCTAGAAAAATCTATAATTCTTTAGTTAAAATTAGTCTTAATAGATATAAAGAAATGATAAAAACTAAAAGATATAGAGAATTAATATCTAACATTCAAAAAGATAAAGATGGAAAAACTTTAAAAAATAAGAATAACAAAGATATTTTTTCTAAAATAAACCAAATAAGAATTGACTCCAAATTATCTGAATTTCATTTTCATGCTGATGTTAAGAAATTTCAAAAGTACTACAAAAAAAATATAGATTCAACTATTGTTCAAAAACTAGGGACTCATCTATGGAAAGCGTATGAAAAATTGTTTTTTGGTAATGGAAAAGAAATCCATTTTAAAAAATATGATAGTTTAAATTGTCTTGAAGGCAAATCAAATAAAGCTGGGATTAGGTTTAAAGATAATAATATTGAATGGATTAGATTAAAAATGCCAGTGGTTATTGATTTTAATAATCTATATGAAATAGAAGCTATAAAAAATGATATTTCATATTGTAAAATACTTAGAAAATTTATTCATGGTAAATATAAATTTTATGTTCAGATAGTTTTTAAAGGAACTCCACCAATAAAAATAGATAAAAATACAGGAGAAATTAAAAGAAAAATAGGAAAAGGCGATGTTGGAATAGATATAGGAACTTCAACAGTTGCATATTGTTCTGAAAATACTTTAAAAATACTTGAATTAGCTGATAAAGTGAGAGATATGAGTGCTGAAAAACGTAGGATTCTTAGAAAAATGGATAGATCTAAGCGAATGACAAATCCTAATAATTTTAAAATTGATGGGACATTAAAAACAGGAGTCAAATTTCATTTTTCTAATAGGTATATTAAATTAAAAGATAAGTTAAAGGAAATTTTTAGAAAAGAAGCAGATATTAGAAAATATCAACATGAATGTTTAGCTAATAAAATAATAAGCTTAGGAGATAAAATTTATGTTGAAAATATGAATTTCCAAGGGCTACAAAAAAGAGCTAAAAAAACAGAAAAAAATGAAAAAGGAAAATTTAAAAAGAAAAAAAGGTTTGGAAAATCCTTAGGAAATAGAGCACCAGCGATGTTAATTTCAATTATAAATAGAAAATTAACAGCATTTGGAACAGAAATTATTAAAATAAATACTAAAAAAGCTAAAGCAAGTCAATTTAATCATTTAACTGAAGAATATAAGAAAAAATCATTAAGCAAACGTTGGAATAATATAAATGGTCATAAAATACAAAGAGATTTGTATTCGTCATTTTTAATTATGAATATAAATGAAGATTTGGAAACATACAATTTGAAGAAATGTAATGAAAGATTTAATAAGTTTTTAGAACTCCATAATCTTGAAGTTCTAAGACTATCAAAAAATAAAAATTTAAGTAGTATAGGAATTTAATAAAATAAATCTAAAAGGTTTTGATACGAGCCTAATGCTATCGCTAATAAATACAAAGGTATTTTTGATAGTGAAAGTCTTTTAGAAAATAGTGATTGATTTATTCTTTCGAGAATAAATAGAAGCTATAGTATTATATACAATATATAGAAATATATATTTATAAAAGAACCCCACGACTTTAGTCGTTGGGAGTATCAGCAATAAGCTCTTTTTTTATCTAAAGAAAAAATTTTATTAATTTCCTCTCTAATTTGAGAAAGCATTAATAGTTTTTTTCTTGACAGAGATTAAAATTTATTTTATATTATAATTGTATAAAATTTCGTACAAAACTATCAGTTTGTATTCTTTTTCTTAGAAAACATTACACAATTACAAACTTTTTAGTTTATATTTATATAAAAAATATTATACGAGGAGTGATTATTTTGAGTCAAAAGAAAAAACGTGAATTCCCTACGGCATTTACAGTACTTTTTATCATCTTGATCTTAGCTGCAATTCTTACTTACATTGTTCCATCTGGAAAATTTTCTAGATTAACTTATGATGAATCAACTAGAGATTTCATTATAACTGATCATAATGATGAAACAAAAGCTATTCCAGCTACTCAAGAAGTTCTTAATGATCTTCATATTCAATTAGATCTTTCTAAATTTGAAGATGGAACTATTAAAAAACCTATTGCTATCCCTGGAACTTATGTTCAAATCGAACAACAACCACAAGGTATTGTAGATGTTATCAAATCTCCAGTAATTGGGGTTATGGATTCAGTTGACATTATGATTTTCGTTTTAATTCTTGGTGGTATCATTGGTCTTGTTAATAAAGTAGGAGCATTTGATGCAGGTATAGGTGCTCTATCTAAGAAAACTAAAGGTAAAGAGTTTATTTTAGTCGTTCTTGTATTTGCTCTTACTACACTTGGTGGAACTACGTTTGGACTAGCAGAAGAAACTATCGCTTTCTATCCTATATTGATGCCTATCTTCCTTATAAGTGGTTTTGATGCAATAACTTGTATTGCTGCTATCTATATGGGATCATCAATAGGAACTATGTTCTCTACAGTAAACCCATTCTCAGTTGTTATAGCTTCAAATGCTGCTGGAATTAGCTTTACTACTGGTTTAAAATTTAGAATAATAGTTTTAGTTATTGGTTCTATAATTACTTTAGCTTATATGTATTGGTATGCTAAAAAAGTAAATCAAGACCCTAAAAATTCTCTTGTTTATGAAGAAAATGAAAAGATTAGAGATCGTTTCTTAAAAGATTATGATCCTGATAAAGTTATAGAGTTTACTTTAAGAAGAAAACTAATATTCTTAGTGTTTACAGTTGCTTTCTTAATCTTAGTTTGGGGAGTTGCTGTTGGTGGTTGGTGGTTCGAAGAGATGTCTGCACTATTCCTTGGAGTTGCTATTATTATAATGATTCTTTCTGGGTTATCTGAAAAAGATGCAGTTAATACATTTGTTGATGGAGCGGCTGAACTTATAGGGGTAGTTCTTACTATTGGACTTGCTAGAGCTATCAATATAGTTATGGATAATGGTATGATCTCTGATACACTATTAAATTACTCTATCAATATGATTACAGGAATGAGTGGAAGTTTATTTGCTATTGCTCAACTTGCAGTATTCTCATTCTTAGGATTCTTCATTCCATCATCTTCAGGACTTGCCGTTCTTACAATGCCTATTATGGCTCCTCTTGCTGACAGTGTTGGTCTATCAAGAGAGGTTGTAATCAACGCATATAACTGGGGACAAGGATTGATGTCATTTATTACTCCAACAGGACTTATTCTTGTTACACTTGAAATGGCTGAAACTACATTTAATAAATGGCTAAAATATATTATGCCTCTTATGATAATCATGGGAATTTACTCTATTGTTGCTCTTGTTATTGCAACTATGATATAATAAAGATAGGTGATGTATTATGAGAAAATTAGTTGGTATCAAACCAGAAAGAGTTTTTTATCATTTTGAAGAGATTTCTAAAATTCCTAGAGAATCATATAATGAAAAAGCTATTAGTGATTATTTAGTTGAATTTGGTAAAAAACTTAATTTAGAAACTTATCAAGATAAATATTACAATGTTATTCTTAGAAGAAAAGCTTCTCAAGGATATGAAGATGCTCCTGGAATAATTATCCAAGGACATATGGATATGGTATGTGAAAAAGAAAATGATAGCAACCATGATTTTAAAAAAGATCCTATTGATTTAGTAGTAGATGGAAACAGATTAAAGGCTAATAAAACTACTCTTGGTGGAGATAATGGAATTGCTATTGCTATGGGAATGGCTATTTTAGAAGATGAATCTATCAAATGTGGAACTATTGAGCTTCTTGCTACTACTTCTGAAGAAATAGACTTAAATGGTGCTCTATCTCTTGAGCCAAATATTTTAAAAGGAAAGATGTTAATTAATATTGACTCTGAAGATGAAGGGGTAATTACTGTTGGTTCTGCTGGTGGAGTTGAAATTGATATTCTACTTCCAATAGAAAGAAAAACTTTATCTGATGTTAATCTATACACTCTTTCTCTTGAAAAATTACAAGGTGGACACTCTGGAGTTGAAATTAATCAAAAAAGAGGAAATTCAAATAAAATTTTAGTAGAAGTTCTTCAAAATTTAAAAGTTTTAACTGATTATAGTCTTGTAGAAGTTTTTGGTGGAAGTAAAGATAATGCTATTCCTAGATCTGGAAAAGTTGTTTTAGCTTCTTCAAAAGACATTAAAGATATAATCTCTAAAGTTGCTGATGAAGTGAAAGCAAAATATATTTCTTTTGAACCTGAAATGATTTTTGCTTTAGAAACTACAACTGCTAAAGAAATTTCTGTTCTTTCAAATAAATCTCTTGATAGTTATATAAAAACTATTGAAGAGCTTCCTACTGGAGTTAATACTTGGATGAAAGAATATCCTGAGATTGTTGAATCTTCAGATAACTTAGCAATAGTTAAAACATTAGATGAAAATATCAATATTATCATATCTTTAAGAAGTTCTGATCCTGAAGTTCTTAAAGAACTAAAAGAAAAAATTTCTAATATTTTAAAAGAAAACAATGCTCTATTCGAATTTTCAGCTGGTTACCCAGAATGGAAATTTAGAGCTGAATCAAAATTAAGAGATAAAGCTTTAGAAGTTTATAAGAAACTTTATAATAAAGATATGAAAGTTGAAGTTATTCATGCTGGACTTGAGTGTGGAGCTATCTCACAAAACTATCCTGATATAGATTTTATCAGTGTTGGACCAAATTTAAGAGATGTACATACTCCTAGTGAATATCTTGAAATAGACTCTACAGAAAGAGTTTATAACTATGTTGTTGAACTTATCAACTCACTAAACTAATCTATTAAGCTACACTTTATAGCTATAAGGTGTAGCTTTTTTATTATATGTTGATACAAACTATAATTTAATAAAAAATCAGTACCTATAATTTTATAGGTACTGAATAATCTAACTAATT
>Oklahoma_p2__coassemble_2554_pt1 | contig 8584 bp, 7 predicted proteins | sample Oklahoma_p2__metabat2_low_PE_035 | metagenome-assembled genome bin Oklahoma_p2
ATAGAGATAACTTAACTTGACTAATAATCGCTAATGCAAAGGTACTTTGTCAAAAACTAGCGATATGCTAGATAATTGAGCTTAGTTAGATAAATTATAGTTTAGAAGTTTCAAAAATTATTTAATTATGTTAAAATATAAGTGGGCATTAATAAAAATTAGGAGGGAATAAAACATGAAATTAAATCCTATAAAATTAGATGGTGTTTGGACAGAAGGATATGCATTAGATTATTTTACAGAAAACAGTGAGTATGTAGGAGAAGATATTTTTGGTTATCCTGAGTTTAATGTTACATATAGTGAGATTGGAAAATCTTTAAATGAATTAAAATATCATAAAGATTACACTAAAGCAGTTGAAATATCTGAAGAGGTAGTAAAATTTATAGTTGAAGAGTGGAAATTAAAAGATAAGATAGATGGAATAATCTCAGTTCCACCATCAAAATTTAGATTTATTCAACCAATGTTTCAAGTTACAAAATTAGTTGGAGAAAAATTAAATAAACCTATATCTTTAGACTTTTTTAGCAAATTGACACCTGAAGAGATAAAAAATCTTCCTGTTGAAAAGAAATTAGATCTATTTAAAAATAGTATTAGAAAGAATAGAAATTTGACAAAAAAAGGAAGTATTTTATTAATAGATGATCTATACAGTACAGGAGTTACATTAAAAACATTATGTGAGCTATTAAAAGAGGATAGTAATGTTGAAAATATATATGTTTTAGTAGTAGCTAAAAGTAGTAAAGAGGATTAAGATAGAATAAAAAATAGAACAAGCTCTCATTTTTGGGAGCTTTTTATATTTATATATGAAAATAAAAAAGTGATAGAAAAGGAAAAAACTGCCAATTGGCAGTTTTTATGGGAAATATTTAAAAGAAAATTATTTAAAAAGTTAAAGATAAGAGAATGGAAACTTAATTCCATTCTCTATTATTTTATATTAAGAAATTAGAATTTATATTTCCATCCAAATACGATATCTCCAAAGTATTTGTTAGAATCAGTATTTTGTTCACCATCTTTTGCTGCCCAATCTCTAACTTCATAAGCATAGTTAAAGTATACATCTAAAGCTTCATTAACTTTGTAGTTGTTTTTTAAGTAAACTCTTGTTCTTCCAAAGTCATCATAAACTGTGTGAGCTGTTTTTTCTTTATATTCTTTATTATTATGTAAAGTATGTCTAATTTCTGTTTGAACAGTTAATCTTTCTCCTTTATATAGTGGAGCATAGAATCTTAATTGGTGTTCAAAACTTTCTTCCATAGAATTAGCTTTAAGAGTACCTAAAGTTTTAGTATAGTCAACAAACCATCCAAGTTTCATTCCATTGTATTGAACTCCAATAGGGAAAACTTCTGCTCTTAAAGTATCGTTCTTACCAGTTCCAGATTTAGATTCATACCAAACATCAGCAGATCCATATAGGAATTCATGGTTCCAAGCTCCTCTAAGATAGTATCTATCGTAGTCTTTTTCTCCTCTATATCTTAATCCTAAGCTATATCCATCAAATTTTTTCATAGCATCTAATTGAAGTCTTCCTGTAATAGAATCAGTATCATCAGTATCTACAGCCCATCTTTTAGCTCCAGTTACTCCAAATGTCCAATCTCCATAAGATAAGTTTACCATAGTTCCAAAGAATACAGATTCCCCGATATCTTCTCCTCCAGAAGTATTTTCTATTTCAACTTCTTGTCCAATTGATGTTATTTTTAAAGTTGGTTCAGCTGCGAATGTAGTAGCTGACATTACACCTAAAGCAGCTAATAAAAGTGCTAATTTTTTCATAATATTATTCTCCCTCCAGAAACTTTATATAATTTTTGTAAAAGTATTATGAATAATTCTTCATAAATTTTTCACAAAACTCCCATGCATGCATTATAAAAGAAATTTTCTTTTTTGTAAAGGAAAAAAATAAAAAAATATTATACAAATAATATATGATATGTAGAAAAACAATACTTAATATATAAAAAAAAATCTAAAAAATTCCCAAATAAAAATGGTTACGAGCACATATATAAAATAAATAACTGTATTATAAAAAATATTATTCATCTTAGTTATAATGTATATTAATTATTTAAAGTGTATTAAAAATAAAAAAAATGTTGACAACTAATCATAATAAATGTATATTTTAGTTATGAACACGAGTACAATAAAAATTTAAAAATGGGGTTATTAAAAGGTAGGAGGAATAATTATGAAAAAATTTGTTTTTGCTGCAATAGTATCTGCACTTGTTTTAACTGGATGTTCTTCAAATAATGTTAGAACAGCAGGAGTAGAAAGAAAAGTAACTTGGGAATATGCAGGAAGTCTTCCAGCACAAAAAGGATTTGAACACAATATAGGAACAGCAGGAGTATTATCAGGAGTACTTGAAGGAAAATATGTAGTAGTTGGTGGAGGAGCAAACTTCCCTTATGATTCAGTTTTAAATGGAGGAGCAAAAAAACTTTACTCTGACGTTTACTTATTAGAAGAAAAAGATAATAAACTTGAAGTTGTTGAACACATTAATCTTGATAATGAAATTGGATATGGAGCATCTGTAACTGTAGAAAATGGAGTATACTATATTGGAGGATCAGCTAATGCTGATGCAGATAATGATATTCTATTCTTATCTATGAAAGATGGAAAATTAAATGCAGAAAAAGTTGGAGATCTACCATTTACACTTCAAAATGGAGCAGCAGTTGAACATAATGGAAAACTTTATGTAATGAGTGGAAAACAAGGTGGAAAAGCAACTAATAAAATGTATTCATATGATTTAGCTACTAAAGAAGTTGTTGAATTAGCACCAGTTCCAGGACAAGCTACAAGAACTCAAGCAGTTTCACAAGTATTAAATGGAAACTTATATGTATTCAGTGGAGGAGATGCAATAGCATATACTGATGGATACAAATATGATTTCGATAAAAATGAATGGACAGAAGTTGCTTCTGTTGAACTAAATGGAAAAGGAATCTCTCTATTAGGAGCTAACTCAGTAAAACTTAACGATAAAGAAATGTTAGTTATTGGAGGATTTAATAAAGAAGTTTACGATAATGCAGTTGCAAACTTAGGATCATTAAAAGGTGAAGCATTAGCAAACTTTAGAGCAGGATACTTTGGAGCAGATCCAGCAGAATTTAACTGGAACAGAGAAGTTTTAGTATACAATGCTGAAGCAAATACATGGAAATCTTTAGGACAAATTCCGTTTGATGCACCTTGTGGAGAAGGACTTGCAGTAATTGGAAATAAAATATTCTCAATAAATGGAGAAGTTAAACCAGGAGTAAGAACACCTAGAATGTATACAGGAACTTTACTTGCTAAATAGATTTATTTGGAAAACAGGGAAGATTTATATCTTTCCTGTTTTTTTATTTTCGTAATGTGTTAATTTTAAACAAACAGCACTTTAAATACTTAAAAAAAAGTAAAAAAAAACATTGACAAAGATTAAAATATGAGTTATTCTTATACTAAGATATTAATGAACACGTGAACAATTTTTTAAGAAGGTGATTTTTGTTATGATTACGCAAAAAGAAATTGCAGAAAAATTAGGAATCAGTAGAACAACAGTTGCCAGAGCTATAAATGGAAGTTCATTAATAAAAGAGGAAACTAAAAAAAAGATTTTAGAATTAGTTAAGGAGATGAACTATGAAAAAAATTTAATAGGAAGCTCTTTAGCTATAAGAAAACCAAAGTTAATATATGGCTTAGTTATTGAGTCAAAAAATGAGTTTTATACTCAAGAGATAATAAGAGGATTAGAAAATGCTTCAAAAGAGTATGGAGCATATAACTATAAGATAAAAATTCAGACAACAGATATTAATGATCCAGAAACTCAGATAGAGAAATTAAAGGAACTTTTAAAAAATGAAGAGATAGATGGAATCATTATAACACCTTTAAATAAAGAAAAAATATATGACTTATTAAAACCTTATTTAGAAAAGATAAAAGTAATTTCAGTTGGAATTAGGCTGCATGAAGAGATACCACATATAGGACCAGATCATAAAAAACAAGGAAAAATTGCTGGAGCAATTATAAGTAGCTTACTTAGAAAAAATGAGAAGCTTTTAGTTTTAGATAATGGAGATGATAGAATATCATCAAAGATGTATCTTGAAGGATTTGTTGAGAGAGTTGCAGAAACTGAGATAAAATTAGTAGGGCCATTTTTGGGAAACGGGATTGATAAAAGTATAGAGTTAATTAATGAAATTTGTTCGAAAGAAGAGATATCAGGAATTTATATAAATAGATATGCTCAAGAGATACTTGAGAGGTTAACTAAAAAAGTTTTAAAAGATAAAAAAATAGTAACCAACGGAATAAGTAAGAATCTAAAAAAATTGATAAAAAAGAGAGTTGTTACTGCTACAGTGATGGAAGAGATAGTAACTGAAGGTTACAATGCAGGAAAGAAGATGTTTGATATTCTCTATCGTGATAAAGAATATGATGGAAATTGGGAAATATCTAAATCACACATTTTGTTTCTTGAAAACTTAGAAGGATAAAAGTTTGTATTAAAATAGATTAACACTAAAAAGTATTATGGGAGGTTTATTTATGAAAAAATCATTAAAAGCATTAGGTTTAGGAATGTTATTTGGAGTAATGACAACAGCAGCACTTGCGGCAGAATTTGATCTTAAAATGGGAATGGTTGCAGGAACATCATCAAATGAATACAAAGCAGCAGAATTCTTCGCTAATAAAGTAAAAGAAAAATCAAATGGAAGAATTGAAATAGCTCTTTTCCCTAACGGACAACTTGGAGATGACAGAAGCATGATCGAACAAATCGCTGGTGGAGCTCTAGACTTTACATTTACTGAAATTGGAAGATTCTCTATATTCTATCCAGAAGCTGAAGTATATGTATTACCTTATATGATTAAAGACTTTGCTCATGTTCAAAGAGCTACTTTTGATACTGAATTTGGTAAAAATCTTATGACTAAAGTTCATGATGATTTAGGAATTACAATTCTTTCTCAAGCTTACAATGGAACAAGACAAACTACATCAAATAAAGCAATCAATACTCTTGCAGATATGAAAGGACTTAAATTAAGAGTTCCAAATGCACCATCAAACTTAAACTATGCAAAATATACTGGAGCTGCTCCTACACCAATGGCATTCTCAGAAGTATATCTAGCTCTTCAAACAAACTCTGTTGATGGACAAGAAAACCCATTATCAGCTGTAAGAGCTCAAAAATTCTATGAAGTTCAACCATACCTAGCAATGACTAACCACATTTTAAATGACCAATTATATGTAGTTGGAAACATGACTATGGAAGAATTACCAGAAGATCTTCAAAAAGTAGTAAAAGATGCAGCAGAAGAAGCAGCTAAATATCATACTCAATTATTCGTTGAAGAAGAAGCTAGCTTAAAAGACTTCTTTAAACAAAATGGAGTAACTATTACTGAACCAGCTCTTGGAGATTTCGAAAAAGCAATGCAACCAGTTTACGACGAATACATTAAGAAAAATGGAAAAATTGGAGAAGATGCTATAAATCAAATTAACGCAGTTAAATAATTAAAGTAAAAAATTAAGGTGGGAAAAAATGAAAGTGTTTGATAAGTTAGAAGAATGGGTTGGAGGAACACTGTTCGTAATAATGTTTATTGTTCTTGTAATGCAAATTACAGCAAGACAAGTATTAGGAACACCTCTTATGTGGAGTGAAGAATTATCTAGTTTAATATTTACATATGTTGGAATGTTAGGAATTAGTATGGGTATAAGAAGTCAACAACACGTATTGATTGACTTCCTATTTACAAGATTTTCTCCTAAAGTTCAAAAGGTAGTATTTACATTAACACAAATGATAATTTTTGTTTGTATTATCTTTATGGGATATCTTGGAAATCTTTTATATCAAAAGAAATGGATATTTGAATTAGTTTCATTAAAAATTTCTGCTGGTTGGATGTATTTAGCACTACCAATAGTTTCAATACTAATGATGGTTCGTTTCTTCCAAGCATACAAAGAAAATTATGATAATAAAAGAGTATTAATTAGTCCATATGTATTTTTAGCTGCACTTGTAGTTATAGTTGGATTAATAGCTTATGATCCAAAAGTATTTAAAGTATTAAGATTATCTAATTACTATAAGTTTGGAGAGATATCAGGATTTGTAACTATTGCAGTATGGTTAGTAATGATATTTGCAGGAGTTCCAGTAGGATGGTCTCTAATGGCAGCAACAATATTCTACTTTGCTGTAACAAGATGGAATGTATTATATTTTGCTTCTGCAAAACTTGTAGATAGTTTAAATAGCTTCAGTCTTCTAAGTGTACCATTCTTTGTACTTACAGGAATATTGATGAATGGTTCTGGAATTACAGAAAGAATCTTCAACTTTGCTAAAGCACTATTAGGACACTATACTGGAGGAATGGGACATGTTAACGTAGCAGCGTCACTTATCTTCTCAGGAATGTCAGGATCAGCTATAGCAGATGCTGGAGGATTAGGACAACTTGAAATCAAAGCAATGAGAGATGAAGGATATGATGATGATATCTGTGGAGGAATTACAGCAGCTTCATGTATAATTGGACCTCTAGTTCCACCTAGTATCAGTATGATAGTTTATGGAGTTATTGCTAACCAATCAATAGCAAAACTATTCCTTGCAGGATTTGTTCCAGGAGTTTTAACAACAATAGCTCTAATGATAATGAACTATTTTGTTTGTAAAAAAAGAGGATATAGAAAAGCTAAAAAAGCTACTTTCAAAGAACAAGTAGAAGCTTTCAAAAAATCTTTCTGGGCATTATTAACTCCATTCATAATAATTGGAGGAATCTTCTCTGGATTATTTACTCCTACAGAAGCAGCAGTAATTGCAGCACTATATTCAGTTTTCTTAGGAGCATTTATCTATAAAGAATTAACTATAAAATCATTCTTCCAACACTGTGTTGAAGCAATGGCAATCAGTGGAGTTACAGTATTAATGATCATTACTGTTACATTCTTTGGAGATATGATTGCAAGAGAACAAATTGCAATGAAAATAGCTGAAGTATTTATGACATATGCAAGTTCTCCATTAACAGTTCTTGTAATGATCAACTTACTACTATTATTCTTAGGAATGTTTATTGATGCATTAGCACTTCAATTCCTAGTATTACCAATGCTTATACCAGTAGCAGAACAAGTTGGTATAGATCTAGTATTCTTTGGAGTAATGACTACATTAAATATGATGATAGGAATTCTTACTCCGCCAATGGGAATGGCACTATTCGTAGTTGCTCAAGTTGGAAAAATGTCAGTAAGTACAGTTACAAAAGGAGTTATTCCATTCTTATTACCAATATTCTTAACATTAGTATTTATAACAGTATTCCCAGGAATCATAACATTCCTACCTAATTTGATAATGGGATAAAAAAAGAGAGGTAAATCAAATGCCATTAAGTGTAGATATGCCATTAGAACAACTAAAAAAATATGAGGGTATCAGCCCAAAACCTCAAGACTTTGACCTTTATTGGTCAAGGTCTTTAGAGGAACTAAAAGAACTTCCAAAAAAATTCAGAATAGAGAAAAATGACTTTGAAACACCATATTGTGAATGTTTTGATTTGTATTTTCAAGGGGTTGAAGATGCAACAATTCATGTAAAATATTTGAAACCTAAGAATATAAAAGAAGGAGAGAAGATCCCTGCAATATTAGAGTTTCATGGTTATGGTGGATGCAGTAAAGACTGGACATATAAACTTCCATATGTAGCTTGTAATATAGCTGTTTTCTCTATGGAATGTAGAGGCCAAATGGGAGATTCTACTGATAGTTTTGGAGTTGATAATCACTTTAGAACTTGTAATTTAATAAGAGGTGTAATGACACCAGAAAATTTATATTATAAGAAAGTATTTTTAGATGCTGTGAGATTGGCTGAAATAGTAATGGGATTTGAGTTTATAAATAATAAAAATGTAGGGACAATGGGCTATTCTCAAGGTGGGGGAATAGCTCTTGCTCTTGCAGCACTAAGGCCAGATATAAAAAGTGTTTTTGCTGTGTATCCATTTTTAAGTGATTATTTAAGATGTTGGAACATGGATACAGGAGCAGCTTATGAGGAGATCAAAGATTATTTTAGACAGAGAGATCCTCAACATAAAAAAGAAAAAGAGTTTTTTAATAATTTAGGGTATGTTGATATAGAAAATATGGCTCATTGGATAAGAGCCGATGTTACAATGACAACTGGTTTAATGGATAAAACTTGTCCCCCATCAACTCAATTTGCTACATATAACAAATTGGTTTGTAAGAAGAGACATCTTATATTTCCAGAGTATGGACACGAGGATATGTTAAATGGCTTACATGATGAAAATATATTGTGGGCATTGGAACTTTTAAAAAAATAGTAAAAACAAGGAGAAAAAATTGAAGATAGTAGGAATAGATATTGGTGGAACAATGATAAAATATGGATTGATATCTTTAACTGGAGAGATATTAGCTAGTGGAG
>Oklahoma_p2__coassemble_3773_pt1 | contig 5659 bp, 5 predicted proteins | sample Oklahoma_p2__metabat2_low_PE_035 | metagenome-assembled genome bin Oklahoma_p2
TAATAAAAGATGAATAGTTCCGGTAGGTAAGGCTACTACAGGGATATGGGTTGCTGCCGCAAAATAGTGGAGACACTATGAGATGGTTTGAACAGGCAATATCGAAAACAAGGTATTATCTAATGCAATTTCACCGCCCTGCAGAGTTAAAGCTCAAACGGTGGCAGAGATGAAAAAATGATATTTTTGTTTTTATTTCTGAAGTTTTTATGGTTTATAATTCCATTTCACCGTTATTGCTGTGAAGTGGAATTTTTTATTTATTAAATTTTTTAAAAAAGGAGGAAAAGGTTATGGATACGGAAAGTAGGGGCATGCAACTAAAAAAACAGAATAGTTTCATTACAGATATTTTTAGTATCTGTAATATTTTTTCTCATAAATAATAGGTTTTGTTCTTTTAGTTGTACGCCATATTATTCAAATTCTATTTTAAGGAGGATATGGCAATGAAAAAAACTATGAGAAAAATTAAAAAAGAGTTAGAGAAGAAAAATTTAAAATTAGAAGATAACAATACTTTTAAAGAGTTATCTTTTCTAAAAATTGAGGAAGTTTTAAAAAAATTTAATTCTAGTCTTAATGGATTAGAGGAACATCAAGTAGAAGAAAATAGAGAGAAATATGGAGAAAATGTAATTATACATGGGAAGAAGAAAAACCTTATTAGAAAAATAACAGAGGCTTTTATAAATCCTTTTACAACAATTTTATTTTGTCTTGTTATTATATCAATAGTAACAGATATAATAATTCCATTACATACAAATTCTCCAGAGGATATAAGCTATACTACAGTTATTATAATTACAACAATGGTTATGATATCAGGATTTTTACGTTTTATTCAAGAAAGTAAAAGTAGTAATGCAGCAGAAAAACTTACAGCTATGATAACAACAACAGCTTCTATAAAAAGAGCTTTTGAAGATAAAAAAGAGATAGATATAAAAAATATAGTTGTTGGAGATATTATATTTTTTGCTGCTGGGGATATGATACCAGCAGATGTAAGAATTATTCAAAGTAAAGATTTTTTTGTAAGTCAATCTTCTCTTACAGGAGAAAGTGAGCCAGTAGAAAAAATTCCAGAAGGTACAAATTCAAAAGAAAAATCTATCACAGAGTTAGAAAATATTATTTTTATGGGAAGTAATGTTATAAGTGGTTCAGCAGTAGGAATAGTAGTTTCAGTTGGAAATAACACTGTTTTTGGAAAAATAGCAGAATTAATAGCAGAAGATTCTCCTGCTTCAAGCTTTGAAAAAGGAGTAAACTCTGTATCATGGATACTTATTCGTTTTATGCTTGTAATGGTACCAGTTGTATTTTTTATAAACGGCTTCACAAAAGGAAGTTGGATACAAGCTCTTTTATTTGCAATTTCAGTTGCAGTTGGACTTACTCCAGAGATGTTGCCAATGATTGTGACTACAAGTCTTGCTAAAGGTGCTGTATCTATGGCAAAGAAAAAAACAATTATAAAAAATCTTAATTCAATTCAAAACTTTGGTTCGATAGATATATTATGTACAGATAAAACTGGTACAATTACACAGGATAAAGTAGTTTTAGAATATCATATGGACGTTCATGGAAAAGAAGATAATCGTGTGCTACGTCACGCATTTCTAAATAGCTGGTTTCAAACAGGACTTAAAAATCTTTTAGATTTATCTATAATAGAAAAAACAAATGAGGAATCTATAAAAGATTTTTCTTTAAAAAATATTGAAAATTTATATACAAAAATAGATGAAATACCTTTTGATTTTTCTCGTCGTCGTATGACAGTTGTTGTAGAAGATAGAAATAAAAAAACTCAAATGATAACAAAGGGTGCAGTTGAAGAAATTTTATCTATATGTAAATTTGTAGAGTATAATAGAAATATTGAAATTTTAGATAAGAATCTTAGAGAAGAAATAATGAATACAGTAAGAGGTTTTAATGAGGATGGACTTAGAGTTATTGCTGTTGCACAGAAAAATAATCCTTCACCTATTGGAAAATTCAGTGTAAAAGATGAAGAAAATATGGTTCTTATTGGATATCTTGCATTTTTAGACCCTCCAAAACCAACAACTGCCGCTGCTATAAATGCATTAAAAGAATATGGTGTAACAACAAAAGTTCTTACAGGAGATAATGATCAAGTTACAAAAAGTATTTGTGGAAAAGTTGGAATAAATATAGATGAAATTCTTTTAGGAAGTGATATAGATAAGATGACAGATGAAGAACTAGGAGAAAAAGCAGAAGCTATAAGTGTTTTTGCAAAACTTTCTCCAGCTCAAAAAACAAGAGTGGTAAAAGTTCTTCGTAATAAAGGGCATATAGTTGGATTTATGGGAGATGGAATAAATGATGCTTCAGCTATGAAAGAGGCAGATATTGGAATATCAGTAGATACAGCAGTTGATATTGCAAAAGAGGCAGCAGATATAATTTTACTTGAAAAAGATTTAATGGTTCTTGAAGAAGGAATAATTGAAGGAAGAAAGACATATGCTAATATGATAAAGTATATAAAAATGACAGCTTCATCTAATTTTGGGAATATGTTTTCAGTTCTTATTGCAAGTGCTTTCATACCATTTCTTCCTATGATGAGTATTCATCTTATTGTTTTAAATCTTATTTATGATTTATCTTGTACAGCTATTCCTTGGGATAATGTAGATAAAGAGTTTTTAAAGATTCCAAGAAAGTGGGATGCTTCATCAATAGGAAAATTTATGTTATGGATTGGCCCTACAAGCTCAATTTTTGACATTACTACATATATAATTATGTATTTTATTATTTGTCCTATGTTCTCAGATGGACTTACTTATCATATGATTTCTAATGAGGGAACTCGTGAAATATATGAAGCAATGTTTCAAACAGGATGGTTTATAGAGTCAATGTGGACTCAAACTTTTGTTATTCATATGATAAGAACTTCAAAGATCCCATTTATTCAAAGTAGAGCTTCAAAGAGTGTATTTTTTATGACAATGATAGGAATAGGAATGATTTCTATTTTACCTTACACTCCTCTTGCTACTATATTAGGACTTGTAAAATTACCATTAATGTATTGGTTCTTTTTATTATTAACTATTGTAGCATACACAATACTTGTAACTTTTGTTAAGAAAAAATATATAAAATATTATGGAGAATTTTTATAGAAAATAAAATGGGAAATAAACAGGCACGAAGTATGGTTGCCTGTTTTTTAATTCCTGCTTCTTGATGAGTTAAGAAAAGTATTTTGAATAATAAAATTAAAATATTTTAATTATATGGTATAATCTAAGTAACAATCTTATTAAAGAGAGGAAAAATTATGGATATAGAACTAAAAAAAGATATATATGAAGAGATTAGAGGGTTATTAAAATCAGCTAGAGAAAATATAGTATCAACTATAAATTCTACTATGGCAAAAACCTATTTTTTAATAGGAAAAAGAATTGTTGAAGAGGAGCAAAACGGAGAGAAAAGAGCTGAATATGGAAAAAAGTTAATAAAAGAATTGTCTAAAAAATTAACTAAAGAATTTGGTAAAGGATTTTCTGAAAGAAATTTGGAACAAATGAGAAAATTTTATTTAGCTTATTCAATTCCGCAGACACTGTCTGCGGAATTCAGATTAAGTTGGTCACACTATCTTATTCTTATGAGAATGGAAAATTTAGATGAGAGGAATTTCTATAAAGATGTATGTAAATTATTATGATAGATATGTTAAACTTGATGATGAGAATAAGACAATAGGAATAATAATTTGTAGAGATAAAAATGATACTTTGGTAAAAATGACTCTTCCAGAAGATAATCAACAGATATTTGCAAGTAGATATATGACTGTATTACCTTCTAAAGAGGAGTTTAAGAAAATAGTTGAAGGAAAATAAAAAATAGGAGGAGATTTTATGGATCAAGTAGTAGAAGCAGTAAAATCAATGTTAGGAACAACATATATAGATAGTTATTTAGCTGAATTTGAAAGACAAAAAGGTGAAAAACTAACAGATATAGAGCAATTAGGAGTAAAACTATTTTTCTCTGGGGCAACATATGAATATGAATCTGTAGTTGAATCATTAGATAATATGGATATGAAGTTGTTAAGAGATATTTTAAATGATAATCCAGGTCCAGAAGAAAAAAATGATGAAATTATAGATAGTGTTATCAATCTAATTAAAGGTTTTGATATGCCTCAAATGAAAGAGGCACTAAACTTCTTTTCTTCAAACTTTGAGAAAATAACTGTTGATAACTATATGGAAAAATTAAATCTGAAATAAATAATTTATAATGTGATACTGTTTTGGTAAGGGAGATAGAGAGATTTTATCTCCCTTTATTATTAAAATAGAGGAGCAATTATGAGAAAAGAGATTTGGGAAATTGCAATAGGGTTAAACAAAGTTGATAACTTAGTCCCCTCTGACTATTTAAGAGAGTTAATTAATAAAAATCTGTCTTGTGATGAAATGGAAAAAGAGATTTTAAAATACTATGAATTTAGAGATTTAACATTAAAAATAGAGAAAAATTTAAAAGAGTGTGATTTAGTTTCTATTAGAATAGCAAAACTTTTAGAAAATAGTGATTTTGAATTTTCTATTAATTATTTAAAGGAAATTCATAAGAACATATTTAGTGGCATTTTAAAAGAAAGTTATGTTGGAGTATTTAGAAATTACAATATCAGCAAAAATGAAAGAATTTTAAATGGCAAATCTGTAATCTATGGTGATTACAGAGAGATTATTGAGTATTTGAACTATGATTTTGAAAGAGAAAATAAAACTGATTATAAGGCTTTATCATCAGATGAAAAAATAAAGAAATTATCTAAATTTATCTCATCTATATGGCAAGTACACCCATTTATTGAAGGGAATACAAGAACAACTGCTATATTTTTAATTAAATATTTAAAAAGTTTAGGAGTTGAAATAAATGAAAATATCTTTATAGAAAATTCACCATATTTTAGAAATGCACTTGTACTATCTAATTATTCAGATAGAGAATTGAAAATATCTAATGATTATAGATTTTTAGTATCATTTTTTACAAAATTGATAGTAGATTATGATGAAAAATTACCATTGATAGAATCACCAGAGGTAAATCAGAAGAGAATGTATATTTGTGACTATTTTTATAGAGTTATTGATAAAATGGCACAACTTCAAATCTATCTAAATTCAGAGAAAGTTAATATTTCATCTAATAGAGAGATGTTAGAGCAATTTGTGTGCATAGAGGAGTTAGATGATTTTGTAGCACTTTTAGGAGAATTGAACTTGCCAAGATATGAGGATATTAAACTTTTTGTTAGAGCAATAAAGGAAAATCATAGAGTGATGTTAAGGCAGAGTGAGTGTGCTAAGGTAATGGAGTTAATGATTCACAATAAAAGTCGTATAAAGGGAGTATTTTTTCCAAACTATGTGACACGTGAACTAGAGCTTATTTTTCCTGAAGATTATAAATTTAGTAGAAAGGTTGATTTAATTAGGAAATTGATTGAATATTTTCCAAGTTAAATAATAAAAAAGCTCTCAAATTTGAGAGCTTAATAATCAAGTAAATGGTGCCTGAAAAGGGACTTGAACCCTTACTCCTTCATCAGGAAACGGATTTTGAG
>Oklahoma_p2__coassemble_4010_pt1 | contig 5331 bp, 4 predicted proteins | sample Oklahoma_p2__metabat2_low_PE_035 | metagenome-assembled genome bin Oklahoma_p2
AGTGAATACCCTATAAATTCTTTTTATTTTCTTGCTTTTTAATAAATTTTTAAGTAGAATAAATTAAATGCTATAAAAAATTTAAAAGGAATGAAAAATGGGAAGGAAAAGACTTAAAGGTAAATTAATTAATCTTAAAAATAATAGGCATTCATATTATAATTTAAAATATAATTTAATTTTAGTTACTAAAGATAATAGAGAATGCATTAATAAAGAGATGGAAAAAAAATTAGATGTAATTTTTAAAGAACTTGTAGAAAATAAAAATGGTTCAATTTTAGATTTCCATAGTAGAGCAAATTTTATCTATTTATATTTTGAATTACCTGTAAATTTGAATCTTGCAGATTTTCTTACTAATTTAAAAACTGTATCTTCAAGGCTAATTAGAAGAGATTTTAAGGAGTATTTAAAGGAATTTTATGAAAATAGTGGCTTTTGGAGTGAAAATTATTGTATTTTTACTGAAAGAGATAAATTTAAAGAATATATAGAGGAATTTTTTTCTTTAGTATAAAAAGTCTAAAATAAATTGAGATTTCCTTAGAAAAAATACGTTAAAATTTAGTTTTTAATGATTTTATATTACAATTTCTCTAATAAGTTCTTTTGGTATAAAAAAATCTCTCTTGATATTACTTATCAAGGGAGATTTTCATTTACACAAAATTTATTATTCTATCAATTTAAAGCAAAAAGTTAATTAGCAATGATGTTAATAGCAGCATAAAAGCTCCACCTATTCTGGAAGAGATTTGAGAAAATGGCATCAATTCCATTCTGTGACTTGCAGACATAACAGCAACGTCTCCTGTTCCACCCATATTTGCCATACAAAGTCCTGCTGTAATAGACCCCTCAATAACATAGAATCCAACTAAATGTCCAACAATTGCAGTTCCAATAATAGCCCCTATTACAGTTGTTGCAACTAATAATAGGTAGATAGGGCTAAATGCTTCAATAACTTCTTTAAGACTTGTATAAGCTATACCAATTCCAACTAATAATCCAGAAGTAAAGTTTTTCATTATAAAGTTAAACCATTTAGCACAACACTCTTCGTAATACTCGTCTATAATTCCAAAAATTTTAGCAATAGCTACAGAGATTATCATTAAAGCATAAGCATGAATTGGAATAAATTTGCTTAAAATATTTCCTAGAATAAAGAAAGATGTTGCTATTAATAACCCTTTTCCTAACTCTTCATATTTTAAAGGAGTATGTTCCTTTTCTTTGCTCATTTCTGAGTCTTGAGTTTTTAAAAGTTTTCCATTTCCAGAAAGAGAAGGGAATCTTTTACCGATTTTATCTAAAATACCAGCAGATACTATTGCTAAAGCATTTCCAAGAGCAACAGCAGGAACCATTACTGCTAAAAGTTGAGTTGGTTCTTTATGAAGAGCTTGTCCAAAGATTTGAGATAAAGGAACAGCTCCAGCTCCCATTCCTCCTCCCATAATAGGGATTGCAATATAGAATACAGCATTAACAAATCCATATCCAGAGAGATAACCAATCATTCCAGTTAATAGAATTGAAACGACTACTCCCCCAATAATAACAGGAAGATAACCAACTGCTGCTTTAATTAAAAGTTTTCTATTCATTCCAAGAATACTTCCAACAATAAGAGCTGCAATATAGAAATCTAGGAAACTTTGAGTTGTCATAAAATCCTTTATAATTTTACCTCTTTAGCAGGTATTATATTAAAATATACTAAGGCAGCTGATACAAAGATAATAACAATAGGTCCTCCACCTAAATAATCTTTGATTATAGGGGTCTTATTTCCAATATAATCGAGAATGCCACCAATAACAATCATAATAGGAAAAGCACCAAGCATACCAGCAGGTAATTTACCTAAAACAACAGCAACAATTAAAATAAGAGAAATAGGAATAAAATATTTCATCTCCAATCCAGCAAGTTTAAACTTTTCTTTAGTAGTAATCATAAAATATCACTTCCTTAAAATTTATTCACGTTGATTTAATAATACTCCTCAATTTAGTTAAAATCAAATTTTTTATGTATAATTTAATTATTAATAGTTTAAATAGTATTAAAATAAAACTGCTTATTTATAAAATGAAATATATAAATTTGTTAAATATTTAAAATTATATAGATAATTTTATAAAAAAATTTTAAGAAAAAGCTTGATTATTAATTTATATAAAAGCCTGAAAGGAATTAATCCCTTCAGGCTTTTAAATTCTATGTTATTTTTTTAAATCTGTTTCAAATTGTTGGCTTAAAGTTGTCACTAAACTTGTTTTTGTAATAAGCCCCTTTAATATCCCATTGCTATCAATAACAGGAAGACTTGAGAGATTTTTCTCATTGACATCTTTAAGAATATCTACTATGGATTTATCAGGATAAGTAATTGCTCTAGGTTGTTCCATTATCTCTTTTACACTTTTATAGTGATCTTTCTCTTTTTGAATCATCTTTCCAGTAATAATACCATTGAACTTTCTTTTTCTATCAACTACAAGAAGTGTATCAACTCTCTCATATCTCATCTTCTTAATACATTTTAAAAGAGAGATATCTTGGGAACATGTAATAGGGTTTTCTATCATAATATCTTTTACCTTTATATATTCAGGTGATGCCCAAATTCTATTTTTACCAACAAAATCACTTACAAACTCATTGGCAGGATTTTTAAGTATTGTCTCTGGGTCATCATATTGAATTATTCTACCTTTTCCCATTATGCATATCTTATCAGCTATTTTTATTGCCTCATCCATATCATGGGTTACAAAAATAATAGTCTTTTTAAACTGTATTTGAATATTTAAGAGTTCATCTTGAAGTTGTGAACGAGTTATTGGGTCAAGAGCTGAAAATGGCTCGTCCATAAGAATAATATCTGGATTTGTAATCAATGCTCTGGCTATTCCCACCCTTTGTTGTTGTCCACCAGAAAGTTCAGCTGGATATCTATTAGCAAACTTTTCATAATCAAGCCCTACCATTTCCATCAACTCTCTTGTCTTTTCTTCAATCTCTTGAGAATTCATCTTTTGCATTTTAGCAACGATCTCTATATTTTCTTTAATTGTCATATGTGGGAAAAGTCCTGTCTGCTGAATAACATATCCAATATTTCTTCTCAACTCTATCACATTTTTATTTGAAATATCCTCACCATTTATAAGAATCTGCCCTGATGTTGGCTTTATAAGTCTATTTATCATCTTAACTGTTGTTGTTTTTCCACATCCACTAGGTCCTACAAATACAATTATATTCCCCACTTCAAGTTTTAAATTTATATCATATAGAACAATATTATTTTTAAATATCTTATTTATACCTTTAAATTCTATCATCTTAGCCTCCTATTTTTTATCAATTAAACCTTGACTAATTAAAAACTCTTTTGCTACATCTTTAGGATCTTTCTTTAACACATCAACTTGATAATTAAGTCCACGCATTACCTCATCTATCATAATATCTTTTAAAGAATCTGTTATTCCAGAAAGCTCTGGATATTTTTTTAGAGTTTCAATCTTTGCAATAGGGACTGCATGATAAGGTAAGAAAAATTCCTTGTCATCTTCTAAAATTGTAAGGTCATAAGTTTTTATCAATCCATCTGTTGAAAAGGCATCAATTACATCACTTTCCTTTGCAACTAAAGCTTGGTAACGAGGTGCTCCATCTATTGAGATAACATCTTTAAATTTAAGCCCATCATATCTACCTTGTAATCCTGAAAGCCCGTCATGCTTATTTGCAAACTCCAATGTAGGAGAGATAATCATATTTTTACTTACCTTTTTCAAATCACTTATTGTTTTTAAATTATATTTTTCTGCTGTATCCTTTCTTACTGCAAGTCTATAAGTGTTATTAAATGCCCATTCTTCTCCAACATTTACACCAAACTTTTCTTTTATCTCCTTTTGAGAGATTTCAAATACTTCCCTTGAAGTTACTTGAGATTCAAGAGGATTATGTTTAAGCATATCTGAGTAAAGAGTTCCTGTATATTCCATATAGATATCAACTTCTCCAGCTTTTAAAGCTCCAAAGGCAACTTGTGTTCCTCCAAGAGCTAGTTTTCTTTCAACCTTATAATTTGTTTTCTCCTCAATTAGATCTGCTAAGATATTTCCTATAATCTCTTGTTCTGTATAGTCTTTACTTGCCACAACTATTGTTTTATCGTTTGTTGTAAACTTGCTAATTCCTGCATTTATAAAAGTATAAAGTGTAAGAATTAAAACTGTTGCCATAACACCTTTTTGTAATAGACGTCCTTTTTTACTGCTCTTATTTTTTAGATTTATTCCCTCAGGAACAACTGCTTTTTCAATAATAGATGCTAGTAAATCAATAAATAATGCTAATAAACAAGCTGGAATCGCCCCTGCCAGTATTTGAAAATTATTTGCTGTTCTTATTCCAGAGAAAACAAGATAACCTAGTCCCCCTGCTCCAATAAATGCTGCCATTGTCATAAGTCCAACTGCTGTAACTGCTGATATTCTCACTCCTGCCATTATTACAGGAAGTGCCATAGGAATCTGCACCTTAAATAGAATTTGAAATTTTGTCATTCCTATTCCCTCTGCTGCTTCTATAACTTGTGGATTTATTCCTGAAATACTTGTAAATGTATTTTTTATTATTGGAAGTAGAGAATATAAAACTACCATAAATACAGATGGAATTACTCCTATTCCTAAAAATGGAATTAAGAATCCTAAAAGAGCCATACTTGGCACAGCTTGAATAACATTTGCCAGTATCATTATAGGTTTATTTACCTTTGAAAAATGGCTGATTAATATACCTAAAGGTACCCCTATTAATATTGCTAAGCTTACTGAAAGAATTGTCAAATTCACATGCTCAATAAGAAGAGCTAATATTTGCTCACTATTTTCCATTACATAAGTTAAAAAATTCATACATTTGCCTCCTTTTATTTTTCCCTATTTTTGGGTACAAAAAAAACACCATGAAAAGTCATGGTGTTTATTGGTAATCAAAAATTACAAAAAATATAAAAACATGGCTTCTCAATCAACGCTGACGAGGTTAGCTGACGGGCTCGGACTGAAAGAGTTGTCCTATTCTCAAATGAGAAATACGCCCCAAAAGGTGGGTCCCCCGCTTTATTTTTTAAATAAATTAAGCGATTTCGTATTTTTTTTGAATTATATCACTATTTTTTTGAAAAAGCAAATTTATTTTTTATAATTTCTTAAAACTCTATTTGATATTTTTTTACATTTATCAATAACTTTTAAAATTTGTGAACTTTTTCCTATAAAATAGATTAGTTAT
>Oklahoma_p2__coassemble_6041_pt1 | contig 3496 bp, 2 predicted proteins | sample Oklahoma_p2__metabat2_low_PE_035 | metagenome-assembled genome bin Oklahoma_p2
CCTTCATTATAGTTCTCTATATTTTTTTGAAAATAGATAAAGTTTTTTATTAAATTAGTATATTTATAATCTAAAAGTTCTTTTTCTTCATTAGTTAATAAAAGTTTTTCTAAAATATTTAAATTTTCTTCTGGTAAAATTAATTTTAAAGTAGTTCCTTTTTCTACATATTCATTAATTAAGTATTGATTATATATTTTTTTAGCTTTTCTCTCATTTTGAGATTTTTTTAATTTATAATATAAAGCTAAAAGCAATAGAGTTAATGTTGTTATTCTCTGTTGTCCATCTATTATATCTAATTGATTTATCTCACCAGTTTCATAAATCCCATTTTGAATATATACAATGCTTCCTATAAAATGAGATATGATTTCTTTATTTTCAGCTATTCTTTTTATATCATTAAATAAATTTTCACAATGTTTTTCTTCCCAATTATAATCTCTTTGATAAACTGGAATAATAAATTGAGTGTTTGCTTCAGCAAATAATGTTATGATTTTTTTCTCACTTGCTTTCATAATTCTCCCCTATAATTTGTTTTAATATTATCTTTTCCCTTCCAAACATCTTCTTAATAGCTCTATTGCAGGTTCATCATCATTGTTTCCTGTGTCAAGCTCCCCACGAAAAGCTCTATCAAGTATTGTTTTCTCAAGAATTTCAATTTTATTTTCCAAAGATATTAACTCTGAAATTCTATTTTCCTCTTCAAATACCTTGTCTAAAACTCTTACTATCTCTTTTTGCTCTTCTAATGGTGGTAGAGGGAATATTATTTTTTTAGCTTTATCACCAGATAATTCTTTAAATGTTGTTCCTGTTGCAATACTTTCTAAATAGTTTTTAGATTTTTTTAAATAATGATATAGATATTCAGGAATATAACTAATTGACGGAGTAAAACTTTTAAAACCTTGATTTGTTGAAACTTCTTTTTTATTAATAACTACATATCCTATTGGTGCTCTTGAGGACATCAAAACTGAATTTATAGGTAAAAGTACTGCTGAACTCTTTTTTAATCCCTCTTCAGTTATATTTCTAGCTCCATTTAAAATATATTTTTCTTTATAATTTGATAAATCCTTTGGAGTTATCCAAGGTATATTTCCATTATAATATTCTTCCTTGCTTGTAGATGGCGTACCACCACTTACTACATTTGTTATATCCCCTAATCTAGTCCAAATCCAATTATTAGGCAGTTTATAAGGTTCTTCCTCTGCTCCTACTAACATCTCATCAATAGTTTTTAATTTAGGTTTAGCAGGTTTCTTTCTTCCCTCATCTTCAGCTTTTTTACACTCATCTTCCCATAGTTTAAGCTTTTCATCATTGATTTTAACAAGAAGTTCTCTAGCATTTTCAGTATGGTTTTCACCTCTCCACTTCTCTGTCAGCTCTCCACTAAATGCTTTAGAGAGAATAGCCTCTCTCCTTGAAGTAGTTTTCTCTTTTACCTCTTCAATAATCTCTTTTATTTTTTGAATCTTTTCAAATAGAGAATCTAATTTTTCTACTATTCTTTTTTGTTCTTCTAGTGGGGGTAAAATAAATTTTATTTTAGATAGATTTACTGCATTTAACTTGGGTTGTGCACTTCCTGTTACATATTCTTTCAAATCTAAATTATTATAAAAATAAACAAAAAATTTATCAATAATCGCACTTTTATTTTTTAAAATATGTGCATGATTATTTACCCAAAACTTTCCACAAGCAATAAAAGCATTTTCTTTACTTCTTGATAATAAATTAGCTCCATCTTCTCCTAATAAAATATATTTTCCATCAAAAATATATTCATCTATATAATCAATTATTCCCGTAGCTCCATAATATGGATAGATTTTAGGATTTTTTATTTTATTTCTTTCATCTAAACTAACTGGTTTTCTTTTTTTATCAAAGCTTTCTGTTATATCCCCTAATCTAGTCCAAACCCAATTACTAGGCAATTTATAAGGCATCTCCTCTTTAGCTACTATTGATTGCTCCAATCTCTCCTCAATAGAAAGCTCCCCTTTTTTCTTAGGCATCTCTCTTCACCCCACAAAGATCAAGCTCCTTTAAGATACCCTTTAACAGATCAAGTGCCTCTTCCAATCTCTCTATACACTCTTCCCCATTTTCAATAGGATTTTGTAACTCCTCTTGAGAGTCCTCAACCTTTAAAAGCCCCATATCAAGTGAGTAATCTTTCTTCTCAATCTCCTCTAAAGTAACCTTTGTCCATCTCTCTAACTTCTCTTTCTCTGCCTCATTGTTGAATGTTCTTTCAAACTCCTCAAAATGCTCCTTAGTTAGTGGGTTAGTCTTACCAAAGTTAGGCATATTACTTCTTAAATCATAGTACCAAATCTCTTTGGTGTTATTCTCATTTCCCTTCCCTCTAGTGAAAAATAGTACATTTGTCTTTACCCCTTGAGCATAGAATATACCTGTTGGAAGTCTTAAAATTGTGTGAAGATTGCATTTATTCATCAAATCTATACGAATATCCTTTCCAACTCCCCCTTCAAATAGCACATTATCAGGTAAAACTATACCTGCTCTTGCATTTCCAGTTGTATTCAAAGAGTTATAGATCACTTGTAAAAAGTTTAACTGCTTATTTGAAGTATCATAGATAAGGTCATCTCTAGTGGCTCTCTCTCCCCCTTTTTTTGTTCCAAATGGTGGGTTAGATAGAACAACATCAAAACCATTTAACTGCTTTCCAAACTCTGATAGAGTGTCACCTTGAATAAAATTTCCCCCAATGTCGTGAAGAATAGCATTCATAAGCCCCAATCTATGTGTATCAGGCACTAACTCACAAGCAGAGAAAGCTTTAGTTTCTTGAAACTCTCTCTCCTCGTCACTGATAGTTCTCTCATCAGTTCCAAAATAGTCATCATACTTGTTTCTTAGATATTTATCAGCCTCAATTATAAAACCAAAAGTCCCCCCAGCAGGATCGCAGATTTTCTCTCCTAAATCTGGAGCAACAATTCTCACAATAGAATCAATTAAAACTCTAGGTGTGAAGTATTGCCCTGCCCCTGACTTCTTCTCTGAGGCATTTTTCTCTAAAAGTCCCTCGTATAGATCCCCTAAATTTTCCTTATCTTCAGAGTACCACTCAATTTTATTGATCTCTGTAAATATCTTTTTAAGGTTTGCAGGTTCACCAATTCTTGTTTGAGCATTTCTATATATTGTTCCAAGAGTTGATGATGATTTACCAAGATTTAAAAGAGCCTCTTGATACTTCCCTCTAAGCTCTGTACCATCAAGTTTAACTAGCTCTCCCCATCTGTACTCCTCTGGAATACCGATTTTCTCCTCTGTTTCCAACTCATTGGCAATTCTTAAAAATAGAATATATGTTAGCTCTGTTACATATTCGTGATATGTAATTCCGTCATCTCTCAATACATTACATAAATTCCATAGTTTTTGTACAATCTCATTATTAGTCATCTTTTTCCTCACAATCAATTTTTAT
>Oklahoma_p2__coassemble_8308_pt1 | contig 2583 bp, 4 predicted proteins | sample Oklahoma_p2__metabat2_low_PE_035 | metagenome-assembled genome bin Oklahoma_p2
GTTAAGTTATCTCTATTTATTTTAAATATCAGCTAAATTCCATGTCAAAGAATAACTCTAATTAAAAAATATAAGTTTTGTTAATGTTAAGGATAACAGAAACTTCGTTTCTGCGTCTCAAAAGTAGTAGTCGTTTATACTCCTCTACTTTTGGAAATTATAGTTTAAAAGTAATTAATAAAAAAGCCCTGTTAAAATTTTTTAACAGGGATTTTAATAATCACTTATAATAATTCCATTCCAGTTTTTACTTTAGTTAAAACTTCTTCAGAAAATAAATTTTCTGCTAATTTTAAAGCAAAGTCTAAAGAGTGTCCAGCTCCAACACCAGTTATGATTTTTTCATCTTGAACAATATCTTTATCTTGGTAACTATATTTAGACATAGCATCTTTTATAGAAGTGTGGCAAGTTACCATTTTTCCCTCTCCAATACCGTTACAAGCTAGAACAGAAGGGGCTCCACAGATAGCTCCTATATATTTACCTTCTTTTGCATAAAATTTAACAAGTTCTCCTACATTAGAGTCTTTTCCAAGATTTTCATAACCTGGATATCCTCCTGGTAGAATTAACATATCTCCATCATGTAAGTTGCTTTCGTTTAAAAGTAAATCACTTTTTACAGTTACCTTTTGAGCAGAAGTAACAAAATTATCATCAGATATAGAAACAGTTTTTACATCAGCTCCACATCTTCTTAATACATCAACAGGGGTAAGAGCTTCAATAAGTTCAAAACCTTCAGCCAATAAAACATAAACTTTTTTCATATTTTAACCTCCTGATTAGATAGATTATTATTTTTCTACAGTGATTTTTCCTTTGTTAATTAGAGAAAGAACAAATTGATGAGCATCTACAACAGCATTACAATAAGCTGATTTTGTTTCTCCTTCAAAGAAAGCATTAAGTAATACTTGTTGTTGTTCAGCAATATTTCTTTTTAACTCCTCAACAGTTAATGTTCCACTTTTATATTCCTCTACAAGAGCTTCATAGATGTTATCAAAAGTAGCATCATATAAGTCCTCTTCCCAAGTTTCAATAATTGACATTTAATTTCACCTCTTTATAATATTTATTATTATTTTTATAACAGATAAATATTAACATTTCTTACAAAAAATGTCAACTTTATAGTAAATATAATTTTAATACAATAAAAAAGATTGTTCTAAGATGAACAATCTTTAAAATTAATAGTATTATTTCTGATATTTTAAAAAAAATCATTATTCCAATAATTTGTATTGTTGTTATTATCATTATTATTTCCTAAGGACATGGCTATCATTGCTACAAAGAAGAACATAAAAATTACCCAACCTAAAAGATATTGTAATCCTAGTATAAATAAATATAAAATAGCAGCTATGCTACCATAATATAAATCGGTTTTTTTATATGTTTCAAATATAATATAGAGTAAAATAAAAAATCCAATTAATAAAGATATATATCCTGTTGTTGGAAAATGACCTGCAAATATATCATTAGATTTTGAAGATTGTATATTCCAGTTTCCTATAAATATAAAAAAAGTGGAATAAAGCAATCTTTTAGAATTTTGTTTTGAAAAAAGTGAAATCTTAAATTTTTCTTGGTATATTGCATCTGCTTTACTTTTTAACATAGGAGAATATCTCCATGCTATAAAAATAAGAGCTAAATAAAGAATAATCATAATACCTCCAACCAAAAATTATAAATTAAAGATAGCTACCATAGCAGGTACTAAAACTGGAACAACTAAAGTTATAACAAATCCAGAATAAAAAGCTATAATAGATACATTAGCAGGATTGCTCTTATTTATAACTGGTAAAACTGAATCCATTGCAGTAGCTCCAGCAGTTGCAACAGATGGGAATGAACCAATCTTTGCAGCTATAAAAGGTATTGAGAATATAGATAAAAGCTCCCTAGAAACATTTGATAAAAATGCTGTTCCACCTAACTCTGCACTTATTTTAGAAAGTTCAATAGCAGAGAAAGAATACCAACCCATACCAGAACTTATGGCAACAGTTTCACCTAAAGAAAGTGGAGTTAAGAAAGAAGCGACAGCTCCCCCTAAAAGAGAACCAAGCATAGTTATAAAAGGTAGTAATATAACTTTTTTATCCATTGATTTTAAGTTATCAAATACCCCTTTATTTTTTCCAATGTCTATTCCTACAAAGAAAAGAAGTAAACAAAGTCCAAGCTTAATTAAATTATCTACATGATCTAAGATTAAAGGAGTTTGGAAAAAATATCCTAAAAGCCCTCCAATAATAACTGATAAAGCTATACCAACCATTATTTTTTACCTCCTCTATATACAATATGAACTAAAAGTACGCTTCCTATGATTGCACATATAGTGATAATAACAGAGTTAATTCCAAGAATATGGAATTTAGAAAGTAACTCTCTATCAGCACCTATTTTATACCCCATCATACCTAAAAGAAAAAATAGAGAGAAGCTCTGTAGCATTCCTACTTTATTATCAATAAACTTAGGAATTAGTCCCTTTTTTGTTATAAAATAACCTACTAAAATAATGGCAACATATAGTATAATATCTTGCATAAA